>ERZ773217.237-NODE-237-length-54732-cov-10.979699_pt1 | contig 54732 bp, 62 predicted proteins | sample MGYA00580995_ERZ773217 | MGnify/ENA primary metagenome ERZ773217 (study PRJEB29015, sample SAMEA2737772) | human gut metagenome | biome: human gut; feature: human-associated habitat; material: faeces | place: China | collected 2012 ...
TTCCGATGCTGTAAATTTCCCCGGGTACCAGCCTTCCGGTTGGCCCTTGTGGTCCGGTTTCACCTGTCGGGCCCTGTGGACCTGTCGGGCCCTGTCTTCCTGTTTCTCCCTGCAAACCTCGTGGTCCGGTGTTCCCCTGTGGCCCCGTCGGTCCCGTCGGCCCCGTCGGCCCGGCAGGTCCTTGTCGACCCGCTGGCCCCTCGGCCCCCAGTTCCTTCCAGTCCGTCCATGGACCATTTCCGGTGAAATTACCGTTGACAGCCCTGACAAACTTCCTGATGGGGTTCCATGTAGTGTATTCCTGTTGACAGAAACCCCAGGCTCCCATTTTCACGGACAGGTATCCCGCCTGTTCAACGGGGTAGTGCATGGCGGTGGTTGCATCTTTATTGGCCGACTGATAGTAATCCCCGTGGTGTTCTGGTTTTCCCAGTGTATTGAGATCAACGGTCAGCGCGGTATATTTCGCCTTCTGTGCTCCGCTTTGTGTTGACTGTTGAAGTTGTTGTACGGTCTGGTTTGTGGCATTGATTTGTTGCTCCAGTGTTGAGGCTTTCTCACTTGCTGCCTGTGCACTCTGTTTAGCCTGTTCAGCCAGTTTTTCGGCTTCAGTGGCTTTCTGCATGGTGAGCTGGATTGCCTTTGGTGTTGCAGCGGCGTTTTCGGCGGCGCTGCCCGTTTCGCTGCTCAGCCGGACGATGCCTTTCTGGCTGGTCGTGGCGTCAGTGACTGAAGATTTTTCATTAATCATTCCTTTCAGCGTTTTGATGGCCTTAGAGGTTGCGGCTGTTTCTTCGCTGTCACTGTCGGTGGCACTGCTCAGTTGCACAAATCCCTTTGTGCTTGTGGATGCAGACTGGTGGGTGCCGCTTTTTTCATGTTCTTTGATGGCCTGATCCAGAGCGGCTTTTGTGACCATGACAACTGACTGATCCAGTTTAATATTCAGCGCAGAAATATTACTCAGGAGAATAACCATCCTGAATACCTGCTCCCGACCTGAACCTTCCTCCAGCTTCGGTTTGTAACCTTCTGCTACGTTGCCAACAGCAATCAGGGCACCTTCATCATCGAATAACCCAATCTCCCTCACCCAGAAGCCGCCCTGGTCAGCAGGAATAACCAGCTCTGCGGTGACAAAGCTTTCATTCTCCGCATCCTGTGTGATGCTGGAGATATTCCCTTCCCAGACTTTTTTCACCAGTTGTTTTTGCCCTTCTGATGGCTCCACTTCCTGGCCGTTGCCGTCGCCCACCTGCATCTTTGCCAGGGTGACTTTTTTTCCACCGGGCTTCAGGGCTTCGGCCAGCTTCCGGCGGCCCTCAGTGGTGATAATGGTTTTGTATTTCTGTGTCATGGTTCCTCCGGTGCCGGTGTTACGATGGTCGTTGTGCCGTCGTATGTTGTTCCGGCTATACAGATAGCGGCTTGTGCGGCGCACGGTGACGGTATCTCCGTATCCGGTTTAACCCGGGTTATGTCACTGTCGTAAATCGCGCCAGCACAATAAATTTCTCCTCCGGTAATGCAGGGGTTCGGCAGTGTTGCGTCCGGATATACCTGTATGATGTCTCCGCTATGACTCACTGCCCCGGTAAAGACTTCCCCTTTTGCAATGTATGTCAGCCTCAGTGCTTTCAGGTGACGGCTTACCGGCTTCGCCAGCGCAATCATGCGCTCCATTTCCTGATAGGTCGCCTCTGTCAGGGCTGCATGTGTAACATCGATGTTGAGACGAAAACTGCCTGGAGGGTCGCCGTTTTCCCACCACTCTGTAATGCTCAGCAGCGCGCCGAACGGGGCAATAGCTCTTCTCATGGCGCTGATGGTCCCCTTATGACGGTGAACCATCCACGACTCGCGTATAACGTCCCGGCGAGTCTCTTCCGTCCATGCCTTATCCCATCTGTCCACTGAAAGCGTCCATGCGAGCCATGGCAGCAGTACTTCAGGGCATTCGTCCGCATTCCACAGGGTGTTAAGTTTCACCGGCAGCTGGCTGATTTTTTCCCCGGAGCGATCAACGGTTTTCAGAAAAACACTGGCAGACGGCGGAAGCACCGTTTTACTCATCGGTCCCCCCGGCGCGAATCTCTGTGGCGGAGCATCGCGCCGCCTGTGTTTCGCTGATCACCAGATCCTTCGCTGGTTGTGTTAACTCCACCCGCTGAACTCCGGGCACATGCAGGGCCGCCATGATGGCTGAACGGGCAACGTCACGACCAATTCTTCGCTGCTCTGCCAGCCACGCCTCCAGTTGTGCCCGTGCGGCCTGAAGTATGGGTTCTGATTCCGGCCCCGGGTAAAAATAGAGTGTCGCATCAATCTTGTAGCTGATGATTTCCGCGCTTTTCACCGTCAGTCTGTCCGCCACGGGGCGAACTGTTTCGTCGTTCAGTACGGCTTTCACTTCGTTAATCAGTGCTTCGTTCGCCGTTCCGTCTCCGTCGGCTGAAAGGAGCGCAACCACAACTTCCGCCGGTGCCGGGCTGGTTGCTCTGGCATCTGCCACTTTTCCGCTTGCGCTGCGTGCAAAATACTCATATGAGCCGGAAGGCCCGGCAACACTCATCCCTTCAAAGGCGCTCTGTATGCGCATCCGGAACGCGGCGTCACTTTCCATTACCGCCGGTGTGGTCTCCGTTGCTTCGGTGATAACCAGGCGCTGCACATTCATGTTTGCACCCAGATTGTCAAGATCGCTTCCTGATGAATGACTCAGCATACAGGCCGCTGCGCCATCATTGATTCGCTGCCGCAGTAACAGCTCCCGCCATGCCATAGCCTGAGCGATGATGTTCAGTGGTTCTGACTCCAGTTCAAGGGCTGCCGCCACTTCATCGCGCATGGCTTCCGGAAAGACGCTAATCATGAATGTCTTTGTCTGTGCCAGAATCACTTCATAATCCAGCGATTCAATGATCGCCGGTTGCGGCAGCTGGGATAAATCAATTGTCGGCATCCTTCCCTCCCTGTATATCAACGGAAATACTGGCGCTCTGCATGGTGCTTACAATCAGATAGCTCATGGATAACACTGCGCTGCCATTGTTTCTCCACGTCAGGTCCACGCTGTTTATGGCAACGCGTGGCTCCCATCGTGTAATGGCGATCACGGCGGCACTCATACAGCGCAGTCTGGTTATTTCATTTGCCGGACTGTCAAGAAGAACGGGCAGGTTGCTGCCATACTCGCGCCGCATAACACGCGAACCTTCCGGTGTCAGGATAATATCCGTGATTGACTGGTTCAGATGGTCGATGTCTGTCAGCGTTCCGTAGCCTGCGTGATTCATGCCTGTGTAGCCGGTACTCATTGTGGGCCTCCGCTCGTATCGCTACCGCTCTTCACTCCGCTGTGTACGTGGGTGTGTACGGTGATGCCGTTTGATTCGAGGCTGCCGCCACTGTGTTTCACGTTGCCTTTCATTGTTCCGCCGCTGGTCAGCTCGAATGTCTTTGTCTTCAGCAACTGCGTACATTCCACCTTTGGCGCGTCCAGCGTGATACTGGTTTCAGCCGTAATGGTTGCGGTTTTTATACCTCTGGCCGTCAGGCTGCTTTCCTGTGCGTTATAGCGAAATTCCGCACCGTCCGGCGCGGTAATGACCATTTCGTTTTCCAGCGATCCCGGTGGCGGGTTGTCGTTGCTGTACAGACTTCCTGCGCTGACTGCGGTTTCCGGATTGCCGCCCGGGCATAGGAGAAACACCTGTTCGTCCGGTGATGGGGGGATCCAGATTTTAAATTTTCCGGCCCGCCCGCTGTTCCATCGGATCCAGTTTGTGGTCAGGCCGCCGGTCTGCACACGCACCTCCCAGGTGTCGGTGTTGATTTCCGTAACCACACCAATCCGCACAATGTTTTCCAGCAGACGCATAAGCTCGATGTTCATTTCGCTGCTTTCCCCAGTCCGGCAATCACGGTTTCTGTGATTTGCTGTTTGTCTTTTTCGTTCAGGCCCAGCAGCTCGCGCACGGGGTATTTCGTGGCGTTCCCGGGTGATACCAGGCCCACCTCACCGAACTGGTGCACTCTGGCAATACGCGCGGCCCGGCCCTGAAAGCCGACACTTACGCCGTTTGTGTCGGGGATGATTCTCAGAAAGCGTGCTGTTCTCAGCTTTTCGAACATAGGTGAGCGACGTGATGCTCTTGCTGCGACGCGCTGTGTGTTAATTTCCAGGTAGTCCCCGATGTCTGCCTTGTAAAACGTCCTGATCCCCCCGGCGTCTGTATCGTAGCCGGTGATTTTCTGCCCGAAACATCCCTGTGACGTGCTCCAGTTTTTCAGGTTTCTTACCTGGCCGTCCTTCCAGATAAACTTCACGCCTTTTTGTATGCGCATGATGCGGCGTTTTCGTTTCTCCCATGGCTGGCCTTCCGGGGATACCTGGCTTCTGATGCGTTTTGTCTGTAGCTGTCGGACGACCTTACCCACGCTCATTGCCGTGCGCTGAATTCCGGCTGCCGACAGGCCGGAAAGAATATCCTGAAAGATGACATCCAGTTCGCGGTCCGCTCTCATGTGCTGGTCTCCGTTCCGGTTCGCCACGTCATGTCTTCAAACACTACGCGCCATGCTTCCAGTGCCCGGCTTATCGGGGGCTCACCGATGTGCTCTGCCGTCACCGTGCCGTCGTCATTACGGCGCACAATCACGCGCTCCCATACCGGGATTTCCAGCAGGATATCGGCACTGTCGTCATCGTTGATGGCCGTCGAAAATTTGATGCTTTTGTTCTTCTCCGGATTGAGAAGAAGATCCGGCTGATTCCTGTACAGCCACGCCATGACCGGCAGCATGATGTTGTCGATACTTTCTGTGAAGTCCATGACGAACAACACCAGGTTGTAGCGGTACAGGAATGAGGGGGATTCACCGGTGGTTTCAATGCCACCCGATTCAATGAATACCGTGAATTTTTCCGGGCTGGCCTTACACCACCGGCAGTTGCTGGTCAGAGCTTCGCGTAATGAATTCAGTTTCAGCATAAAACACCGTAGAACGTGTTGCGTGTGGCAATTAAAAATCTCAAAATTAAATGGCTTTTAATTCGGGTTCTTTCTTGCTCACCTTTCCCCTCTTGCACCCTCCGTATACCGGAGGGTTTTTTGTTTCTTTTGCTGTGGACAGTGGTGCCGTTCTGATGCGCTGTGCCTGTTGTTATGGCAATACCCCGTTGACCGCTCCGCCAGCTGATTTCCTGGCGGCTGCTTCATCTATCTTTTTGTTCCAGAAATTGCGGACGGCTTTATATCCCCCTGAGATCAGATACAGAAGGGATACGGCGGTACTGAAATACAACATTATCTGATGAATAAATCCCATGGCTTGCTCCTTTTATTTTCCCGGTTGTCAGCGAGCTTCCCCGCCGGATGGCTGGGAAGCATTGTTATGCCGGTGGCTGATTTACGACAACGCTCAGGCTGTCAATCAGTACGGTATAGGTCGGCCGATACGTGATATCGGTCACGCGTAACGTGTCGTTGGTAACATCGGCTTTTGATGTGGAAAGCATGAACGGTTTTCCGTCCACGCCATCCAGAACCGGTGTTACCTGGGTGCTGTTGTTTCCCGCAAAACGAAACGCTATGGTGTGCCAGTTGTTATTGAACTGACCAAAGGTTCCCAGTTGTTCGTTTGGCGTTTTGTGATACATCAGATTCAGGTTTGCGCTGTCTGTCTGAAGAAAGAATGAGAGCAATAAATTATTTGGATCTGCCCCCAGTAATTTCACATCCTGCGGTAATGCTGATGTTTTCCAGTACATCGCCATTGCGTACTGGTCTTTTTTCAGCTCACCCTCGATTTTGAATCGGCAACTTACAGTCCCGCCATTTTTCAGAAGGTCAGCACCATTACCGGCCTTATGCTCCAGATACCAGGTATTGCCTTCCTGTTTGGTCAGTTTCAGGGCTTTTTTCCCTGTTGCTTCCTCATCACCGATCAGCATGTCTTTCAGTTGTTTTGGTGTGTTGGCCTCGTTTTTGCCTTCGCTCAGCGTCCAGCCCTGGCTTTCCAGTTCAGGAGATGATGCCAGCAGACTCATGAGCGTGACCGGCCCCGGTCTGACTGCCGGTTGTTCTGCTTCCGGTGAAGATGGCTTACTGATGCCGCCCGGTGCATCCTGTGATGGTTTTGCCACGCGTTCCGGCTCTGTACCCGCAATAAATGGCAGCGTGCGGCCGACGTTAAGCAGGATTGCTGACGCCATGCGATCGGCAATAATGCCCCGGCGGGCCCATGAGCTGAAGTGCGTTCCACGCAGATGGCTTACCCAGTTTCCGCTACTGCGGGATGCGGCACCGTAATAACCCGCTTCCGCAATATCCGGATCTTCTGTCGGCTCGTTTGTTGGGGTGTTTTTCCCGTACTCATCCGTAACAAAAGGCACAAAAACAATATTCTTCTCAGTGCTGTTTTTGTATCCGCCATACACGGTTGCGTACTGTGCTTCGTAGGTTTTTTTCCAGTGGTAGGTGGTATCTCCACAAATCCACGGCACGCTTTCAGGGTTGCCCTGGTTGCACTGCTTCGCAACATCGGCCAGGTCAGCCCGGAACTGCTTCACCATGGCTGTGAAAAGATCTTTATGCTGTGCGGCGTTTTGTTCTTTCTCAAGATCTGCCTCGCCCTGTGTCCAGCAGACGGCCAGCAGGACGTTTTTCGGATTTTTCGCCAGCGCTGCTTTTGTGCGGCTGATTAAATCCTTGTACAGCGGCGTGTTCGTTCCCCAGCGGCAGGATTTTTCAGTTGCGCCGCCGATCTCGCTGAATTGCCCCGCATCACCGGTTGTAAAGCCGGAACCGCCACGGCTGCATGGGACCAGAAGGATCCCCGCATTTGCCGGGATAAATGGCAGCAGGCGCTTCGCAATGTGCAATCCCTGACTCACACAGCCATACTGACCTTTGTTCAGGTCGGCTTTCGGGTGGTTGTACTGGCTCATATCCTGCACGTCATGCAGGCAGTGATCCGCCAGAATGATGTCGTTATAGGCACAAGCTTTTCCGCCCGGGGTTACGGTGCTGCGGCGTGCCAGCTGGCGAATGCGCGAATCGGGTTTATCGTAACTGTCCGGGAGAGGTAACCCCTCACCGTATGCCATAGAGTTGGACTGACCAGCGCTCACCACAACGTAATACCACTCCGGTTCGCTGTCGGATGTCGGGGTGATAATGGTGCCTCCCTGGTCATCACTGCCTGAAACCATAGCCTGCATGAGATACCAGGGGACTCCCGGCTCTGATGCAATACCGGCATTACCGAGAAGTTCCCAGCCTTCCTGTAACCGCTTGTTAACTTTTTCAGCGAATTCTGCGCGGTTGGTGGCAGTAATCAGTTCAAAGTGTTTTTTGCTCATCGTTTACTCCTGATGGGGCGCATCTTGCGCCCGTTCTGCTCTTTGTTTATCCAGCCAGGCGATTGCAGCCTTGTCTGCGTTGCATGTGTCGAGTGCTTCCAGTAGCCGATCGCTCCATTCAGTCACCCTGTACCATGTCACGGGTATTTCCAGTGCCGGAACCGGGGTCTGCCTTGTCAGAACTGTCGGCACCGGCTCGTAAACGAGTCTGGTTTTCAACGTGTGCTGCGTGTTGCTGCAACCGCTCAGTAACAGCAGTGGGAGGATAAGCGCTGGCACACGTGTCACCCTGCGCGTCTTTTTGCATTTCTTCACGTCGTTGCTCTCCTTCTGCAATCCGTTGCTGGTCCAGAATGCGGATCACGTTTATCACCCTGGAAAAGTCTGTGTATGCATGGCGAACTTCCTGCATGGCGGCGCGGTTGTCCTCTATGATGTCCATCATCTGTTCCCGTCCGAGACTTTCCTTCCCTTTGCGGTATGCTTCCCAGCCTGTCAGGCCACAAAGCAACAGGGTGGCAAGAAACCAGAGCAACACGGCAGGTGTTTTCATTGCTTCACTCCGTTCATACACCAGTTCCTGAAGTCATTGCGCCGGTTAAACAGCCCCTGTGAATAGCGTCCGCCGCTGTTCACAAAATCCGTCAGCCTGCCGCACATTGCGCTCCAGTTCTTTCCCTGAGCGAACTTCCAGATGGTTGTTCTGTGCATCCTCCCGTCACGCCCCTTAAACCACATCAGGCCTTTGCACCCCAGATTAAAGGCAGCATCCGTCATTGCCTCAAAGTGGCGCTGTGGCATGTCGCGGCCATTGAAATTCTGATTGATGCAGTTCTCCGCCCGTCGTAAATCGTTCACCCATCGACCGGCAACTTCCTGTTTGGTATGGTGGCGGTCGGGGACGTTTCCCGTTGAGCCACAACCCACGGTTTTCACGCCAGCGATATCCCTGTACGGGAATGCCCGACACTCTTCCCAGGTGGCAATTTTTTCCTGTGCCTCCTGTGAGGTTCTCAGCTCCCCGGGGGCCAGCGAAAAACCCAGCGCCACGATGGCGGCAACGGCATAGCGTTTAATCTGTCCTGGCATGTGATTCCCCGTCTGCATTCAGGGCTTCCAGAGCGCGCTTCTCGCTGCCTTTTAGTGGTCGGTGCTGCATCTGGTCGGCAATGCGTGCAATAAGCTCATTGCGCCGCTCCTGTGCCTGCTCCATACGTGTTCTGTGCATCCATCCGCGCAGCAGTGAAAGCGCCCCCAGAATCAGTCCTGCCAGCGCCATCTTCTCGCTCAGCGTCATAACCCCTATACCGGTGACCATGACGGATGTGAAAAACGTAATGTGGTCGTAAATTCTCTGAAACATAATCAATCCCACAACTGAACGGTTTCGCGCTGTTTTTCCTGTGTGATTTCCGGTAATTCAACTTCCTGCCCGGCAGTGAGGAATACCGTGTTACTCAGCCCCGGATTGGCAGCCAGAACGCGCTCTGTCACGCCCTTTGTCATGCCGTAATGACGCTGGCAGAGTAAGTCAACGGTGTCGCCGTCATGCGCGGTTACCTTCATTAAATCAGCTCCGCATAAATCCGTCTGACGCCGCGAATATCGGATATTGCCCAGCGTGCATCGCGCCACATATCTTCAATCTGCATGTCCAGCGCATCGGCCCGGCGATCACCTTTGTCGGTGGTGTCCACATCCCGCGAACGCTCAAGAACGCCCGCGCGGGTCAGTGCATACACCGCGCGTCGATACCGGTGCACGTTCACGCTCTCACCGTTGATGTGTGCTGCCGGAACGTCCGCCAGTGTCGACCGTCCCGCCGCCTCCTGTTTCTGTTTCCAGGCGTCAAGCTCTGCCGTTACATGTGCCACAGCTTCGGTGGCCGAATGCAGCAGACGTGAGGTGGTGGTGCGCCCGGGAATGCGCATGGCAAGGCGCAGCTCTTTCAGCACGATATCCGGCCAGAACGCGTCTGTACTGATGCGCGCTTCTCCGTCGTCGGTGTCTGTCGCGTCATCCGTGGCGTCGTTCACACGGGGTCTGGCTACCATGCTCATGATGTCTTCTCCTGTAGATCAGGCGGTGGGCGACCGGTGAAAATAACCGGGAGTCAGCGATCAGATCACCGGTCGCGCCGCCTGCCGACGAGGTCGGGTCCGGTGTTATCAGGTCGCCTTGCGCGCCGGTTTTGCGGCGGTTTTTTTCGTGGCTTTTCTGGCCGTCGCTTTTGTAGCTGGCTTTTTGCGCCCTGATGTTGCTTTCGATTTACTTTTCTCTTCTGCCGGTTTTTCCGGTTCCGGCTGAACCTTTGACACTTTTCTGGCCAGTGTGGCGATTTCACGTTTCACGCCCGCAGCCGGATTGATGCGCATGGCTTCACGCAGCAGACCAAGCGACACAGTCAGGTCTTCCGTGCTGCCTGATGCGCGTCGTGAAAATGCCCGCGCCTTATGCAGTTTTGCACGAACCTGATCCGGCATGTCCTGGTCGTGAACCAGTGCATCCAGCTCGTCCAGCATACGGATATAGCCGGATAAGTCGGTTTCGCTGTTGGTGGCGGCTTCTGTCAGCACAACTTCGGCAATTTCTTCGGTGAGTACGGTCGCCGCATCGCGCCCGAAGTTGTCCGGCAGTGCCAGCCGGTGACGAATAACGTACTCACCGATACGCAGCGCCAGCGGATAATCCCGGCAGTCAATGGCCCACACCATCATGGTGGTAATGACTTCGTCCTGGCGTCCGCTGTCGCCTGCCAGTGTGCCGTCGATCCAGCCTTCAAAATTCGGTATCAGGTGCTTCTTCAGCTCCGCTTTCGCGATGTTCGACTGCACGCCCTTCAGCTGCAACTGGGCGAGGCGTAACTGGTGAAGAACCTGTTCATGTGCCGTTCGTGTTCGCTGCTCTTCGCGACTGAATGGATCAGCCCGATGATGCGCCATCACGCGCTGAAGGTATCGTTGTGCCGGTGTCAGCATGTATTCGACTCCTGATTAACCGGCGGGCACATGTGCCCGCCATAATGCGTTACGCCTGTGCTTCTGCCTCTTTCTTGTCTTCCGGATCTTCACCGGCGAAAGAAATGCCCTCAATCAGTGCGCACTTGCCGTAGTCTTCCACCACGTAGCAGTCGTTCATGGACTGGTAGGTGGCGATACGGTTGTACTCCGGCTCTTCACGGATGAAGCGACGCAGTGACCCTTTCTGGAAGTAGACCGAAAGGTTGCTGAACGACGTGATCAGCATGGCATCGTCCGGGAAGTACGGCGCAAAGAAGGTTGGCAGCGCGCCAATGGTGCGGGAGGCTGTAATCAGCTGTCCGGCGACCAGCTCCGTGTTCGGGTTGGTGGTGCTGATGGCGTTAATCATAGGCAGACGCAGCGTGTTGAACAGGTTGCGGCCCATGACAACAACCAGATCCGGGGCGTCCTTGTGCCACTCATCCAGTATGGAAGAGCGAATGTCGTTAACCATCGCGTCAGCGTTGCCGTAGTCGCCTTTTGCAACCAGTTTGTTTTCATGATCGCGACGGGTCAGCGTCATTGCCTTCACGACACGCGTCGTGGCGTGTTCACGGATGTGTTTCAGCCACCCGGTGTTAACGTCCTGAAGTTTCGGGTTGGCAGAACGATCGGAGATGATGGCGTGCGACTCACCGTTAAAGCCAATCATGATACGGTCCAGTGCAATCTGTCGGGTGATTTGTGCACTCAGCAGTTGCTGGAAGTTTTTCTGGCTGCTCCACGCGTCAATCTGTGCGTAGCTGATGAAGGTGTCGTAGTTCACCTGTTCGCAGCGATAACGACGTGATGCCAGATCAGAGACGTCAGCGGGATTGCGTCGCTTCACGCCGTCACTGGTTGAGTTGGTGCTGGCGATGGGGCCGCTGGTATTCACCAGGACTTTTTCACCCTCCTGATCGTCAACGCCGATGCTGTTGATTCTTTTCAGCAGCTCGTCGCTCTCTTTGATGGCGTTTTCCATCTTCTGATGAACAGCCGGATCAACGCTGAAGGTTTTCCCCAGTCGTTCTACGGTGGTTTCGGCCAGTTCAGCCTGGCGTGCAAGATAGGCCTCAAGATTGCTGCGGCCTTCGCGAGAAAGCGTTAAGCGGTTTCCCATGATTTTGTTCCTCTGTTAAAAATCAGCCAGGGCGTGGCTGTTGCCACCGGTTGAAGCAAAGCGCTGTTCCTTGTCCGCATCTTCGGTTTTCAGCTGCGCCTTCAGTTCAGTCAGTTCGCGGGTCAGGGTTTCCAGTGATGCCTTATCACTGCGCTGTTGCTCTTCCATCGCATGGAAGCGATCCAGAAGGCCGGCCTGTTCCGTGGCAATGCTCTCGACGGCTTCGCGCACGTGAGCGAACTGCTCGCTGTCCGTGTCACGGGTTTTGCTGATGAGCGCCATGACGCGCGAAAACCATTTCTGGCTTTCTTCGGTGCTGTCCTGTACGGAGGCCGCGAGTTCCGCTTCCATACATTCGGTGAACATGACTGGCTCACCGCTGCGGCTGTTGAACTGCATGATGCTGGCGCGCTGCTGGGCGGCAAACTTCAGTCGTTCAGTGCCGAGACTTGCCGGGGTATCGGTCATTGCCAGGCCAATTACGTAAGGGCCGCCAACGGCATCAATGTTGGGTTCAAGCTCAATGCTTGAGTAGATTTTCTTGCCATCATTCAGCATCTGCGTCATGCGGTCGGTGGGCTCAATTTCGGCATACAGTGCGGTGCGGCCGGCCAGTTTGCCTTCCCTGATTTCTTCGGTGGACAGTGAAATCACATCGCCCACGGCACTGAATTCACTGGATGGCATACGTGAAAGCATGTGCTCCACGTTCACCCGTGACCCCCACACTTCCGGGTCGTAATTCTCAGCGGCCTGACGCAACATCAGCCCCGAAATCTCACGCCCGTCGATGGTGGTGCCCGAGACGGCGACGCGGAATTTTTTCCGTACTGGCGCGTTTTTACTTGCCATGTAAATCCCCTTTCTGTGGGTTGCTTTTCTTCATGATGATAAGGGGATGGCTGCGCCTCAAGGCGGCGATGTTGTAAGAGCGTGGCGACAATGGCACCGGATACCTGGATGAATGCGCGGGCGTTTACTCTTGAGATCAAACAGCAAGGGGGCGTCAATGATTCAGGATGCATTTGTCCGCATAAGGGCAAGACAACTTTACTGGCAAGGGTACACACCTGCGGAAATCTCGCAACTGATGGGGATCAGCCAGAACACGATTTACTCATGGAAAAAACGCGATGAGTGGGATGCCACACCTCCGATCCAGCGGGTCACCCAGTCCATTGATGCGCGCCTGATCCAGCTCACCACAAAAACAGAGAAAAGCGGCAGCGATTTTAAGGAAATTGACCTTCTCACGCGCCAGCTGAAAAAACTGAATGACGGTCAGGGAGAACAGGCCGTTTCCGGTAAAAAGCCCCGTAAACGCAGACTGAAAAATCACTTCACCGAAGAACAGATTGTCGCGCTTCGTGAAAAAATCCTCCCGACGCTGGCGTGGCATCAACGTGAATGGTACGAAAACCGTCACCACCGCAACCGTATGATCCTGAAGTCGCGTCAGATTGGTGCGACCTGGTATTTTGCGCGCGAGGCGCTCCTTGATGCACTGCGTGATGACGTCTCCGCCGGGTATCAGCGCAACCAGATATTTTTGTCCGCCTCCCGTCGTCAGGCGTATCAGTTCAAGCATTTTATTCAGCAGGCGGCGCTGGAAGTGGATGTTGAGCTGAAAGGGGGCGACAAGATCGTGCTGTCCAACGGCGCGGAGCTGCACTTCCTCGGTACGTCAGCTGCCACCGCGCAGTCCTATACCGGTCATCTTAAATTCGACGAATTTTTCTGGGTCAGTAACTTTGTGAACCTCAGGAAGGTTGCCGGGGCAATGGCGACCCTGGAAGGGCTTACGCGCACTTACTTCTCGACGCCGTCGGGGGAAATGCATGAGGCGTATCAGTTCTGGACGGGGGACCGCTGGAACAGCGAACAGCCACGCTCAAAACGCAGTGAGTTTGATGTTTCACATGCTCACCTGAAGAGGGGCGTGCTCTTTCCCGACAAAACGTGGCGGCAGATTGTCACCATTGAGGATGCTGTCGCTAACGGATGGCAGTTCACCAGTATTGATGATATTCGCGGCGAAAATACAGAAAGTGAATTTCGCAATCTGTACATGTGCGAATTTGTCCGTGATGGTGAGGCAGCCTTCAGTCTGAATACGCTCGTCGGGTGCGGTGTTGATGGCTATGACGAATGGCCGGACTGGAAGCCTTTTGCTGTCCGCCCTATGGGGGTGAGGGAAGTCTGGCTCGGGTATGACGCCAACGGCAGCAGCGGGAAGGGGGACTGCGGGGCGCTGTCGGTGTGCGTGCCACCCCTTGTTGCCTGTGGGCGTTTTCGTACGGTGGAAACAGTCAGGGTTCAGGGTATGGAGTTTGAACAACAAGCTGCCCTGATTGAGGAGTACACGAAGAAATATAACGTGAAACATATTGGCATTGATGTTACCGGCGGGAACGGGGAAGGGGTTTACCAGATCGTGAAAAAGTTCTTCCCCCTGGCTGTTCCGTACAACTTCAATATCGCGTCCAAACGGGCGCTGGTCATGAAGATGCTTCAGGTGGTCCGTGCCGGACGCTGGGAGTATGACCGCAGCGAGCGCGACCTGGTACAGGCCTTTGCATCGGTGCGAAAAATACAGACGCCCGGCGGCTATATCACCTATGACACTGACCGCTCACGCGGTGTCAGTCATGGTGATCTCGCCTGGGCAACCATGCTTGCTGTTATCAATGAGCCAATCGGCGCAGAGCGTGAGGATAATCGTGGCTTTGCAATGGAGTTCTGAACACAATGAGTAAACGTAAAAAATACACCGGAAAGCGCGGCACGGGCTCACTGGCTGATGCACTGAAATCAGCGCCGTCACTCAGTGCTTTCACGTTTGACGGTCCTTATGAAGCAAGCCGTCTTGATCTTCTTGATAACATGTCGTGCGCCGATAATGGCCGCTACTATGACACCCCCATGGACTGGAATGCCATTGCTCGCGCCTCGCGTCGTGCATCATGGCACCAGTCGGCCCTGTATTTTAAGCGTAATGCCCTGAACGGCTGCTTTGTTCCTCATCCGCTACTGTCCCGCCAGGCGTTTTCCGCGTTTGCGCTGGACTGGTTCGTGTTCGGTAATGCCTATCTTGAAGTCCGCCGCAACAAGTTCGGTGAACCCATTGCGCTTCGTCCTGCGCTGGCGAAATACACGCGGCGGGGCAGTGATCTCGATACGTACTGGTACCTCAATGATGATGGTTCTGAATTTGCTTTCCGTAAGGGGGCTGTGTGCCACGTTCTGAACCCCGATATCAACCAGGAAATCTACGGGATGCCGGAGTATATCGGTGGGTTGCTGTCGGTGAGTCTGTCGAACTCAGCGGATACGTTCCGCAAGCTCTACTATGACAACGGTTCACATGCCGGGTGCATTGTCTATGTTGGTGCCGCCCAGGCAAACGCTGAAAGCGTGGAAGCCATCAAGAAAACACTCACGGAATCCCGTGGCAAGGGGGCGTTCCGCAATATCCTTCTGCACGCGCCAGGTGGCGGCAAGGATGGTGTGCAAATACTGCCGTTCCAGCAAATCACCGCGAAGGACGAATTCCTTAACATCAAGGGGAGTACCCGCGACGATATCCTTGCGGCTCACCGTGTACCGCCTCAGCTGATGGGGGCAATGCCTGACGGGAACGCGGCGTTCGGTGACGTTGAGAAGGCGGCGAGGGTATTTTTCATCAACGAGTTGCAACCGGTCATGGAAGCGATGAAGCATGTCAATGAATGGCTTGGGGTTGAAGTGATGCGCTTTAATCCCTATTCGCTGCTTCAGGATGGCGCCAGCTGACGCGCTTCGCTTGTCGGCTGCTTCGCCGGGGCATAAAAAATTTATGCCCCGACTCTCCAGCTCCTGACGTCCGTTTCCCTCCCGATCTCCGACCTCGCCAGACGCATTCTGACGGCCTGTTTCCCTGACCATGTTTTGATGTGGTTTTTTAAAACAGGCTTCACTGCTGGCGTATCACGTGCAATACGACCCCAAATAAAGCAACCTGCCTTCCACCCCTCAATTCGGGCGCCCTTCCCTCGTCGCCTGCGCGCTGCAATTGCCTCGTTTTTCGTGCACCGTGCAAACCGGCCTCAGCCAGCGCCGTTACCGGGCGGAATGGGGAAAAAGTACATTAGAAAAATTGTGCAATTTCGTGCGCTTTTGTGCAGTTTTGAGCTTGCGATTTTTTGTGGCAGGTGGTGATGATATTCATCTGTCTGAATCAGTGGGAGACTGCCGGGTGAGAACTGTGAAAAATTACTCATATCCTTATTTAACTTTTGTCACGCTTTCTGTTTTGGGGGGGATTTTTCTTTTTATTTGGTGGCGAAACGATGTTTACAGAATTACCTACCTTTATTCGTTCACGACAAACTGCCTTGTTTCAGTGTCTGTGGTGCTTTCGGTTTTTGTCTCACTGTGCCTGTTGAAAAAGAACCTGGTTGATCGGTCTAAATTTACCGGGGTTACATCGTATCTTAAGTTTTTTTCGGGTATGTGCCTTCTTACCTGGATGATTCTGTTTACCCTCCTCGTTACGCTGATATATTTTCTTCCGGGTGAAGATTCATTCTATTCCGCTCCCTATGAGTACAGTCGCGGTAGCTCAAAAAGTTGTTCAGGGGCATTTGTTGATGATCCTGATTTGCAAAAAACAATCTTTATTTGCTACCCATACGGTGACTATCAGGATGGTAATGTGATTTATGTGAAGAAGCGTGTGAATGCGCTGGGTGCGGTGGTCACCTATGCATACGCGACAAGCGGCCGATTTCGGTTTGACTGAAAAAAGAAATCCTGTGTTACCCTCGCTGCTGAGGGTAACATGCGTGAAGTCATCGCCCGGTTCTTGAGCTGATAATGCTTTGCGCCAGCAACTGCCAGCCCTCTTTCTGTTGCCCGTACTTGTCCTGATACCTGTTTACCTGCAAGTTTCCGTGCACCAGAATCAGATCGCCTTTTCTGTGTTTTGCCAGTTCTTCGTGCTGCTTCCCGAATGAAATAAGGTAAAGCCACATTGTGGTTGGCTGTTCTGCGCCATGGCAGGGTAGTGATACCGCCAGTTGTGCCGTTGTGACGTTGGTTCCTTTGGTTGTTCTCCTTGTGTTCGGGTCTGCTGCCAGTCGTCCCTCTGTTGCAACCTGTGTTGGCATATTTGTCTCCCGTGTTGGTTTTATTGTTGGGGTTAGATGACTGGCAGCTCTTCGCCAGCGCCGTAGATAAACAGAATTCGCTTCATGATTTCGCTTCGCTTGCAGTCCTGGATTACGGACGGCTTTTGTTGCTGTTCAGCCCGCCGCTCCAGCTCCAGTCGTTCCTTTTCCGTTGGCTTCCGGTAATGCGTTATCTTGTCCGTGTACCCGTCCACAACCAGCAGCCCTTCGCGTACCATCTTTCCGGCGGCCTGATTAATGATGGTCCTTTTCACGCCCAGTTTTTCAACCAGCTCTGGTGCGCTGAAGCGTGCGTGCGTTTCCAGGTAGCGTAAAATGATTACCTTTCCGGTCATTCTGGGTGTCTTCATTTGGCGGCTCCTTCGTTGTTCCGGCGTTCGCGGAGTTCGGTCAGTGCTGCCAGTAAATTTTCCCACCATGTTTCTTCCACAACCGGATTTCGTCGTGAAAGCAGCTGCTGCGCCGACTCAATCATTTTCGTAAGCTCTTTGTCGCTGATCCTCCTGATGTCGTTCATGGTGTGCTCCTTCGGTTTGCTGTTTCTGGTCATGTTCATGGTCTTTTGTTACCTGCGTGATTGCCTGCTGGCGGCCGAATGCACATAGCGGACAATTGCCGCTTTTCGGTTAACGACGGCCAGCGTTCTTGCCAGTTCTTCGTTGAGTTTTCTGGTCTGTTTTTCGTGGTATGCCTGCATGATTTTTCCTACGGGAGTCAGTGGTTCAGGCTCTGATATGGCGCGACGAGGGCGCACGGCAACGATGAATGCGCTTCTGTCGGTGTTGGTTCTTGCAGTCAGGATGTCTGTCATGACGGTATCTGTGCTGCGATCGGGGTTTGCGATCGTGATCTCCAGTTCGTCGCCTGGCTGTGGTCGAACACTGACGCCGCTCAGCGTCAGTGCCGGAATGCGTCCACTCATGATGGCGCTGAAATCATGGCGCTGGAGTACACAATGGAATCGTGTCATGGGTTCACCTCCGGTTGATCTGCTGCCACCAGGCTTCGTGATTTCTCATCCCAGTGCACAATCCGCCCGTCAGGCAGGCGAACGCGTGCACCTCTGTGTACGGAAAGTGCTGCGCCACTGTGTAGCTCCTCGCCCGTCGCGCTCAGTGCCGACTTGATTACGGTGGTGGTGACGTCAGTCAGCGGCAATGCTGTACGCACATGTATGACGTCATCGGGTGTGGTGGGGCCGCCGGTTTTCACGGTTTTTGTGTCAGATGGCGCATCTTTCAGCTGCCTGGTGAGTTGTTTTCGCTCTGTGGGGGTCAGTGACCTTAACCACTCACCCAAATCACCTCCCGGGACGACCAGTTTTTGTTCTTTCCTGGTTTCCGGTGGTGGGTTTTTACCCTCTCCGGTGTCTGTTTTTTCATCATGGGGACAGTTATTGCCACGAGTCCAAGGTGCGGCGAAGCCGCCCCCAACGTCAAAATCCTCGTCCGTGCTGTTGTCGGCTTTCGCTTCTTTTCTGACCAGTTTCCACTCGTCCGGATGGGTGCAGATGGTGTAGCGCTCGCCGAGCGACGGGGCACAAATTCCGTAGATGCGCTGCGGGAATTCGCCGTAGTCGTTGGCCTCATCTGCGGTTTCGTATGCGGTGCGGATCAGGTACAGGTTGCGTGGAATGAGCACGCCGCCCTGACGGTTGATGTAGGTGGCAAAACACCCCACGTCAGCGGCGGCCAGAATGGCGTCAATGTCGTCATGGTCCAGGCGCTTCGGTGATGCGGGGTTACGCTCCATTTGTCCGGCAAGGCGGCGGAGTTCACGCCATACCTGGCGGGGCGGGATACCGAAGAACTGGAACTGCCGGATGCGGTGGAGACTCGCCCAGGCAATGGCGTTTTCCACGGTTTCCGCCATGGTTTTTCCCGATTCTTTATCGGCGTAAGGTTTGCCGGTTTTCGGGTCATTGTCGTGAAAGGTGCTGGCGTCCAGGTTCTTGCCAATATAGGTTGCGATGTAGCTTGCCGGTGTGCCTTTTGCCGGGTCGATTTTTTCGCATTTGAAGCGCGGAGAAATATCATTCCCCAGTTCTGCGCGATCTGATTTGATTGCTGCGTCACGCATGATTTCAATGATGCGTTCTTCATTGTCCGGGGCGGTGAATACCAGCATGTGCCAGTGCGGTGTGCCGTCATGGTGTGGCTCAACGGTGCGCACCCCGTACCAGCTCAGGCCTTCTTTGTTGAGTTTTTTTCTTGCAGCTGCAAAGACGTCGTAAACCAGATAATCACTGGCATCGCGCACGGTGGCACCGTTGTATTTCGGGTTCAGGCTGCCGTCCTCGTTTACGCTGTGAAAGCGGGAAGGGCAGGTCACTGTCACGAAGAACGCGGAGTCACCACGCGATTCGGCGACCTGTTCCATCCCTCTGACGCAGGCCATCATCTCGTTGCGGCGGTTGCGCGGATTCCCCAGCCCTGACCAGTACACGTCCTCCAGGCTCAGGCGTTCACCGTCTTCGTTTTCAATGTCCCAGCTTTTGAGAAAATCACGGGTGCGCTGGCGTTTCTCCCGGAATTCCTGGAGTGACTCATGGCTGATGTAGGGGGATGCCTTGCGCGATACTCTTCCGGCGGCACGCAGTAATTCCTCCCGCCAGAGATCAGCGAGGTGGCGCAGCTGGTTGTTCCACCAGGTGGCGCAGGTGATACGCATTACCGCGCCCGGTACCAGTTCAGGGTCTGGTGCCGTGCGGCGGTCACGTCTGATCTCGAGTGACGGCCAGTATGGTGGGTTCACGCCCAGTTTTATTGCCATGCGCGCCAGCTGCTGGTAAGTCAGCAACCAGGTAAACAGGTTATCGTCGCCTTTTCCTGTCCGCTCAGTAACTTCATCACATCTGCGTTCCAGTTCGGTGGAAAATGCCGCCGCCGTTAGTGTGGCAAGGCGCTGAATTTGATCACGGTTGAGTTGTGGCAGCATGAGTAATTCATCAAGGCGATGACGCGCTGCGGTGGCTTTGAATGCCGTCGTGGCGAAGCATTCATTCACCTGTTCGATGCGTTTCAGGCGTGTGCGCAGTCCACGGCGAACGAAGTTATCGGCCACGTGAGTGTTGTTGTTTTTCACGCCTTCATTGCGGGCGCTTTGTTGTTTGCGGTTTAAACGCGCCAGATCACGAATGAGCACGTTGCCAAGAAACGAGGGCAGGGCGCGAAGTTCTGCCATGGCTTCCGATACCACCGTGGGCGGATTCTCGCGTTTGTGCTTCGCCAGTTTTTCCAGTCTGACCCGACGCTCTTCGTCGTGGTGAAGATGCGAATTAATTCGCTTGCCTTCGTCTGTGTTTGTCAGGAAGGAGACGGTTTCTTCATCCAGTCTGGCATCAATGCGAATGTCCTCGTTGATGTAGCTCTGAATGGCCTGGCGTAATGCGGTTGGTTGTGCTCTGCCGAACGTTTCAGGATCGATAACCGGTAGCGGTGCGTTCCACGGGTACGCCAGCTGTGCATTGCGGTCACTCATGCGTCGTACTCCCCGCCAGTGACCTCCTGAAACGCCGCGCGGTACAGCACGAGAAGGCGCTGGTATTCACCGATAAAGTCTTCTGCGGTGTATATGCCTTTCACGGCCACGCTGTGGGTTGTCATTTCCAGAACCAGTGCCATCTCTGACGATGACCAGCTGATGGCGGTACTGTCGGTGCCGTTGATGTGAAATAAACCAAAGCCATCACCGTCACCTTTCACGTCCACGCGGTAACGACCGTCAACGGTGAAGGAGAAATCCCCGTATGTGGTGATGCTGCGGGCGGCCTGTTTACAGGCGCGGCGGTAGTAGTCGTGCCAGTTGTTCAGGCGGGAAGCCAGCAGGGGATCCACCGCCCACATCCAGTTAAAAAAGTCCTGAATATCTGAAAGTCCCTTAACGCTCTTCATGAGAACCTCCGGTAACAGACGTGCGGAAGCCTCCCGCGCACGGGTGCGGGATGGCTTCAGGATGTGGTTTATCGGTGCTGGTTGATGAGGCTTTGCAGTTCTGCCAGATCTTCGGCGAGATAGCTGAAGACAGCAGCGCAGTAACGGTTTGATAGTGCGTGCGTGCGCTCATGCAGCATGTTGATATGCATGATTTGCGCGACGCGTGTTGCGCGGAAAAGTCTGCGGTTGATTTCAGTCTGGATGTGACGACGCTCAGCGCGGGCGCGCTGTTGCTTGCGGTTTGCCATGGTGTGGCCTCTTCGTTTGTGAATTTTGAAAACTCACCAACCAGAGGTGGAAAACTCAGGGTGGCGAGACGTACAGGGTTTCCACAACCGGCAAACGAAGAAACCGGCCCGACCGAAGTCGGCCCTGTACGCCCCGCCATAATTCTGACGCGAAAAAGACGTGGCGATACAGTACGCACAAAAAAACCGCTGGCGCGGCTGTGCGCTTCGTTTGTCAGCGGGGTGGAAATCCCGGCACCCGTTTTATGAGGTGCAGCGGAAATGTAACCCGACACGACGAGCGCTGGCAAGCGGTTTTTGTGTTGCGTGCTGATGTGGTTAGAATGTTGCGAATTAATATCACCTGGCAACTGGTGATTGTCTGCATACGCGGGGTGTTTCTGATGAGTGATAAGCTCCCTTCTGATTACGAAATTCTTTTTGACCTGTGGTACAGCTACTGGCTTGAACACATGACAAGCCTTCTCCACCGTCGCGCTTCCTTGGTTCTGAGGATTAGCGCTTTCCTTGCGATTGTTGCCGCATTCATTTTTTGCGACAGCGCAACGTTTGTTTTCGCCAGTGTGGTGCTCTTTCTGGTGTGGCAGGTCATGGCTGCCTCTCTTTCTATCAGAGCTGAAAAGGCTGAATGGCAGGCGCTTAGCTATCAAAGACTGATTAGCCAGCGCCACGTGCTCACCCCGGAATGCATGATTGCGCGCCTCTCCTTTGTTGAGGAAAGTGACAGCCCCGTGATGGAGTGCATGATCAACCTTGCCTGGAATAAAGCCTGTGAGACGGTTGGTAGCTCTTCGCGCAATCATGTTTCGATCTCCGGTCGGTTACTCAGTCGCCTGTGTGGCTTTTGATTTGTGAAGTAGCTGCGCGACGGTTTCGCCGGCTGCCCGGTTTTCCGGGAATGACACTGGCATGTTCAGTTTGAGTGCCATTACGTACTCCGCCCGCGCGCCAGCTGAATCCACCCAGCCTTACAGTAAGTAAATGGCATCGGCACACATGAGCATCGGAATACAAATGCTCATGTACTGCTGCTGGCTTAATCCTTCCGGCAACGTGGCAGGGTTCAGCACAACGTGCCCGTCTGCCGCGAGCCTCATCGCCTCTGTGAAAAACGCCGTTCTGTTGTGATCTTTGTATCCGGTCATTGGACCGGCGATATAAATCACTGCCATGCTTTACCTCCCGTATTGCGTGTTGCTGTCAGCACGCGTACTTCTTCCATGTTCGTGGCGCAGAAGTGCGAACCGTTGATAAGGCGGATGTGATGCATCTCAGAATTGCGTGAGTCCTGGCGTGTCATGCCCTGGTCAATCAGGCTTTCGTCTACCTCGTACTGACGGCCGTTGGCTGTGAACCGGATAACGGTTGATTCCTGGATCATTGCTGACTCCTTTGCTCGGCAGATTTCTCGTTGAGCTGCTTTTTAAGGGTGGCGATTTTACTTTCCTGATCCTGAATCACCCGGATTGCTTCCATGGTGATCCTCAGTGAGATTGCTGAAGCGATAACGAGCTCTGGTCTTCCAGCAGCTGCGATAACTTTTGCTGCTTCCTCATGTGCACGGGCGATGAGACGCAATTCCCGCAAAAGCTCTTTGTTGTTTTCGCTATTCATTTCCTGACTCCGGTGTTACTGATTCATCTGTTTATTCACGTACTGGCAGGGGTAAACATCACGCTGTAAGTTGCATCTCCCGTTACAGGTCCGCAGTCCGGGCAGTAGCCACCGCCATGGTGACCGCAGGCGTCGCACTGTCTCAGGGTGGCGATAACCTCCGGTGCTGATTCCCGGGTTCTTGCGCCAACGCTTCGTGGTGCCTGTATGCAGTTCATCCGGTAACCCCGATAAATGCGTCGTGTTTCCGGTGTGTCGGAATTGGAGATGGTGATGCTGGTCATGCCGCCCGTTTCCTGTGAAAGGCGGTCAAGCGCTGCCCTCAGACGAACGTGCTCGTCTTCATCGAATGGTTTTCCGTAGGCGGTAAAATTGTCCCGGCCACTGAATTGCAGGTAAGGGGGATCGCAGTACACGCAAAGCGTGTTGCCCATGCCGAACAGGTGACTGGCAGAGTTCAGCGTATCCTTAAAATCTGCGTGGATAAGCAGCGTTCGGGTGCTGTTTGCCTTGTCTGCAAATGCGCGGATTTCACGCTCAGGGAAGTAGGGCTTGCGGTAGCAGCCGAAAGGCACGTTAAAATCGCCTTTTCCGTTCACGCGGAACAAACCGTTAAAGCTGTGTCGGTTCAGGTACAAAAACATGGCGGCCAGTCGCAGTTCACGGCGGTCGCTTATTCCCGTTCTGCTGTTCAGGAAGGCATGATTCTCTGCGTTAAAGGTTTCGCGAATGATGAGATAGTCACCCCTGTTGTTGTGGTTCAGGAACAGGGTTTTCGCCTCGTCGATCAGGCTGTCGGTGTTGTCCCTGGCTTGCCGGTAGAAATTAATCAGCGCACCATTGGAATCACCCAGGATGTAACGCTTGTAACTGGTGTTCATGAATACCGATGCGCCACCCACAAACGGCTCAACCAGGCAGTCTGCTTCTGGCAGATGCGCCTTCAGTGTGTTCATGATGCGACTTTTTCCGCCCACCCATTTAAGCGGCGTGCCGGATAACAGTTCTTTGCTCATAACGCGGCCTCTTTGTTATAGGTTTCGTGCGTTAATAAATCCCATGACGCCCCGTTGTTTTTGCTCAGCAATCGCCAGCGAAAACCGATTCTTATTACCAGGTAGTCGTGGGGTTTTATGCGTGAAAAATTCCGCACGCCGTCGCGGAATAAACGCAGCGATGCGCGGGCTTTTCTTTCCACGTTCAGGGGGGGCAGCAACACACATTCAGGATGGCGACCATGGCTTCACCTCATATGTTCAGGAATGGTGTTGTGAAGCGCTGCCAGATTTCTGACACGACCTTTGCCTGGTAAACGGCATCGCCCAGTGCAGTGTGAGCAATAGCCTCCTTTCCTGATCTGCCTGGCATTTTCCATCCAGTTGATTCAGCCATGGCGATAAGCGGGCGCATACAGCGCTCGTTCCAGTAGCACCAGGGGATGCTTTTTTCTCCGGCTGTGCGTGTTATGGCGGATTTCAGGATCGGGAAATCGAAGGATGCGCCTTTGCACCATATGGTCAGTGAATTGCCCGGGCTTTCGTCATGCATATTGCGTGAAATGAACGCCAGAAATTCGGTTACTGCCGCAAGCTCTGTTCCCTCTGCGTTGCGCAGGCAGGATCTGGCCTCCACGGATTGTCCGGCCCACCATACAGCGGTGGCTGCATTGACGGTTCCGCCGTTGCGTTCTGAATCCACCGGGTCGATGAATTTCTCAAACTGCTTGCCCAGCTTTCCGGTGAACGGGTCGAAAAACACCGCCCCAATCGCGAATATGGCTGCGCCCGGTCCGTTACCCAGTGTTTCGGTGTCAATCATGAGATGGTTCATTATGCGCACCCCTTCAGTTCGTCTGGGTTGGCGAGTATTGCAATCAGTCGTTCAATGGCTGCGCAGGTTTCCTGTGGACAGGTGTGTGTCTCTTTCGCTGTCTCAGTCAGCTCGCGCAGTAATTCGCAGATATGTGCACGCTCGGCTTTTCTTGCGGCCATGCTGATATGCGCATGATGGTTAGCTGGTCTGGCGGTTATTTCTCTGCCGGGTGATTCGGCTATTCTCATTTGTTGACTCCTGAAAAAAAAGACAAAGGGAACCCGAAGGCATGAATGCCTTAATTAATTGCTCGTGTGTTTTCTGGTGTTATTCCGCGCCTGCTTTCGGCTTCAGGTTATTCCCAGATCTTCAGGGCTAACCAGATAAGCGCACTCACCTGAAATATCACCCATACAGTGGCGATGGTGTGTATTGCTTTTACATTCTTCATAAGGTTTTCGCTTTATTTACGGCGTTTATCGCCGGTAAAGAATAATTCGATATCCTTCAGTGTGTGGATAATTCGCATAATGCCGATTGCCATAAGCACGGAGATAATCAGAATTAGCCATGAAAGAAATACGCTCATGCGGCCTCCAGATTGTAGGGTTCTATGTTTCCGCCTTTTTCAATGTCTAATAACAGGTTGTTTATTTCGATGGTGGCATCAATATCGTTAGCTGCCAATGCGGCCAGTGCCAACCCGTTCAGTCCTTGCATTAATGAATGCGTCTCCATTATGCGTATGAACTCGGGTAATTTTGCAATGCGGTGGCTGTAAGCCTTAATGATCTGATTGACGATTTCTTTGTAATTTCTGGTCATGGTTATTTTTCCTGTTGCTTAAAATACAATGGTACTTGTTAACTGTATTATCTGACGTTCAATAGCTTTTTTTATTTCAATGGCGTCTGCTTCGCTTTTTGCGATGATTTCAAGCTTTATGTTTTGCTTCAAAATCACATCTACTTCATTGAAAATCCTGACAACACAAGCAACATGTTCAGCGCTGAAAAAACCGTCATGGTGTTCAATATCTTTAATTTTGTATGTTTCCATGTTTTCATCTGTATCATTTAGCGTGAAAATTACGACCAGTCATTAACCGATCGACCGTTCTTAAGGCTTCAAAAAATGTGAAGTCCTGTCCGAAGTAATCATCTCCGCGAGTCAGGGTAGAATTAATTCTGCCAGTAACAGGGCTACGAAAACTTTTGTGAATAACGATGCCAGTGTCGCCAATCGCCCAGGTGTGCTTTCCGGTTTGTTTTATCTGATGACCGTCTGGTGTGGTATGGATTTCAGTGGTTGCGGTCGCACTATTTTTACGGAAGTGCTGGCGTGCAACGTGGCGTTCGGTGTTGTTATTGATGCGTGCATTTCGTTGTTGCTTCATTCTTCACTCGGTCCTTATGCGATGATTACAGTGATTCGTCTCTTGTTAGCTTAAAAATCACTTCAGCCATGACTTCGCTAATTACATCGATCCCCTGATCGGTAAGTGCTTCTTTCCAGGCCTTGCTTGCACGTGTTGGATCCAGTCTGCCTGATTGCTGTTGTATGATGATGAATCGTAAATCGCTGTATAAGTCTTTTGTTTGAGTGGAGTCAGTCATGTCAACACCTTCAAATCTTGATGTTTTTAATGAAACGTTTTCTTCATAGTTATGCTCGCTTCATTGTTTAGCTGTTGGCTATTGCGTCTTTTAACATAGCTATAAGGTTTACTTCTGGTTTTTCCATTTTGGCGCGTTTGGGGCGGATAATAATTCGACCGTCAGCCAACATCTTTTTGCATGTGTTAAGAGGAATGCCTGTTATCTCGGCGTATTTCTTCAGAGATACGTAAGGGGCATTAACGTTGATGTTTATTGTTATACCTTGCATCCCGTTAACCTCCTGAGCATGAAGATTGGTTTTGCTCTTTCTGGATAATCTCAAGGCCACGAAGGAAGATCATGCGTGCCATGTTAGAGGATGAGCGCTGTTCTTTAGTTGCCATTTCATCAATGACGGCTCGCTCTTCTGCTGACAATCGAAGTGCCAGTCGCGGTCCTGTAGCTGTGTTACGCGGAATCCGTGATCTGGTGTCGTGAACAACTTGTTTCATAGTGGTATATTGTGTTCATCTAATGGCTCATGAAAGTATTTTGGTATCAAAAAAGATACCTGTCAAGGTTTTTGTATGAAAAATGATATTGGCCAACGGTTGCGTGAGGAAAGGGAACGGCTGGGTCTTAGCCAAGTCGCTATGAGTGATATTGGTGGGGTTAAAAAGTTAACCCAACTTAGATATGAGAAAGGGGATAGCTTTCCTGATGCGGCGTACTTATCAGCGTTGTCGCGTTTTGGCCTTGATGTTCAGTATGTCGTGTTGGGAATTCATTCACCTGAAACTTATAACGATGATGAGCAGGAGTTGATCACACGTTTTCGGAGTGCCTCACTAGATGTGAAAAACGCGGTGATTGGTGCTTTGAAAGGTGCAGTCACTGAAAAGGAGAGTCAGTCATCAGGGGGAGGGTTAAATATCTCTGGCGGGAATAACCGCATCGCAGGCCGTGACTATAACGAAACAAAGGGTAAGTGATAGCAAGGAGGTGGCATGACGGTCAACTCAAACGGTTCAGATAATCGTATTGCTGGGCGAGATTACCAAGAAAAGAATATTCAGATAGGGCGATATGATGGCTCTCATACCGTCAATATCGCAATTCCTTCGAGCAATAACAGTGATCCACGCCCCTTACTTAAGGGGCAACGGAAGGCATTAAATAGATTAGTTGCTGCTATTGTAGATGCCAGCAATACCGAGGCGTTTATTATTTGGCAAAAATTGCATGCAGAGATTGGTGTAGACAGTATTGATGATATAACAATGAATCAATATAAGACCGCAGAGAGCTTTCTGTGTGCGATGCTTGAACGATGTAAAGATCATGATGCGCGTAAGGCGCTTGTAAGTATTTTACTTCGTAATAGTGAAGATGGAGTGCTTCGTCAAAAACTTATCCGCTATTGCCATATCAATTTCGGAACGGGTCGCTTAAACGATCTTACTCGTTCTCAGCTTCAGATGGCTCTTTCCTGGTTAGACCAACAATCAGTGGAAGGAGAAAAGAAATTAACTGCCAACAATTCTGCCGGTAGTCAATTACAGATGAATTTTCAGCAAATAATTAGAAAATACCCGAAAGAAACAGGAATGTGTTTCGTTGTTGGTGTTTTATTAGGCAGTGTTCTTTTCTGATAGATAGTTGTTGGAGAAAGATATTATGACAAAAGCTTGCTTTACCGACTTTAAAAGAAATGAAAAAGATAAATTAAGCGAGCTGACAAAGGTGGGAGGGGGCAACTAGTGATGTAAGAAATGGTGTGAATTACTTGTTATGGTCTTAAAGAAAAGTAAGTCTTTGTTCATGAGGAAGTCCAAAGAGGTAAATGAATTATGGTAACTAATCCGCAAATTCCATTAATTGGTTTATATGTATCTAAAGTTAATCCATCTAATCGTATAGTTGTTACTAATGTTCATATTGTCAAGGACGATGACGATGAGCCCGGAGATCTTCCTTTCTATTTGGTTACTTTTGTAAATGAGGGGGATGAGGATGATATGTCGGCTCCTTCTTGGGAGCTTGATCCCGATGAATGGGAGCAGTTAGTTGATGAAAAGCTCTTTATGCGGGTTGAGCAACCATCTTAATCACGAAAATTTTCCTTGGTGTGCACTTTTTAATATGTCTGTTCGTAAACTATCTACTGGTAAATGGCTCTGTGAATGCTATCCCTACGGAGCAGCAGGAAAACGCATTCGTAAGCAGTTTGCTACTAAAGGTGAGGCGCTCTCTTATGAGCGCCGTTTAATGAACGGTAATTTAGGGGGCGAGTTTCAGGATGGTTCTGGCCCCCGTCTTTCCGAGTTGGTTGCTCGCTGGTTTGAAATGTACGGTAAAACGTTGTCTTCCGGTGAAGAGCGCAAGGCTAAACTTGAGGCGATTTGTTCTAGGTTGGGTGATCCGTTTGCTTCTCAATTTGATAAAAATATGTTTGCCATCTACAGGGAGCGGCGGTTATCAGGTGAATGGAATCCAAAGGGGAAGAAAAAACTTAGTGAAGCAACCGTTAATCGCGAACAGTCATATTTACATGCTGTTTTTGCTGAACTGAAGCGCCTTGGGGAGTGGGCTGGTGAAAATCCATTGACAGGTATTCGCAAGTTTCGTGAGGAAGAAAAGGAACAGGCGTTTCTGTATGCAGATGAGATTGAACGCCTTCTGATTGCATGTGATGAGTCACGGAATAAAGATTTGGGTGTTGTCGTCCGTATTGGGCTTGCGACTGGTGCCAGGTGGAGTGAAGCAGAGGGATTAAAGCAATCTCAAATACTGCCTGGACGAATCACATTTGTTAAAACCAAAGGAAAGAAGAACCGCACTGTACCTATTTCACCTCAATTGCAGGCCATGCTTCCTAAAAAACGCGGGGCGCTTTTTTCACCATGTTATGAGGCTTTTGACGCCGCTATTAAGAGAGCAAAGATCGAACTTCCTGACGGACAATTAACTCATGTGCTACGTCATACGTTTGCCAGCCATTTTATGATGCGGGGAGGAAATATTCTTGTGTTGCAAAAAATACTGGGGCATAGCGATATAAAAATGACTATGCGTTATGCACACTTTGCGCCGGGTCATTTAGAGGCTGCTGTTGAACTGAATCCCTTTGACAATAGAGGGTAAAAAGTGGCGATGAAAAGTAACAAAAGCATCAAATAGCGCCATATTGCTTTATCTGTATACTTAATAAAATCATAACGTTATGATTTATAAATGGTGGTTGATAGTTTTTAAAATCCCTCGGCGTTCGCGCTGTGCGGGTTCAAGTCCCGCTCCGGGTACCATGGGAAAGATAAGAATAAAATCAAAGCAATAAGCAGTGTCGTGAAACCACCTTCGGGTGGTTTTTTTGTGCCTGAAATTCATGTCCTGTGCATATCCTGTGCTCACGGGGTGCAATGAGCTGCAATCTCCAGCCTGGCAATGCCGAATCGAACGTGTCGCCTCCAGCATAGAGAACCAGGTTGCTTTGCCTGTTTTCCGGTACTCTTCCGGGAAGGGGCCCTGCTGAGCAAGCTGTAATGCTCTAGCCACCCTGAGTACAAAGTTGCTTAATTCGTGCAATCACCTCATCTCTGTACTTCTGGTGTCCGCGCATAGCCCTTGGATGGGCAATTCTGAAACAGATTGTATTACCTGTTTTGAACTCCCACAGCTTCCCCGGAATGACTGAAGAAGTCTCATAGCCGCCTAGCTCAGTAAGCACCTGTTTTATGATGTAGTCTGTTCTCCGGGCTCCAGATGCAAAGATGATGAAATCAGGCTCAAGGTGTTTAATTTGTACCGCCAGTAGCTTCAGCGAGGCTAATATGACTTCCTGCACTTCATTTTGAGGGCGATTGAGAGGGGTCAGTCCGTCGTAATCCCACGCCAGTAGATTGGCATACACGATTGCCTGGGGAAGAATATTAAGCTCCCGGGCCAGCCTGAAATGATATTGCGTGAAGCGGCTACGTGATTTGAGGTTGGCGGTGCCATAATTTTGTACCGGAAGATGTTTCCTGTAACGATCTACAGCTTCTTCAACCACTTGCCCGATGGTGACGTCAGGTATAAGTCCCAACACCCGTGATATCGTATTCTTACCATTCAGCGTATTCCAGCCTGCGGTTTCACGTCCAACCAGCATGATTTTTATCGGTGAATGCCAGTATTCTTCAAACGGCACGGGTAAAAAGACGCCTGAGTATTTATCCTCATTCAGGTTAAATGACTGGGCGTTAACTTCCTGCAATATCCGTTTGTACGCGTCTAATAGCTTTTCCATTCTTCAATCCTGCCCCGTAATAAAAACACCTTCAGATATATATTATTTTCATGATATCAATCAGATACATGAGGATAAATATGCAAAAATCCTTCCGATTCACCAATTCATCCATCAAAGCCCTTCCGGCAAACACAGATACCCGATCTACAGAGCTTGAGGTATCAGATACCGAGGTCATAGGCCTCAAATGTCTCTCAGGTCGAACGGGTAACAAACGTTTCCTCCTGCGCTACACATTCCACGGTACCAAAAAAAGTATCAGTATTGGCAGATTCCCTGAAATCGATGTGGGGACAGCCCGTCAGATAGCTCGTCGTCACAAGGAGGCGATTGCACTGGGAAATGACCCTAAAGCAGAACGCGATAATTATCGTGCGATGCCAACACTTAGTGAGTTTTTTCACCAGACCTATGTTCCGTTCATCAAACGCCATAAAAAGTCCTGGGATAAGGATGTTCAGCGTTTCACGCAATACATTGAACCTCGTCTGGGGAAGATACGTTACTGCGACCTTCGGGCCCGGGAGATCCAGCAGGTGCTTTTTGACATGTTACTGAATAGCCTTCTGACGTCAGCCATTCAGCAACCTCTTTACAGGAATAACTTTTTTTATCTTTCAGCATAAGCCCCCATTGGCACTGAGTCAGCGCCCGGAGAAATAGTCTGACTAAAATATCATCACTACGTTTGCTTCCGACTTTTAGTTTCATATCAGAAAACACCGTCCGGCAATAGAGAAAATCACACCAGTCATCCCAGTCAGCCAGGGTCTTCAGTGTATGCGTTTGCCGCCAGTCGTCGAAAAGAGAGCGTTGCTGCAGAGCCTCTTCCATATTATCCCATGGGCGGGAAGACATCAGTAAATGCCCTTCATTCATGGCGGGCTGTACGGGCTGGCGTTTGAAATCGAATTCCAGATTAAGACGGATATCCTGTTCCCGGGATACCAGATCGCTTTCCGACAGCCACATCTCACGCGTTGATATCAACGTACTTCGGGATAACGTCTGACCGGGTAAACGATTAAGGTAAAGATCTACCATATAGTCGTTATAGTCACTGCGTGGAATATCGGCAGGAGGTTTGACGCCAGCCCTGGCATGAACAACAGGTTTTCCCTGAATAGCTCTATAGGTTAACTGCCCCCGGGTTTTCATGGCGATAAGCTGGCTGACCTCATGCTTACATGTCAACATTGATGAACCCGGATCAACAATATCGCACAGCGACTGGAAGCGGGAAGACAGTGGACCGCTCATGTTTATCTTGTTAAGTGGGCAATTTGTCAAAAAGCCATCGGTTGTGACGCTGACAACCGATGAATCAGAAGGCAAAGCATTCATGAGTTCCCCGACAACGGCGCGGATAAATCCCGTCACATGCGCAGCAAAGAATGGCTGAGTAACCGATGATGGTGGGAGGGATCTGTTTAATCCACGGGCAGTATCAAAGGCGGTTTTGGCGCGAAGGCCCTGAGCAAGTTTGCCATAAAGCGAGTTGCCAATTTCTTTCCAGAATTTCTCCTCCAGAGAACCTTTAATATGGCGATTACGGTTCTCACGGACCTGTTGAACAAAGGGAAGAAACACCGATGTTGATTCGTTGTTATGTGGGGAGGTGTCACAGATCCAGGGGACGATGATCCCATTATGGATCGTCATCTCTGCCCCGAGCGACAGAGCAAGTTCGATTTCAGGTGCCGTTGCCCATGATTCGCCACTTAATGGAAAGAATAACCCATATTGATCGGTCCGAACCGGCAGGCTGGGATAGGGAACTGATTCCGGGAACTGAAATGTGACAAGCGCAAATCCCATTACATGCCCACAGTAATCGTCCGGATTTTTACTGAGGCGGATGTTTCCGTAATCGGGTATGAGGATATCTAATAGCCCGGTGGTATACGCTCCAGCCAGATCGTAGTCATACCAGTGATCAGACGGTGTAACCCCCATCATAAAACACTCATTGCGTCCGCCGTGGTAACAGTTGATCGGGAACGTTTCAAACAGCTCTCTTGAAGGAACACTGGCGGGGTTTTTAATCGTCCGGAATGCCTGTTTCTCCGTGAGCCAGAGTTCACGGGTTTTAATGTGTGTCCCAAGGCAGACTTCAGGAGACATATTGTTTTCTTTAAGTGTTTTGGTGAACCGTGAAACTGCCATCGCCCCGATGGTGGCGGGGACACGATCAATCATCAGCTCCCGGGCGCAAAAATTGCGAACCTGTAAAGCATAACGAACCGCAATCTCGGCATCCCGCAGAGCATAGGCTTCAAACCCTGCTCTGTCGCCCAGAAGATAATCACGCATATTGGTTATGGAATAAGGGGCAGGAATGGTGAGTTTGGGAAGACCCAGTAATTCACCACATTCAGCCAGACCCATACCCCCGGGAGTGATAAGCAGTGTATCGATGAAAGCTACGTTACTGCAACGCGGAGGGGAAGTTCGTTTGTCAAACATTATCTGTTCAGTCTTTACGCGACGTTCCTGCTGTTCATCAAAATCGATACCGTAACGATTTTTGAAGCTGCTGACAGTACCGCGTATTCCTTTCAGAAGAATTTTGTAGTCTGACCAGAAATTGGCAAAGGAGGTGATATCCGCACGAATGAAATGCGCATATATATTAATAATACCGGGCCATTTTGTAATCACACCCGTTTCAAGAAGCGGTGTAATCGTTTGACAGAGAAAGTTCTTAAAAGACAGCCGGGATTTTTTCTGTGAGTCAGGTGGATAGATAATGTTCGATATATCTGTATTATCGGGTAAGACAACATAACTCTGATATGACAGAATATCATTCTGTTGTGTTTCAGGATTGAAAACATATTCGGTATCAAAACCGATATGGAGTGTCAGGTCACTTGAAATAACAGATACTTTTTTTGATGCAGGTGGTATCACAGGATAATCATCAAGCGTTTTAGGTCTTTTAAGATTGAGCGCTGGCTCTGAAGTCACGGACTGATACCCCGATGCGGCAGCGAGGATGTCCTGCAAATTATTGCTCATAGTTAACTCCGAAAAAATGCCGGGAGTTCGTCCCCCCCGGCATAATGAATCAGGATTTAATGACGTCTACTACAGCTTTGAAAATATCATTTTTGCGAGATTCATTATCTGCATAGATAAAGGAAACGAGTTTCCTGCCTGCTTTAATCAGGATACCACGTTGCGTCTTTTCCACAGACGGGGTAACGTGTGCAGATAACAGACAATGTTCATGTAAATGAAGAAACTTTTTTGAGGCGTAGCCGCCATGTAATCGGGCTTGAATGTCAAGATACATATCATCAAGAGAACCGGGTTCTCCTGATTCACTCAATACCGGATAACCCTTCTTATCAAAAAGGTTAAGGATAGATTTACTATCATGTTCGAACAGGGTAACACCGTAAATGTATTTCATTCGAAAGGTGAGGGAATCGGTGGTGTAGACCTCCTCCTGACGATTGAAATTTTTGAGACGCCTGGCTAATTCATTAAAAACAGCACGAGCAGTAGCCGTGTCCTGCAGGGTGTAGGTATAAAGTATGAAGCCATCTGTGCCGATGAGCTTTACTAAGTTGCCCATAATCGTGATAGCGAGAACTAATGCAAAGGACAGATATTTTTCATCGTTGTCTACAGCTGTGCTTGCTGATTCGGGAAGAATGTTCAGTGCATTATTAGCGTTATTTTCCGTGTTCTTAGTAACCATTTATATCACCTTTAAGTTTGTTTTGACGATGTGCATTTTCCCAATCAACAATATCGTCAAGAGAGAATCGTATAGCCCGCCCAATTCTGATGAAGGGCGGGAGTTTTCCGGGATTGCGAGAAATATCTGACGCAACCGTGGATGCAGAAAGATTAAATCTTTCTGCGAACTGCTTAATGGTTAAATACATAAACCTCCGGTTTCAGAGAATAAGAAGCCACGCGGATTTAATATCAATCCACATTCTGTGATGACTTAATGCAGGGCCCTGCAGAAGCACGCAATGACAATACCGTCCTTAAACGAGTGTTGCATCAATCACGAATCACAGATCATTGGTTCATTTTTTCGTGTCATAACTTTCAATGACCTGAGAAACCACTGCGTGTGATGTCGCTGCATTGTGAAAAGCGTAGCGACGGGTCGCCGTGAGTGAATGGTGATTTAGCAGATGGGAAGCGATTGCAATATCCCCGGTCGCCTGTAGTACCCGGGTGGCAAAGGTACGGCGCAGGTCATGCATCCGCAGGTTATCAATGTCGGCATCCCGGCAAATACGGGCAAAGGTTGCACGCGGATATGCCAGAGGGCGGGCATTGTCGGTTAGTCGCGGAAAAATGTAAGTTTTGCTGAGCATCAGGTCCTGCTGGCACTGGACAACTGCAATGGCTGGAGGTGCAAGTGGGCAGGTGAAAGGGTGTCCGGACTTTGTATCAGGCAGTATCAGTTGATGCATATCCAGGTGCCAGTACTCCCATTTCAGGGTACATACCTCACCAATACGCATCCCCGTATAAAGAGCAAGCAATATAGAATCAGCTGCCGGTGTTTGCAGCGCTGTTGCCGCGTCAATAAAGCGCGGGATTTCTGTCGCTGATAGTGTGCGATAGCGAATGTTATTTTCTTTCAGATAGCGGACATGTGACATCGGGGAATGTGTGATCCATCCAGCACGTACTGCCAGAGAGCATATTTTGGACAATATTGCGAGGATACGGTTTACTGTTGACGGACGTAATTTTTCCCGTAAGCCAGCAGCATATTGTTCTAGTTCTCCTGCCGTGATGTCGCGAAGTTGCCGCTTGCCCCAGAACGGGCGAACGTAGAGGTTGAGTTTTGACAACTCTGACTGAGGACTCTTTTTATACAACTGCAAATCCGGTAGCCACAGGTCATTGATGGCCTGTTCCACAGTGAATCGACGGGACTGAACCGCAAGACGATTTTTATCAGCAAGCAGTTTCATCACATGCTGACGGGCATCCTCAACGCAGAGCTGAGGGAACTGACCCAGGGTTTCATATATACGCTGATTGTTTATAGTGGCACGAAAGGCCAGCGTGATCCGATTGGGATACACCAGAGCACGCAGGTTTTGGCAGTGAATATCACGGTATTCCTGACAACCCGTGAGGGGATGTGGAAGTTGGTGAATTGATTTGTTGCTGAAACGCAGATCCAGAATAGGCATCGTATTTCTCCTGTAAATGACACTGGAAAAATACGATGTGAGGTTATAGTCTGCCAGTTACAGCTTTCACAGTTCATCAGGTGAAAAAACGCAGATTCGGATATAATGGCAACACAATTCCATGTCGCCATTATATTAAGAAACTACAGTTTCATGATCTTGTTCGCTATTTTTTCGAAGTAAACCTCATTCTTAAGAAGAGTTATATTGTTTGTTTGAACACCCAGACCACTGGAGGTTGACTGGAAGTTGAGTGAACCACTTATCACTGTGGACTTTCCTGATAAAAAGGAAATCAACTCCTTGGAAGATGGTGCCCACTCAGAGTTTAAGAGTAATGCAATATAGATATATGTCTTACGAAGCAATTGTTCGATATCTTTTTTATGCCCTGTAGTGTTTTGCTTACCTTTAATGCAAATAGATTTGATTATGAACTCATCAGGGCTGGTTAATGGTGTTTTAAACTCACTCAGTGATTCATCGTTACGAATGACTTCATAAGGCAGCATAGATAAAATGATCAATGCGATCATTTTAGGATGATAAAGGTAGTTATCACGAATGATTATTCCTGCTTTCATTGTATTGAGCGTTGTTTGAATAAATACAAAAAGATATTCAGAGCAAAAGTAACAAAACACAAGCCAGGATAGGTCAATGGCTGGAATGTTAATATCCTTAGGTAGTTTGTTTAGCCAGTATTCAGACTTCAAAAAGGTCCTGATTTCAACAGTATATTCATGCATTTTTGCGCTGAAATCAAGCATTGCAACTTGACCAGATTGTTCCGTAACTGCGTGGGCAATAAATGTTAAAGGATTGCACATCTTTTTCAGGGTGTTTAGAAAATGAAAAAGGGGTTTAGAATTACTATTGCCATTAACCGCAGATGCAAGTTCAGTATTAATAAATACGTCCAGTTGTCTACAGGTTTTTTTTCGGAATGACATTTTTACGGGATTGCTGTGCATAGAAATAAATAGCAAGTGAATTAAAGGCAGTGCACTCCTTTTTTAACCATAGTTCGATCACTGGGACGTGCTGAAAAAAATTGATATGGTTAGCAGTGGATGCTGATGGAGATAGTACATGAAGAATATCTACAGAAGGTTTCATTTGCAATGTTTGATTAGGGTTGGTAGTCGTCATTAGATCCAGTAATAGCTGTTCAGAAAATAATTTAGACAGGTGATCAATGTCTTTTTGGTATTGATTAAGTATGGTTAAATTCCCCGGTACACGGGTTACATTGTTTTTCATTTTCTCGAACATGGTTTATCCTCGTTTAAATTAATACATTGATTTATAATGAAACATGCTGTGTTAGTGAGGAAATCCTAAATCGTGAGTGGTAGAGGGCGCAAGCTTGATTCTGCCTGGACATATACCATAAATAAAAGCCAGTCATCTGTAGTTGGAATGGTTATAGTTATTTAAATTCAATATGTTATTGATTTTGTTAGCGGGTATAAACCGGTTAGTTTTTATGGTTAAATTGTGAGCGTTATGGGGTTTCAGAGATGGTGGTGTTTAAATTACATAAAACCAAGGCCTGATAATCAGTATCAATACCGGAACGATGTCATATGATTAACACTGTCTATGGCATTGATAATGATCTATGCAAGGCTGAAATTAGCTCTGCTTCACGATGATATAGTGTTCTCTAAAGATTAAAAGGAAATAAACAGAGCCTTTCGCCGATGAATCAATGTGCTGATTTCTCGAAAATCAGCCTCAATACTACCAACATCACCAAAGACTTCACCACTAATCTCTCTTCGATTTTTCATGAAATTGGTGCTTAATAAGCTTTCTTTTTTTAGTGTCATTAATTTTGGTTTTATATCGTTATAGAAATGCTTACGGCTTACCCTGATGCTATGAATCGAGTAGTAAACTGTTTTATACATCAAAAATATAAGTAACTGGCCGAGAAGATATTCTTTTTCAATGTATTTATATTGAGAGGATTTTTCGCGTTTCGCCAGGTAGAAAACATGAGGTGCGATGATGGTGGGGATGAAATTCAGTGCTGGAGAGGTTTTGGTTTTTTCTGTTTCTCTTCCAGATTGAAGATGTTGAAGTACAGAGTATACAATGCTTAATATTATGGCATTGCTTATATTATTAATTTCAGTTGGGTAAATATGCAGGTTGCTTATCAATTCCGAAAGGCAAAGTAAAACACCAGTGATGTTAGGTTTTCTACCAGGTATTGTGGTGCTGTTGAAAATGTGACGATTCTTACGACTTATATTGACAAGTTTATGAGTGCAGAACTCTATATGTTCGACGATTTTATCTTGACTATTTTTAATGTATTTTGAAATGTTAGTGATCCGGCCATTCAACGTTAGTTCATCAAGCAATATATCATTTTTAATATTGCGAATTTCATCGCAATGTTCACATTGAGAAACTATCTCATGTAATACATAACTCGACGTATTGCGGGGTGATGCTGATATGTAATCTAAAATAGAAGGCTCGATTTTGATTTTTTTGTTTGTATTTTTTAATGCACTGTTTGATTGTTTTTTGTAGAGTATTTGAGATGTGTTTTTTATATTCTTTTAGAAAATCTTGCTCTAAAAAGAGTGAGGAGAAGATCAACTGCTGGCGAGATAATTTAATCTCAGGCTTGATCAATTTAATCCGAAAAACTCTTCCCTCCAACTCATAGCTGAACATGGAAGATAAGTCATAGTGGGGTGATAAATGTTCGAGTAACGACATTCGTGTATTTACCAGCCGCTTGAATTTATGGTCAGCATACATAAGTGTTTTTTTTATTTGCTCATCATAAAGTGGGCCGATAGCGCAGTTGGCAATACTCATTCTATCCGGAGACCTCCAGTCAACAGGGGAATCACATTGACGGCCACCATTACAATCAAAGGGCATCAACGTTGCCGATTATGGATCATGTCAGCCCCACACACCAGAATGGGTGATATATGGATCATCATTACCCCAACGGCAGTTTTACACCATGGCTAATATGGATGCTGTCTTACTAAGATAATTGGTTTTTAGCGAGTGACGAGCCAGGTTGTGTCAGTCTGTCTCATGTCGATATTACGGGGATGATGCAAACCTGAATGCTGCGATATTGGCGTGTCAGGGGAGGCATCTTACGGTATCATTTACCGCAATTTTTAAGATGCAATGCCCTGCATCGCAGGCTTTTCTTCAGACCAGGATGATTCATGAACGACAAAATCAGTCAGGACACGATCAACAAAGCCCTGTGGGCCGCGTGTGATACGTTCCGTGGCACCATCAGTGCTGATACCTATAAAGACTTTATCCTTACCATGCTGTTCCTTAAGTACATTTCGGATGTCTGGCAGGATCATTACGATGAATATAAAAAACAGTATGGTGATGCACCAGAACTCATTGAAGCCATGATGGCGAATGAACGTTTCGTATTGCCGAAAAGCGCCAGTTTCTATGCGCTGTACGAACGCCGCCATGAGCCGGGTAACGGTGAGCGTATCGATCAGGCTCTGCATGCAATCGAAGAAGCCAACGGAACCAAACTGAAAGATGCCGGGAAAAGCGTGTTCCAGGATATTTCGTTTAACACCGATCGTCTTGGCGAAGAAAAACAGAAAAACACCATACTGCGTCAGCTACTGGAAGACTTCGCCGGTGAAGATCTCAACCTGAAGCCGAGTCGTGTCGGTACGCTGGACGTTATCGGCAATGCTTACGAATACCTGATCAAAAACTTTGCCGCCAGCGGTGGGCAGAAAGCCGGGGAGTTCTATACCCCGCCGGAAGTTTCGGACCTGATTGCAGAACTGCTCGATCCGCAACCGGGTGATACCATCTGCGATCCAGCCTGTGGTTCCGGTTCATTATTGATGAAGTGTGGGCGTAAAATTGTCTCCGGGCATGATAGTCGTAACTATGCCTTGTTCGGTCAGGAAGCGATCGGTTCTACGTGGTCGCTGGCGAAAATGAATATGTTCCTGCACGGGGAAGACAACCATAAAATCGAGTGGGGCGATACCATTCGTAACCCGAAGCTGCTCGATAAAAATGGCGACCTGATGCTGTTTGATATCGTGACCGCTAACCCACCGTTCAGCCTGGATAAGTGGGGCCATGACGAGGCCGAGAACGATAAGTTTGGCCGTTTTCGTCGCGGTGTACCGCCGAAGACTAAAGGAGATTACGCTTTTATCTCGCATATGATCGAAACCCTGAAACCGGGAACTGGCCGTATGGGCGTAGTTGTGCCACACGGTGTGCTTTTCCGTGGCTCCAGCGAAGGTAAAATTCGCCAGAAACTGATCGACGAAAATTTGCTGGATGCGGTAATTGGTCTGCCGGAAAAACTGTTCTACGGTACGGGGATTCCGGCTGCGATTCTGATTTTCAAAAAGCAGAAAGTTGATGACAAGGTGCTGTTTATCGATGCCAGCCGTGAATTCAAGGCAGGTAAAAACCAGAACCAGCTTAGCGAAGAAAACATTAAGAAAATCGTCAAGACCTACCGTGATGGCGATAACGTCGAGAAATACGCCTATCTTGCCAGCCTGAAGGAAATTCAGGACAACGATTACAACCTCAATATTCCGCGCTATGTCGATACCTTTGAAGAAGAGGATGAGATTGACCTGCTGGCGGTGCGAGCAGAGCGTGAGCAACTGAAGGTGGAACTGGCGAAGCTGGAAGTTGAGATGGCAGGGTATTTGAAGGAGTTGGGTTATGGCTCGTGATTCGCTTTACCCAGTGAGCGTTAAAGCTGGAAAACCGATCCTTGGAATGCTACCTACAGGATGGCAAAAGTTATCATTAGAAAAGTGCTTAAATATAGAGGCAAGAAAGGCATATATACAAGATAATCAAGAGTATGACTTAGTTACAGTAAAGCGCTCCAGAGGTGGCGTAATAAGACGTGAGCATCTTAAAGGAAAAGATATCTCCGTAAAAAGTCAATTCTATATTAAAGAAGGCGACTTTCTCATATCAAAACGACAAATTGTGCACGGTGCTTGCGGTCTTGTACCTAAAGAACTTTCTGGCTCAATTGTATCGAATGAATATTGTGTGCTTACAGGGAAGTCCGGTTTTTATCTTCCTTATATGGAATTTCTATCGGAGTCTCTATATTTCCAGCAAACCTGCTTCCACTCTAGCATTGGTGTGCACATAGAGAAAATGATTTTTAAGTTAGATAGTTGGTTTAAGTGGCCATTTAATATCCCCCCACTGTCTGAACAAAAGAGAATCGTTAAAATTCTGTCAACCTGGGATGAGGCGATTTCGGTGACGGAAAAGCTTCTCACCAACAGCCAGCAACAGAAAAAAGCCCTGATGCAGCAATTGCTTACCGGACAAAAACGCTTGCTGGATGAGAATGGGGTGAGGTTTAATGGTAAATGGGAGAAAAAACTTCTTTCAGATGTAGCTGATGTTTATCAACCAAAAACAATATCCCAGTCTATGATGTCTGATTCGGGGTATCCAGTTTATGGCGCAAATGGAGTTATTGGATTTTATCAAGAGTTTAACCACGAAACTGAACAAATAGCCGTAACTTGCCGGGGTAGCACATGCGGCATAGTCAATTGGACTCAAGCAAAATCGTGGATTACCGGAAATGCAATGGTTATCAATACGGATAACTATTCCTACGTGAGTAAAAAATTTCTATTCTATACTCTGAATGGCAGTGATCTGAAGTATTTAATATCCGGTTCCGGTCAACCACAAATAACCGGAAACATTAAAACGCATATCATTAATTTGCCCTGTATCGAAGAGCAACAAAAGATCGCCACCGTGTTGTCCGCAGCCGACGCCGAAATCTACACACTTGAGAAAAAACTCGCCTGCCTGAGAGATGAGAAAAAAGCCCTGATGCAACAGCTACTGACTGGCAAACGTCGTGTTAAGGTCGATGAGGCGGTTGCCGAATGAAACTGACGAAAAGCGGGCCGCTGATTGACCGGGAAATCGACTGGCTGGAAGAGGTGTTGATGAAATACGGCAATGATGACTCTGTGCTCTGTTTCTCTGAGCTGGATGGCTTTCTGACGGCGATTGTCTCTGGCCCGAATACGATTTCCCCTAATACCTGGCTCAGTGCTATCTGGGGGCGAGGTGATTACCACCCTCGCTGGACCACTGAAAAAGAGATGACGCGTTTTGTGGGGCTGTGTTTTCAGCATATGAACGATATCGCTGGCTGCCTGTATGAGGCCCCTGAACAGTTTGAACCGATTTTCAATGGACGTGAGGTGAAGGGGAAGACATATACCATCGTCGAAGAGTGGTGTTTCGGGTATATGAAAGGCCGGTCTCTGGATGACTGGTCAGCCTTGCCAGAGGCCTTACGTCCCTCGCTGGAGGCGATAGCCCTTCATGGTATTGAAAAGAACTTCCCAGTGGTTGAGAAAATGTCACCTGTTCAATTTGAACAGAGTATTACTCTCATTCAGCCTGCGGCACTGGCGCTTTACCAGCACTGGTTGTCGGTGAGAATGTCAGAGGCATCATCCCGGCCTGTTCCCGTGAAGGGGGCAGAAAAACTGCCCGGTCGTAATGACCCGTGTCAGTGTGGCAGTGGTAAAAAATTTAAAAAGTGCTGCCTGCACTGACAAAGCGGAAGGGGGCTTGCTCATGGCAGTGAACAATCTGGATCGTTCCCGGTGGTACATGGGAAATGTTCTCTGGTTCGGAGGCTACAACAGCAAAACGGATCGGGAGAATAACTTTGGCTTTCTCTTATCAGAGAATGGTAATGAGCTGTTTTTTCATAAGAATGAGATAAGCCGGAACTATACACCCGCTGACAATGCACCGGTGCTGTTCAGGGAAGGTATAGGTAAAAATGGTAAGCCTACGGCTTTTAATGTTCACATTCTTGATAAAACAGATGAGGAGACGGCTGAGCTCCTTATTGAATATCTCCGGGCTATTATTGAGGAGGGCGTTGATTTCGCTCGTTGGCGTTATCGTGACTGCGTTATTAATTTTCTCACTCAGTCCTTTGGCGAAAGGGCTATAATTCGGTTAGTTACCAGTGATATAGCTGCTACAAAAGTCTTGCCGCTATTTTTAAAATCACGTAACTACGATAACCAGTTTGCACTTTTCGCCTCTGATAAGAATTTTGATGATTTGACCGCACAACAAATATCTCCTGCGGTCATGCCTTCGTCATTTATTGATAATAACATTGATCAGTTCGCTGTTTGGGTGAAAAGGTGTTCTGCGGCTACGGATTGCCAGGGGGCTTCAACATCGGACATCATCAATGAATTACTCAGCCATATATCTATAAGTGCTATTCTCTACCTGGCATTTTACGATTGTATAAGCAGCGAGCGGATTCTTGAACATCGGCATGATGATATAGAGAATTTTGTTCGACGTAGTTTCACGAAAAATAAAATGGATATACAACCATTTGTCCGTGATGCCTATCAGCAGAAATTCTCATCGAGAGAGCAATTTTATAAACATTCCGTGATTAGTCCTTTTGTCAATAAGTATCTGATTAAACAGAAGATGTTTAGGAAAGATTTCAGTTTTGTTAATGATATTGAGTCGAATACTGAAATTTCTTCTGACCCTGAATACTTTATTCTGAGTAAATTGTTACCGCTGATTGGGCGTAACGATGAACAGTCCGTTCTGAGTATTATTCTGCATGAGATATGGCAGGGAGTGTTGTCGGGTAAAATCCCGGTAAGCCATCCTTCTGTTTTCAAATTGTTCCCACAGTGTAGCTCATTGAAAATTCGTTCCCGGAATTTAAAATTATCCTGTGAGGCATTTCACTGGAATGCAAAACAACCTGACGGAACGATAGAGAAAAAATTCCTTTGTCGTTCGAAAATCTGCCATGATCCGCAGGTACTACCCGACCTCAGTCGGGATTACATCGACTTCACTATTTATGACTGGCTTGCCCACTATGGCATGACCTATCTGATTGCAGGCGAACCTTCTAAGCGGGATTTCCCAATTAAACTGGCTGGGTATTTCAATCGTATCAGAGAATTACATTCCCGCTTGCATTGCCGAAGTTGTGGGGTGCTGATGGTTCCAGATATGAAATATGCTCGTGTGGAAGTCAGCGTCTGGGATACAAAGTCGAAAGGATTTGTGAAAAAACCTTTCCAGGCCGCGTATCGCCTGACCGTCTTTAAATGTGCCAGTCATTCGTGCGAACAGTTTGGTATCGGGCATTACATTAATCACTGTATTGGTTACAAATGCAGCGAAATAATTGACGCCAGGGATTTGCATGAAAAATGTTCAGAAGGACGATTTATTTGTGCATCCTGTGGTTCCTGCTGTACGACGCATCAGGAGAAATTTGGTAATGTAAACAAGGGCGAAACAGAACAGGTCAAGTACAATCGCCTTTATCGGGACTCGCCGTTCTTTTCATCATAAGTCTTCGTTCATTTTGAGTATGTCCGTAAGGACATACAGTTTCACCTCTTAGCCAAGAAGGATTACCGGGTGGATAAGCACTACCAACCTAAATTCCAGGAAGAATACAGCGCCAAAATCCCGGCACTGACGTTACTGACCAGCCTCGGCTGGACGTTTTTATCTCCGAAACAGATTATGGATTACCGGGGCTATAAACAGGATGAGGTGGTGCTGCGTCCGGTTCTGCGTGAAGAGCTGTCGAAGCGTTCCTTTATGGCGGGTGGCAAAAACTGCCAGTTATCGGAAAAAGCACTGGATAACCTGATATCACAGGTCTGTTCTCCGGCGCTGAATGAAGGGCTGCTCAAAGCCAATGAACGGATGTATAACCATCTGCTCTACGGTATCGCCGTCACCGAATTTGTCGATGGCAAGAAGGTCAACCCCACCATTGCGCTGATCGACTGGGAACATCCGGAAAATAACCAGTTCCATTTTACTGAAGAATTTACGGTATTGCGGTCAGGCGGTGTTGAAACCCGCAGACCGGATATTGTCTGCTTTGTTAATGGTATCCCGCTGGCTGTTATTGAAGCGAAAAGCCCGGCTGGTCATGGCAAGAAAGGGCCAACCATTGACGAGGGGATATCCCAGAGTATCCGCAACCAGTTCAACGATGAAATCCCGCAGCTGTTTGTCTACAGCCAGTTATTACTTTCGATTAACGGTCATGACGGGCGCTACGGTACATGCCATACGCCAATGAAATTCTGGGCGGCATGGCGCGAAGAAGATATTACCGATCCGCAGATGTATGCGCTGCGCAACCATCAGTTATCGACTGAACAAATTCATGCGTTGTTTGATCATCGTCCTTCAGTCGATCTCAAATGGTATCAACAGTTAATCGATGGGGGGGAACTGGCAGTCAGCGGGCAGGATAAGCTGCTCATCAGTCTGCTTTCACCGGAACGTCTGCTGGAGATGACCCGCTTCTTCACCCTGTTTGATAAAAAAACCGGAAAAATTGTTGCCCGCTATCAGCAGGTGTTCGGGATAAAAAGACTGCTGGAACGCATCAGTACCCGCAGACCAGACGGGGGCAGGGAAGGTGGGGTGATCTGGCATACCACGGGGTCAGGTAAATCTTACACCATGGTATTCCTCAGCAAGGCGCTGATCCTTCATGACAGCCTGAAGCAGTGTCGTATTGTGGTGGTGACGGACCGCGTGGACCTTGAAGGGCAGCTCAGCGGCACTTTTGTCTCTGGTGGCGAACTGGCAGGGAAGGATGATAAGGCCAAAGCGATGGCGACCTCAGGTCAGAAGCTGGCACAGCAGATTGGCTCTGGTAAAGAACGTATAATCTTTACCCTTATCCAGAAATTTAACTCAGCGACAAAATTGCCTGAATGCGTCAATACCAGCCCCGACATCATCGTTCTGATTGATGAAGGACACCGCAGCCAGGGGGGTGAGAACCATGTGCGAATGAAACTGGCACTGCCGAACGCCGCCTTTGTGGCATTCACCGGTACGCCATTGCTAAAAGAAGATAAGACCACCAATAAATTCGGGCCGATTGTCCACGCTTATACCATGCAGCGAGCGGTAGAAGATAAAGCCGTTACACCTTTGCTGTATGAAGAACGTATTCCCGACCTTGAGGTTAACGATCGGGCAATAGATGCCTGGTTTGACCGTATTACCGATGGGTTAAGCGAAGCGCAAAAAGCCGACCTTAAACGTAAATATGCCCGTAAAGGTGAGGTCTACAGTGCAGATGACCGCATCCGGCTGATCGCACTCGATATCGCCACACACTTCTCGAAGAATATTGATGAGGGGCTGAAAGGCCAACTTGCCTGCGACAGCAAGATTTCCGCCATCAAATATAAAAAGTATCTTGATGAAGCCGGGTTGTTTGAGTCAGCTGTAGTTATCAGCCCGCCGGATACCCGGGAAGGGAATACTGAGGTGGATGAAAGCAAACTGCCGGAAGTGACGAAATGGTGGAAAGATAACGTCGGCATGCAGGATGAGTCTGTGTATACCCGCAATATCATCAGTCGTTTCGATACTGATGATAAGCTCAAATTACTGATCGTCGTTGATAAACTGCTCACCGGATTTGATGAACCGAAGAATACCGTGCTGTATATCGACAAGCCGCTTAAGTCCCACAACCTTATCCAGGCGATTGCAAGGGTAAACCGTCTGCATCCACTGAAAAAGTTTGGCCTGCTGATTGATTATCGCGGCATTCTGGCTGAACTGGACACGACTATCGGCAAATATCAGGATCTCGCCTCCCGAACCCAGGGAGGATACGACATCAAGGATATTGACGGGCTGTACAGCGCCATGAGCTCTGAATATAAACGTCTGCCGCATCTGTATAACCAGTTGTGGGCCATATTTGCCGGTGTTAAAAACAAAAATGATACTGAGCAGTTACGTGCAGTACTGGTGCCTAAAATGGAAGAACGTGACGGAGAGATGGTCGATATCCATCAGAAAACCCGTGATGATTTCTTCGAGGCGTTAACGGCCTTTGCCGGATGCCTGAAAGTGGCACTGCAGTCCGCTACCTTCTTCACCGACAAGAGCTTTACGGAACAAGACCGAAATCTCTATAAAGAAACCGTAAAACAGATGTCCAGCCTTCGCCAGTGGGCGATGCAGGTAAGTGGAGAGCAGGTCAATTATGACGACTACGCTGAGCAGGTGAAAAAATTGCTGGATAAGCATGTTACCGGCGTTGAGGTTCGTGAACCGGATGGCGTGTATGAAGTCGGTAAAATGGGCAAGAGCGAAAAACCCGAAGAGTGGGATAACAATAAAACCCGCAATGAAACCGACATCATTAAAACCCGTGTGACGAAGATGATTGAGCAGGAGCTGCGTGATGATCCGTATGCTCAGGAGGCCTTTTCCAGACTCCTGCGTATGGCAATCGAAGAGGCTGAAAAACTGTTCGACCATCCACTTAAGCAGTACCTCTTATTCCGTGAGTTTGAAGAACAGGTTGAAGCCCGTAAGCTCAGTGATATCCCGGATGCTTTGGCGGTAAACAAGCATGCTCAGGCATATTACGGTGTATTTAAAAAAGAGCTACCTGAGGTTTTTGTGGTAAAAGACGTTCAAGTGCAGGATAAGTGGACGAAGCTGGCTTTTGAAGTGGACAACATTATCGTCAAAGCGGTGGCAGAAAACTCCCTGAACCCCCAGGACATTGAGAAAGTCGTTAAGACAAGTCTGCTACCACTGCTGTTTACGGCCTGCCGGGAAATTGGTGCCGGAATGAATCAGGTTAACCGTATTGTGGAAACCATCATCCAGATACTGCGCGTTGGTTTGATGAAATCATGAGTGAAAAAGAATCGCCATCAATGAAAGCGTTACGCATTGTCTATGGTGATGAGGTCATCGTCGTACAGTGTGTTCCGCGTCAGGTCGTAAAGGGCAGGGTGCTCATCAAGGTTTATCCGGACTGCCGGGTTGTGGCCTCTGTACCGCCTGAAACACCGGAGCACGAGGTATTGTCTGCGCTGAAAAAACGTGGGCGCTGGATATACCAGCAACTGCGTGATTTCAGGGAGCAACAGACACACATTGTTCCGCGTCAGTATGTCAGCGGAGAAAGCCATTATTATCTCGGTAAGCAATATCAGTTGAAAGTGACAGAAGACGCTACTGTGCCGCAACGAGTGAAAATGTTGCGTGGGCGTCTGGAAGTGACTGTCAGACACAAATCGGCAGAAAAGATTAAAGCCTTGCTGGCTGAATGGTATCGGGAACGTGCCAGAGATGTTTTTCAGCGCAGGCTTGATTTACTGATTCCGCAGACCCTTTGGGTCAGTGAGCGTCCTCCGATACGTCTGCGGGCGATGCAAACGCAATGGGGCAACTGTTCAGCAAAAGGCTGTCTGACCCTGAATCCATGGCTGGTTAAGGCATCCTCAGAATGTATCGATTATGTTTTGCTACATGAGTTATGCCATGTGGCTGAGCACAACCACAGTGAAGAGTTTTACCGCCTGATGGGGCAGGTTATGCCTGGGTGGGAAAAGGTCAAGAAACGGCTGGATGGCATGGCTGGGATGTTGTTGGCTGATATGTAGTAAGAGCCCAGCTAAATTAACATATTACAGAACTATATAAGAAGGGGTTTTATGTTTTTCAAAATTGTTAGAAACTTTAAAGCCAAGATTGGACCGTTCTTATTAACCCTGTTTTTGGCTCCAGGCTATGTTCATGCCAATACGTGGGAAATAAATGTCACAAGAAAAGATAGTAATTTATATCAAATTACTGGGAAGGATTCTTTTGTTAATACTAAATATTGTTATGTTTATGCTTATTCTGAAGACGCATATCTCAGGGTTGATGGCTATGATAAAAAAATAATTTTTACAGATAGCAAGGATTCATGTGATGTAGATAATGTATTTAGCATGGTTAATATTGACTCAGGAAAGTATGAGGTAGAGGTTTCTAAAAAAGAAGATAACTGGTATGAGATTTATGGTACAGATAATATGATAAAAACATCAATGTGCCTTAGTCTGGCTCTCAATGAAAAGGCTATTTTATCCATGGATGGTTATAGTGCAGGAGAGTTGATTTTTGATGACGGAGATAGCTGTAATGTAGAAGGGGTCTACTCTCCTGTTCGTTTGTGAATTGGATCTGGGATCAGTATGATCTATGGTGTTCATCCAGCTATGTAAGGATATAAAATGAAAATAGAAGCCGATGTAAAAAATATATCAAAATTAAGCGATTATTATTTTTTAGTTCCCGATTATCAACGTGAGTATGTATGGAAGGTTGATGATCAGGTTGAACAGTTTCTCATGGATTTAGACAATGAATACCAACCAGAGCAGAAAGATCAAAATGGTTATTTTCTCGGTTCTGTTATTATCGTAAAGAATGGGGAAAAGCATGATGTTATTGACGGACAGCAGCGGTTGACCACTATTGTCATCACTATGTGTGCCTTACGGGATCTATTAAAAGATAGATTGGATACACTTGACAAAAAAGGGCTGGAATATCTGAAAACTATTGAGGAATGGCTCTCTAGTTATGATATTAATAGTGAGGAAAATCTAATTAGACTAGATCTTCAATATGAAGAAAGTCGAGGATTTATTTCGCGGTTAATTGAAGGGCAAACCAATACCTTTGCGGAAACAGCTTCAGTAAAAAAAATGGCTGACGCGTATGATCACATTCGTGATTATCTTAAATACCAATTGCAAGATAGCTTGAATGGATTAATCTCCTTCGCTCGCTTTTTTTTAACAAAAGTTGAGCTGGTTGTCATTGAATCAGAGAACTTAAGTAGCGCATTAAAGATCTTCGAAACGATCAATCAGCGTGGTGCCAGCCTTAATGCTATGGATCTTGTTAAAAATTTGATTTTCAGTCAGATAAAAGAAGAACAGTTTTCGGCAATAAAGACAACATGGAAATCCATCACTAATAACCTTGAGTCTTGCGGCGAAAGTGATAACCCGCTTCGTTTTTTACGTTACTTTCTGATGGCACGATATCATCACGGGATTTTGCGTGAAGATGATATATATAAATGGATCATTTCAGCTGAGGGGGAACTGTCGTTGCAGTATAAGACACGCCCTATGGTCCTCGTCAAAGAATTGGAAAAATTATCAGAACGATACGCTAACCTGGTCAATGCAACAAATGAAGCAGCCTACTGGCGTGAAAATATCCGTTTTCCAAACGTAAGTAACATTGGATATATTAATAAATATCGCTCACGTCAGCATTTGGTTTTACTAATGGCATTGGATATTAGTTGTTCAGATGATGTAATGGATTTCTTAGGTGCTCAACTTGAGAGCTTTTTATTCTTTACAAATACAATGGCTATTCAATCGAAGACATATGAGCAACGCTTTACTCAATGGGCTGTAAAGCTTCGGGATGTGAAAACGAAAGCAGAGGTTGCAAATGTTGTTTCAGCAACACTTATACCTTTTGTTGTGGAGCGTTTAGATGAATTTAAAGAACGATTCTCAATTATTAATGACTATAATTTTACGCCTCAGTATCGCCAACGTTATGTATTGGGTAGATTAGAGAATCATATCCGCCATCTTTGCGGTTTTCCGGAAAAGAGCCAGCAGGCTATTCAGCAGATGCAAATTGAGCATATTCTTCCTCAGACGGTACGAAACGCCCCTGAAAACGGGGAGTTCTCTGATGTAAATCGAACAAGTTATCTCTACAAACTTGGTAATGTAACATTATTAGAGGGTACAATTAACCAGTCTGTCAATAACTGCAATGATTTGAGTGAAGACTGGTTTTTGAAAAAACAAACAGAATATTTAAACTCTGAAATCATCATGACTCGATTACTCCACTCCCAGTACTCAATTGGTGATAACACTGCATTAAATCGCTTTAAGCTGAAATATGGATATGAATATCAAGACTGGTCTGCGGAAAGCATCACATCAAGGCAACGCCTGCTGATGGATCTTGCCATTGACTGCTGGCGATTTAATGATCAGAGAATAGATGCTTATATAGTAAATAACCTGGGCACTGGACCCGGAAACGAATTTACGCTGTAAAAATATCCTTCATCGCAAAGTACCCCCTGGAACGTTATGTTTACCAGGGGCTGGGTATTCAACCTCTAAAGGTAGCGCTGATTATGAATGGATCACATTCAGAGAGCGGTTCACAGAACAGATATTACTAACTGACAGTTGTACCGAATACTGGGGGCAGGTCAAGCGCTTTAGCTTGTGTGGCAACAACCTCCTTTACAGGACCAAGTAGACGATTACCCTGTGCTGTTTCTGTGCTCAACGCAATCTACGGCTATCCATTTTCTGCCAGTGGTTGCAAAGACGACCATTCAACGTCAGCAAAGTTTCGCAATGCACTGCTATGTAACTCATTGATCTTGCGTAGAATTTAAAATCCCTCGGCGTTCGCGCTGTGCGGGTTCAAGTCCCGCTCCGGGTACCATGGGAAAGATAAGAATAAAATCAAAGCAATAAGCAGTGTCGTGAAACCACCTTCGGGTGGTTTTTTGGCGTATTCTTTCTCATTTCCGAAGATGCGTCCGAAGATGATTTTTCTCTGAACGCATCATCATTCATTTTCTCTGGCCACCAACTACGGGCACTACTTTAACTTTCCGGTCATATGCTGCTGTCTGTCGTGGGTCTTATGCCCGGAAATTGCTTGCTTCTCTTCCAGGCTGCCTTCCAGATCAGAGATACCTTTTGCTTTCAGATCATGAAATGTGAAGTCTATTTGCAGATGAGGATATTTTTCCTGTGCTGCCGCTTTGACATCACGCCAACGAGAATTAAAGCCATCACGGGTGTACTTGCCTCCGGTAGTTTGATGAATCACAAACAGGCTACTGATTCCCGGTTTTAAAGGCAGAGAACGAGCCAGAGCTATCGCTTTCTGGAGACGAGGCGACCAGGCTTTGATTTGCTTAACGCCGGTTTTTCCCTGACGAATGTAGATCCCGGAATCGAACAGCTGATCTTTCTGCAATGAAAGTACATCACTCTGTCTGGCCACACATAAGTAGGCAATCTCCATTGCCACGCGAACAACATCAGGAGACACTTCATAAACGGCCTGATATTCTTCATCCGTAATATAACGTTCGCGTGCTGTCTCTTTAAACTGCTTAACTCCCTGACAAGGATTCCTCTGGACATAACCTCGCTCATAACCCCAACGGAATACCAGGGACATAAAGCTTTTTTCCCTGTTTGCCTGAGTTCGACTTGATAAACCGCGTTGATCCATATAGCGCCGAATATGCTCAGGTTTGATTTTATCCGGGTCTATCTTCCCGAAGACAGGCAGAACTTTTCCGGAATATTTTGTGTAGTCTTTCCTGATTTCGACTGCCAAATTCAGTAAACCACTACACTCATACCAGACCTAAATATCCTCGTCATCCAGCCTGGAAGTCATTGAGCAACGGTTAATAAGGGCGTTTTTTGTAGGTGTGCCAGTTGGTGGTTCTGAACTTCGAGTTTGCTACGTGACTGCATGTGTTGTCAGCAAAAGCTTTAACTGGTCCTTCAGCTCAGCAAAAGCTCAATTTTTTCTTCAATGCCCAATTGGCGATGAGGATCACCAAAAATGACATATAACTTATATATACAGTACCAAATTCAAATTTCTCCCTATAAGATAGATCTCATTTCCGCGGATGTGGTTTACAAGGAAAGACGGTCAACATGCATCGCACTATTTCTGAGTTTTATCGCATTCCCCCTTTACTTATTCGGGCGCTAAAAAGCGGAGTCTCCTCCGTAGTGGAGTTTCATCTCAGCAGGGGATTGCCGAAAGATTCACGAGATTCTCTGGGGAATAGCCCATTGATGATCGCAGCCCAGAATGGTCATTTTGCTATTTGCGAAATGTTGTTGTGCGAGGGTGTCGATGTAGAACATCGAAACGACCTTGGGTTGTGTGCCAGTGACCTCGCGCAGGAGAAAACGTTGCGCGATCTGTTGGCCCGTTATCGACAATCTCCTTCGCCTGCCGGGCAGCAACCTGCAGGGGAGCCAGTTGATGTTGATGATGCCGCAGTTGAAATTGAAGCCAAAGCCGAATCAGATGTTGACGTTGAAACAGAACCTCCCGAAACCGAAGCCGCAATGGATTTTATGCAATGGGATGCTGAAGTCGAATCGGAACCCGCCGAAGATAATCTGACATTACGACATGCTTCCGCGAAGGCTCAGCAATTATTATCCCGCTATCGCCCGAAAGATGACTCTGCAGAGTGGAGCGATATCGAACTCCCCCTCCCTGATCCACCGACACCAGTTTCTCACGCCCCGCAAAATTACCCTTGTCTCTCAACGTTGCTTACCGGCGCACTGGATACCGGTCGTGTCTCTGTGCGTGACATCCGGCATGCCGGGGAAGAAGATTTCGGTATGCCGTGGCCTGAATTCCGGCTCAGCGTAGAGGCATTGATTAGGGACTTACCGACGATTGTGGATGGCGATGATACTTTTCCGGAAAGTGACGCCTGTGGGGAATTTGCAGCGAGTGATGATCTCGAGCCCTGGTTTGACGCTTTCGGGGCATTGCGGCAGCCCGGTATCTTTGAACGTTATCTTGTGGACATTCGGCAATGGGATGTTGTCGATAAAACAAAGGAAGAGCGACTCGGGCAGCGCATGGATACGGCGCTTATCAATTTGATGACGATCCTGGCAGGATTACCCGAAGCAGAATATCTTCAGTTGCTACATCCGTATCGCCTTCCGCCGCCAGCGCCTGAGATTACTGAAGAGGACGACGACGAGGAAGAAGCGGATGAGGAGATCTCTTCCGCAGCCGATGACGATTACGATGACGCCATCAGCTTTAACGATCTGCTCTTTCTGCTTAGAAGTGGGAAAGCAGAAGAGTACCAGGATAATCATATCCCCCGCCCGGAGTACGCAGACCTGCAACAGATAGTCGTGCGCGCCCAAAAGCTCATCCCTGATGAATGCCTTAAAGTGAGTCTGTATGTCAGTAATTACAGAGACGCATGGGAGGGGTTAATCCACGCTAATTTACGTCTTGTAGTCGCGATTGCGAAAAAACACTGCGGGCGAGGATTAGATATTGAGGACCTGATCCAGGAAGGTAATTTGGGCTTGATCAAGGCCGTTGAAAAATTCGACTATCGGCGTGGATTTAAATTCTCCACCTATGCCTCCTGGTGGATCCGCCAGAAGATCACCCGAGCGATTGCCGATCAGGCGCAGCTCATTCGTTTACCCGTACACTTCTATGAGCAATTCAGACGTTGGCGGAGCAGTCGGGATCAGGTGCTGCATCGCCAGGGAATAACGCCCCTCCTTAGACAGTTGCAGGAAATGACCGACTTGTCAGAGCGTCAACTTCTTCAGGTGGCTAAATATGAAGAACAGACGGTGCTGATTGGTGATTTTCATGATGACGCCCAGGATCTGTCGGGAGACGTGCTGTTGACCAGAAGGGATTTCACCAGTGCTCCTGTTCAGTCTCTGGAGCTAAGAGAACATATTTCATCGGTTCTGGATACGCTGTTGCCACGCGAAAAACAGATCATAAAAATGCGTTTTGGTATTGGTATGACGCAAGATTTCACGCTGGAAGAGGTGGGTAAACAGTTTGACGTCACGCGAGAAAGGATACGTCAGATAGAAGCCAAAGCGCTCCGTAAGCTCCGTCATCACAGCCGGGCGTCGAAATTAGGCGGCTTCGTCGAACAATGGGAAACCGCGTTGAGCGAGATGCAGGAAGAAGAAGAGTGACGACCATGCGCCATGCGCCACCGAATGCAGCTATTATGATCGAAGCGCTGCGAGGACTCGGTTACAACACCGCCACCGCGCTGGCTGACATCATCGACAACAGTATTAGTGCCGGTGCCCGTAAGGTCGATCTGACCTTTCACTGGCGTGAGTCGGATAGCTATATCGTGGTTCGAGATAATGGTTGCGGCATGTCGGCCCCTGAACTGGATGTTGCGATGCGGCTGGGTGTCAAAAACCCGCTGACAAAGCGCCCGGGACACGATCTGGGCCGCTTCGGTCTTGGACTCAAAACCGCCTCCTTTTCGCAATGTCGCCGTCTGACTGTCTCCTCCAAAAAAGAGGGGATAACGACTGTCCTGCGGTGGGATCTGGACATTCTCGCCGCCAGTACGGACGACGGTTGGTATTTACTTGAAGGTGCTGACCCAGGAAGTCAGGATGCGTTAGCAAATGCGGAACCTGACTCCCAGGGTACGCTAGTGCTGTGGGAAGTTTTAGACCGAATTGTCACACCCGGTTACGGTGAGAAAGATTTCCTCAAGCTGATGGATGGCGTTGAACAACATCTGGCGATGGTATTTCACCGATTCCTTGAGGGGCACTCTCCCATAAGCGCTAACTTAAGGGTTGAACCATCTGAAGAATGCGACGCCTCGGT
>ERZ773217.241-NODE-241-length-54066-cov-6.363148_pt1 | contig 54066 bp, 42 predicted proteins | sample MGYA00580995_ERZ773217 | MGnify/ENA primary metagenome ERZ773217 (study PRJEB29015, sample SAMEA2737772) | human gut metagenome | biome: human gut; feature: human-associated habitat; material: faeces | place: China | collected 2012 ...
AAGTGCTTTTACAACTTTTTAGAAGCTGGTACTATTTTATTACAAACTTCATTTTCCATGTTATATCACTCCCTGTGATACATCAGCTTTCTGCTTCCCCACACTTTATTCTTAAAGTAAGCAATCCAATGATTGCAGATAATATAGGCAAGGCTGCCCAAATATCAAAATGGTATATGAACACACCAACAAAACTCCCGACTACAACCACTGATTGGAACTACGATAAATCAGGAAATAATACTTCTACTTTTTAAGCCGGAATTGTCCCACCAGGGAATTCATCATTCCTGCCTGACCGTTTAGCTCCTCACTGGCAGCAGCACTTTCCTCAGATGTGGCAGAATTAGTCTGAACTACTGCGGAAATCTGATCGAGCCCCTGGGAAATCTGGCCTACCGATACAGACTGCTCCTTGGACGCCTCCGCAATCCGGTCCAGCATATCCAAAATCTTCTCTACATGCTTTGCCACATTCTCAAAGGACTCTCCTGTGCTTGAAGCCAGCTTTTCACTGCTTTCCACATACTTTAATGAATTTCCAATTAAATTGGCTGTGTCCTTTGCTGCCTCAGCAGACTGCTGAGCCAGATTCCTCACCTCCTCGGCTACTACCGCAAACCCTTGACCGGCAGATCCGGCTCTGGCCGCCTCTACCGCCGCATTCAACGAAAGAATATTAGTCTCAAAAGCGATATCCTCGATTGTCTTAATGATCTGCTGTATTTTCTTGCTGGCTTCGCTCATCTCCTTTATGGACTTTAGCATCTGTCGCATCTCATCCTGACTATGGCGAACGGCATCTCCCGTCTTTTTTCCAATGTTATTTGCATTCTGGGAATATTCGGCAGTTTGAGACAGCTTATCAGAGATATCAGTGATGGTAGCTGACAGCTCCTGTACGCTGCTTGCCTGTTCCGCTGCTCCATGAGCGAGGGCCTGAGCGCTGTCCGATACCTGATTCGCCCCGGCTTCTACCTGCTCTGCCGCCATTTCCAGACTTGAAAGAGTCTGGTTCATCCTTTCCTGGAACGACTCGATAGAAGTTTGTATAAGCTCAAAATCTCCCTTGAAGGAAACAGGACATTCGCAGGTAAAATTTCCCTTGGCAAACTCTCCCATTCCCATTTCAATGGCCTCAACATACTGCAAAATCTCCTTCAAGGAAATTTCAAGGTTGTCTCTGATGGAAGCCAGCTCCTGGGTTCTGCACTCTGTGGATAAATCCAGATGCAGCTTTCCCTCCGCGATCTTTTCTATCTGAACCACCAGGCTCTGGATGTTGAGTATGACCTCTCTGCGCAGGAAGCGATACAGTTTGATACATGCCGTCAGAGTGATCGCTAAAACAGCTGCGCATACGACTGAAACTCTGATAATAACCTGGTAAAATCTCTCTTCCGCCTGATGGCCGCTGGCATTTTCCTCCTCAATGGCCTGATCCAGCCTGGAAACCAGCTTCTCTATCCTGGGCTCTGTCTCATCTGTGTAAACAGAGATAGCCTTCTGTTTATCTGTTTTAAGCAGATTTAGTATCGTCTCTGCCGATGTATGAATTTCCCTGTGCAGGTTCTCCACGTCAGAGGAAAGGGATTTTAAAATCATATCATCCTGAGCTTCCTTGCTGTATATTAACTGACCCAGTCCACAGGCTGTGGGATCCATAACTCCTGTAAATTCTTTCCCGTAGTGAATCGCATTATTCAAATTCTTGCTCCACTGATAGTGGGCGATCTTGGCCTCATACAACTTGCTTATATAGGCATTTTCTTTACGTACTTCTTGGTTGACAGAGCTAATTTGCAAAAATGCCCTAGCCGTAACTACTGACAATATAATTACTGAAAGCAAAATTCCTCCGAAATATACAGCCAAAAGCTTAGTTAATGATTTTTTCTTCATCCTGTCTTACTCCTTTCCACCCTTTGCAATCCCCTGTTTCCCAGTCAGAAAGGTTACTTCTTCCTCTCCTGTAAAAAATTTATTATTTTATTAATATATCGACAAATTTTAAATTTTCATTACATAATTCGACAAATTTTTTAACATTTGTCTCAATAAGCCCCTCTTTTAACGGATTGATAGGTTGCATGTACAGCTATGGGGATTTCCAAATAAAACAAACAAGCAGCAAATCCTTTCAGACTTACTGCTTGATCTATCTCTGACAGGTGATATTCAATTTTGGAGCTGCCCGGCTAAGGCGCAGCCCGCTCTGCTCCCTTCTTCTTACGGATTAATGGTGAAATAATCTGACACCCGTAAACGCCATCACCATGCCGTACTGATTGCAGGCTTCGATTACCTGGTCATCCCGCAGCGAGCCTCCCGGCTGTGCCACATACCTAACACCGCTTTTGTGTGCCCGATCGATATTATCCCCGAATGGGAAGAAAGCGTCGGACCCCAGGGCCACATCCGTCATCGTATCCAGCCACGCCCTCTTCTCCTCCTTGGTAAAAACAGGCGGCTTTACCTTAAATATCTTTTCCCACCGGCCCTCAGACAGCACGTCCATATAATCATCCCCAATATAAACATCAATGGCATTATCCCTATCAGCCCGCTTGATCCCGTCCGCAAAGGGAAGGCTAAGCACCTGGGGGGACTGGCGCAGATACCAGTTATCCGCTTTACTTCCTGCCAGCCGGGTACAATGTACCCTGGACTGCTGTCCTGCGCCGATGCCAATGGCTTGTCCGCCTTTTGCATAGCAAACGGAGTTGGACTGGGTGTATTTTAAAGTAATAAGTGAAAGAATCAGATCAAGCTCTGCGCTATCCGGCAGCTTTCGGTTTTCCGTAACAATATGCCTAAGAAGCTCCCTGTTAATCTCCAGATTATTATGTCCCTGTTCAAATGTAATGCCAAAAATCTGCTTTCGCTCAATAGCAGCAGGCTCATAATCCGGATCAATCTGAATAACGCTATAATTTCCGTTTTTCTTGGACTTAAGAATCGCCAAAGCTTCGGCTTCGTATCCCGGTGCAATAACGCCGTCGGAGACCTCCCTCTTGATCAGGTTAGCGGTAGCCACATCACATTCATCGGAAAGGGCGATAAAATCGCCAAAGGAAGACATCCGGTCTGCTCCCCTTGCCCTTGCATAAGCACAGGCTAGGGGAGAAAGCTCTCCCATATCCTCCACCCAGTAGATTTTCTTGAGGGTTTCGTCCAGAGGCAGTCCAAGGGCTGCTCCAGCCGGAGAAACATGCTTAAAGGAGGCAGCGGCCGTAAGTCCGGCAGCCTGCTTCAACTCCTTTACAAGCTGCCATCCGTTAAGAGCATCCATAAAATTAATATAGCCGGGACGTCCGCAAAGAACGGTTAATGGAAGCTCATTCCCCCCCTCCATGAAAATTCTGGATGGCTTTTGATTTGGATTGCACCCATATTTTAGTTCCAGTTCCCTCATAGCAATACCTCTCTCCCTTTATTGATTTTTGTTTCTGATTCTTGTCTCAACGGCGCCAGAAGCTATGTCGATAAAACGTACAAACAGAGCTACCTTATTTTCCTCATTCAGACTCTCCCAAACCATATTGGTAAATTCATTAATTGTACCGGTAATATCTATCGCCTTAGGCTCCCCCTCAAAGCTTGGCAGGGGATTTCCGTCATGCAGATAGGTATGAATAAAATGACCTTCCCCTGATGCAGGATTTTCATAAGCATAGGTAAAACGCAGACAGGAATCAGTATTTCCGTTATTGCTCTTTATAATGGACATGGCATAGCTGTAGCCGCCCTTTTCAATGTGCATAATACCAGAGATGCGGGGCGTGTAATTAGGTGCATCCGGCTCAAAGGTTCTGGAACGAAGGGACTGCTCAAAGGTCATCTGGTGATCCATCCCATCATAAATGGTATCTGTCTGGTCTCCATTGGTTATAATCGTCTTATTTCCCAGAACACGCACAGGCTTATAAATAATCAGGCTTGGATCTTCCAGCCTCGCAGGATCAAATGCCTGGGTGCGGATTCCCTCACCATCCTCTACAAATATCCGATTGCGGCTGTTGCCGCTTCTCCCCATAATAAAATATGCAGCCACCGCCCTGGTTCCATCCTCTGATCGTCCGATGACAATCCCCCGTCCTGGATAAGCATTCTGTTTCAGTTCCTGTTCCAATGAAATCTGTTTCATAGCATCTCCTCCGTTTTCGTATGTGAAAGGGTTTTAATATTTGCAAAAAAGCCCGCTGCCAGGTACACAATGCCAATGCTCCCTCAGGCAGCTGCCAAAGTCAGAAACCTTTGACTTTGGCTAATTGCCTATGGGAGAATCAACACATGCCCAGGCGGCCGGCTCTCTTTTTTGTCCTATGCGTGCTCCCTGTGGTTTTCCCACTGATCCGCCAGTCACACGCCTTACCATTACTATATATCTTTTTTGCTAATATTGCAACACATTCTTAGAAGATTTGCTTATTAATTTATTATTCATTCCGTATAGCTGCCAGAGGACTCAGCTTCATTGCCCTCATAGCAGGCATAAAACCTGCGGCCATACCTACAAAAATGGCAAAAGCTACCGCTGCCAGAGACAGCCAGGGAGGAATCCTGGACAGCTCTCCGGTCAGTCCGTTCATGGCCTCCATATTTACAAACCGGTTAATCACACAAGAAATGGCATAGCTGAAGCCGATTCCTATGACGCCGCCCATAAAGCCAATAACACCTGACTCGATCAGGAACATATTTCGTATATTCCCCATGTCACAGCCCAGAACCTTCATAACTCCTATTTCCTTGGTGCGTTCATAAATGGACATCATCATAGTATTGGCAATGCCGATAGCCGCCACAAGCAGGGACACAGCTCCGATTCCTCCCAGAACAGCCTGTATCATACTTGACTGCTGCTTGGTACTCTCCATCCATTCCATCTGACTGCTGACCTGAAAGCCCATATCAGCCACCATGTTCTGAACTGCTTTAACATTGTCAATCTCGTCCACATAAATCTGAGCACGGTTATAGGTGATGTAATTCAAAGGCTTTCCCTTTTTGTTCGTAGGCTGTCCCGGAATCACCGTCCCTTTTTTAAAGACCCTTCTTAGCTGGGCCTTTAGCCCATCCACATCCGTTAAAACACTATAGGAATTAGGTCCCCAATCCTCAGGCCCTCCTTCCAGAACTCCCAGTCCGTTAAGCATATATTTCTTTGGAGGCTTCACAGCGGTTTGCCCTTCCCCCGTTTCTCCGCCTGCACTGCCGTTGTTCTTGCTTTGATAGTAGGCCTCCATATCAAAAATAACAAAAAGTGGTTTTCCAAGGAGATCCACCTGCGGAAGCTCTCCAGTATCCCAGTATCCACGACCTGTTTTGGAATTATGGAAATCCTGCAGCACCGTATTTCCGAACACAAGGCCCAACTCTCCAGGCTCAGGGATGCGCCCTTCACCCAGGGACAGCTGCTTTAGATAGTTCTGTCCTACCCCACGTATATTTATATACTGTGCCTCGTAAACACCCTGACGTATCATGACGTTGATCTCCAGGATGGGAGATACTCCCGTTACATAATCAAGCCGCTCAAACTTTTCAATCATCTCGTCTGTAATGTATACAGGCTCCGGAGCTTTAGAGCCGGAATTGCTTCCAGCAAAGACAGCCCCGCTTCCTCCGCTGGGACTTACCTCAATGGTAGTCAGGCTGCCCCAAGAGGAAAGCTGTTCCATAAACATCTGATCCAGGCCGATTCCTAAAGAAACCATAACCACAATGGAAGCCGTTCCTATGATAACGCCCAATACCGTAAGTACAGTCCTGAGCTTCCTGCGCCGTAAGTTGTTAATGCTCATGATCAGAAGATCAGGAAATCTCATCATCTACATCCTCTTCCTTGGCTGCTTTGCGCTTTTTCCTGACGCGCAGGGCGATTATGACGCCTGCCGCAACCACAGCTACAGCCCCTGCTGCAATCAGCGCTTTGTATTTATCCCAGTAGGAGAGCTCGCCTTCCATATCCGCCGCGCCTGCCTCCAGACCAAGATCCAGACCCATATCTAATTCCTCGCCCATGTCCTCTGTAACCGTCAGCGTCAGTTCTTTTTCCACTGGCTCTGCAGCTACTCCGTTTTCATCTTCATATTGAATACGTATCTTTATGGTTCCGTCGTTCGTGGTAGGGCTGATTCCGGTAAGCATCGTATCCACATTGCCCGTTTCTCCCGGCTTGATATTGCCCACATATGCATCTGTGGTTTTTATGGAATCGCCTTCAAAGGTTACAGTTACATTGTATAGAATCACCTTTCCCGTATTATTGATTCCAAACATAACGTTGGATTCGGAGCCCACCGCCATGCTGTCAGGCATCACATCAATGGTACTGGTACTGAGCCTTGCGTACTGCTTTACTGGAATGTCCACCACGATGCTCTCCTCCGCGTTCTTAAACTCAGGGCTGTCATATTTCTCCTTGATGGTAATAGCGTAGGAGCGCTGATCCACACCTGCCCTGGCCACAAATCTGGCCCTGACCTCGGTACTCTGCCCTGCAGCCAGGGAATTGACCACCAGAGATGAGGAGCCTGTCTCTGTGGTAAAGACAGCGCTGTCCGAAACCTTTTCTGATTCCAGATTAAACAAAATATTGCTTGCTGGCACGGAGGTAGAGGCGTTCTTCATATTCAGCACCAGCTCAAACTCATCTCCTGCATAGATTGTCTCTGGAATGGTATGGTAGCTGTCCACAATGAGCCTGGCCTTGGTTCTGTCGTTGGCATCAAAATCTCTTAGATCGTCTTCCTTATCTTTGGATACGATATGTACGAAAAAGGTTCCCTCCTCTGTGTGCAGATCTCCCTCTGAGCTTAACCGGAAGGTGATAGTATACTTAATAGGATAATAACCGGTATAGGAGTCCTTTCGTATAGCCATGCTGTAGGAAGCAGATACGGTCTCGTCAGGCTGCACCCGCGCAAAGGTTCTGTCATAGTTCCCGTCATTAATTTCAAAGGGAAACTTTGCATTATCCTCTGACAGCTCCATATGAATCGTTACATCCTGGGCTGTGGTAGAACGGCGGTTGCGGAAATTCACCGTATAATTCAGCACGTTCGGATACACACCTCTTGGAGTAGACTGGTTCTCTCCAATGACGAAATAATTTCCCTCCTTTTTGTCCTCCTCATCCTCTGTGCTTGAGGAAGTATCAGTGGAAATCCAGATATTAATGTAGTCGGTATCACTTCCTCCATCCCACTCCAGATAGAGAGGTATACTGTAATATCCCTGTTTGGCATCCCTGCGGACATTGGCAGATAAGGAAACGCTCTTGGTATTTCCCGCTTTAATATCGCCTATGGATTTGCCCTTAAAGGTGGTTTCCGTAATCTCAAAGGGATAGTAATCCACTGTATAATCCCCATTGCCGCGCTGCTCTATCATCTGGAAATCCGAGGTTTCCATAAGGCTGACCTTTAAATTCTTCATATCCTCTCCAGTGGCGCGGATACGGAAGGAAATGGACATGGAACTGCCAATCCTGCCCCTGGGAGCCTTAGTAGTAAATACATAGTCATTATTGCTGGCGTTGGTACTGTAGCCTATGTTGAAATCTGAAGCCAATACAGTGGCGGACAGAGCTGTAACAGACAGCAGAAGTGCCGCTCCAGCTGCTGCCAGCTTCTTATGCAGTTTTGTGAATGCTTGAATGTTCATTTTCATTGTGCTCCTCTGGTCTCCTTAACAGTGATATCCTCCTTGTCTGACTGCTCCGGCAGCCTGGCAGCGTCCTGCTCCCCTCCCTGGTTCCCTTCCTGATGACAGGCTTCCGACCGATCAGTCAGCTCTCCGTCCGGCCTGGCTCCAACCTCAATTCCCACTATCTTTCCATCCACAATGCGGATTCTCCGATCCGCATAGGAGGCCAGATTGTTATCATGAGTAACCATGACCAGGGTCTGGTTCTGCTCCCTTACAATCTTTTGCATCAGGCGCAGCACCTCCATGGTTGTTTTTGAATCCAGGTTTCCCGTAGGCTCATCCGCAAATATAATCTGAGGATTCACCACCAGCGCCCTGGCGATGCCCACTCTCTGCTGCTGTCCGCCAGACATCTGGTTTGGCATATGATTGGCCTGATCTCCTACGCCCACCAGCTTCATAAAACGTTTGGCCCTCTTTAAACGCTCCCTTTTGGAAATTCCCCTGAAAGCCAGCGGCAGGGCCACATTTTCAACTGCGTTCATTGTATTTAAGAGATTATATGCCTGAAAGATGAAGCCCACCTTCTCACGGCGAAAAGTGACCAGCTGACGCTCTGTCAGCTTCTCTATATGTACCTTTCCTATCTCAATCTCGCCCTTTGTAGGCTTTTCCAGACCGGCCAGCATGTTCAGCAAGGTGGACTTTCCAGATCCAGATGTACCTACGATAGCCACAAACTCGCCTTTATATAATTCAAAATCCACGCCATTAAGAGCACGAACCTTGCTTTCTCCTACCCTGTATATCTTATACAGATTCTTCACTCTGATAGCCACGGGCCTATTCTCAGGTGTCTCAGGTGTCTTTTCCTGAGCAATCGAAGCCCCTTCTGCACCCTGACTTTTCTGTAAATTTTCCGTCTCCAAAGCGTACTCCTTTTCGTGAATGATATAAGATGTATACTTGTACTGATTTAGTATACCATACCATGGCTTTTTTGTTCACCCTTTTTTCTTTAATGTTCCTTAATAATTTATTACACAGTAGGAATTTACCAAAAGTCAAAAAACAGCTTGACTTATAAAGCTTTCTGTGTAAAAATATGACGAGGCACAAATCAGTGCCATATCTGGCGGGTCCGGCTATCGCACTGGTAGGGTGTGAATTATTTCCCAAAATAACAAACATAAAGGCAAAGGAGTATCCCATGAGACATTTACTGAATCCCTTAGACTTCTCTGTGGAGGAAATTGATGACCTTCTGGCCCTTGCCAGAGATATCGAGGGGCATATCCCAAAATATGCTCACGTATGCGACGGCAAGAAACTGGCTACTCTGTTTTATGAACCAAGCACCAGAACTCGTTTGAGCTTTGAAGCTGCCATGCTGAACCTGGGCGGCAGTGTATTAGGCTTTTCATCTGCCAATGCAAGCTCCGCCGCAAAGGGCGAAAGTGTTGCGGACACCATCCGCATGATCTCCTGCTATTCCGATATCTGCGCTATGCGCCATCCTAAAGAAGGAGCTGCATTTGTCGCCGCTCAAAAGGCTGAAATTCCAATTATCAACGCAGGCGATGGAGGACATCAGCATCCTACTCAGACCTTAACGGATCTTATGACTATCCGTTCCTTAAAGGGACGTCTTAACAGCCTGACCGTGGGACTCTGCGGCGACTTGAAATTCGGACGCACCGTACATTCTCTTATCAACGCCATGGTACGCTACCCCAATATAAAATTTATCCTTATATCCCCTCCGGAGCTTCGGATTCCTGATAACATTCGTGAAGATGTATTAAAGGCAAATTCCATTAACTTTGAAGAGGTTGGAAACTTGGATGAAGCGATCGGTCAGCTGGACATCCTGTACATGACCCGTGTTCAAAAGGAACGCTTTTTCAACGAGGAAGATTACATCCGCCTAAAAAACTGCTATATTCTGGACAAGAAAAAAATGAAGCTGGCCAGGCCGGATATGTTTGTTCTTCATCCCCTTCCGAGAGTCAATGAGATTTCCGTTGAGGTGGATGAAGATCCAAGAGCAGCTTACTTTAAACAGGCCCAGTACGGAGTTTATGTTCGTATGGCCTTAATCATGACATTACTGGAGGTGGAGAGGCCATGTTAAACATCAGCGGATTGCAGGAGGGCATCGTCCTTGATCATATCGAGGCAGGCAAAAGCCTGGATATCTACTACCATTTAGGTCTGGATAAACTGGACTGTCAGGTAGCGATTATTAAAAACGCACGAAGCAGCAAAATGGGACGCAAGGATATTATTAAAATTGAAGGCGGACTGGATATTGTAGATTTGGAAATGCTGGGATACATAGACCACAATATCACAGTAAATATTATACGTGGCAGCAATATTGCGGAGAAAAAGCGGCTGAGGCTTCCCAAGAAGCTAACGAATGTGATTCAGTGCAAAAATCCCCGCTGCATTACCTCCATCGAGCAGGAGCTGCCCCATATCTTTTATCTGGCAGACGAAAAGACGGAGACCTACCGGTGTCAATATTGTGAGGAACGGTACAGCGAATATATATAATACTGAATGAAAAAAGCCTGAGAGCTTTCCCTTGCGGAACACATGCTCGCAGGCTTATTCTTTATTCCATGGAATCAATGCCGCCACCAACAGCAGTCCCCTTGCCCTCCGGCCCAAGATAACGTGAACGGTCAAAGGCCAGAATCAGCAGGAAAATGGGATTCAGGAACACCAGGCCTATAATAAATCCAGGGCCTTTGCCAAATGACAGTCCCAAACTTACGCAGCTTAGAATAGATACAACCATGGTTCCCAAAGAAAACAAATAGCTGACAACAACAGCAGCTCCCCCTATCCATACCAAAATATTCGTTATAACAAAAAGCCCCATATAAAGAGCAAACATCTTCGTATTCCAGGTCAGCTTAAATACTGTGTATGTGGAGTAAAAGGGAATCAAAGCCTTCCATCCCGGCTCCCCTGCTTTGGAGAAGATAAACCAGTACGCAAGAATATAAATAACCAGTAAGATTAAACTTATAAAAACCAAAATTGAAAAAAAGCCTACTAAAACCAATGTCAGATTTTGCATTCTCGCCCTCCTATTGCCTTATTGTCTGAACCTTATTTTCTGGCTGGGATTATCTCCAGCCAGTAGCCGTCGGGATCTTTGATGAAGTAAATACCCATACCTGGATTTTCATAGCATATACAGCCCATTTCTTCATGGCGTTTGTGGGCTGCGTCATAATCGCCGGCGTGAAAGGCCAGATGATACTCACACTCTCCCAGATTGTATGGCTCGGTTCTGTCTCTCAGCCAGGTAAGCTCCAACGTAAAGCCGGTTGCTCCGTCTCCCAGATACACCAGCTTAAAGGAACCGTCCGAAGCCTCCTTCTCCCTCACCGGCTCCAGCCCTAAAGCTTCCTTGTAGAAAGCCAGACTCCTTTCCAAATTTAAGACATTAAAATTAAAATGATTAAATGTAATCATAATTCCCTCCTCTGCATGTTCTTTCTAGTAGCGGGCCTGCATCGCAAGTGACAAGCAAGTCCTTTACAAATCTTATCCAAATGCTTATTTCACAGGAACCATGACTTCCTTCCCGCCCATATAAGGCCGAAGAGCCGCAGGAATCCTTACGCTTCCATCTGCCTGGAGATTATTTTCCAAAAAGGCGATGAGCATACGGGGCGGTGCAGCTACGGTGTTATTCAGGGTGTGGGCCAGATATTTACTTCCCTCCTCACCCTGCACTCGGATGCGCAGACGGCGGGCCTGGGCATCTCCCAAATTGGAGCAGCTTCCCACCTCAAAATACTTCTGCTGTCTTGGAGACCAGGCCTCCACGTCCACAGATTTCACCTTCAGATCAGCCAGATCGCCGGAGCAGCACTCCAGAGTGCGAACCGGAATATCCAGAGTGCGGAACAGATCCACCGTGTTCTGCCAAAGCCTGTCGTACCACATAGGGCTTTCCTCCGGCTTGCAGACTACAATCATCTCCTGCTTTTCAAACTGATGGATACGGTATACACCTCTCTCCTCAATTCCGTGGGCCCCCTTCTCCTTGCGAAAGCATGGGGAATAGCTGGTGAGAGTTTGGGGGAGCTGTGCCTCTGGAGTGATGGTGTCAATAAATTTTCCAATCATAGAGTGCTCGCTTGTACCTATCAGATACAGATCCTCCCCCTCAATCTTGTACATCATAGCATCCATCTCAGCAAAGCTCATAACGCCGGTTACTACGTTGCTGCGGATCATAAAGGGGGGTACACAATAGGTAAAGCCTCTGTCAATCATAAAATCCCTTGCGTAAGAAATGACGGAAGAGTGAAGTCTTGCAATGTCTCCCATAAGATAATAAAAGCCGTTGCCTGCCACTCTTCTGGCAGCGTCCAGGTCAATGCCGTTAAACCGCTCCATAATCTCCGTGTGGTAAGGAATTTCAAACTCAGGCACAACCGGATCGCCGTAGCGCTGTACCTCCACATTTTCACTGTCGTCCCTACCGATAGGTACGGTTGGATCAATGATATTCGGGATGGTCATCATGATCTTTAAAATCTTTTCAGAAAGCTGCGCTTCCCTTTCCTCCAGCGCGGCAAGACGGGCGGCTCCTGCACTTACCTGAGCCTTCACCGCCTCAGCCTCCTCCTTCTTTCCCTGACCCATGAGCATGCCGATTTCCTTCGACAGCTTGTTGCGGCTGGCTCGGAGATCGTCCGCTTCCTTTTGGGTCGCCCGTGACCTCGCATCCAGTTCAATCACTTCATCCACCAAAGGCAGCTTTGTATCCTGAAATTTATTCTTAATGTTCTGTTTCACAAGCTCTGGATTCTCTCTTACAAACCTTAAATCTAACATGGTACTCCTCCTGGGTTTCCTTTATGGTATTCCTGCTGCATACAGGCAGGCGCTTCTGTACTGTTAAAGAGTATATAACATTTTACTTGGAAATAAAAGCCCTTTTTTCGGGTTTTGTCCGTATTTTCCCCGTTTCATCCCGTGGCTCTTTAACCGTTTTACCGCCTTAAGTCCTAAAGCTTTTTTTATCTGCCGCATGAACCAGCACACCTAAAAGCTCCTCAAAGCATACTCCATTCTGAAGCGGAATATCCAGTTCCTCAGAACGTCTAATGCATTTCTTGACAAAGGAGGCTGCCAGGCGTACTGCCTCATTCAGCTCCCAGCCTGCCACTATGCAGGAGGCTATGACAGATGAAAATACATCTCCGGTCCCCGGCCGTTCACGACCGATACGGATGGTCTTTAAAAATGTGATCTCCTTTGCTCCATCAGCCACTACATTGACTACATATCCCCCCTGATTCACGCCTGTAATCACAACAGCTCTGGGCCCCATGTCCTGTATATTCCTTGCCAGAGCCTTTAATTTCTCTCTGGTCCATCCCTGGCTGCAAAAGGGCCTGTCCGTCAGGATGCAGGCCTCTGTCAGATTGGGAGTCACTACGTTACCCATAGCCACCAGTTCCCTCATGCGAGTACAGAGAGCTGAAGTGAACGTGGCATAGGTTTCTCCGTGGTCTCCCATAATCGGGTCTATGATAATGGCAGTATCCTTACTGCCAAAGTCCCGTATGATTTCCTTTACCATCTCTATCTGGGCCTCAGAACCCAGGAATCCGCTGACAATCCCGTCAAAGGAGAGCTTAAGCTCCTTCCATTTTTTTATATAAGCCGGTATTTTCTCCGAGTAATCATCAAAAAAATACACAGGAAATCCCGTGTGGTTGGATAAAATAGAGGTAGGTATGGGACAGCACTGAATTTTCATAGCAGATAAAATAGGAATCGCCACTGTCAGAGAACAGCGGCCATAGCCTGAGAGGTCGTTAATCATCGCAATTTTTTTCTGACGGTATTCAGCCATATATGCCTCCTGTAAGCAATTTGGAGAAGGCCTTCCCCAGATAGCAGTTTCCTTTTTAAACATCCCGGCGGATTGTCAAGAATCGGCGCGTCTGCGCCGAACCATGTAAGTTCATGGATACCGCCGGCAGAATGGTTCATAATCCTTCGTCTGTGAACTATCCATTGTCTAAAGCCAATAGTCTTATTTCAATATACCCTAGTCATGGGACTCCACAACAATCAAAACTCCATCCCTGAGGGTTAGCCTTCCCTCCTCCTCTGCCAGCTCATTGCTGATGCAGAGGCTGGTTCCAATTTCAATGTCCTTTTCAAAAAGAGGGTACTTAAAGCCCGTAAGTGTGATTCCCGTTACCTTCTCAGTAAGGGGGAGGAAGGAAATATAGTTTCCCCAAAGCTTGCTTTTATGAAAGCTGCGCTCCCCGTCGATCAGATATAGTTTGTTTCTGGAATCCAGAATATACGCCTCTATACCCTTCTGAAGGCAGGGAAATAAAAGATGGAGGTTTCCAAGCGTATGATCCATCCTCCCGCCCGTGGCTCCCAGAATCACGATCTCACCGCAGCCAGAAGCCTGAGCCTTGAGAAGGGCCAGCTCCGTATCCGTCTCATTCTTCTCTGGCTGATGGGCGTCCCACACAATATGCTCCCTCCTGCGGTAATAAGCCAAAGTCTCCGGCCTCACCGTGTCAAAATCTCCTACGATCATATCCGGCTCCAGCCCCAGCACCTTTACTGCCTCCAGGCCTGCGTCTACTGCAATTACCCGCTCAAACCTCTCATGCTCTAAAAATAGTCCGGCGAAAGACATATCAAGTTTTCCGCCGGTAATGATCAGACAACGCCTCATTTTCTATATTCCTCAAAAATTTGAATAAATTCTTTGACTCTGGCTGCTGGTTCATGTCCGTAGATCGAGGAGCCTCCCACAAAAATATTAGCTCCAGCATCCATAAGCGCTGGTACATTGGCCCCACTTACGCCGCCGTCCACCTGAATGTCCGCCTGAATCCCTCTGCTCTCCATAACAGACCGCAATGCACGAACCTTATCCAGAGTGTAAGGAATAAACTTCTGGCCTCCAAAGCCTGGATTTACTGTCATAATCAGAACCATATCCAGCTGATCCAAAATACAGTCCAGCGCCTGAATCGGGGTAGCCGGATTGAGAGCCACGCCTGCTTTTAAGCCTGCCTCCTTAATCTGGTTTACCACCCGATCCAGATGGGTACAGGCCTCCACATGAACAGTAAGCACATCGGCCCCTGCTTTCTTCATAGCCTCAATATGGCGGCCTGGCTCCTGCACCATCATATGGACATCAAACACCGCGCCGGTACAGTGACGTATGCTTTGAATAACAGGCATCCCAAAGGAAATATTGGGTACGAACGTCCCGTCCATCACATCAATATGAATATACCTTGCTCCCGCAGCTGCCACTTCCCGGATCTGCTCCCCAAGCCTTGTAAAATCTGCCGACAATATTGACGGCGCTACAATATAATCCATCCTTAGTACCTCCTTTTATTCTTCAGTTCTTCATACAAAAGCAGATAATTGTCATACCGGCTTCGATTCAGTCTGCCTTGAGCGAGCGCTTCCTTCACCCCGCAGGCCCGCTCCCCCACATGAACGCACCCCAAAAACTTACAGTCTCCCTTCAACTGCTCAAATTCCGGGAAATAATTCTTTAGCTCCTGCGCCTCCAAATCCTCGATATACATAGAACTAAAGCCTGGCGTATCCATCATGTAGGTATCATCTCCTACCAAAAACAGCTCTGAATGGCGGGTGGTATGCTTTCCCCGCCCAATCCTCTGACTGATCTCGCCCGTCTCCATGGCAGCCTGAGGCTGGATGCAGTTGGTCAAAGAGGACTTTCCCACACCGGAGGGACCGGCCAGCACCGTGGTCTTTCCAGCCAGGATCTCCTTAAGCTCCGAAAGCCCTGTATCACTGTAGGTACTAATAAACTGAACCCTGTACCCGGCTGTCTCATAAATGGAACGGTATCGCTCCATCAGCTCATTGTTTCCCAAATCCGCTTTATTAAAGCAGATAATCACAGGAATATCCTGCCGCTCCATCATGACCAGGAAGCGATCCAGAAGATTTAGGTTTGGAGCCGGGCGGGTCACTGCAAACAGGATGATGGCCTGATCCACATTGGCTACCGCCGGCCGGATAAGGGCATTGGTTCTTGGAAGAATGGTGTCAATATTGCCCTCGCCTGCCTCCTCGTCCAGAACAGAAAACTCCACATTGTCTCCTACCAGAGGCTTGATCTTCCGGCTGCGGAAAATCCCCTTGGCTTTACATTCATAAATCCGGTTTTTGCCGTCATTTACATAATAAAAGCCTGCTATGCCTTTCGTAATCTTACCTGTCATATACCCCTCTTATCCTGCTGGAAAAAATGTTACGGGATAGGAGCTGATTACCGTTAAGGTATCTGCGTCCACTACCTCCACGGTGCCGCTGTCCACACCATAAGCTCCCTTAATGCGCGGAATTACCACAGGGATGGTTTGACCGCCGACTACCAGTCTTGCTGATACCAGGGTAGTGTAAATATCCGCTCCGTTAATTGTCTGCTTTAACCGGATCAGCACGCGAACCCTGCTGGTCTGGACTGCCGGGCCAATGTAATTGTTCAGAGAACAGGTGGCATCAATAGAGCCAATGTAATATTTTCCATCCTCTTTTGTGGTTTCCCCAGCGCTCCCGCTGATCACATAGTTTACCGCAGCTCCGGGTGCAAGAACGGTTCCCGGCAGCTCTGACTGATTGGTAATCAGCCCTTCCGCCACCGTATCGCTGGGTTCAAAAACCACAGTGCCTGTTACAAGCCCGGCTTCCGCCAAAAGCGCATCTGCCGCAGTTTGAGTCTGGCCTAGAAGGTTAGGAACGATCCCGGAGGCTGTGCGGGCTCCCAGGCTTACAGTCAGCTCTACGCTTTCCCCTACCTTGACCATCTCAGGACTGTAGCGGATCACATTGCCCTTTACCACATTGTCGCTGTTTTCTGTCTTTTTCTCTACAGTGAGGCCCTTCTCCTCCAGAATCGCCTGGGCCTTCTCTGCCGTCATACTCAATATATTCAGCGCCCTCAAATCCACCTTATCGCTGCCCTTGCTTACTGTCACATTCACAGTGCTCCATTTGTTCACAACGGTTCCCTCTGTAATGGTCTGTGACATTACCTGTCCGGCCTCATATTTTTCTGAATAATCCGTAGCTGCCACGCGCATCACCAGCGTGCTTTCTTTAAGCTTTGCCTCAGCCATATCCTGGGGAAGCCCCAGAACATTTGGCATATAGGTCTGATTCTCGGAGAGCTGAGAGAGATCCACGCTGGCAGCCGTAAGCTCTGTACTAACTGCCGCGGCGGTCTTTTTATCCGCTGCGCTTCCCTGCCTGAACAGCCCTGTCAGCCGTGAAAACACAAACAGCGCCACTGCCACCAGCAAAACAGCCGCTACTATACCTATGAGCATTACAATCCGATCAAACTGAGCGCTTACGTCAGAATCTCCGGCCTTGTCTTCGGATCTGGCAGCTCCCTTCCTCCGGGACTGCTTCAAAGCCCGCTTTACAGTTCTGTTGAAATCCTCCTTCTGCTTTTCCCCATGGCCTTCCCGCAGCGTTTTTCTGCTCTCCTGAAAATTGGTTAATTCCTCTCTGGAGATAGAACGGGTCTTAGAAAGCTCATCCTCTTCCACCTGACCTTCCCCGGCGTAGATATTATAAGCGGGGTTGATAAGGGTTTTTTGCAGATCTGCAATGACCTCCATCATGCTGGCATAACGGCGATCCGGCCTTTTCTGAGTGCATTTTAAAATTATCTGCTCCAATGCAGGCAGAATCTCAGGAGCATGCTCACTGGGCTTTGTAATCGGCTCCTCCAGATGAGCCAGCGCTACTGTAATGGTATTATCCCCCTTAAAAGGAACCTGGCCTGTAACCATCTCATACAGGGTAATGCCAAAGGAATAAATATCGCTTCTCTCATCACAGTAGCCTCCTCTGGCCTGCTCCGGCGAAATATAATGGACAGAGCCAACTGCCGTGGCGTTCATAGTCTGAGTGGATACGGCTCTTGCAATTCCAAAGTCAGCTACCTTCACCTTGCCGTCTTTGGATATAATCATATTCTGGGGCTTTATATCCCTGTGAATAATATGCTCCTCATGGGCCGCAGCTATCCCCTTTGCCACCTGAAGGGCAACTCCAATGGCCTCTTTGCTCTCCAGACGGCCTTTTTTGTCAATATAATTCTTAAGGGTAATTCCCTCGATCAGCTCCATAACGATATAATGCAGCGAATCCTCATCTACAACGTCGTATACGTTTACAATGTTGGGGTGAGACAAGCGGGCGGCTGCCTGGGCCTCCATCTTGAATTTGCTGACAAAGCTTTCGTCAAAGGCAAATTCCTCCTTTAACACCTTGACAGCTACCGGACGGTTCAGGGTATGACACTGCGCCTTGTAGACCACAGACATACCGCCGGAGCCGATTTTCTCTAATATTTCATAACGTCCTTGAAGATACGTTCCCGGTTTTAGCATAGGTCAGCCTCCTTTCCCAGCGGATCGATAAGGACAACGGCAATGTTGTCAATTCCCCCCTGGCAGTTGGCTTCCCTGATAAGACGGGAAGCTTTCTCTTTCAGTGTTCCCTTGCCAGTAATTACCTGACGAATCGTTTCATTATCCAGCATATTGCTGAGGCCGTCGGAGCAAAGAAGTATATAATCCCCCTTCTCAAGCTCCACTTCAAAAAAATCCGGCTCTACCTTCATACCAGCGCCCATTGCTCTGGTAATAATATGCTTATGGCTGTTATAGCCGTCGGTGTTCCTGGCCATCTGACCCATAGCTACCATTTCCTCTACATAGGAATGATCCCGGGTCACCTGACGGATGGAATCTCCGTGTATCAGATAGAGGCGGCTGTCTCCTACATTTGCCACATAAAGGCTTCTGCTCTCCACAACGGCTGCCACCAGCGTAGAGCCCATACCCTTTAACGCATCCTGGGACAGAGATTCCTGATATAATGCCTGATTCACAGCCTGAATTCCTGACTTAAGCTGGGTTATCACTGGCTTTTGGCGCATTTTGGTAATATGTATAACCAAATTCTCCACCGCAAAGCGTGAAGCGAAGTCTCCGGCCTTATGTCCGCCCATTCCGTCTGCCACCATAAACAGATTAGGCAGGGAGCCCACCATCTCCGGTGAGGAATAGATATAATCCTGATTCATGGATCTGACTCTTCCCGTATCGGTCAATGCATACGCTTCCATGTTTCCCCCTCTCCTTCCATATAGCTCTTTCTAAGCTGGCCGCAGGCTCCGCCTATGTCCCGGCCCATTTCCCTTCTAATAGTAACATTTATTCCGTTTTTTTCAAGAAGATTTTTGAAACGGGAGATGGCCTTCTGGCTTGACTGAATGTAAGGACGCTCCTTTACAGGATTTACAGGTATCAGATTTACATGACCGTGCTGATCCTTGATAAGCTCTGCCAAAGCCCTTGCCTCCTCCAGATTATCATTGACTCCCTGAACCAGGCTGTACTCAATGGTCAATCTCCGTCCTGTTTTTTCAAAATAGTAACGGCAGGCCTCAAGAACCTCTTTCAGCCTGTAGCTGTTGGCTACCGGCATCAGAGTCCTTCTCACCTCATCATTGGGAGCGTGAAGCGACAGAGCCAGGGTTGCCTGAAGCCCTTCCTCCGCAAATCTTCGGATCCCCGGCACAATGCCGCAGGTGGACACTGTCAGATTTCTCTGGCTGATATTCAGCCCTCCCTTATGGGAGATGAGCCGCAGAAAGCGTACCACATTATCATAGTTATCCATAGGCTCCCCGGCCCCCATAACCACCACATTGGAAATACGCTCACCGGTCATGGCCTGAATCCGGTATATCTGATCCAGCATCTCAGAAGGCCGCAGATTCCTCTCCAGTCCGTCCAGGGTGGAAGCGCAGAAATGGCAGCCCATACGGCAGCCTACCTGAGAGGATATACAAACGGAATTTCCATGATGGTACTGCATCCACACACTTTCTATTATATTCCCATCCTCCAGGCCAAAGAGATATTTCCGTGTTCCGTCTGTCCGGGACACCCGCTCCTCTGCCAGCTTCAAACAGGTCAGACTGTAGTTCTCCTTTAATTTCTGTCTCAGCTCCTTTGACAGGCTGGACATATCATCAAAGCGCTCCGCCAGCTTTACATGAATCCAATCATAAAGCTGTTTCGCCCTGAACGATTTCTCTCCCAGGGCTGCCATCTCCTCTGTCACTTCCTCATATGACATAGACTTTATATCTTTCCTGCCATGACAATCCTTTAAATCCAACATATAAACTCCTGATTCTCAATTCGCCCGCTGCCCTGTACCATGTTCCGCAGCACTCTTAATGATACCTTCCAGGTCTTAACCGGCCATTACCCCACTCTCCTGAAGGCACTGATGAAAAAACCATCAAAGGAATGGACGCCCGGCAGAAACTGCACATACCCTTCCTTTAAAGAATCCGCCTGCACAATCCTTCCCAGGCGCTGGCTCAAATCTACCGGCTCCAGAGGAAAGCGCTCCCTCAGCCACAATGCGTTTTCCTCATTCTCCATAGCATCAATGGTGCACGTACTGTATATCAGCATTCCGCCCGGCTTCACATACTGCCAGACCAGGGAAAGCATATCCCGCTGTAAGGCCGCCAGCTCCTTTAGTTTCTCCCAGGTCATATTATATTTAATATCCGGCTTTTTGCCAATGATTCCAAGACCAGAGCAGGGCAGATCCGCAATTACAACATCCGCCTTTCCACAAGCGTCCTGATCCAGGCAAAGGGCGTCCCAAACCACAGTTTTCATATTTTGATATCCGCAGCGAAGTCTGTTTTCCTCTATCAGTGCAGCCTTCTGATACGTTAAATCTCGTGCCTCAACCATACCAGTTCCCCTCAGCTTCTCCGCCAGATGAAGGCTCTTGCCTCCCGGAGCCGCGCATACGTCGATGATATAGTCCCCTTCCTTCACAGAAACGGCCTCTCCTACCAGAGCCGAGGTTACATCCTGTACCTGAATTAGTCCCTTTAAAAAAGCCTCCAGCCCTTCTATATAATCGTATCCCCTGATTGACAGCATAATAGGAAGCCCTGGGCACTCCTCCACACTTACTCCCTGACGTTCCAGAGAAGCTATAATCTCTCCTCTGTCTGCCCGGCTCATATTACACCGCACCCAGGTGGGACTGTCTTTTAAAAAGGAGGCTGCTATGATTCTCGCTTTCTCGCTGCCGTATCGCTTCTCCCACATTTCATACAGCCATTGCGGAATACTATAGGCAAGAGAGGGCGTGTCAAATACCAGGGAAGCCTTTTCTCGTGAAATAGTCCTTAAAACGCCGTTCACAAAGCCCTTAAGCCCCTGAAAGCGCCGCTTTGCAGCCAGCTTTACAGCTTCATTGCAGACCGCGGAATCCGGTACGCGATCCATATAAATCAACTGATATACGCTCATCCGCAAAAGACTCCGTATAAGGGGCTTCATTTCAGATATCCTGGTTTTGGAATATAAATTTATGATATAGTCTATTTGTATGAGATATTCCAGAGTTCCTTCCGTAACCCTTGTGATAAAGGCCCGGTTGGGCTTATCCAGATATTGGTATTTTTGCAATGCCTGATTTAAAACCAGATGGACGAAGCTGCCGTTTTCCAGCACCTCCGTCAACACATCCAGTATAATCTCTCTGTTTTCAAATCCTCTGTCATTTGTCTTTGCCATCGTTTTCCCGTCCCCGGATTAATCGTTTCTTCGATTACCAAACAGAAGCACAAGACGAAGAAGCTGCAAAATGGAGGCTGCCGCCGCTGCCACATAGGTGAGGGCGGCAGCGTTTAGAACCTTCCGGGTCTGCCCTACTTCCTGGCCTGCCAGGATACCCGTAGAATCCAGAAGCGTTACCGCACGATGGGAAGCGTTGTACTCCACCGGCAGGGTTACAATCTGAAACAGCACAGCTAGAGAGAATAAAATAATTCCGATACTGATAAGAGGGCTTCCCCCTAAGAGGATGCCGATAATAATTAAAGGCCAGGATAGCTGGGCTCCAATATTTGCTACAGGCACCAAAGCCGCGCGCATCCGCAAAGGAGCATAGTCTCCTGCATCCTGCATGGCATGGCCGCACTCATGAGCCGCCACACCAATGGCCGCAAGGGAGGTAGAGCCATAAACCGCATCTGACAAATTCACCGTTTTTGTCCTGGGATCATAGTGATCCGTAAGGTTTCCCGCCACCCTGCGAATGGTTACATCATAAATTCCCTGGGTATTTAAAAGGCGCTTGGCCGCCTCTGCTCCTGTCAGGCCGCAGACGCTTCTTACAGCCGAATACCGCTGGTAGGTTGAATTCAGCTTGGCTGAAGCCATAAGGGAAACAACGATGCCGATTAGAATCAGCACATAGGTTGGATCAAAATAAAACATTGGATAGAACATTCAATCACTCTCTTTCTTTATATCTACAAGTTATTGATCCGCTCTGGTCAGCATACCGCCCTGAAAAACAGGACAGCCTCTCAGAAACGCCTCAATATCCATGCGCCTTTTACCCTCCATCTGAAGCTCCTGAATCGAAAGGAGCCCTTCCCCTGTCTTGACCATCAGAGATTGCCTGTCAGAGCAGACAATCTGACCGGCTAGGGCCTCCTGCGCGGTGCTTCCTCCTTCCTCATCCTTCACTACGTCTGCCTCCCAAATCTTGATGGTTTTTCCATTCCACCTGGTATAGGCGCTGGGCCAGGGATTTAAGCCCCGTATGAGACGCTCAATGGACGCTGCGCTTTGGCTCCAGTCAATATCCCCCATGGACTTTGTAAGCATTTTCGCATAGCAGGCTCCTTCCTCATTCTGAGGCGTAGGAACCAGGGCTCCTTCCTCCAGCTTTTTCAACGTCGAAAGAATCAAATTCCCTCCTGCTATACTCAGCTTGTGGTGCAGACTGCCTCCTGTCTCCTTTTCTTCAATGGGGATAACCACCTGTTCCAGCATATCCCCTGTATCCAGTCCCTCGTCCATCATCATGGTCGTGATGCCGGTTTCCTTCTCTCCATCAATCACACACCACTGAATGGGAGCCGCTCCCCGGTACCTTGGAAGCAAAGACGCATGGATATTAATGCAGCCAAGCTTCGGAATTTCCAGCACTGCCTTTGGAAGAATCTGTCCGAAGGCTACCACTACCACTACCTCAGGAGCCAGTTCCTTTAAAAGCTGCACAAAGCCTTCCTCCCGAACCTTTACCGGCTGGTATACAGGAATATTGTATTCCAGAGCCTGCAGCTTTACAGGCGTCATCTGCACTTCCTTGCCTCTCCCCTTGGGCTTATCCGGCTGAGTTACAACCGCCGCTATCTCATGCCCGGCCTTCACCAGAGCTTCCAATGCCGGAACAGAAAAGTCCGGCGTTCCCATGAAAACTATTCGCATGCCAACGCTCCTATTCTGTGATTTCTTCCATCTTCTTCCTCAGAGCCCGCATCTACCAGCCCCCCCTCTACCAGCTCTACATACATCTGCCCCTCCAGATGAGCACATTCATGGCAGATAGCCCTGGCCAACAGTTCCTCTCCCTCTAACTCAAAAGGCTCCATTTTTTCGTTCAAGGCCCTTACCTTAACGTAATTAGGGCGTGTAACAATACCGCTCTTACCCGGCAGGCTGAGGCACCCCTCATAGCCGGTCTGGGAACCCTCGCTGGCGACTATCTCCGGATTAATCAGTACATACTGGTTGCCGTCGTCCACATCAATAACCACGATCTGCTTTAAAACTCCCACCTGAGAGGCGGCCAGGCCGCAGCCATTGGCCTCATACATCGTTTCAAACATATCCTTTATCAGTTCTGCCGTGCGGGGCGTCATTTCCCTGACAGGCTTGCATTTCTTACTTAACACCTCATCACCCATTAAACGTATCTTCCGAACCGCCATCTTCTCTTTTCTCCTTTTATCATGTTAAATCATACTGTACAGACAATCCTTCCCGTCCCTCTGCTCCCTTTAGACAAGCCTCTGCTGCTTTTCTAATCTGTATCAGTATATCACAGTTTTCATGCTTTATATATAAAATTTTTCTATAAATATCATTAACTTTGTATATGGAGGCATTAACCGGACCTATAAGCTGAAGATCTTTGCAATCGAAGGCTCCCTCCCTTTCCCTCTCTTTCTGCCACTGAGCCATAAGCCTCTGGAGCCTTTGGGCTGTTTCCTCCAGAAATGCTTCCCTGGGGCAGGCTATCTGAATCGTCAAAAGAGCGGCTGCCGGAGGATAACCTAAAAGCCTCCGGTAAGCCATCTCCTGCCTGTAGAAGGCTTCATAGTCCTGGCTGGCTGCTGTAACAATGCTGTAATGATCCGGCTGATAGGTCTGAATCACGACGCTTCCTGCCAGCGCCCCCCTTCCAGCCCTTCCCGCCGCCTGGGTCAACAGCTCAAAGGTCTGCTCCCCGCTGCGGTAATCCGAGGCGTAGAGAGACAAATCCGCAGCCAGCGCCCCTACCAGCGTAACATTTGGAAAATCATGGCCTTTTACAATCATCTGAGTTCCAATCAGAATATCTGCTTCTCCTCTGGCAAAGGCGGAAAGGATTTCCTGGTGGGCACCCTTTTTTGAAGTAGTGTCCAGATCCATGCGCAGGAGTCTGGCTTCTGGGAACAGCTCTGCCGCCATTGCCTCAATCTTCTGAGTTCCCGTCCCAAAGGGAGCTATATAGGAAGAACCGCAGGCGGGGCAGCTGCCTGGCTGCCTTATAGTGTAGCCGCAGTAATGGCACATCATGCGTCCATTCCTGTGAAGGGTCAGGGTCACATCGCAGTGAGGGCACTTTAAGGCCTCGCCGCAGGAACGGCAGGATACAAAATTGGCAAAGCCACGGCGGTTAATAAAGAGCATCACCTGCTCCTTTCGCTGAAGCCGCTCCCTTATGCGCTCCTGGAGGCGGCGGCTGAAAATGGAACGGTTCCCTGCTTTTAATTCTTCCCTTAAATCAACAATTTCAACCTGAGGAAGGCGGGCATCCTCCTTAGCCCGGTCTTTCATAGTAAAAAGGCCGTACTCTCCCTTAAGAGCCTTTGTGTAGGATTCCAGGGAGGGGGTGGCGGAGCCAAGTATCAAGGAGGCATGACTTACAGCCGCGCGCCTGGCTGCAACCTCACGGGCGTCATATCGTGGGGACAGCTCGCTCTTATAAGCATTTTCATGCTCCTCATCTATGATAATCAGCCCCAGATCCGCAAACGGAGCAAACAAAGCGGAGCGGGGGCCTATCATAATGTCAATATCTCCGGTTCTGGCTCTTTCATACTGATCGTATCTCTCTCCTAGGGACATCCGGGAATTCATAATGGAAACCCGGTCTCCAAAGCGATCATAAAAGCGCATTACAGTCTGCCATGTAAGGGATATTTCCGGTATCAGAAGGATTACCTGCCTGCGAACTGAAAGGACATAGGAAATCAGCTCCATATAAACCTCTGTTTTACCGCTTCCTGTAACTCCATGGATCAGATAGGTCCTGCATATATTGCGGCCGTAGTCTGACAGGATTGACCGGACAATATGGCTTTGAGCCTCATTTAAAGCAGGCCCAGGAGCCCAGGCGGATACACCGCTGCCATCCTGTCTGGACAGCCTCTGCATTTCCAGAAGGGGATTGCGATACTTTTCCACTACCTTTATTTTAATTGCTCCTGCTTCCTCCAAAGGCCTTAGAGCTGCTCTAGTAAGGCTTAATCGGGTCATAGCTTCATCATAGGGAATAATGGGAGAAGCCTGCAAAGCGGCAAGCAGCCGCAGCCTTGCTTTGTAATGCTTCTTCTCCGCCTCCCTGACTGCCTGCTGTAATTTGTCCGGATTCAGGAGGCAGCAGATTTGCCGCTTAGGAGCCTCCTTTATCTTCTGCTTTACAGGCAGTACTGTTTTCAAAGCCTGATTCATAGTGGAACCATACCGCTCCTTCATCCACCATGCAAGTGAAATCAGCTGAGACTGCGCAGTAACGCTTCCCTGCACAACTCCGGCTATCTCTTTTAATTTACATTCATTATATTCCACCTGATCCGTCAGCTCCACCACATAGCCTTTTCTCTGACGGCTGCCAAAGCCAAAGGGAATCATTACCTGCTGCCCTGCCTGAAGCTTCCCCCTTAAGCCATCTGGAATCCGGTACTGAAAGGTTCTGTCCACATTCTCATGGGAGATGTCAATGATGATATTGGCATACTTTGGAGCCATAGAACATCTTAAATTCGGAATGGGACGCCCGTCAATCGGAGATTTTTTCTCTCCCACAGCCACCGCCCCCATCTTCTCATAAAATCCCACTGCCTGGGGGCTGGTAACAAATTCCAGCTCTCCTATCTGATTCTCTTTGCACCAGCCGGTCAGATGGTTCCATAGGCTCTTACCCAGGCCGGTTTTTATCCGGTTCGCATTTACGTAAAAATATTCCAGACACCACTTGCTGTCTCTTTGAGCAAGCCCCCAGAAGCCAAGCAGTCCCTGGCTGTCTGCCGCTGCATACGCAGGGTTAGTCATCACAAAATCTTCTGTTATATTGTACTGTTTCTCAAAAGCCTCCATAAACGCAGCGTCATAGCCCCAATAGGCTTCCGATTCATATGCCAGCCTTCTCAGCTGTCCTGTATCTTCTTTTCCTGCTCTGTAAAATTCCATCCTGATCATCTTCCTCTGCCATCTAGTTCACAGCGGCAGCCCGCTTTTCAAACCCTCTGAATCTCCACAGGAAAACCCCTGCCCTGAATATCCAGTCAATAAACATTCCGTACCAGACTCCCAGAACGCCCAGCTTAAAGGCATACACAAATAAATAGGCGAAACCGATACGAAAGATCCACATGGAAAAAATAGACACAGCCATAGTGAACTTGGCATCCAGGGATGCCCTGAGGGCGTGGGGGACGGTAAAAGCCAAAGGCCACACGAGCATGGCGGCGCAATGGGTTATAATCAGCTCTCTGGCCAGCTGGCCGGCGGCTCCTGAGAGCTGATAGAAGCCTACCAGTTGAGCTGAAAACGCTGCCATAGCAGTGCTGAGAACAGTCAAAATCCCGTAATTTAAAGCTGTGAGGCCTTTTGCGTAATCCTTAGCCTCCTTTATCCTGCCTGCCCCCACGCATTGGCCCACAATCGTGATAAGCCCCAATCCAAGAGCCGTTCCAGGAAGATACAGGATAGTAACCAGATTTCCGGCCACTGCATAGCTGGCAATCGCAGCGGTGCCCAGTGAGGATATCAGACTTTGGAGAAAAATTTTCCCAAACTGAAACATACCATTTTCCAGGCCATTGGGAATCCCAATGGCCAAAATGTTCTTTATCATTGCTCCATCTGGCATCAGAACCTTAAAGCTGCTTAAGCGGATAGAGTTCTGCCGGTTCTGGATAAGAACAAACATTATGCCGGCTGCCAGCACGCGGCTGACAAAGGTAGGCCAGGCCACCCCGGCTACTCCCATTTTCAGGCCATATACACAGATAGCATTTCCCGCAATGTTGACCGCATTCATAACAAAGGAGGTCATCATAGATACCTTGGAATTGCCCATAGAGCGGAACAAAGCGGCGCAGGCATTATACAAGCCAATAAAGGGGTAGGAAAGCGCCGTAATCCAGAAATAGGTTTCCGCGTTATCCATTACAGCTGTCTCCACGCTTCCAAAAACGAAGCTTAAAAGCCATCGGTTTCCTACAAGGGCGGCCAGGGCTATCACCAGTGAAAGGAGCAAGGTTACCGTCACCAGCTGACCTGCTGCTTTTCTGGCATTTCTGGGCTCTGATTTGCCCAGATACTGAGCGGAAATTACAGCTCCCCCGGTTGCCAGGGCTCCCATAATCTGTAGGATCAGAACACTAATTGAATCTACCAGGGACACGCCCGACACGGCAGCTTCCCCTACCGCCGCCACCATCATCACATCCACCATCCCTACCAGCACCGTCATAATCTGTTCTGCAATCAAAGGCGCCAGCAGCTTTATCAGTTGTTTTCTGGAAAACATATATTAATGTACCTCTCCTTACCCATTTAAAAGGCTCCATCCCTGCTGGCTGGAGCCTTTCAGTCATGTGGTTGAAATTAGCCAAACTGTCATATCACAGTTAAAGGTTTTAAGCAAGAGCCAAATGCTCCTCTTCCCCTTTCTCATATTGTTTCGTGGGACGTTTATCCCTCTCCAAGTAACCATAGTATACCACATAAAAAGCTGAAAGTCACTAGGCACTTGTGTGCCATCCTATTTTATCACATATTCCCCAGTCCCGTCCGCCTTCATGCAGGTTGAAAAAAACGCCTCCGCCGCCCTTATCAGATAACAGGTGTCACGAATTCCTGCCGTTTCATAAGGTGAATGCATGGATAGCTGGGGAAGGCCTATATCCACTGTATTAAGTGAAACATGGGAATTGGAGATATTCCCCAGCGTAGACCCGCCCAGCATATCCGACCGGTTGGCAAAGGTCTGGTAAGGCACGCCTGCCCTGTGACATAATTCTTTGAACATAGCGGCAGACACTGCATCTGTGGTATATTTCTGGTTGGCATTATACTTTATTACAATTCCTTCGTTCATGTATGGACGGTTCGTGGGATCTGACTTTCCTGAAAGGTTTGGATGAACAGCATGGGCATTGTCAGCCGATACCATAAAGCTGGAGGCAATGGCCATCAGATATTCCTCCTGGCTCCGTCCCAGGCTATGGTTAATCCGCTTTAACGTATCCTCTAAAAAGGTGGAATCCGCCCCTTGCTTGGTGCCGCTCCCCACCTCTTCATTGTCCAAAACCGCATATACGGATACAGTGGAATGGTTCCCTCCCTTTAAAAATCCTTTCAGGGAAGCAAACGCGCACTGCAGATCATCCAGACGTCCGCAGGAGATAAATTCCTCCCCGGCTCCCCAGATCGTTCCCGGCATTCTGCTGTAAAGGAACAGATCATGTCCAAGGACGGCTCCCTCCTCCACTCCGGCCGCCTCCGCCACCGTCATCATAAAGGTATCTCTGGCATCTGCGCCTCCATACACAGGCAGCATGTCGATCTGAGCATTGTATTTGTAACCATCATTTACTTCCCGGTTAAAATGAATCGCCAGATTGGGAATCAGAAGCAGATCCCGATCCACATTCACCAGCTTTGAAACCAGACGGTTTCCCTCTTTGATAACCAGCCGTCCTGCTACAGACAAGGGCCTGTCGAGCCAAGGAGCGCACAGCATACCGCCGTATTTCTCCACATTCAGCTTTATATAATGTCCCTCAGACTCCATTTCCGGATTCTCTTTTATCTTAAAAGAGGGGGAATCGCTGTGACTAGCCATTATCTGAAAGCCAGTAAAAGCTCCTTCCGGAAGCTTAAATGCAATGATGGACGACTGATTTCTTGTTACATAATAGCTTCCTCCTTCCTTAAGCAGCCACTTCTCCCCTTCTGACAAGGCTGCAAAACCAGCCTCCTTAAGCTCTCCTGCTATCATTTCCATCGCATGAAAGCTGGTGGGACTGGACTCTAAAAACGAAATTAGCTCCTCTGCCGTTTTCCGGCATTTATCCTTATTGATTTCCATCGTTATCTCCTCCATCTAACCATTTCGCCCAGCTCCCCTTTACAGGCTGCACGCCTGCAAAGGGGAGACGCAGGCGCTTTCAGCCCTTTTTTCTCTCACGTGCAGCCAGACAAGGCATAATAACCCCAAGCCCTACCAGCACAAAGGGAGTCACAATATTCAGCGCCAGCTGGAATGGATCGTTTGAATAAATACCTGTGACGCAGGCAAATGCAGTAAATCCAAAGCACCATATTCCAAAGACCATGCCAGCCCTCCGTCCCTTTACGAAACGGTATTCTGCCTGAAAGACCTTGCCGGCCTTTTTAAGGGCTATATAGGCCGCAAACACCCACAAATACCGCAGAGGCATGCAAACGGAATTTACCTTCACCAGCCACCGCACCAGCACATCCACATTTTTTATTCCAAAGGCTGGAACAATGATCAGAATAGAAACAATTAAAAGCACCAGCTTGTGACCATTGGTATAGATTCCATTCTCATTTTTCTCAAACATTTTCCTCGGTATGAATCTGGAATCAGCGCTGTCTAAAAGCATACGCAGAGGCGCGTCCACCGAAAGCACCATAACGGAAAACTGTCCAATCAGGTTGGTTAGAGCATAAACCACCACAAAAAAATTACCCAGATGATAATAGGCTCCCAGCTTCTGAAAGGCATAGTAAGCTCCATTTGTCATCAGATCTCCAGGAATCTGATTGGAGTCAAACATCATTCCCAGAGCTATGGTTCCAAGAATGGCAGTGACAGCCACCATAAAGGCCAGCGCCACCATTCCCTTTGAAAACTCCTTTGCCGGATTCTTCATTTTATTCACATAAGGAGAAATTTTCTCACATCCTCCCACTGCAAACACCAATATGGACAGGCCCATAAAAAAGCCCGAATCAAAGGTAGGGATAAAGGTCTCCTTCGTCCACTCGATCCTCTGAAAGCTGCCCTCCGTCAGAGCCGGAGCTGCTATCATCATTACAATAAACAGCATAGACATAATGAACATAGCGGAGCCTGCCAAAGTGGAAAGGCGCTTCAGCACAGCTATTCCCTTGCTGGACAGATACATAGCAAAAAGAAAAATCACCAGGCAAATCAGCTGCATCACCGTGGTATTCATATCGCTGGCCCGCTTGTCCTGGAACAAAGCCCAGCTTGCCGCAATCACGGTGGAGTTGGGCTTCTGGGAAATATATGGCATATGAACGACCCAGTAGGTCCAGCCTGCATAGTAGGCCATCCGGGGACCGATGGTTTCGTTAATCCAGGAGCTGACGCCTCCTCCGGCATTCTTAAAGGTAGAGCCCAGTTCCCCTACCATCAGGGCATAGGGAATAAAATAAATGGCAAAAATCAAAGCCCAGGATACAATCGCCTTAAGCCCTCCGTATTCCGAAAAACCATTGATCACATTCCCAAAGCCCCATACTGTAGAAAATGCCATTAAGGCCAGTGTATTCCATCGTATCCTCTTATCATCCTTCTTCTGCATCACACATTTCTCCTTATCTCATTCAAACTGCTTTCCCCACTTTCCCGAAAGAAGGGTATCTAAGAAAAGATTCTTCCCCAAATAAGATCAGGATATGAATTTTTATTGCAGCGTCAGAAAATATGCGTTCTTTTTCTTAGATAGTATCAGATTGTTTGCTGGCTTCTCTGATTTTTAACATAGCTCACCGCCTCAGACAGCCCCATACTGTTAGAACCCTTAAAGAAAACCCAGTCCCCCTCCTTAAGCTGCTTATTCAGCCAGCCCTTTACCTCCTCCAAATCTTTGCAGAGGGTAACAGGCACTTCTGAACCGGCCCCCAAAAGCCCACGGCCTATCTCCGCCGCCAGATCTCCCAACAGCAGCACCTCATCTACCGGGTGAGCCGCTATGTAGGCTCCTATTTCTCTGTGAAAGCCAAAAGCGCCGGTTCCCAGCTCCTTCATGTCCGCAAGCACCGCAATTCTACGGTTAGCGTCTGATGCACCCCAGAGCACCCTAAGCCCAGCCTTCATAGATGCAGGACTGGCATTATAGCTGTCGTCAATCACTGTGACGCCGCCCAATTTAAAGGTCTGCTGCCGGCCCTTAAAGCCCTCAAATTTTTCTAAACCGGCAGCCGCCTGTTTTAGAGAAATTCCGTTAACAGCGGCTACCGCAAGGGCGGCCAGAGCGTTGGAAACCATATGTACCCCCATTACCTTAAGCCGAACCTGCGCCCTCTCCTCCTTAAAAACCGCCGTAAACACAGGGTATCCATGTTCCAGATGGAGATCCTGCCCCCGGCACTGGCAGTTCTCTCCCATACCATAGAAAAGAGCCTTCCTGCCTCCCTCCGGAATCACACTGCGCAGTCTCTCATCATCTCCATTCAGGATCAGCATTCCATCGGGATTCATCCCGTCCTGTATGTGAAGCTTTTCCTTCAGAATGTTCTCCCTGGAGCCCAGGTTCTCCATATGCGTAACGCCAATATTGGTTATAACAGCATAATCGACCTGAGCAATCCGGGCAATCCGGGTCATCTCTCCCGGCTGGCTCATCCCCAGCTCAATGACGCCAATCTGGGCGTCCCGCGGAATCTCCGCTATGGTAATGGGAACTCCTACCTGGCTGTTGGAATTGCCCGGGGTCTTATATACATGAAAGCCTGTACTTAAAGCCGCCGCGATCATCTCCCTAGTGGTCGTCTTGCCAACGCTTCCTGTAACCCCCACCAAAGGAAGGGAGCGCTTCTTTCTGCAAAAAACCCCCACATCCTGAAGAGCCTTTCTGGTATCCTCCACCTCAATCCAGGCGGCCTCTTTCCCTTTCCAGCCCGAAGAACTATCTGCTCCCATCTGCCTTATTATACAGGTCTTTACGTCTTCAGGCGTGTGGTGCTCACTGGTAAATACAGCCGCCGCCCCATGCTCCAAAGCCTGACAGATAAACCTGTGGGCGTCCACCGTTTCACCAATAATAGGTACGAATAAATCATCTCCCTTCATTTTTCTGGAATCCAGACTGATATGTCTTATCTTCGACTCTGCCTTCCCCTGTAAAAGCCTGCCGCCTGCTGCCCTTGCCAGCTCTCCTGCTGTCATATCTGTCAAGCTCATTCCTTATCCTCCAGTTCCTCTATCACCGCTTTAATGACCTCACGGTCCAGGAAATGATAGCGCATTCCGTTAATCTCCTGGTAATCCTCATGTCCTTTTCCGATCACTGCAATCATATCTCCCTGCTCTGCATGTATAATGCTGTAGGCAATCGCCTCCCGCCTGTCCGGTATCTCCAGAAATGCGCCGCCTGTTTTTTCAATGCTGCCCCGGATATCAGCCATAATATCCTCTGTTCTCTCGTACCTGGAATTATCCGCCGTAATAATCGACAGATCTGCCATACGTCCCCCTATTTCGCCCATAGAATACCTCCTGTCTCTGGAGCGGTTGCCTCCACATCCGAACACCACCACTAACCGTTTTGGATGATACTCCCTCAGCGTAGCCAAAAGACTTTCCATACTCACCGCATTGTGGGCATAATCCACCAGTACAGTGCAGCGTTTTGAAGTATGGACAATTTCCATGCGTCCATTGACGCGGATATGCTCCAGCCCATGGCTTACCAGATGCTTTGGAAGCGTTAGAAAGCTGCAAAGGCTTACAGCCGCCAAAGCATTATCTACATTGAACCGTCCGGGAATACCAAGACGCACCTCCATCTCATATGCGCCTGTAACCTTAAAGGTTGTTCCCACAAAGTCAGGCTGAGACACACAGCAAATGTTAGAAGCCTCAAAGTCCGCCACTAACCGATCTGCCGCGCTTTCTGCTGCCTGCTCCTTCCGGCCCGCTCCTGCCGCTTGCTCCTGCCCCCCATTATCTGCCACACGGTAGGTATAAAGCTTACAGGAGGCTGTCTTTACAATCTCCTGAAAATGACTGTCATTGCGATTCACCAGCCCCACTTTACAGTGGTTTAACAGCTGTGACTTATAGTATAAATATTCCGCAAAATCCGCATGCTCATCCGGGCCAATGTGATCCGGAGAAATGTTTGTGAAGATGCCATAATCAAACTCAATCCCATCCACCCTGTGCATCTTAAGTCCCTGGGAGGATACCTCCATAATCATATACTCACAGCCTGCCTTAGCCATTTCCAGAAACGCTTTATGAAGCTGGTAGGATTCCGGCGTGGTGTTCACAGTAGGAGTCACCCTGTCACCAAGGATCATTCCTGTGGTTCCAATGACACCTACCTTTTTTCCTGCCGCCTCCAGAACCGTCTTAATCATATGGGTCGTAGTCGTCTTCCCCTTGGTTCCTGTTACGCCAATCGTCACCATGCGCTTTGCCGGATAGCCAAATCTGGCCGCTGAAAGAAGGGCCAGCCCCCGGCGCCCGTCAGGGGTTCGAAGCACTGTCACCTGTAAAAGCTCCTCTTTGGGCAGGCCGGAAGCCTTTAATTCCTCCTCAACGCTGCGCTCTGTAAGAAGCACCCTGACTCCAGCCTTTAACACCTCCGGCACAAATTTGTGGGAATCCACTCTGGTTCCCCCCATGCACACAAATACAGCTCCTGGCTGTGCTTTTCTGGAGTCATAGACAATCTCATTTACCTCTGCCTCCAGACTGCCCTGCACCAGTTCAAACTCCAGCTCCTGCAGCCAATTCTTTAATACCATAATCCTTTTCCTCTCAATCCATACTGTTGCAGACGGCCATTGGCATGGGATTCCAATGTCCTGGCAGAGGAGCAGATTTCCTACTCTGCCCCTCTGCCAACACACTAAAGGCCCGGCGAAAGGCTGGCCCCGCGAAAGGCAGAGCCCGCCCCAATGATACTGCATATCCGTTCCTTTAAAAAAGTCCTGTGATCCTTCCATCCTTATCCACATCAATGTTTTCAGCCGCCGGCTTCTTGGGCAGACCTGGCATTGTCATGATAGAACCGGTAAGAGCCACTACAAACCCTGCCCCTGCTGATACATAAGCGTCCCTTACATGGATAGTAAAGCCTGTGGGACGGCCCAGCCTGGTCTGGTCATCAGACAGGGAATACTGCGTTTTAGCCATACAGACGGGCAGATTTCCAAATCCCATATCCTCAATATTCTTAAGTGCCCTTAAAGCAGCTGGTGCGTAGGATACATCCACTGCGCCATAAATCTCTGACGCAATGGTATAAATCTTCTCCTTCAGGCACATCTCATCTGGATATAGCACATGGAAATCGCCCGGCTTGTGCTCTAAAGTATGAAGCACCTTTTCAGCCAGAGCAATTCCTCCCTCCCCTCCCTTGGCCCAAACCTCAGAAAGGGCAAATTCGCAGCATAATTCCTTGCAGAATTTCTTAATATAAGCATATTCTGCCTGGGTATCGGTTATGAAGGAATTAAGGGTTACAATCACAGGCACACCATACTTTTGGATATTCTCAATATGCTTTTCCAAATTCACAATTCCTCTCTTAAGCCCGTCCAGGTTCTCCTGGGACAGCTGATCCCTTGGAACGCCGCCATTATACTTAAGAGCCCGCACGGTAGCCACAAGAACTACGGCATCCGGCTTCAAGCCCGCCTTGCGGCACTTAATATCCAGGAACTTTTCCGCCCCCAGATCCGCCCCAAAACCGGCCTCTGTTACCACAATATCCGACAGCTTCAAAGCCGTCTTGGTAGCCCGCACGCTGTTGCAGCCATGGGCTATATTCGCAAAGGGGCCTCCGTGAACCAGCACACCCGTATGCTCCAGTGTCTGAATCAGATTGGGCTTTAGCGCATCCTTTAAAAGGGCAGCCATAGCGCCAGTTGCATGGAGATCCTCAGCAGTCACAGGCTGGCCTGTAAAGCTATAGGCTACGATAATCTGTCCCAGCCTTGCCTTCAAATCCTCCATATTCTCTGCCAGACAGAGAATGGCCATAATCTCGGAGGCCACTGTAATTACGAAGTGATCTTCTCTGACCATGCCGTCCGCCTTGGCTCCCAGACCAATCACCACATTGCGTAGCGCTCTGTCATTCATATCCTCACAGCGCTTCCACATCACCTGTCTCGGATCAATTCCCAGCTCATTTCCCTGCTGAATATGATTATCCAACAAGGCTGCCAGTAGATTGTTGGCAGATGTGATGGCATGAAAATCACCTGTAAAATGCAGGTTTAAGTCCTCCATAGGTACTGCCTGTGCATAGCCTCCCCCTGCCGCTCCTCCCTTGATTCCAAAACAGGGACCCAGGGAAGGCTCCCGCAGCGCAATGATGGCATTCCTTCCCATTTTCCCCAAAGCCTGACCTAAGCCTACCGTTATCGTAGTCTTTCCCTCCCCTGCAGGAGTAGGATTAATGGCCGTTACCAGCACCAGCTTGCCATCCGGCTTATCCTTCACCTTCTCCCAAAGGCTGTCTGCCAGCTTAGCCTTATATCTTCCGTAAAGCTCCAAATCCTCCTCTGCGATATTGTAAGCGGCAGCCACCTCCTGAATCGGCTTCATTACTGCTTCCTGGGCAATCTCAATATCTGATTTCATACCCTTCTCCTCCTCTCAATATTTGAAATTATTTTCTAATAAACATCAACAGCAGCTAATTCCCCTGCTCCAGCATTTCCTCAAACTCCTCTGGACTCATGAGAACCTTCCTAGGCTTTGTTCCCTCTTCTTCCCCTACCACACCAGCCTCCGCCAGCTGATCCATAATCCGAGCCGCACGGTTAAACCCAATCTTGAACATTCGCTGGAGCATACCGATGGAAGCCTTATCCTTATCAATAATAAACTGGCCGGCCTGTGCAAAATACTCATCTCTGTTGGAAGCTCCTCCCCCTGTTTCAAACACAGGAGAGGAAACCCGGTTTTCCACCTCAGGGCTGTACTCAGCCACCATACCCTGCTCTGTAAGGAAGTCTACTACCCGGCTCACCTCTTCGTCAGATACAAACGCGCCCTGAACCCGCTGGGGCTTTGGAACGCCTGCCGGATAAAAGAGCATATCCCCCTTGCCCAAAAGCTTCTCCGCGCCGTTCATATCAATAATCGTGCGTGAATCCACCCCCGACGACACGGCAAAAGCAATTCTAGAAGGTACATTGGCTTTGATCAGACCTGTAATAACGTTGACCGACGGCCTCTGGGTGGCAATTACCAGATGGATTCCGGCCGCACGGGCCAGCTGGGCCAGACGGCAGATGGAATCCTCCACCTCTCCCGGAGCAACCATCATAAGATCGGCCAGCTCATCAATGATGATTACGATTTGAGGCAACTTCTTAGGCTTATTCTCATCCTCTGTATCAGGAAGCTTCTCCACCCTCTCATTATAGCCCTTCAAATCCCTCACATTACAGTGGGCAAACTTTTTATAGCGATCCTCCATCTCAGCTACGGCCCAGTTAAGCGCACCGGAAGCCTTCTTGGGGTCCGTCACAACCGGAATTAAGAGATGGGGGATGCCGTTATATACGCTCAGCTCCACCACCTTAGGATCTACCATGATCATCTTCACATCCTCAGGCCTAGACTTGAAAATAATACTCATAATCAGCGTGTTAATGCAAACTGACTTACCGGAGCCGGTAGCCCCTGCAATCAGCAGGTGAGGCATTTTCCCAATATCAGTCACAACCACCTGGCCGCCGATATCCTTGCCTACTGCAAAAGCCAGCCGGGACTTATGGCTATGAAAAGCATCCGACTCCAAAAGCTCCCTTAGGTAAACCATATTATTTTCCTTATTGGGCACCTCGATACCCACAGCCGACTTGCCAGGGATAGGCGCCTCAATTCGTATGTCCGTAGCTGCAAGGCTCAGCTTGATATCATCTGTCAAACCTACAATCCGGCTGACCTTAACCCCCTGCTCCGGCAAAAGCTCGTAGCGCGTTACGGCAGGCCCGCAACTGATATTGGTCACAGTAACGCCTACCCCAAAGTTGTGAAGGGTCTGCTGAAGCTTAATAGCTGTCGCCTTATATTCAACACCGGAGAAGGCTCCCGCATTTCTGGCTCCCTTCTTAAGAAGACTGGTGGGTGGAAATATGTATTCTTTTTTGACAGCCTCCTCCTTTTTCTGAATCTCATCTGCCACCGCCAAGTTGGGATCTGACTGAACCGCTTCCTCCCGCCGCTTCTCAAGCTTCTTTTCAAGGAGCTCCGTCTCCGTCTCTATCACCTTGCCGGAGGCAGTAACTACCCGCTTTGACTCCTCAGGCACAAAAACACTGTCAGCCCTTGCTTCCTTCTCTAAGGTATCCTGCGTATCTCTAACTCTCTGGGATACTCCTGCGACAGCAGAAAAGCTATCCTTCTGACAGGTATCAGAAGCTGCCGCCTCATAAGGCGACCGTATCTCTTCGCCCTCCCTGTCCCAGGGAATTTCTTCGTATTCCTCCTGTGAAGCAGCAGGCTCTGTCATCTCCATCTCCTCCAGGGTACGCACATCCCTTGGGGCGTACATGAGATTTGTCTCCTCCTCAGAAGCCTCCTTCCCATCCTCATTTCCCACGCCAATGACCGGCGGCTTCTCTCCATAACCGGATACGCTCCTGCGGCTATGCCTCTCAATGGTTCGGGCCAGAGAGCCTAACTCCTCCTCATAAGAAACAGCTGCATATGGAAGCCCGTTCTCTTCGCCGGCATCCAAAGGCGGATCGAATTTACCCCTGAATTCATTGACCGGAGCCATCTCCTCCAAATCATCGCCAAATTCCCGGTCAAATTCCTCATCCTCATAAACATCTGAATGGTTCTCATCCACAGGTGACAGTCGAGTGGCATCCAGATTCACCCCTCTCACCCTCTGCTCCTCTCTCAGACGGGCCCGCTCCTCTGCCTTCTGGGCATGAAGCTCTTTCCTGCGATCCATATCCTCCCTCGCATACTGGTAAGCCCTATCTCCGCCCCGCTTTACAGCGCTCACAAAGGAACGCTCGGTAATCATTACCATAGAGATTATAAACACTACCACCAGCAGCACAAAAGCTCCGGCCCTGCCAATGCCCAACGTCAGAAGGGAAGCCACAATGCCGCCCAGCCAGCCGCCGCCGCTTCCTCCTGTGCTGGACTGCTTATAATACTCGATCCAATGAGCCCCTTCCGGAGTGGTTCCAAAGAGCAGCTGCATTAAAGCACAAACAGTAATTAAAGCCAGCGCCACAGCCGCCAGCTTCATTGCCGCATGTGCATTTCCCTGATTAGACAGGTGAAAGCAGGTTCCCAGAAAAAGCAGTATGGGAACCCCATACCCTGCCACTCCAAATATTCCCAGCTGCAGTTCCCGAAGGACGTCCCCCACAATACCGCACAATTTAAAGTTGCTCAGAAACAGTAAAATAGCAACAGCAAAAGAGCAGATGATAACCACTTCTGCTCTCATAAACTCTGTATTCTGTTCTTCATACCCTTTTTTCCCAGAAAAACCGCGCCCCTTGGAGGCAGAGCTTCCCTTCTTTAAGGCGCTGCTCTTTGGCCTGCCCGGTTTTCTGTTTCCGCTTTGCTGTCTTTTATTCGTTTCAGCCACCTGTATAGCCCCCTGTCATTCTCTTTCAAATCTTTCTCTTCAGACGCCTCCTTCCCTCGCGGCTTCAGCGCCTAATCATAATAAGTATACAAAAAATTGAAAGGAATTGCAATGTTAACGCTCTAAAAATCTTCCCTCTGTTCCGTTCAAGGGCGCAGGCTCATATTATCAGCGGCCGTTTCCTCTCTTTCTCTCATCAATCATTTGATACAGCTTACCCAAAGCCTCTTTGATGCCTCCCACCTGATTAATGAGCCCGGCCTCCACAGCCTGCTCTCCCACCAGCACGGTGCCCAAATCTCTGGTCAGCATCTTGGTGTTGTGCATCAGGGCTTTTAGCTGATCATAAGCAATATCCGCATGGGAGGCCACAAAGGTAAGAATCCGATCCTGAATCATCTCAAAATACTCATAGGTCTGTGCCGTTCCAATCACCATGCCGGTCATCCGCACCGGATGAATCATCATCGTTCCAGAAGGCACTATAAAGGAATAATTGGCAGACACAGCCAGAGGCACACCGATAGAGTGGCTGCCTCCCAGCACAAGGGATACCGTAGGAAGGCTTAAGGACGCGATCATCTCTGCAATCGCCAGACCTGCGTCCACATCTCCTCCCGAAGTATTCAGAAGCACCAAAAGTCCATCCACACTGTCATCATCTTCAATCTGGGCCAGCTTCGGCAACACATGGTCATACTTGGTGGTCTTGCTGCTTCCTGAGGCATTTTCATGACCCTCCACCTCGCCGATAATGGTAATCAGGTGAATCTTTCTCTGCTTCTGGTTTTCCTCCAGGGTCATCTGGCCGTATTCCTCCATCTGGGAATCCTCCTTTTCCTGGATTTCCTTCTCTACCTTCTTTGCCTCGTCATCCTGATTTTCCAACTGATTCGTCTGCCACTTATTCTTCTTTCCATTCTTTCCCTGTCCCATATCCAGACCTCCCTTTCCCGGTTCTCATAATAAATACAATGGAATCCGTTTCATTTATTTTAAGGTTAGTCTGTTCCAAGGGAAGCAAATTATACATTTATGTATCTCAGAGAATGTCGCTAGCTGCTTATTCTCCTACTCCGCTCTCCATATCCTTGATGGTAATTTTTGCTGTTTGGTTCAGTCCAAGTATTAAATCCTCGCTTGGCTCTGTAAGCTCAACTGTAAACCATTCATTCCCGGTTTTATCTGTATTTCTCTTTGTCTGCACCTGTGCTGTGGCTTCCGATTCACCATCCTCTAAAACCACCTTTGTAATCAGCTCGGTATTATACGATCCCTGAACAGCATTCCCCGGATTTGGCTCCAGTTTTGCCGTAACTTTACCGGTTGTACCGCCTACACGTATGATTTTTACATCCCTGGTCTCATCTTCATTCATAGTATAGGAGCTTTGCTCCAGGCCAATCATTCCTTTTCCTCCATTGTTGATCACCATCGCTCCATCAATGCCGATTGGCCCATCTTTTACAGTCAAAGTCAAGGTATGATTTCCATCCTCTAAATCTCCTGACTCAAACCATCTCTGCTCGGTTTTCCGTTTTTCAGACCTCGTATTCACAGTGACCGGGGCTTTGCCGTCTATCTGGATTTCTGCCTTTCCATGCCCTGGGTCCAGCGTGCCTAAAAGATATACCTTAGAGCCGTGGAATTTGAGCGTCAGCTTTGCCGAAGGGTTGGCCCATTTGCTTGTGCCACCGGCAAAATTAGACCCATACTCCTGCGTCCATGTGCCCGACTGAACCTGAAAGCCTATTACGTCAGCTTTATCCGTTTCCAATTCGTCTGTAATATCAATAAAATCCATTCCTGCGGTTACAACCGTCTCTTTCTCAAATTCTCTGGTGGCTTTATATACTCCAACCTCGCTCAGCACAGGCACCTTTCCCTCTGGTGTGCTTACTGTAATCTTAATCTGCCGGGCCTTAAGGACATCGCTTCTGCACAGCCGCTTTGCTCCGATGGTTTGTCCGCTATCCATAAGCATCCAGGGTCCGCTTGTCCCCTTTCGGTATTCTACCCTATAGCTATTAATTCTCTGCCCAAACTGGATCGCTTCTTCGACAGATACCACATCAAATGTCTTTTCCGCTCCAAGATCGATCAAAAGGCTTCCCTCCCTTGTTCCATCTGGGGTAGTCCAATAGGTGTCATCCCTGCCGTCAATGACGTTGCCAGGCTTGAACTGCCTGACGTTCCCTCTTACAGAGGATGCCTTTATGCTGGCTGCCTCATCCTTTGCCAAATTGGTCTTAAATGTATTCTTAACATTCTCCCCAAATTCTGTGACACGCTCTAAAATTGCAGGTTCCACCTTCCCCTTGTCGTTTGGCGGGATATTCAGCAGCAGAGTGGCATTATTGCCTACGGAGTTAAAATACATATCTCCTAACTCCTTAACGGTTTTCGGTGTTTTTTTATTATTTCCCCAAAACCAGCCAGAGGTGATGCGTGCATCCGCTTCCGGAACGGTCCACTGATTGCCCGTTTCAGATCCGACTGTAAATCCATCTTGATTATAACTATTGATTGTTCCAGCGTTATTCTTTCCGCTGCCATTGGGATCCGCAGTGGATTTCGCCCAGGTATTCTTCGCTGCATATCCCTTTTCATTGCCTATCCAGCGTACAGTGGTGTAGCTATCCGCTCCAAAAAGCATGCAGTTGGCTGTGCGGCCCCCAACGCCCTTACCCTCATACTTCTGAATCGTCTCAAACCATTTCTTGAAATCGTATTCCTGGTAATTACTGCCAGAGCCTTTCGCTCCGTCCATCCAGACCTCTACGAACTTTCCGTTATTACCATACTTATCATTGGAAAGAATCTCTGTAAGCTGCGTGTTGTAAAATTCATTATAATCCTTTGCGTCCCGCTCCCGAACCTGCTCCCAGTTCAGCCCGTCAATGGGGACGTTTTCTTTCGTTCCATTCCTCTCAACGGTTTTTACCAGGACGTTGCCGTTCTGGTCTTTATATCCGTAGCTGCTGTCATGAATATCCCAGGGCGAAAGGTAAAGCCCCATATCCATATTTGCCTCTGTACATGCTGCTGATATTTCCGCTAGCACATCTCCATTTCCGTTTTTATAGTCCGTAGCCGCAACATCATAGGTTGTGCTGTCACTTGCCCAGATACAAAATCCGTCATGGTGCTTCGCTGTTACAATCAATTTTTTAAAGCCAGCCTCCTTAAGCGTCTGAACTAAGGTTTTTGCATCAAAGCTGTCTTTTAAGCGAAAGATTTCATTTGGAGACTTATCTCCATAGGCCTCTCCCCACTCCACCTCATTAAAGGTATTGGGTCCGAAATGGCAAAAAGCCGCAAGCTCATCCTTCTGGTACTTATACTGATTATCATCCGGTAAAACCGTATCTGCCTGCGGAGGTGCGCCTTCTCCCTGGCTTAACTCCATATCGGAAAGCCAGGAAACACCCTCGTCCGATACCTGCGCCATACTGCCTGTGCCAGAAAAGGCTGAAGCTGTAATTACCCCTGTCAAAAGCAGTATTAACCTTTTTTTGTTCAAATACTTCTCATACATTCTATCCTCTCCTAAACGATTCTGATTTTTTTATTGCTTCCTTCCCGTTGATTGCGAGAATCAGGATACTGATCGCAAATCCGCCGCAGTATAAACCAATCCGGCCTTTTATACACCTCCAATCTCTGATGGTATTGATCCATAAAAATCGTATCAGCCAGCGAAAAACGAATGTAATTTACATGTACTGCATGTCCCGATTCCACACAACACAGGTATTAGTATAATTATACTATTTTATAGTATGAAATATAACTTTAATTTCAAAAATATAGAATAAAAATCAGAATCGCTTTTTCTATTATCTCACTAATGCACATTTTATATTAAATAAAACCCAATTTATCCGTCATCTTGTAATATAACCAAGGGCTTACAAGCGGCTGCAAACGATATACGCAACAAGTGCTTTATATGTGATTTCAATCCTTCAGATAACCTTTTGTTACACTGAGCCGTAATACCCAGAGCAGGACTTGCCCCTGCTGGATTAGGGCCATGTTTTTACCGCTAAAAAAACCGGCCAGCAAATTCTGCTGACCGGTTTTAAATTTCAATCTAATCGCCTAATACATTTCTGATAGCCACAGGCGACCTGTAATTCCAGGCGGAGATCTTGATACCACTCTTGCGGCTGGCTGCATGTACAATCTGTCCATTGCCGATATACAAAGCAACGTGATTCACCGTACCACTGCTGTTTGCGTAGAAAATCAGATCGCCAGGTCTCATTTCCGAGGACTTCACGGCCTTTCCCATCTTGGCCTGAGCGCCTGAATAATGAGGCAGGGATACGCCGAAGTTCTGCATAACCTTCATCGTAAATCCAGAACAGTCCGCTCCTTTTGTAAGGCTGGTTCCGCCCCACACATATGGGTTTCCTACAAACTGAAGAGCATAGTTTACAATCTTGGAACGGCGGGACGCCGCATTGCTGGCCGCGATCTCAGCAGGAGAGAACTTGATGGCTTCGTTAAGAGCATAGCGTACATCCACGTTATTATCACGGGTGGAAATGTAAGCCTTATCCGCCGTGCTTCCATCCTCTTCATCAATGCTGTCCAGCTCAATCTCCACCCAGCCGTCCAGCTGGGCCAGAACCGGGTATCGCTCGTCCTTGACAATCTGGGTCCATACCTTGGCGTCCGTACTGGGCTCTGTCCGTACATTCAGCACATCCGTGTTGATCACCGCCCGAAGAGAGGCCGTTTCCATGGCAATATCCCTGGCCTCCTGTCCGGTAGCCGTATACTGAGGATCTGATGTAATGTATCCGATAATCGGACCTGATTTAATCTTATACCAGCCGTCCAGGGTTTCCAGAATCTCACCTCCTGCCTTACTTGTCATTTTGCCGATAATCTTACCGTCAGGCTTGGGCTCCTCACGCACATTCAGATAGTTATTTACCTTAGATATAACCAGGTTGTTATACTGGTTGATCGCCATAGCCTTCTTATCCAGCTTACGTCCTTCATTAAGCGCCCAGTCCACATTGGCATAATCAGCGGAAATCCAGCCTTCCTCTATCTGAATCCAGCCCTCCTTCTGACTTACCACCACATAGCGCTCTCCCAGAAGGGCCTGTCCGATAACATTTCCCGGGTCCAAAGCCGGCTCCTGGCGAATATTCAGATTATCTGCAGTAACAATGGCCCTTTTCTTTACCAGCTCCCCTGCCTTCAGCTTCGCCTCAGCCCCTATCAATAGATACTGGTTGCTGATATATCCCTCCACACCGCCTGAGGTGATATGAGACCAATCACCTTCCGTGCTCAGAATCTCACAGGCTCCGTCCCCTGACAGCTTGCCGGTAATCTTTCCATCTATGCTGGGAGTTTCGCGGATATTTAAGTATCCTGAGACCTGTACAATCCCCAGATTGCTGTACGAATCTATAACCGCCTGCTTCTCCTGTGCTTCTTTGCGGGCCGCCTCCTCCTCTGGCGAAAGGGTCTTTGGCTGTCCTTTGAATGAAGCGGCTCCCGTCCCGTTGGATCGGGCCTCTGCCGGAGAAGCCGCAGCCTTTCCTGACACTGGCTTTTTCAATGCCTGAGCGCCTACTATAACAATACCAACCAGCAAAAAAGCGCCTAAAAGCAAAATCGCATACCGGGGATCAAATCTCTGATTGCGTTTTCTTCTAGCTTTGTTAAGCCTAGACAGATAGTGCTTATTACCATCAAACATACTATGTATCGTCTCCAACTCATTATTGCACACAAATAGCTATACAGCGTAAAGTATACCATAAAACCATATTACAAAATGTAAAAAAATTATTAAATTTACGTTAAGCCTATTTTGACAGCATCATACGGTCATTAGCCAGCTCTTCTCCGCTGGCCTGCGCAAACTTTCTCAAAAGCGCCTCTACTGTAAGCTTTCTCTTTTCCTCTCCCGATACGTCATAGATAATCCGGCCGTTATTCATCATAATCAGACGATTTCCAATTTGAATGGCATCCTTCATATTATGAGTAACCATAAGAGCTGTCAGCTTCTGCTCCGTCACCATCTCATTGGTTAAGTCCAACACCTTCCTGGCCGTCTGGGGATCCAGGGCTGCCGTATGCTCGTCCAGAAGCAGCAGCCTGGGCTTCTGGATGGTTGCCATAAGAAGGGTAAGAGCCTGTCTCTGTCCGCCGGAGAGAAGCCCTACCTTGCTGGTCATGCGGGTCTGCAGCCCCAGCCCCAGCCGGGTCAGCAAATCCCGGTAATAATCCTTCTCCTTTGCTGTGATTCCCCAGCCTAAACCTCTTAAACGTCCCCTTCTAAAGGCCAGCGCCATATTTTCCTGAATCTCCATCCCTGCTGCCGTTCCCTTCATGGGATCCTGAAACACACGCCCGATGTACTTGGCCCGCCTGTACTCCGGCTGTCTGGAAATATTGACCCCGTCAATCTCAATCCTGCCCGAATCAATGGGGTAAACCCCCGCAATCATATTCAGCATTGTGGACTTTCCTGCCCCGTTTCCGCCGATAATGGTAACGAAATCTCCCTCATTCAAGGTCAGACTGATGCCGTTTAAGGCTTTTTTTTCATTGATAGTGCCTTTGTTAAAGGTCTTTTTTACATTGCTCAGAATCAGCACTGCTCTTCCCCTCTTTCTGAATATGATTTATAAGCCGTTAATTTATTTACTGCCACAGGTATGCACAAAGCCAGGGCCACAATTACCGCAGAGAGAAGCTTCATATAATTCGGCTTCATACCCAGCTGTATTACCACCGCGCGAATGGCAAAATAGATAACCGAACCAACGACTGCCGCAACCAGCTTGCACGCAAAGTTTCGCATCCATCCAAAGAGCACCTCTCCGATCACAATAGCCGCCAGGCCGATTACAATCGCTCCCGTACCCATCTGGATATCCGCATAATTCTGGCTCTGGCATACCAGAGCGCCGGAAAGACCTACGAGAGCATTGCTTAGCCCCAAAGCCAGCAACTTGGTCAAGCCGGTATTCACTCCCAGAGCGCGGATCATATCCTCATTATTGCCCGTAGCTCTGAGGGCACAGCCGATTTCCGTTCCAAAAAACCAGTAAAGAAGCGCTACCGCCGCCAACGCCGTAAAAACGCCTACAAGCTGAGAGGCTTGGGATTCCGTCAGCCCCGTCATGTAAGACAGCTGCTTCATAACCGTATTCACCTTTAAGAGAGAGACATTGCTCTTGTCTCCCATAATCCAAAGATTGATGGACCAGAGCGAGATTTGGGTCAGTATTCCCGCCAGAATGGAAGGAATCTCAAATACAGTATGAAGGATGCCCGTCACAAAGCCAGCCGCCATACCTGCCAGGGCAGCCAGAAGCAGGGCGCCGGCAGGACTGACCTCCTTCGAAATAAGAACGGCACAGACGCAGCCTCCCAGGGCAAAGCTTCCGTCCACCGTCAAGTCTGCAATGTCCAGCAGCTTGTATGTAATATATACGCCCAGCACCATTATCCCCCAAAGAACACCCTGGCCTGTTGCATCCAAAAGGGCAGGCCCCATCCCATGCAGAGAACTTATAATATCCATATTTAACCTCCGTAAACCATTGATTTTAGCTTGTCCTTCCCGTAAATGCCTTGCTCAAACCGCCTTCCTGCCGGCTTCTTTTCAGCGCAGCTTGAGCAAACCATTTATACAATAAATCCGCCCCGTTTTGGCATATTACCCTTGCGCCTCACAGCAGCAGAGTCCCTGCCGGAAGAAAAGAGCTTTCCTTGGTGCATTCCACCCCCCAAGCCCAGCCGCTTAAACAGCCTTAAAACGTCAAAGGGGGCGCTGCCCCGGCAGGAAGCTTTCCTGTCTTCCCCACCGGGACAGCACCTCTTTCATATCCTTCCATCCTTCTGCTTACTTAAGACCTGACACGTCAATTCCCAGTGCAGCAGCCGTCTCATCATTCACTGTAAGCTTACACTTCTCAGCCGGAAGATACTGTATAGGCATATCGGCCGGTGAAGCTCCCTCTGTGAGAATCTTCACTGCCTGCTGTCCGGTCATATAGCCCAGCTGATAATAATCAATACCATAGGTGGCAAGACCGCCGTTCTCTACCATGCCAGCCTCACCGCAGATTACAGGCAGATTATTTTTATTGGCAACCATAGAAACCGTGGACATACCGGCTGCAATGGTATTGTCCGTAGGAGCATAGATAGCATCTACCTTGCCTGCCATTGCCTGAACAACCGTCTGAATTTCATTGGAACTAGACACAGTAAAATCCTTGCTGGACATACCTGCCGCTTCAATAGCCTCCCTTGCTGCAGAAGCCTGAATCTCAGAATTGGACTCAGCGGAACAATACAAAATGCCAATATTCTTTGCATCAGGCAGAATTTTCTGTAACAGAGCAATCTGCTCCTTTACAGGAGTCAAATCAGAAGTACCGGTTACATTGCCGCCTGGCTTCTCATTGGTATCCACCAGTCCGGACTCAGCAGGATCTGTAACAGCAGTAACCAGTATGGGAGTGTCGGAAACAGCGCCTGCCACAGCCTGAGCTGCGGGAGTTGCAATCGCAAGAATCAAATCCTTCTTATCATTGGCGAACTTGGAAGCAACGGTTACACAGGTAGATTGATCGCCGGAAGCATTCTGCTGATCCACCTCATACTTGATGCCAGCGTCATTAAGGGCGGCAATAAAGCCCTCGTTCGCGGCATCCAAAGCCGTATGCTGTACCAGCTGCAACACACCAATCTTATATGTATGGCCGCCGGCGGCAGCCTGAGCATCCCCTCCCTCTGCCTTCTGGGAAGCAACCTCCGCTGTGGTTGTACCTGTCTCCCGGGCAGTGGTACCTGCTGCCTGACTTGCAGGCTTTCCGGTTCCGGAAGCGCAGGCAGCCGTAGACAGTACCATAGCCGCAGCCGTCATAAACGCTATAACCTTAGCTGTCTTTTTCATAATAATCTCTCCTCTTTTATAAAAATCTATCCTTCCTCTGGATGCTTTCTATCATACCACCAAAAAATATTTCCGTCAATTTTATTGCTTTAAAATTTTGTGGTTTTAAAGCAGCAAAGGGCATTTTTTTAATACAATCCCCAAATATCCATTTTATGCCTCTGTCATGGGAATGGATACTACAAACTCAGTACCCCTGTCCAGCTTTGAAGTCACGGTAATATTCCCATGATAGAAATTCACAATATGCTTTACAATGGAAAGCCCCAGTCCAGTGCCGCCCTGCTTGCGGCTGCGGCCCTTATCCACCCGGTAAAACCGTTCGAAAATGCGATCCAGGCTGTCGGAAGGGATTCCCATTCCATTATCCTTCACACGGATCACCATATTCCCATCCTGCTCCCTTATACATACCCACACCTGTCCGCCGGGGCGGTTATATTTGATGGCATTGCTCAAAAGGTTTGTGAGAAGTTCATCCATCTGCTGCACATTAGCTTTCAGGCACAGCGGCTGGCAGTCGATATGAAGAAACACCTGACCTGAGGCAGCCTGAGGCTTTAATCTGGCTGCAATTTCCTCCAAAAGCACGCTGATACGCACATCGGACATAGTCACCTCGGCTTCTTTAGCCTCCAGCCTGGATATCATCAGAATATCGTTAATAAGCCCCGTCATACCGGCTGCTTCCTTCTTAATCCGTCTGGCAAAATCCCGCTGCATATCTTCGTCCTGAATCATACCGCCCTCCAAAAGCTCTGCATAACCCTGTATAGAGGTAATAGGCGTTTTCAGTTCATGAGACGCATTGCTGAAAAATTCCTGGCGTATGTGCTTCTCCTTCTCTATTTGTCCAAGATATTCCTTCACCTCCCGTGACATATTCATAATCGTCTCTGCAATCACGTTGATCTCTGGATACTGGTATTGCTCAAAGCAAAGCTGGGTATAATCCTCCTTTGCAGCCAGCATCTGCCTGGAAATATGGCGCAGAGGCCGGGTCACTGAGGAAACAAAGCGGCGGGAAGCCACGATGGAGCAGGCCATGGCAACCAGAAAGCTTATCAGCGCCGACGGAAGCAGCATGGGCAGATATTGGCTGATTCCAGAATAAGGCACAGCTAGCCTGAGTACCATATCTGCCTTTTCGGATCGGCAGGCGACATAGAGCATCGTTTTGCGGAGAGTCTTGGAATACCTCCTGGCATATCCCTCCCCTCGCTCCAAGGCAGTCCTCATCTCCTCCCTGTCCAGATGATTGTCCAGTTTCTCCACGGGCGCGTCCGAATCCGCAATTACCGTCCCGTCTGTCTGCATCAGCGTCACCCGGCTGGAATCCTGAGCTGTAAATGCCTCCAGCTTATTCATCTGAGACAGAATGTCCTTATCATATTCCAGAATACTGTCCAAAGCCTTTATGGTATAGGTCATGTCCCTTCTGGATGTTCTAAGAATCATTGTGCTGCTGGCAAGATAAAAAATGACGCTGTTAAAACACAGCGCCGCCAGCAGTACCAGAATAAATTTTTCCATTATGGCCTTACGCATATTCATTTCCTCCTACTGCCGCTTCTTTTCAGGCCTAAAGCGTATATTTGCATATTATTCGCTCAGCCTTCTGCCTTTATCATCCGGTATCCTACGCCTCTCACAGTTTTTATGCAGGAGCCGCCTTCCTCTCCCAGCTTCTGACGCAGGGTACGGATATGCATATCCAGCGTCCGGGTCTCTCCGTCATACTCATACCCCCATATCTGATTTAGAAGCTCATCTCTTGTAACCACACGAGACTGATTCTCCAGAAGATAAACCAGCAGTTCAAACTCTTTTAACGTAAGCTCTGTATTCCTCCCGCTGCTGGTAACTTCTCTTGTTTTTTTATTTACAGAAATGTCCTGGTAGGACAAAATAGCCCGATTCTCTTCTCTCTTTGCCCGACGCAGCAGGCTTCTAATCCGGGCGGACAGCTCCAAAACGCCAAAGGGCTTCACCATATAGTCGTCTGCCCCGCAATCCAGCCCCACCACCTTATCCAGCTCCTTCTCCTTTGCCGTCAGAAGCATAATAGGCAGATTCTTCGCCCCTTCTGTCTGGCGAATCTGGCGGATGGCCGTGATCCCATCCATTCCTGGCAGCATCCAATCGAAAATTGCCAGGTCAGGAGCCTCCTCCTTCATCCTGACAAGTCCCTCCTCAGCAGTCTCAAATCCTTCGACCTCATAACCAAACCCCTCCAACGCAATCTTCAACAGATTTCTGATATTCTCGTCATCTTCTATAATATAAATCCGTTCCATTCCTGTAATTTCCTGCCCTTTCCGGCTCCTTTGCCTAATCTTGTAAACAGTATACCAAATACAAGTAAAATTTGCCCTATGGATATGTAAAATATCTGTAATATTCAGAAATAAGCTAGCCCATCAGAGGTTTCCTTTAATCTATATCTGCCTATAGCACTTCCCTGTACACTCTCAGAACATTTTTATAAAACACCGCTTCTATCTCCGAGGCAGTAAAGCCAGAAGCAGACATAGCGTCGGCCAGCATACCAAGCCTGGAGGCATCCTTCATTTCCAGCTCACCGTCAATACCATCAAAATCCGATCCTAGGCCTATACACTGAATACCTCCTACCCGGCGGATATGCTTCATGTGCTCCACCATGCAGGAAACCTTGCTGACAGCCGTCTCTCCCTCCCCAAAATAGCTGAGGAAATGAGCATAATAGTTAATTCCCATAACACCGCCACGCTCCGACAGACATCGAATCATCCCATCTGTCAAATTCCTGGGATGGGGAGCCAGAGCTCTGGCATTGGAATGGCTGGCTACAAAGGGCTTTCTTGTGAAACGGATCACATCCCAGACTCCTGCGTCGCTCAGATGAGAGATATCTATTATCATACCCAGACGCTCCATCTCCTCCACAAAGCAGACTCCAGTTTCCGTAAGGCCATGCTTCGTGTCAGCCACGGTTTGAAGCTTACCTCCTGGCAGAACCTCCCTTCTGTTTGGAAATGCCAGCTCATTTTGGAAATTCCAGGTAAGCGTCATCATACGCACCCCCAGTCTGTAAAAATTCCTAAGAAAAGCCAGCTTTCCCTGACACACTCCCCCTTCCTCTATAGTAAGAAGGGCCGACATCTTTCCCTCCTTCCAGTTTTTCTCTATATCCTCATAGGAGACTACAATCCCAATTTCATCCTGATGGGCTTCCATCTCTGTATAAAATGTATCTAAAAGCTCCATGCAGTATTCGAAGGGTCGTCCACCCGCCCGCTCCAGATTGGTATACAGGGCAAAGTTCTGAATACCATAATCTCCGGCCCTCATCTTTTTAAGATCAAGCATCAAATCATTTTCCAGAATGGATGCGCCGCCTCCCTCCAAATGGTTTTTGTACAGTTCTGATATGGTGTCGCAATGCATGTCAGCTACTTTCATCAGGATTCCTCTTTTCTCATTCTGGTACTGTCAATATATTACATCAAGTCTATCCTGATTCCATCATTCTGTCAATCCTGTCATATTTTCTTTCGTTTCCGCTGTTTTATCCTCAGTACGCTTTATGTCTTTATTGACTATAAGCAACTTTCGCCATAAGCAGACGATTTCTTTCAGGAAATCGATTCCTCCAGGCTTTTCTGAATGTTCAAATAGATGCTCTGCACAAGCCACAGGGTATGATCCTCCAACGCTTCCCAGCAGGCATATTCCCCATGGTACAGCTCTATAATCTTCCGAATACGTTCCATTCCGAAGCCGTACCTTCCTTTTCCCTTTTTTGTGCTTTTCATTTTCGAATTTGTTTTGAGAACAGATTCCTTTATGGTACTTTCCACCTCGATTTCTACTATACCGTTCTCTTTCCTTATGACGATCTCCACCTGGCCTTTCCCATTCATGCTTTTACAAGCTTCAATTCCATTTTTCAGAAGATTGTCAACCAAATTCCCCATATCCATACAATCTATCTCCACCGGACGTCCCAGAACCACATAATGAAACCTTATGTTCTTTTTCCTGCACCTTTGTGCCCCTTTCATAAGAGCTGCATTCAGTCCCTTATTTCCAGTATCTCTTGGCAGCTCCATGCAGCCGTCACACTCCGCTCCTAATTTCCTAACGTACATTTTCGCGTCCTCATATCCTTCTTTTTCCAACAGACCATAAATCGTGTCCAGTTTTACTTCCATGTCATAATGTTACCGAAAGAACATACATTAAAAGCCCGGCAGACACAGAAAAAACTAAAACCTTTATATTTTCTGCGAAACGTGTGATTTATATACTCCAGCGCAATTACGGCTGACAATGCATGTATAATATACTCCGTAATCTTAAGGCATCCTTTCTTTCTGCTGATTTACTGATTCTGTTATCTTCTTTCTTCTGTTTTTCCCCAAGTCCAGCTCTGTACCGTCTAAAAGCCTAACTGTCCTGGCTCCAACTTCCTTAATGCATTTTGCATTGACCAGATAATTTTTATGTATCCTGACAAAGCCATTATGCCTCCATTCTTCCTCAAGGGATTTTAGTGTCCCATACAGCTGAAAGGAAGTCTGATTCCTCATCCGAACCGTGAGGCTATGTCCGCTGCACTCCACATACATGATTGAATTCAGGCGCACATCACGCAGGCCAAAGCCATCCTTCATTCTGTAACGAATCTGTCTTTTTGCCGTCATATTCAAATATTTCTGCAATGCCTTCATCATATCCCGTTCCAGGGAGCTTTTCCTTACAAACCACAGAGGCGTATACTCATAGGCGTCAAATACTATATTTTCATAGTTGGATACAAATACAATTTTCAAATCTGGATTATCAATATAGAGCTGCCCCGCCAGATCAAAGCCATCTATCTCTGGCATCTCCCAGTCCAAAAATACGAGGCTGAATCTCCGGTTTCGGCTATCCTTATACATAGACTTCCCGTCCGGGTACAAATATAGGGAGAAATCCCTCTCTCCCAGGTTCTTTACTGCCTTGCACAATTCCGACTGAATCCGTTGCAAATCTTCCGGAGAATCATCACAGATTCCAATCTCCAGATTATCTATATTCATTTGCCTAATCTCCTGTTTTCTTTGGTTCCGTATCCTGATCCCCTTTATCCATTGCATATTTGCAACACAGCAAGACCATTTGGTTAAAGGATATTCCCTCTTTCTCTGCCTTGTGACGAAGCCATTCATAAAGAATCGAAGTAAACCGAATTGTAACCGGCATATTGGGATTGAGCAGTGTTTTGTCTATGCTGAACATAGGCGTCACCTCCTGTTATTTATACAATAAGTATAACTATATTCGGTGCGTTTCGTATATAACTATAATCAGTTTATATTTACATCGCTTGACAAGGGCACACAGCCCTTTGTCGTGTGCGCTGGATAAGTAAAAGTTAAATTTTCCACTCAATCGAAACGTGTTCGTCGGTTGCGCGGATCTGTGAGATCAAGCCGTCGGCAACCTGCCGCCTGTCCTCGAAGTCAATTTCTTCCCATTGGTTGAGGTAGACCGACAACCGCTCGATCTGCTCCGGGGACATGGTTTCTGCCGACAGCGCCGCGATCTCTTTTGTTAGGGCTTGGCGGCGTGTGTCCAGCTCCTCAATTTTGCTGTTGGCATAGGACAGCAGCACCGCATTAGCCCCGGTCAGAGTATTCAGCAGCTTTTCAATCTCATCCTCCACGCGGGCAAGCTCCATGTTTAGCGCGGTCAATTTGGGATTGACCGTTTCCCGCTTTGCCGTCAGCGTCTGGAACTCGGACAGCTTCTTGACCATCTCGCCGTACAGAAACCTTTCAAATTCCCGTGTACGGAGCGTTCCGCAGCCGTCACAGCTTTTACTGTCAGCCCGCTTGGAGCAGCGGAGATACTGAACGCCTGTCGGATTGCCGACGCTCATAAGCGCGTACCCACAGCGGCCACACTTGACCTTTCCGGCAAGCCATGTGTTCTTTGCCTTGCGCCCGCCTTGGAATGTCTTGTTTGCCATGAGCTTCTTCCGGCAGCGCAGCCATGTATCAGACGATACCAGCCCCTCGCTGGGAGCCAGAACAAGTATCTGATCTTTCAGGTGCTTGTTTTTTCTTTCCTGCACATCCCGGCCCTGATAGAGATAGCAGCCGTTTGTCCCGGCAAAATCTGTTGCTTCATTGACTACCACCGTACCCTGGCTTTTGAAGAACTCATACATATCGAGGTCAGCCTGTGCGTAAATGGGGTTTCTTAAAAGCTGGGAGATAAAGCCCCGTTTCATTTCCTTACCGTAGATCAGGATGCCCTCGTCGGCAAAGTAGCGGGCGATGTCCCCGAAAGAGATTCCGGGCTGGGAGTACATTTCAAACATCAGCTTTGCAATATCTGCCGTTTCCGGGTCAGGCTTCATCATTTTTGTGCG
>ERZ773217.248-NODE-248-length-53566-cov-4.107810_pt1 | contig 53566 bp, 48 predicted proteins | sample MGYA00580995_ERZ773217 | MGnify/ENA primary metagenome ERZ773217 (study PRJEB29015, sample SAMEA2737772) | human gut metagenome | biome: human gut; feature: human-associated habitat; material: faeces | place: China | collected 2012 ...
CATTATAGCGTGGATCGCCTGCTTTCCGGTGCGGTTGATAGAACTGATGCCACATCGTTTCTGTGTCCAGGCATGGATAAAGTGTGCTGCATCGGCAAAGACATTCTTCCTGTGCTGTGCTTCCCCGTGTTACACCGCCGCCGGGGTTGGTTGCAGAGGCGAAATTCAGGACACAGACTCGTTTTCTGGCTTTTGCGTATGCAGAGGCGGCTTCGAAGCTTCTTTTGGATGAAACAATCGTTTTGCAAGGTGATTTTCCAGATTCAGGAAGTGCAATCGCCTGAGATGGAACATACAGTTTTTGGTTCTGAATTGAAAGCTGAACTGCCTGCTGAAGCTTCTGGCTTGCTTTTATCATATCCATGGAATCCTGAAATATCGCGATATTATTACTTCTTCTATCCATTACACTTCTCCTCCCGTATTCCTATCATACAATGCTGTTCTGTTGAAAATCATACACCTTATCCTCCAGCTTCGTCCAGGCTTTTACATAGTCCGCATCGATAAAGCAGCCCCTTGCCTGTCGGAATGCACCTGGCTGCTTGCCGCCTTCCGTGGCATACAATCCTGTATCCCAGCAGCCTGCTGATAAGCTGTTGTCTTTCAGGATCAGTAAGCATACCTCGAAGTCATTTGGATAATCGCCATCCTTTATGTAGTGAAATCCGGTGAATGTAACGCGAATATTCTCTGCCATGTTTGCTGTCTTTTCTTCCATCTTTTTCTCCTGTCCTTGTATGTTGGTTATATGATACCATAACTTTTAAATTAAGTACAACAATTCCAGTGGTCTTTGAATAAGTACCTGTGCTCTGTTTTTACGAAGGAACTCCGCATCGCGGAATCCCCACATGACCGAAACACATGGAAGTCCCGTGTTTTCCGCGGTCTGAATATCCACCTCGGAATCTCCTACATAAATGGCCTTCTTCGTGTCCGTTTTTAAAATTTTCATGGCTTTTTGTACCATATCGGGTGCCGGTTTTTTTGCCACACCTTCCATCTCACCGATTGCCGTAGTCATATACCCCCGGAAAAAACGTTCATCCAATTCTTTTACTGCCGAGTCCAGCTTATTGGATACAATTGCTGTCTTCACTCCGCGCGCCTTTAATTCAGTCAAAAGATGCATGATATCTGGATATGGCTTTGTATGATCCAGACAATGCTCCCCGTAATATTTTTTAAATTCCGCAAATGTCTCTTCAAACTTCGGGTTTTTCTCCCCATCCGGCACGGCACGCACCATCAGCATGCGCACCCCGTTTCCTACATATCTGCGCACCTGATCCAGCGTACAAGTCGGCATATTCTGTGACTCCAATGCCGCGTTGGTAGCGTTTTTTAAATCTTCCAACGAATATAACAAGGTTCCGTCCAGATCAAAGATCACACTTTTTTGCTCTTCCTGCTCACCGGAATCCCGATAGATTTCTTCAAACAGATCTTTACGCATAATCCGGATATTGTTGATCGTATCACTGCTGTCAACCATGTAATCTCCAACCCGGCCAAGTGTATACTGTTCGTTTTCATCTTTATCCCGGAACAGTTTTACCTTGCGCTCCAGCCTGCGTGCACGAACAATTGTAGTTCCCTTTGGCACGCAGACCTTTGCACATTTCATCGGTTCTACGATGATTCCTTTCTCTACATCTTTGATGGTAGGTTCATACTCTGCATTTCTCAGATCAAACTTCCAATCCGTGTAAATCCGGAATTCTTCCATAAAAGCCTCTTCATTACGAAAGAAACATTCCCCTTTCGGTCCAATGATAAAAACAATTCCTGCTTCCACTGTAGCTTTCATATCTCCCTGCAGAGTCCGCACAGTCACCTGCGTTCCCTCCGCAAAGAGATCCGTTGCCCGGACATATCCCCACGGAACGGAGCGTCTGCAGTACGTCTTTGCATCCTCTGCCTCTATTCTGCAATCCTGTGCATACACAATATCGGTATTTCCCATATAGTCCCGCATACGCTGCTCGATAACAGATTTAATACCCGAAGCTGCCGGCTGTTCATGTCTTCCCTGTGCATCATACTCCATGCGTGGTGCAAAATGATGTTCTTTGCAAAACTTTAAATATTCCTGTGTCATCAATTCCATCGGAATCAGGCCACCCGCTTTTTCCAGATGTCCTCCACCGGAACCAATTCCTTTGCACAACTCTGCCGCAAGTTCACTCGCCTTGACTTCTTTCACACAGCTTCTCACTGAAAACTTCACACCTTCTGGTTGCAGATTAAATGCCACACAGATATCAATCGCATCCACTTCCAGTACCAGATCGGAAATCAGTCCGAGAATATTCGGATCACACTGCCCCACTTTTACAATCGCGGCACGAAATTCTTCTACATAATCCGTATGAAGAAGTGCTGCTCCAGCAACTTCCAGTTCTTCCAGCGAAAGATTGGCATTGCGGAGTTTCCTCATGATTGCCGGGTCAAAGTTTGCCTCGTCACGCAGATCCCGGTCTAGCGGATGTACAATTTCCGTCAAACTTCCGGTATCCGTATATAATCCATAATACAGTGCTGTTGACAACTCACGATTACCTCGTACATCAAATCCTTCTATTTTGAGCATATTCCAGACCAGTGTCGAGCACGCGCCCAGATTAGAACGCACCTCGGAAAGCTCTGGTAATTCCGTGCAGATCCGGTGATGGTCAATTACAGCAATATGTTCTGCTTCAAACACTGCAGAATTTCCGGAATGGTACTGACAGTCCACCATCACTAATAACTCTGGTTTGTGCAGATAATCCACATGCTCGATTGGTATTTTCAGATCCCGGATCAGCATCACCAGATTCGTTTTCCGGATCACATTCTGCCCTCCGTAAATCAGACGTGGTTCTTTTCCTTTGGATTTCAAATACAGATAGACCCCAAATCCACATGCAATGGTATCTGCATCCGGATTGTCATGGCACTGTATTACAATATTGTCATACGCTAATAACTCACTCAGTTTCATCTTGATTCCCCTTGCCTGATTGTTCTACTTGCTTTTTAGATTATATGGGAAGAAAAAGCTGCTGCGGTTCTTTTTGTCAAACATCGAATTATATTGCAGCATATGATACTTTTCAATCCATTCTTTTTCTTCTCCCTCGGCCTCATCGATATGCAGGTAGCAGCCTTTACTCTTGGAATAATAGCCTCTGGAATTGATGGCTGGAACAACCTCCTGCATATCTGCCAGAAACTTATTGTATGCCGGAAGCTCAATTCCAGCCCGTTCCAGTGCCATGGTAGACAGATAATCAAGACTGGTAATGTCTACCGTTTCTTCCGGTGTATCATAATTGGTCCAGATAAAAAACGGAACTGTGTACAGTTTTTCCAGCTCATCTTCCGTCAGCCCTGTGAGTCCTTTTCCATTCAGAATCGGATAAAAATTACTGTTTAAGCTTGGCTGATGATCTCCAAAGAAAATGATTTCTACCGGATCATCTACCTTTGAAAAATAACTGATCAGGTTTTTTACTGCCTCATCACTCTCGTGTACCAGGGACAGATACTGGTTGGCATCCGTATAAGAACGTCCAACTTTATAATAATTCTCCGGAAAATTGTCATAGGTTTCCGTATAACCACCGTGGTTCTGCATGGTAATTCCCATAAAGAACAGTTTTTCATTATTTTTACGGTTTTCATAACGCTTGATAATCTTATCATACAGTTCCTGGTCGGTAATATATTCCCGCAGGATCTTTGTCTGGTCAAAATAATCAATAAAGTGCATTTCGTCAAACCCGATATGCGGATACACCAGATTCCGGCTCCATCCGGTTTCATAATATGGATGCATGGCAATGCACGTATACCCGTCATCTTTCAGATTTGACACAATCGTTGTCGGAGTATCACTGATATACTGCTGATAAACAACGGATCCCATCGGAAGAAATGCCATGGAATTTCCGGACATAAATTCCCACTCCGAATTAGGAGTCTTCGCGCCAAATACCGACGAAAGTGCATATCCCTTCGTTGTATTCTCTTTCAAAGAATCGATAAACGGTGTGAGCGGCATGTTGGTCTGCAGATCCCCCAACACACTCAGATCGGAAAACGATTCATTCATAATGGCAATGATCGTCGGATTTTTTGCTTTTTCATTTGTTGTGCTGTAATCCTTTTTATCGGATTGATAGGTTTTCTCCAGTTCTTTGATCTTATCTTTGGAATATCCTTCCGGAGCAGAAATAAAACTGTCACGAATCCCCAGTACGTAATTCAACAGATATCCATTGCGATAAGTTCCCTTCTGTTCCCACGTCTCTGTGTTTACATCATAAGCATTTGCTGCAATGATCAAACAACTTAAGGCAATCGCCATCACAGAAATTACCCGCATCTGAATTTTTCCGGTAAACCGGACATGCCATTTGCGGACAAAAGCAATAAACAATGCTGCCAGAAAGATCACATATACTCCACGATCGTTCAATTGCAATTTATAATTTCCCGCCACACTCAGACCGGTTCCAATGGATCTGATATCGGAAAACGTAAATTCATTTCCGCGGAACAGATATACAAAATAGTCTACAAATCCAAACGAAAGCAGCGACACATGGGCAATGATGCAGGTCAGCCCACTGTTGTTCGTAAAAATCTGCACAACAAAATAGACAATCAGACAGCAAAGCACATTTAAAAAGAGCTTCTCGTACGTTGTCCTCGTAAAGTTTTCAGGATCAAGCAGCATATACTGTATCGAAAAAGTGGTGAGACAGGAACCTCCGATAAACAGAATCAGTGTCCAGAGCCACGGACACCGGTCATCCAGTTCCAGATGCAGACTTTTTACCAGATAGTACAGAAATCCATATGCGATCAATGCAACAATGGAAAAATCAATGGTCACATACATTACGACTGCCAATATAATTGCAATCGCCGCCCAGATGTTATTTTTTTTATCGTATTGAAGTTTGATTTTAAATTTTGGTTTCATGCCATTACAATACAACAAAATTCCCGGCATGTAAACCGGGAATCCTGTCTGAAATCTTAATTTTGTGTGAATTATGTTACTGTTCACAGGTTACCCTGCGAACAGTAATCGAATTATTTCTTTTTGAAGTTTGTGTATCCCTTCTGCTTATATGGATGTGCAGCCCAGAGTTTATCTGCTGTTTCTTGCCAATCCTTTGCGTAATCTACGCACTTTCCACACAGGTGCTCAACCGGCTCCTCCTGTTCTACATCTGTAGAATGAGCTCCAGTCTCATGAACCATCTTCTGTAAAATCTCCGGATTCTCAAGCATCGGACATGGACGAAGCATGTTTTCGTTGAATGGCTGGTTATCACGGTAAGCCATAAACAACGGCTGCTTCAGACACTCAAGCAGGGATTTCTCGCGGATGTTTGCTCCAGAGTAGTGAATAAATACACATGGCTCTACATCACCCTTCGGGTTAATATGACAGTAGTTACGTCCTCCGGCGATACATCCTCCAACGTATTCACCGTCGTTCTGGAAATCCATAACGAAGATTTCTTTTCCACCTTCAAATCCACGAACTTCACGCAGTCTGTGGTAAATATATTCTCTCTGCTCCTTGGTCGGCATCAGTTCCGGTGAAGCCTTCATTCCTACCGGCATCAGATGAAAATACCATGCGAAACGGCTTCCATGCTCGATCAGAAGATCAAAGAACTCATCACTGGTAACCGCATCCATATTCTTGCTTGTATAACATACACTGTTTCCAAAGATCAGTCCGTTCTCATGTAACAGATCCATTGCGTGAAGGACTTTATTGTATACACCTTCTCCACGTCGGAAATCGTTGGCATCTTCAAATCCCTCAAGGGAAATGGAAAGGGAAAGATTTCCTACACGCTTCATATCCTCGCAAAGCTTCTCATCTACAAGTGTTCCGTTTGTGTAGCAATGGAATGCGCAGTCATTGTGTTTCTCACACAGACGGATGATATCAGCCTTACGCACCAGTGGTTCTCCACCGGTCATCATATAAAAATATACGCCCAGTTCCTTACCCTGTGTAACAATGTTGTCTAACTCATCAAATGTCAGATTTAATTTATGACCATACTCTGCTGCCCAGCATCCTGTACAATGGAGGTTGCATGCACTGGTCGGGTCCATAAGAATGAGCCACGGAATATTGCAGTTCTCAATTTCTCTCATTTTACGAATCTTCTTGGTTCCTGCAAACGCTGCCTGATATCCAAGATTCAGTGCTGTCATCTTGGCAACATGCGGATCTGTCTCATCCAAAAGACGATTCACATAACGCATCCACTTGCTGTCCGGATTCTGAATCATTTTCTTTGCGCCTTCGTATGCCTCAGAACGGAAATTGCTTCCCATAAACTTCTGTGCGAGGTTTACAATATTGAGCAAACCTTTCTCTCTGTCCTTATTCAGACTCTTTAACGTAGCATCGATAGCGAGCGAAAACGCCTGTCTTTCTGCCGCATCTTTTAAACTTGCCATTTTCTTACTCCTCCGTTTTCTTTCCTGTGTAAATAAATCATAAGATATTTCATCCATTGGAAGTATAGTTGTTTTTCCACCGAATGAACATATTCAATCACAAAACCATGTATGTTTGCAATATACAATCTTCTGAAAATGTCTAAAAAAACATGATTTGTGCATTTTTCCAACGATTTTTGGATATAATTTTTGTTGCAGACTCAAAACGTAGTTTTGAATACTACGTGACATTATACCACTATCTTATGTAAAGTCAACCTAAAATATTTACTTCTGCCGCAAATTGACCGAAGCAATAAAATATACTATAATGCTGTTGTTTCTTTAAAAAATTGATTATTTACTGAAGATTGGAGTGATTGTATGCCGGGTTTTACCACCCACTATCTGTTTGGCGTAGACGCATGCAGACGTCTGACCTCCACATCCATGCACAATATGATCCGACGCGATCACAGCGCATATGCACTTGGTCTGCAGGGACCTGATCTGTTTTTTTACTATCTTCCCTCTTACCTGATGCATCGAAAAAATATTGGAGATCTGGCACATCGCAAGGATACTGGCCAGTTCTTTGGCAATCTGCTGCAAAGCCGCAAACTTTTTGCAGGGAAAAAACATTCCCTCTCTATTGCAGACGCTTACATCTGTGGATTTATGGGCCATTACACACTGGATTGTACGATTCATCCCTATGTATATGCATTTACAGGCTATAATGCCCAGACCCCACCTTCCAATACGGAATATTTTGGTCAGCATGCTTATTTCGAAACGGAACTCGATTCCGAACTTTTATATGAGAAAAAGCATCTGTATCCTTCCCAGTTTCATCAGAATGCAACCATCCGTCTAACGACACTTCAACGAAAAGTAATTGTACGGATGCTGTGCTATGCTTACCGGAACACCTATCCGGAAATTTCCGTAAGTGAGTTTTCCCTGAGCGGCGCACCGTTCTGGATGAAACTCGGAACACACCTGCTGAATGATCCAAGTGGCCAGAAGAAAGTATTATCCCGTCTGATCGAAAAGATTTTCCTTGGACGTGCTTTTTTATCTCCGATGGTTGCCAGCGATTGTTATCGTTTTATACAGGACCCGATGAACCTCAAACATCACACCTGGATTCATCCATGGACAAAGGAGTCTTCCAATGCCTCTTTTCCGGAGCTCTATGAACAGGCTGAGAAAATTTATCATAAACGTCTGGTTGATTACGCACATCTGCAGCACTCTGGTTTCCCGCAAAAAGAAACCGCACGCTTTCTATCCGCGTACGGTAATCTTTCGTTTCTGAGTGGTCTGCCTTGTGATGAATAAAAGAGTTTCTTCCTATTATATAAGAGACATATGATTATAATATAATCTGATTTTGGAAATCCGCAATCTGCTGACAGATAATTTCCATCAAACGCGTGCGTGCTTCCACGCTTGCCCAGCCAATATGAGGAGTGATAATCAGCCTTTCGCTGTCTTTGATTTTGCGAAGCGGATTATCCTTCCGCATTGGTTCTGCGGAAAGGACATCCAGCCCCGCACCCGCGATTTCTCCGGTCTCAAGCGCATCCGCCAGATCCTGTTCCACAACAATCGGTCCTCGTCCAAGATTCAAAAAAACTGCAGACGATTTCATTTCCCGAAATGCTTCCCGGTTCATGAGTCCCCGCGTATTTTTATCAAGAGGTGCATGAACAGAAACAATATCTGATTGTTCCAACAACGCATCAAATTCCACACGTTCATATCCCTGCTGAAAATTCTTACCGGAAGTGGAATAATAGATCACCCGGCATCCGAATGCCTTTGCAATATCCGCCACACGTCTCCCGATATTTCCCAGACCAATGATTCCCCAGGTTTTTCCGCTCAGCTCATGAAACCTTTTCTCAAAATGGGTAAACATAACATCTCCCACATATTTCTCCGATTTGACATACTGATCATAATACGCAAGCTTTTCCCAAAGATAAAACAGCATGGCAAACGTATGCTGGGCTACGCTTTCCGTGGAGTATCCTGCGACATTACGCCATTCTATGCCACGGCTTTTTAAATATTCCTTATCCAGATTGTTTGTTCCCGTTGCCGTCACACAGACAAGTTTCAGTTTTTTTGCTTTTCCAATCGAATGCTCATTAATCTCCACTTTGTTTAACACGATCACGTCTGCATCCACGGTCCGTTCCAAAGCTTCTTCTGTAGTGGAAAAATTATATGTTACCACCTCTCCCAGTTTTTCAAATGCAGACAGATCAATATCATCTCCAATTGTTTTTGCATCCAAAAATACGATTTTCATTTGATCCTCCTACCCTATTCTGATTCCAAAAGAAAAAGAGGCTGCCTTTTCTAACATCCTCTTCCCCTTTACATCCTGTATTTATATCTATGCAATCGAAAATGCATAGACCGTTTTTGTATCATATGATTTTCCGGCTTCTGTCAATGGTGTTGTAAAATTTGGCTCATTGATGGAATTTGGAAAATACTGTGTTTCAAGACAAAAAGCATCCCGATCTTTGCATACTGCTCCGCCCTGCACTTTCTGTCCCTGAATGAAATTCGCAGTGTAAAGCTGCATACCGATACAATCCGTAATCACATCCATCTTTATGCCACTCTTTGTACTGTATGCGGTGGCAATCTTTTCAAGCCCTGCCCGCTCCTTATCCAAAACGAAGTTATGATCGTATCCATGGCCGTAAGAAAGCTGATCATTTGCCTGCTCAATATCTCTGCCCATCGGTTTGGCTTCACGGAAATCAAACGGTGTTCCCTCCACTGACGCAATCTCTCCGGTCGGAATCGACTTCGCATCGATTACCGGAGTATAATGGGAAGCACGAATCTGCAAAATCTGGTCCATGGCAGTACCGCTGCCTGCCCCATTCAAATTAAAATATGCATGATTTGTCATATTAAAAACAGTTGTTTTGTCCGCAGTTGCATGATATGTAATGGAAAGTTCATCTGCTTCGGTCACCTCATAAGTCACTTTCATAACTGCATTTCCCGGATATCCCTGCTGTCCATCTGCATCTTCGATCACAAATGTAACTTTGTTTGCAGTATGTTCTTCCACATCCCACAGACGTCTGGATGTAGCCTGTGATCCACTGTGCAGATTATTCTCGTTATCATTTCTCTCAAGCTGATATGTCACATCATTGATTACAATCTGAGCATCTGCAATACGATTGCAGTTTCTTCCGACGATTGCTCCAAAACTTGCTGTCTGCTGCTGATATGTCTGTGCATCTTCATAGCCAAGAACCACATCGGTGTCTTTTCCATTCTTATCTTTTACCACAAGCGATACGATCGCCGCTCCGAAATCTGTAATCTGTGCACACATCCCCTTTGTGTTAGAAATAGTATAAAGCGTTGCCCCTTCTCCATCGGCAAGCTTTCCAAACGATTTTTGTTCCATAACTGTAATTGCCTCCTAAAATTTTACTGCTCTGTATCACATCTATAATAAAATATTTTACCCTGTTTGGGTTAAGAAGTAAAGAACAAGTGCCGATGTAAATTGTAGAAATATAGAAATTATAACCTTTTAGTAAAGAAAGGATGTTTATTATGTCCATAAAAGTTTCTTCCGGAATATCATTATCCACGAATTATTTTTTAAGAAATTTCTATACCAACAATCAGAAAGCAGCCAAAACCTCCGGTCGGTCCGGTTACAGTAATGTGGAGCTTTCCTACGAAGACAGCCGTGCTTTAAACAGGGCTGCCAAGCGACTTTCCAAAAGTGATTTTGGTTCTGACACCGATGAGAAAGACGATGATCTCAATAAGACATCACAGGCCGCCATTGAAGCCTTTGTGGATACTTACAATTATACGATCACTTCCGGAAAATCCAGTTCCGACTACGAAACCAAACGTTATGTCAAGCAGCTCAACACGCTGAGTAAAAAACATGCAGATGAACTGTCAGACCTTGGTATCACGGTTAACAGCGACGGAACTTTAGACCTCAACAAGGATCTGCTGAAAACTGCCAATAATTCCAAGGCACGAAAGCTGCTCTCTTCGGATCAGGAATATCCGCAGAAGCTCGTCAAGCTTTCCCGTAAGATGAATTCCGCTGTACAGGAGAACATTATGTCCTTGATCAGCACGCAGAATATGCATATTGACATCTCCTTATAAAATGCCAAGCAAAAGCAGGTGATACGGTTCGTATCACCTGCTCTTTTTATTTCACTGTTTTTATAGGAACTCATCTTCTTTTGGCCAGAGATCTCCCTCATTTAATCCATGTTCGATCAGCCAGCCGTCCTCCACAGAAAAACAGGTTTCTTCTTCTTTTTCATTAATCAGAGTCACTGACACCTTCGGCCGCTGCCCTTCTGCCAGTTCCTCACACCCATACTCTCCGTCAAAAATGTGCTTGATCTTCCACATATGACACTCCTTTTTCCAGACATTAAAAGATTTTTCTAAAATCGAACGCTTTCTATTGTACCACATGTTCCTTCACAATCACAGTTGTCAGATATCCTTTTGCCTGTTCCAGTTCATCCAGGCCACAATACACCTGTTCATTCTCCATGCCGCAATTGGATATTCCATAAATGTCCTGGTGCGCTCTTCTCTCTTTATCCTGCATCGATTCCCGGAGCACCCGTAATAACTCTTCGAGTTTTTTCCCGGATTTCATATAAATGCGTGTACCATGAAAACCGAGTGACTCACGCACGTCATACGCCGCCGGAATAATATGGATTTCCTCATCTTTTTCTCCCAGAGAAATCCCCAGTCTTGCCGCTACTGCACAAAACGACGGCACACCACTTACGATCCGCGCCTCCCAGCCGGCATCTGCTGCACATCTGTGCATATACATATAGGTAGAATATATCCCCGGATCTCCAATTGTGAGCATTCCTACCCGCAGTCCCTGTCGGAGATAATCTTCCATGGCATCATAAATCCGTTTGTGTGCCAGTTCCAGTTTCTGCGCATCTTTGATCATCGGAAATGGCATGCAAAGAAGCGGCATATCTGCAATTTCCGGACAAACCTGCTCCACGATCCGATACGCATAACATTCCTCTTTTGACACCGCCGGAAGCACAATAAGATCACAGCTGCGAATCGTTTCCAGTGCCTGTAAGGTCATAAATTTCGGATTTCCCGGTCCCACACCGATTCCATAAAGGATACCCGGACGGTTTTTTGTTCTTAAATCACAAAATAATTTTTGCGTTATTTGCCGTAAATGTGCCAGATACACTTCCCGGACAGCCGGATACTCCCCAATTCCACGAATCACACATTCCGGCCGGTATCCCGCCGCCTGTAATTTTCCGGCAAAGGAATCCGCATCCGGCTGCTCCCCGTCCTGCATGCCGCCTGCCATATCATTGTTTGCATGGTCTCCCGCCACCAGCATAAACGGTGTAAGAAGCACTTTCCCATTCTGTCTGCTCTGCGGCCCGGACTTCATCCGTGCAATCACATCTTTAATGGTAATACTTCCCTCCACTGTTGCGATATAGATTTCATGCTTTGCATAAGCACGCAGCGACTGTTCCATCATCGCATAACTGGCATCTGCCGCATGTTCGGTTCCATGCCCCATCAAAATCAATGGGAAATCTCCCACCTCTTCCTTCAGCGACTCCCACAGTGCTTTTGCCACATCCTCATAATCCTGCGGTTTTGCCAAAAGCGCATCGGCAACTGCAATCTGTTCGAAAGCACCGGCATATTTTTTCGCTGCTTCCTTGAGTCTGTGATTTTCAATTCCGTCAATCACATGGGTAGGAAATACAGCTACATGCGTCACTCCCTGTTTTTTCATGCTTTCGAGAGCTTCCGTCGGACTCTTTGCTTCTATATGCTCGCGCTTTTTCATTGCGTTACGCACAATCGTACTCGAGACAGCTTCCTCTACCACGGCATCCGGATACAATGCCCGGACCTGCCGCGCGATGGCTGCAATATTTTTCTGCCGGGTATCCGGATAGGTTGTTCCAAAACTCACAATTAAAATTGCTTTTTTCATGTTATTTTGCATTCCTCTCTCTGTGATATAAGCGTGCTGCCTGTACAAAGTGTTCCACAAATGCCGGATTGGACGGATAATACAAATGTGGATAACCCCACCAGTTTCTGTCGTCCTCGTGGATACATGTCCAGGATGTTCCGCTTACCGGTTTCACGGCCACGCAGCTTTCTCCATTGTTGTCACTGTCATAGTAATGAAATTCATGTGCACGGACAGGTTTTCCCGCCAGGAAATGGGACGTCTGTTCCGTCACATTCACATAGCCAAAACGTACAAGTTTTCCCCGGTTATGACAGCTGCCCGTTATGATACCTGCCATCGGCCAGTTTTCTCCTTCTTCATCTGTCATGGATTCATGCAGATACATAAACCCGCCGCACTCTGCCACGGACGGCATACCATTTTCAATTGCCTCCCGGATGGAATTGCGCATGGAGACATTTTCTGAAAGCTGCCGGGCACACAACTCCGGATAGCCTCCTCCCAGAAGAAGCGCATCCGCTTCCTCTGGAATTTTTTCCTGTGCAAGCGGTGAAAACCAGACGAGTTTTCCACCATACGCTTCCAGAAGACGCAGGTTATCCTCATAATAAAAACAAAATGCCTCATCTTTTGCAACTGCAATAACCGGACATTCCTCCTGCTGTTTTTTCTTTTTCTGTAAAACCCCTTTATCTTTTCCCGGTTCCTGTAATTTAGGCAGTTTCGTTTTTCCGTCCCGAAACGCATGTAAAAGTGCCCAGCTTTGCAACAGCTGCAGCATCCGATCCAGATCTGCGGTCTCTTCCAGTTTTTCCGCAGCCTGATTGACCTGCTTGCGCAGACCTTCCATTTCCTGTGGCATTTTCAAACCCAGATGCCGGCTCTCCAGATGCAGACTTTTCTGTACCGGAAAGCATCCCAGCACCGGAAGCCCCAGTTCTTCCTCAATCACTGGTGTCATTGTCCGGCAGAATCCCTCCGATGTCCGGTTTAATATCACACCAATGATCCGGTGATCCCTGTCATACTGTAATATCCCTGCCAGAAGTGCAACCATCGTGCGCCCCATCCCACGGGCATCCAGCACAAGCACAACCGGCAGATCCAGGGTCTGTGCCAGATGATAGGCGGAGCCCTCTTTTTGTGTGCCTCCTAGGCCATCGTATAATCCCATGGCTCCCTCGATCACCGAATAAGAGAAGCTCTCCCGGTCATATCCATACAGTTCCCGGATCTGATCTGCCCCTGAAAAAAACGTATCCAGATTGCGCGACGGTACACCAATCACCTGACGGTGAAACATGGGATCAATATAGTCTGGTCCGCTTTTGAACGCACGAACTGCAAGTTTTCTGTTTTTCATTGCTGCCAGCAACGCACAAGTGATTGTCGTTTTTCCACTGCCGCTTTGCGGCGCTGCCAGTACCATTCCACTGTGTAACATAGTTCTCTCCTCATTATGCCATCGTCAGCACACAGATATATACGGGGTTCTCAGCCTGCATCAGATGATAGGTTCCCACAGTTTTTGCCCTGCTGACCTGCACCTGTATGATTTCTGTCTGCATTTTCCCTGCAGCAAGTTCTGTAATCTGAGCCACGGTTTCAAGACTTATGGCATTGACAACCACACGTGTCCGTGGATTCTTCTCCCAGATGACATGCAGAATATCCGCAAGGCATCCACTGCTTCCCCCAATAAATACATGTGTCGGAGGTTCCAGGGATTCCAATATATCCGGTGCTTTCCCATCCACCGGAATCACATTTGCCAGATGAAATTTTTCCAGATTCCGGCGCAGAAGCTGCTGTGCTGTGGCTTTTTGCTCAATGGCGTACACACGAATCCCCGGACTGCACGTTGCACATTCCACTGCAATCGATCCGGTACCACTCCCCACATCGTATACCACAGCATCTTCTGTCAGGCCAAGTTTGCATAAGGAAAGTGCACGCACTTCTTCCTTGGTCATTGGAACCGTTTTTTCCCCTTCCACGACACGCAAAAATGATTCATCGGACATCCCTGGAACAAGACGTCTTTTTTGCACATTTTCATTGCATAATAACAGGGTATACAGACCTTCTTCTTTTACATTTTTTGCCTCTCCATACGATAGCTCGCGGATTTTTTCTCTGTCATAAGAGAGCTGAAATCCAGCAATCATGCGGGTTTGCGTCAATTTTTCTTCTTCTATCCAGCATCCGATCCGTCGGACATCCTCCACCCCGGAAACCAGCAAAAATGTTTTGGAAAAATGCCGGATCGCATCGAGAACGAGCGCTCTGGTCTCTGCGGTATCTTTTTTCCCGTGGATACTTATAATTTTTGCATCCTGCCAGGCAATTCCTGTTGCCGCAGAGAGGTAGGAAACGGATGAAATTCCTGGAAAAATACGAATTTTTTTGTAATTATTTTTATTTAATTCTGTTTTTATTTTTTCTGTTCCACTGTAAAATCCAGTATCTCCGGAAAATAATATGGAAACTTTCAGCTTCTGTCCATCCATTTGGGATTCCTTTTGTCTTAAAACCGGTAAAATATCTTTTGCGAGATAAAAAGGATAGGTTTCCTTACTGTTTTCCACCACTTCGAGCATCCGTTCTGCCCCAAAAACCACATCAGACTCTTCCAGCGCGCTTTTTGCTTCCTGTGTCAGTGTTGCTGCACTCATACCGATGCCAATCAGGGAAATTTCCACCTCCGGACGACCAGAAATCGTATGTCCAAGCAGACGGGAAAGTGTTTCGGTTACCTGTGCATAAGACATTCCCTGCTCCTGCTCCTGCTCCTGTTCCTGTTTCCCGATCACGCATGCCGTAATCCCTGCCTTCTGTGCTGCCGCAAGTTTTTCCTGAAATCCGCTGTGCGCACCGCTGGCTTTTGTAACCAGATAGCGGATCGAAAACTGATGGATCATTGCCAGATTCATTTCCTCCGAAAACGGACCCTGCATCGCAAGAATCTGCTTTCCGCGGATACCCGCCTTTTCACAGAGACCGATACTCTCCAATCCGGGAAGCACACGCACAAACAAACGCTCCTTCAGGGGTGCAAATACCGCCAGCTCTTTGCTTCCGGTTGTCAGAAGAATGTTTCCGGATGTGTCCGTAAGTGCCTGGACACAGCTTTCATAATCGGCAAACACATGCACGGTTCCAGCGCGCTCTTTCATGCCTTCGTTTTCCGGTATGCTACAGATTCCATCGTCCATTCGCCGCTGGAGCCGCAGATATGGAATTCCACTTCCTTTTGTACTCTCCCGGATGTTGGCAGACACTTCTGTGGCAAACGGATGCGTAGCATCCACGACTGCCGCATAGTTGTTCTGTCCGTTTTTTTTCAGCAGGGCGCGCATTTCCTCTACGTCCAGTCTTCCTACACAGACCTTCACCCCGGCAAGTTCCGGCATGACCATCTGACCGTATTCGGTTGCTACATGCACATCACAGGCAATATGTGCCCGTGAAAGTTCCTGTGCGAGAAGACGACCTTCCGTTGTTCCCGCATAAATTAACACTTTCTCTGCCATCTTATTCCTCTTCCCCGTTTTCTGCTGCTATATATGGTATCCTCTCGGTGTCACAAGCTTTCCATCAATAATTTTTGTCTGGGAATTCCCGATAAATACCGTGGTAAACATGTTCACCTGTGTATGCACCAGTTCCGCCATGGGAAGTGTTACGGCTTTCGTATCATCGCGTCCGATATTTTCCACATACCCACAGGCACGCTCCGGTTCCACCCCGTGTTCCATCAGAATTCTGCAGGCACGCTCCAGATAGTCTGCCCGTTTATGGCTCGACGGATTATAAATTGCCATTGCAAAATCTCCCTCTGCCGCTGCAATCAGCCGTTTTTTAATCCTCTCCCACGGGGTGAGAAGATCACTCAGGCTGATCACGCAAAAATCATGGTTGAGAGGAGCCCCAAGCACTGCCGCACCGCTGCTTGCTGCTGTTATTCCGGGAATTACTTCAATGATACAATCATCATATAATTTTCCGATTTCCAGCATCAGGGATGCCATCCCGTAAATTCCGGCATCCCCGCTGCAGATCAATGCCACTTTTTTGCCTTCTCTTGCCTTCTCGAAACACATCTGGCAGCGTTCCCGCTCCTGCCGCATCGGTGTAGACAATAATTCTTTGCACCCGAACCGTTCCCCAAGCAATTTCAGATATACGGTATAACCGATGATCACATCACTGGCTTCTAACACCTGCATGGCTTCCTGCGTCATCATATTTTCCTGTCCCGGTCCCATACCGACCACATAAATCCGGTGTTTCATTTCTTTCTCCTTCCTTTCGTCTCACACAAACTGCAATACGATTTTCTCCCGTTTTGCCACGGCAATTGTCACGCCATCCATAGCCTGCTTATGTATCAGCAAACTACCTCCGTCTGCTGCAGCGACCGCAGCACGCTCACACACATTATCCACTCCTACGGTTCGGGATACAAACGCGGATGCGGTGAATTCACCAGACACTTTTTTCAGTTCTCCGGCAGAAAAAACGACAAACGGTACCCGCAAATGCTGTGCCAGTTCCTGCAGACCGGGTTCTTTTTCCTTCACATCAACCGATGCCAGGGCATATATATCATCCAGGTCTATTTTTCTGCTATCCACCAATGTTTTTATCATTTGTTTTATCTCGTTATAACTTTTATTTTTTTTGCATCCCATGCCAAGCACCGTTGTTTTCGGAGCTAAAATAAGCGTTTTACGGTATTCCCGTGGCTCTTTTTTTGTAATCCACACATCCACAGCATGTTCCGCCTGTGCTTCGTTCCACGAAATCAGCTTTACTTCCTTTGGCGACTGTAATTCTGCCACCTCCTCCGGGGACATACATGCCGGATCTACCGCCATCACAATGATTTCGCCCTGTAACAGTTTTCCAGACACATGCCGGATCGCTTCGGGGTTACACACCCGCAGGCCATTTTTTCTTGCAAATACATCAACGGCAAAAAGCCCATTCACGTCCGTTGCAGTCGTCACAACCGCAGCGGAATGCAATGATTCTGCGATCTGCTGCGCCAGTTCATTGGCACCACCCAGATGTCCAGACAGCACCGGAATCACAAACTGTCCGGCCTCATCCAGCACCAGTACCGGACTGTCCACGGTTTTGTGGCGGATCAAAGGTGCGATGGCCCGTACGGCAATCCCGAGAGCTCCAATGAAAATCACGGGAAACTGTTGTGCAAAAGCCTCCTCCAGAAAATCCGGAAGTGACCGGTTTCCTCTTTCTCTTATCTGTATCTTTGAAACTGCAGGATGACCACCGTAACGGCTCTGCCAAAATCCATACGAAACAGAAAGTGAAAGTTCCGCGATTCGTGCCGCAAACTCTCTTCCACGTTCCGAAAACCAGGTCATATACAGGATCATTCCGGTAACTCCTTCCCCGCATCCGTGTCACGCATTAATCTATCGTCTTCTGCGTTTTTTGGTGTTTTTGCCTTGCGGAATTCAGTTGTAAAATCCGGTGCGTAGAGTCTGGAGCGCGTATAATGCTGATTTGATATTACATCTCCGACCAGCACCAGAGCGGTTTTTGTAATATTATGTTTCTTTGCCACCGCCGCCAGCTCCTGCACAGTACAGATATATGCTTCCTCGTCCGGCCAGGTTGCCTTGTACACCAGTGCCGCAGGTGTATCCGGCTCATATCCGCCATTTACAAGGCGCCGTGATAATTCCTCCAGCATTCCGGTACTCAGATAAATTGCCATGGAAGCATGGTGTGCGGCAAAACTCTCAATACTCTCCTTTTCCGGTACCGCCGTCCGTCCGGCCATCCGGGTGATGATCAGTGACTGTGACACATCCGGAAGGGTATACTCCAGATTCAGCGATGCCGCTGCTCCAAAACAGGCACTCACACCCGGACAACTCTCATACGCAATCCCCTTCTGATCGAGAATATCCATCTGTTCCCGCACCGCTCCGTATATACTGGGTTCTCCCGTATGAAGTCGAATCGTGATTAAATTATTTTTTTCTGTCTGTTCCATCACCGAAATAACCTCTTCAAGTGTCATTTTGGCGCTGTTATGAACCTCACAGCCCTCTTTTGCATAATCGAGAAGCTGTGGATTGACCAGCGAACCGGCATAGATGATGACATCTGCTTTCTGCAGCAGACGCATTCCCCGCACAGTAATCAGATCCGGTGCTCCGCTTCCTGCTCCGACAAAATAAATCATAGCAACCTCCTGAGTAATTCTTCTGCTTTTGCAGTCATCCCAAGCAGCCCGTAGGTATTGGAATAGACAATACACTCGATCTGTAACCGACCGGCCGCACGTTTTTTCAGATAGAAATCAATTTTTTCCATGATATCTTCCATAACCTCTTCTTTTTTACCTTCGGCATCAATAAACGCAAATGCTTCCTCGGTTGTGACGCAATCTAAAATCTTCTTTAAACATTCTAAAGATACATTTTCACGGATGCCGGCTGCCGCTAAAAGTTCCATCCGACAATCTCCCTCATGGGAATGGGTGTTCATAATGCCTCCCGCCACCTTAATCAGTTTTCCAATATGTCCGGTCAGAAGCATTGCACAAAATCCCAGTTCCGCCGCCATATCGATCGTCTCACCGATAAAATTACTGCATTTCACACTGCGGTCAAGATCATATCCATAGGTCTGCTGCATGAAATCCAGTCCATAATTTCCCGGTGAAACTGCCGCAATGGTCTGCCCTTCTGCACGCTGCTGGCGGAGTTCCACACGGATGGTCTCCTTAAGTGCCTGACTGCTCATCGGTTCCACAATTCCTGTCGTCCCCAGTATTGAGATTCCCCCGACAATCCCCAGTCTTGGATTAAACGTACGCTCTGCAAGTGCTTCCCCATCCGGCACAGAAATCAGAATATGCAGTGTTCCGTGAAAATCACAAATCCGGCACACTTCCTGCACTTCCCGGGTGATCATTTCCCGCGGCACATGATTGATTGCGGCATTGCCTACGGGCTGATCCAGTCCGGGTCTCGTCACACGGCCCACACCCTTTCCTCCGTCAATCTGCAGAAGTTCTTTTTCTCCATCCCCACGGTTGTCCGCGGTGACCGTGGCACAGATTTTACTTCCGCTGGTCACATCCGGATCATCGCCGCCATCCTTGACCACAGCGCAGGAAACCTGAGATTCCCCGCGCACGATATCCGTCACTTCCGCGGTGTATGGAATTCCTTTTGGGGTCTCAATCGTTATACAGTTTTTTATTTTTCCCGTCAGAAGCATATATGCCGCAGCCTTTGCAGCAGCGGCAGCACAGCTGCCGGTTGTAAATCCGTACTTCACACCAGATACGCCTCCTTCTTTCCTTTATACCGGCCGGATCTGATATAACAGTGCGTTTACGATTGCTGCCGCTACATTGCTGCCGCCTTTTCTACCGCGGTTGACAATATGCGGCACATCTGTTTTTAAAATCAGTTCTTTTGCCGCCTCTACATTTACAAATCCCACCGGAACTCCAATAATAAATGCAGGACGCCAATCACTTTTCTGCATCAGTTCATAGAGCGAAATCAATGCCGTCGGCGCATTTCCCACGGCAAAAATTACAGGTTTGTCAATATTTGCTGCATGTTCCATACTGACCGTCGCACGTGTCACCTGCCGCGTCTTTGCCTCCCGCGCCACATCCTCATCTGCCATAAAACAATGCACCGTTCCCCCGAATTCCCCTAACCGTTTTTTGTTGATGCCTGCAAGTGCCATATTAGTATCCGTGACAATGTCAGCGCCACCTGCAATCAGTTCTTTGGCAATCTGCACGGCATGGGGAGAATACGTCATCGTCTTTGCATAATCAAAATCCGCACTTGTATGGATCACGCGCTTTGTCACCGGCTCCTGCTCCGGTGGAAGCACGATACCACGCTCCTTTAGTTCTTCCCCTATGATGGCAAAACTTCGTTTTTCAATCTCTCCCGGAAGAACATATTCAATGTTTTCCATAACGTTTTTCTTCCCCTTTCTTCTTTATATCCAGCAATGCCTCAATCAGTTGTACATTTTCCGGATGACCTTTTACGGCAATTCTGTAAAAGTCCTGTCCCAGTCCTGTATAGTTTGCGCAGTTTCGGATCAGAATTCCTCTTTCCAGCAATAATCTGTACAGTGGAATTTGTGTTTTCAGCAACAAAAAATTAGCTTCAGAAGGAAAAATTTTCATTTGATCTCCAAATATTTTTGTTAACTCGTGTTTTAAAAAGTGCTTTTCTTCCTGAATCAGCCCAATCGTATCCTTCAGATACTTTCTACGACTCCAACCAGGAAGCGAATCATTCAGAATATCCATGCCGATCCGCTGCGCAACCACAGATACATTCCACTCCGGCAGCTGATGCGCAATTTTTTCACAGATATCTTTCTGCGCCAGCAGATACCCCAGCCGGATTCCCGGAATCGCATAGATCTTTGTATATGCCCGCACGACAATCAGATGCGGATATTTCCGGATCCAGGAAACATATCCTTCCGTCCCCGTGAATGCAATGAAACATTCGTCCAGCACCACAGTAATCTGTTTCTTTTCACACACGTCAAGAAGCGTCTCCAAAAGAGACGCTTCCATTTTGTTTCCCGCCGGATTCGCTGGATTCGCCAAAAATAATAAGCTGATTCCATCCAGATGCCTGCACAATGACTCCATCTGTGCCATGTCCATGGCAAAATTATTTTCTTCCTGCAACGGGATACTGCATACCTCGGCGCCCACTGTCTGAGCCGCCCAGGCATATCCCGAAAAAGAAGGAGCCAAAATGCCCACCCGCTTCGGGCGCAGTGCATGCACAATCGCAACAAATAATTCGGATGCTCCGTTGCCACACACTACTTCTTCTGTTGAAAAACCATAAAGTGCTGCAAGCCGTTCCCGCAACAGCACATTGTCATACTGTGGATAACGGTTGCTGTGAACCGCCGCTTCCGCCATCCGTTTCTGCAATATCTCCGGCAGCGGCAGCGGATTGGTATTTACAGAAAAATCATATGTGATCTGATTTTGATAAATATCCCCACCGTGTGCGGCCACCGTCATGCTGCGTGTTCTCCTTCTTTCCTGTTTTCCCGTATCTGCATTACTGCTTTACTTCTTATTTTACTACAGGAATTCTTTGATTCCAAGGAAAAATCACACAAACCATTTTTATTGTAGATCTCCAGCCAGCTCCTGCATCAGATGATGTACCGTAGTAATCTCGTGAATCCGTCCCGTATTCGCCCCACAGAATACCAGACCGTTTTCCACATCCCCACGCACGGCATCGATCAACGCTTTCGTAATACAGTAAGGAACTTTCTGCGGACTGCATTTTTCCAGACAGTTGTAACACTTACTGATTGGCAGCTTTGCGCGCTTTACACGATCGATAAACTTATTGCGCAATGCACGTCCCGGCATACCGACCGGGCTTTGGATAATCTCGATATTTTCCTCACTGGCGTGAATATACGCCTCCTTGTATGCCTCCGATGCATCACATTCTTCGGTTGCAACAAAGCGGCTGGCAATCTGCACACCATCTGCGCCGAGATCCAGCGCATGCGAAATATCTTTCTGATCAAATATCCCGCCGGCCACAATGACCGGAATATTTTTCTGATACCGTTGTTCGTATTCCTTTTTGCAGTCGATAATCTGCCGGATCTCTCCGTCAAAATTAATGGCATCCATATGTGCCAGCTGTTCATTGGAAAATCCCAGATGCCCGCCGGCCTTCGGTCCCTCCACTACAATAAAGTCCGCCGTGCGGTCATAGCGGTGCGCCCACATCTTCAATATCAGCTGGGTTGCACGCTTCGAGGATACAATCGGAGCAATCTTTGTCCGGCAGGTTTTGCTGACAAGCTCCGGCAGATTCATGGGAAGCCCGGCTCCACTGATAATCACATCTGCCCCTGCCGCAACTGCTGCCCGGACATGCTCTTTGTAATGCTTTAATGCAACCATAATATTGACACCCACAAGTCCGTTTCCACAGGCAAGCTCCTTTGCTTTCCGGATATGTTTTTTGATGGCTTTTAAGTTACAGCCTGCCTGATCATTCTCGAAGCCTTCTTCATCGTAGCCGATCTGCGCAGTAGAAATGATACCGACACCACCCTCCTTTGCCACCGCTCCCGCCAGATGGCATCTGCTGATTCCTACCCCCATGCCACCCTGGATGATCGGAATTTTTGCAATCAGATCCCCGATCTGCAGTTGTTTCAACTTTGATGTATATGTGCTTATCATGCACGTTTCCTCCATATTTCAAAACTGTTTGACTATCAAACAATTTTCAGTATATGGCAATGTGGTTTCTTTGTCAACATGTATTTGTTTTCATTTCTTTTATACGTAGTTTTATTTACTACTTTCATATCTGATATTTCTTCTAAATGCAAAAACCGTGGGTTTCCGATTTCACTGAAATCCTGAAAACCCACGGTATCTGGCATGTCGTCTTATCCTCTATCGTGCATTTGCCGGCTCCACGTTGACCGACTTTCCTTTGATCTTTACATTTTTCATGGCTTTTAATACATCTTTTCCATACTCCTGCGGCACCTCGACAAATGTGTAATTATCATACATGTCAATTGCCCCCACAAGTTTGCCCGGAATCTTTGCCTCTCCGGCTACAGCCCCGAGAATATCTCCCGGGCGGATCCGCTGGCTCTTTCCGATGTTAATGAACAGACGTACCATCCCTTCCTCGGCTCCGGTATCTCCTGCTAATGCATCATCAAATTCGTGATCCTCCTTTGATAATTCCACTCCGCCGATTGCCTGTTTTAAAAATGCAGCTGCAATATCCATCGCGGTATAATCAGAGTTGTTCACCTGCTGCTCTATCAGTTCAATCATATCGCGCAGATCTCCGTCCTCGATAATCTGTCCGATGCCGTCAAGAATCTTATCCGCCTTGATCGCTGCCACATCATCCGAAGATGGGATTGGCTGCGCCTTGATCTTTGTCTTGCAATAGCGCTGGATCTCTTTGAGTTTGTATACTTCCTTGCCCTTAACGAAATTAAACGCTTTTCCGGTACGGCCGGCGCGTCCGGTTCTTCCGATCCGGTGCACATAATATTCATTGTCCTGCGGCAGATCATAGTTGAATACCGCTTCAACATCATCCACATCAATTCCACGCGCTGCGACATCGGTTGCAATCAAGATATCTGTTTTCCCATTTCGGAATTTTTTCATCACTCGGTCACGCTGCACCTGTTTCATATCGCCATGAATTCCCTCTGCTGCATAGCCGCGCCCCTGTAATTCCGATGCCAGTTCATCCACCATGCGCTTGGTATTACAAAATACCAGCGAAAGCTTTGGATTATAATAATCCAGCAGGCGTGTCAGCACTTCCATCTTATCATTTCTGCGCACATCATAATAATACTGGTCAATATTTGGAACCGTCAGTTCTTTCTTCGTCACCTTGATCGTAGTCGCATCATGCTGGAATTTTCTTGTGATTTCCAGAATCGGCTTTGGCATAGTTGCCGAAAAAAGTACGGTCTGCCGGTCTTCATCCGGGATATAGGATAAAATTGTTTCTATATCCTCGCGGAATCCCATATTAAGCATCTCATCCGCTTCATCCAGCACAATCGTGTTAATATAATCACAGCGAATGGTTTTGCGGCGCAGATGATCCATCACACGCCCCGGTGTTCCGATGATGATGGTTGCCCCACCTTTTAATGCCTTGATCTGACGGGAAATATCCTGCCCTCCATAAATGGGAAGCACTTTGATCCCATGCATATATTTTGCAAGTTTCCGGATTTCTTCCGCACTCTGGATGGCCAGTTCTCTTGTCGGAGAAAGTACGATTGCCTGCGTTTTTTTATTATTAGGGTCCACTTTCATCAAAAGAGGGATTCCAAAAGAAGCTGTCTTTCCGGTCCCGGTCTGTGCCTGACCGATCACATCTACCCCGCTCATCACAACCGGAATCGCCTGTGACTGGATGGGTGTTGCCTCTTCAAATCCCATCTCTTTGATTGCCCGCAGAAGCTGCGGATATAACCCTAATTCTTCAAATTTAACTGTTTCCATTTTCATCCTTTTCTTTTTTGCCAGGTTTCGACTGCCATGCCGCTACAATGCAGTTCCCATGGTCACGTCTTCAGTTTCATCAAGCCCCCCTACACAATAATTGTTCCGGCTGAATTTCTTCACCCGGTAAAGCATATTATCTGCTGCATGCAAAAAATCCCAGCTGCGGTTTCCCTTGCGCGGGATTCCCCAACAGACTCCCTGCGAAATCGTCACTACGGGAAGTGCCTTGGAAAACCGGTGCTCCATTTCCAGTGCAAGTACACGTCTGCGCAGCTCCTCTGCATAGGAAACTGCCTGTTCCCATGTCACATTCGCATAGATAATGACAAACTCATCCCCTCCATACCGTGCACAGAATCCTTCCGCTTCCTCCACCAGATTACGGATTGTATTTGCGATACTTACCAGACACCGGTCTCCTTCCTGATGTCCGTAATTATCATTATATTCCTTAAAATAATCAATATCGAGTATTTCCATCGCAACCGGAATATCATTCTCCTGCGAATAGGCAAACACCTCTTCTGCATAATCATTCAGACGGAACCTGTTTGCCATACGCGTCAACGGATCCTGCTCGGAACGCTCCTGTAATACAAGATTCTTTCGTTCCGCCTTCATTCTGGCTTTGCGCATATTTTCCAGATTTTTGCGCAACGTAATCATACTCGAAAGCATGTTGCGCGTCACTACTTCATTCCGTTCAGACAATTCATAGTAAAGCCCTGCCGCCTGCAGATATTCCGCATTCTGGTTATGCTTCCGGTAAAATTTCATCTTCAGGGACAGAACTTTCAGCTGCAGATTAATGATCTTAAAATTCACCACCTGTGGTTCGATTACTTCAATGATACGCCAGAACGATTCATCCTGGTCCGTTTCCAGCAACACCAGACAACAACGGTAATAATCCGAAAAAAAGTCCAGTACCGTCAGATTATCCGGAAGATTCTGATGGATCATCTGAATACTCTCATTCCGCTTCTGTACATCTCCCATCTTGTGATAATAAATTACATCCACGATGTCGATAAACAGCCGCTCTGTAAGGGCAACCTGTTCCCAGCCATCTTTATGCAGATACTCCAGATATGGTTTTGCTTCCTGTAGACGATCCTGCAGGATCAGACATTCTGCCATATTTCCATAAAAAGCATACATATAAAAATTATACTTTTCATCCTTCTGTTTTGTCTGCAAAATCTGATAAGCTTCTAAAAAAGAATTCTCGGAATCTGCATAATGCCCACACTCCAGATACAATAACCCCATATTGATCAGAATCATAATCTTTTGCATTGGAAGATCATATGTATCACTGTCCTTAAGACCATTCATATAATAGTCAAGCGCAAGCGATGGATTTCCTCTGCTCATGGATGCGATTCCCAGAAAATTGTAACAACGCACCACAAGTTCCCATTCCTCTGCACGGTCCAGATACGTCAGTGCCTCTGTCATCATATGGAAAAAATGTGCTCCGTCATTTAATTCATAATAGATTTCCCCACCATAAAAGAAACCGAATCCCATCAGCTTTGGATCATCTGTTTTTCGTCCATACGCTATGATATCCCGACAGCATTCCAACACCACGTCCGCATTGGTTTCCCGATTTTCCAGAACTGTATGAATCCACTGTTGTACGGTTGTATTGTACTGGTTAAATTCCATATTTTATCCCTCTTAAGCTGAGATACCTCTTGATTATGTACGGTTTTTTCGCATAAAGCTCCAAAACCGTTTACATTTTATTGTATTAGAAAAAACTATGAATGTCAATCCAGCGTATCCATCGCCATCTGCGGAAGATATTCTTTCGGATCCACAGCTTTTCCATCTTTTTTCAGCTGAAAATAGACGTTACTGCCTTCGGTTGTATAATATTTTGTCGGCTCACTGACATAACCCAGCACCTGACCAGCTTCCGGCGTATCCCCTTTTGCAAAATTCAGTTCCTTCAACTGTCCGTAAACCGCAGCATATCCGTCACCCAGATCCTGTATCACAGTACATCCCGTCTCTTCATTTTCCTGAATATCTGTGATTTTTCCCTTTGCCATTGCAAATACTTTGTCATTGACTTTTCCGCTGATCACCATAGCAGGATTGCATCGGTACTGCTCTAACGTGGGAAAATAAATGGTGGAATCCATGCTATAATCCAGAAGAACATCTCCTTCTATTGGCCAGACCGCAGAACTCTTATCAAAATGTTGTGTCACCGCAGCCGCTGTTTCTACAGCTTTTTCCTCGTCCTGTTTCTGCTCCTGCTGGGTTTCCTCCTGCTCCATCTTTTCCTGTTCTGCAAGCTTTAATGCCTGTTCTTCTGCTTTTTTTGTTGCATCTTCCACAGTTGTTCTCGGTTTTACTTCGTAGGAAGCCGGTGTCTCCTGCTGTGTTGTTTCTGCAATTTTCTGTTCTGCTTCCCTGCGTTCTTTTCCTTTATCCGTGGCATATACACTGACAAATCCAATCACTCCCGCTACCAGACACGCGACAGTGGCTATATACTGTTGTTTTCTCATTTGGCTTACCTCCATCATCATTTCGTTTTATGGTCTTTGATGATAGTATGGACTGCCCGCGCTGTTTTTATACAGCACTCCTGTGATCATAAATAATATTGGAGAGCTGTGCAAACTGCTCTAAAGAAAGTGCCTCTCCACGAATATTAACCGGTACGCCAAGTTCCTCAATACATGCCTGCAGTTCTTCTTTCGGAAGACCGAATGCACCATAATTGGCAAGCCCGTTTGCCAGTGTTTTCCTGCGCTGATTGAACGATGCCCGGATCACCTGAAACAGCAGTTTTTCACTTTTTACGGTAACCGGCGGTTCACTGTGTCGTGTCAGACGGATCACGGCACTGCCGACTTTCGGCTGCGGCATAAAACAGCTTGGCGGAACATTGACTACGATTTCCGGTTTTGCGTAATATTGCACCGCCAGGGAAAGTGCGCCATATTCCTTGCTTCCCGGTCCTTCCTGCATACGATCCGCTACTTCTTTCTGTACCATGATCGTGATACTGTCGATCGGCACATGGCTTTCAAACAATCCCATGATGATCGGAGTCGTAATGTAATACGGAAGATTTGCAACGACCTTGATCGGCTTCCCGTTATTTTTTTCTTCCGCAAGTTTTGAAATATTTACTTTTAAAATATCTTCATTCAATACATCAACATTATTATATTCCGCAAGCGTATCTTTTAGAATCGGAATCAGATTGGTATCTATTTCCACTGCCACTACCGCGCGTGCCGCCTCACAGAGATATTGTGTCATGGTTCCGATTCCCGGACCGATTTCCAGCACAAAATCATCCTTTGTGATCTGCGCAGCTTCTATAATTTCCTCTAAAATTCCTGTATCAATCAAAAAATTCTGTCCAAATTTTTTCTGAAAATTAAACTGGTATTTCTGCAATACTGCAATCGTGTTCTTAGGATTTCCTAATGTAGCCATGTTATTCCTCTCTTTCTATAATCGAAAAAGAGCTGCCTCCGTGGTTTAAGAGACAGCTCTTCGTTTCGTTTTATTATGTGATTAGCCCTGAGAGATTGCTCCAGTTGGGCAAACACCAGCACATGTACCACAATCAACACAACTATTTGCATCGATCTCGTACTGAGAAGCACCTGCAGAGATTGCTCCTACAGGACACTCGCCTGCACATGTACCACAGCTAACGCATGAATCAGAAATAACGTATGCCATAATAAAATCCTCCTTATGAATAATGATCATTATTGCCTTATTGGCTTAATGGTATTCTAGTACAAACCCGTCCAAAGCGCAAGCATTTCGGCAAATGTATTTAATTTGATGCATGATCATAAGAAAAATTTTATCGTTCCAGATTTGCAAACTTCGTGTATTCCGGCAGCCATGCGAGGTTCACCGTACCGATCGGACCATTACGCTGTTTGGCGATAATGATTTCTGAAATTCCTTTCAGTTCAGTATCCTTGTTATAATAATCATCACGATAAATAAACATCACGACATCGGCATCCTGCTCGATCGCTCCGGATTCTCGCAGATCGGAGAGCATCGGACGATGATCCGGTCTCTGCTCGACTGCACGGGAAAGCTGGGACAAAGCAAGCACCGGTACATTCAGTTCACGGGCAAGTGCTTTCAGGGAACGGGAGATGTCCGAAATCTCCTGCTGCCGGCTGTCTGTACTCCTGCCGGATCCAGACATCAACTGCAGATAGTCAATGATGATAAGTTTCAGATCATGCTCCAGCTTATATTTACGGCATTTACTGCGCATCTCGGAAATACTGATTCCCGGCGTATCATCAATGATCAGTTCGGAATCCCCTATGATTCCGGCTCCTTCGACGAGTTTCGCCCAGTCAGCATCCGACAGATTACCGGTACGAAGTGCCTGTGCATCTACACGGGATTCCAGGGAGAACAGTCGGTTTACCAGCTGCTCCTTCGACATTTCCAATGAAAATATCGCCGTGCACATGTTTTCATGAAATGCCACATACTGTGCAATGTTTAAAACAAACGCTGTCTTTCCCATAGACGGACGGGCTGCAATCAATACCAGATCCGATGGCTGTAATCCTGCTGTCCGGTAATCCAAATCAATAAACCCTGTCGGTATTCCCGTAACATTTCCGTCCTGCTGTGACGCTTTTTCAATCTTTTCCAGTGCGTTCATGACAACCTGACGAATCGGCACATAGTCTCCACCGGTACGGCTTGACAACAATGCAAAAATATCATGTTCGGTCTTATCCAGAACACTTTCGAGCGATTCTTTGCCCGCATAGCACTCATTCTCTATCTCTTCCGTGACCCGGATGAGTTTCCGCTTCATGGAATTTTCTTTTACAATATTACAATAATATTTGACATTCGCGGATGTCGGAACCGCACGCACCAATTCTCCAACGAATTCCAGACTGGAGACTTCCTGTGGTACATCCTTTTCCTTGAGTTTATTCTGCAGTGTAACCAGATCCACCGGCTGTCCGCTGCTGTACAATTCGATCATCGCATCAAAGAGAATTCCATACTGTTTGTGATAAAAATCTTCCTGCAGAAGGATCTCCATGGCTGTGACAATGGCATCCTGATCCATGATCATGGAACCAATGACCGACTGCTCGGCTTCCAGACTGTTCGGCATCACCCGCTTGATCAGCGTTTCTTCCAAGCGAACTTCCTCCTATTCCTCAACAACCTGAACACGCAGTGTTGCGGTTACCTTTGGATGAAGCTTCACCGGAATCTCATAAGTTCCAAGAGCCTTGATGGATTCGCCCAGCTGCATCTTCTTTTTATCCAGATCCAGCCCTGCCTGCTCTTTTGCAGCCTGTGCAATTTCCTTGGTGGAAACAGACCCGAAAATACGTCCGCCCTCACCGGATTTGATCTTTACAACAACTTTCTTTGTTCCGATCTCCTCCGCCAGTTCCTTTGCGTGCTCTAAATTTTCAGCTGCCACTTTGTCTGCATGCTGATTCTGCAATTTGAGGTCATTCAGATTCTTTGTCGTTGCCTCTACTCCAAGTTTCTTCGGCAGAATTGCATTGCGTGCATAACCGTCACTCACATTTACGATTTCGCCCTTTTTCCCAAGAGCTTTCACATCCTGTAATAAAATTACTTTCATTCCTGTATATCTCCTTCTTCAAGCATTTCATCAATGGTCCGCATAATGGCATGTTTTGCCTCGGAAATCGTACATCCCGTCAACTGTGCACCAGCCACATTCAAATGACCGCCGCCACCCATTCGTTCCATGATTAACTGTACATTAATTTCATCAATAGAACGTGAGCTGATGTATATTTTTCCTGCATACTCTGTCAGCACAAAAGATGCCTTGATTCCTATAATATTGAGCAGCTCATTTGCTGCCTGCGCGCCGACAATCGTCGGACTTTCCACGTCCTCACTCGGACAGACAGAAATTGCAAATGCACCGCGGTATACTTCCGCATGACGCACTGCCTCCGCACGGGCTTTATAGCATGCCATATCATTTCGCAGCATTTTACGCACACGGGTCACTTCTGCCCCGGAGCGTCTGAGATATGCTGCCGCCTCAAATGTACGGACACCTGTTTTGGTCATAAAGTTATTGGTATCAATCAAAATACCTGCATAAATGCAGTCTGCCTCTGCCGGAGAAAGCTTAAATCCCTCCTGAAAATACTGTAAAACTTCCGCTACCATCTCACAGGCAGAAGATGCGTATGGCTCAATATAGGACAGAAGCGGATTTTCAATCACTTCACTGCCCTGACGGTGATGGTCAAATACAACAATTGTATCGGTACGCGTAAGCAGTTCCGGGCATTCCGTATAACTTGGACGGTTCGTGTCCACCACCATAACCAGGGAATTGCGGCTTACCTCTTCAATCGCAATCTCACTATTGATAAACATGTCTTCCGGATAGCCTTTTTCCGGAGTAAAACATTCCATAAGCGGCCGAATCGAAGTTGTTGGCTCATTAATCACGATCTGTGCCTTTTTCCCGAGCACACGGGCTGCGCAGAAAATACCAATTCCCGCACCAAGGGAATCGACATCTGTCAGGCTGTGCCCCATGATAATCACGTTCTCACGGCTCTCAATAATTTCATGCAGCGCATGTGCCTTAACCCTCGCTTTTACACGGGTGTTGCGCTCCACCTGTTTTGCCTTGCCTCCAAAATATGCAATGTCCTCACCATTTTTGACAACGACCTGATCCCCACCTCGTCCGAGTGCCAGATCAATTGCCGCACGTGCCTGCTCATAGTTCTCGTTATAAGAAGTCCCCTTGATACCGACACCGATACTCAGCGTAACCGCCATCTCATTGCCAACTTTGACCGTCTTGACATCTTCAAGTACACTGAACCGGTCATCCATAAGCTTCTGTAAATATTTATACTTAAATACTACAAAATACTTGTCTTTTTCGATTTTGCGGACAAGCGCGTCCATCTTTGAGAAATACTGGTTCACTTTTCGATCGACAAGCGCAATCAGAAGCGAACGCTTCACATCCTCGATACTGTCAAGTGCTTCGTCATAGTTATCAATATAAACAAGTGCCGATACCTGCTTCTGATCCAGATTTTCCTGCTTGCAATGCTGCAGTTCGGTCTCATCAAACAGATACAGTGCCGTCAGGAATTCATCGGAATCCTTCACGTCAATTTCCTTGCTCTCCTCCATGATATCGTCAAAATAAATACGATTCAGGGAAATCCGGAAAATGCGCTCCTTTTTTTCAATCGTAATATTCTGTGCATCTTCGTGTTTCTGAAGAAACTCACGGGTAATATTGGAAAAAAGGGTTGTAATTGATTTATGATAGTTTCTCCCCACTCCCGTCAGCTCGGAAAAGCGTTCATTCACCCAAAGAATTTTTCCTGTATAGTCCAACAGCGCATATGGAATTTCAAACTCATTCAAAAGTTTTTTCTGTACCGTTGCATACTGTGTGGCAAAATTGATAATCTCATTTGCAAGCCGCGGTCTGGTATTATAATATAATCCCAGTTCCAGTACAAAATAGATAGCAATAAATACCGTCAGCAAAAAGCCTGCCGTCACATCGTAAAAATAAAGCCCCACATCTGCGAGTGTCATCGGGATCGTCAGCCACAATGGCCAGCAGAGATACGATCTCAGTTTTCCCTTAAACCGAACCTTTGATTTCATTTACGCTCCTGTTCTTTCCACATCATCGCCCAACTGTGGAATATACCCCCACATCAATAATCTATAGTATAACATTTTCCCTGTGCAAAATAAAGACCTTACTGAGATAACAAAAACTGCCCCATTTTCATGGAGCAGTTTCGTCCAATGCATCACAGATGTATCTGCGTTATCCGTTTTCTTTTGCAATTTCCACAATGGATTTGCTCAGTCCTGCAATCCCCTGAATATCCGATGGGATAATAATCTTGGTTGCCTGACCGTCTGCTGCCTTGGCAAATGCCTCCAGACTCTTAATCTGAAGTACCGCATTATCCGGAGCAGCTTCTTTGAGCATACGCAGACCATCTGCATTGGCCTGCTGGATCTTTAATGTAGCCTCTGCCTGACCTTCTGCCTCTTTGATGGTTGCTTCCTTCTGTGCCTCGGCACGCAGGATTGCAGCCTGTTTTTCAGCCTCTGCATCGAGAATTGCAGACTCCTTATTTCCTTCTGCAACCAGAATTGTAGATTTTTTCTCACCTTCTGCACGCAGAATGGCTTCACGCCGCTCGCGCTCTGCCTTCATCTGTTTCTCCATGGCATCCTGAATTGCCTTTGGCGGAATAATGTTCTTTAACTCCACACGATTTACTTTGATACCCCACGGATCTGTTGCCACATCCAGCGTTGCACGCATCTTGGTGTTGATGGTCTCACGCGATGTCAGTGTCTCATCCAGTTCCAGATCACCAATGATATTACGAAGCGTCGTAGCAGTCAGATTTTCAATTGCCATGATTGGATTTTCCACACCGTATGCATACAGCTTTGGATCCGTGATCTGAAAATATACAACCGTATCAATCTGCATTGTTACGTTATCTTTTGTGATTACCGGCTGTGGTGGGAAATCAACCACCTGTTCCTTCAACAATACCCTTTTTGCAATACGGTCAATAAACGGCACCTTAAAATGCAGCCCTACCGACCATGTGGTAAGATACCCTCCAAGTCTCTCCACAACTACCGCATGCGCCTGTGGAACAATTTTCACACAGTTCACAATAACGACCAATGCAATGATCACTACAATGAGAATTACAACAGGCATAACTTTTTCCTCCTTTACCTATACCTTTTCTACTATAAGTTTGACACCACTGATTGCCAGAATTTTTGCTTCTTCTCCCGGTTCAATGATCTCATTATCATTACGGGTACGCACCGTCCACTCCTGTCCATGAACAACTGCCATCCCGGTCTGATCCATATTACTGACGCGCTCGGAAATCCGTATATTTTCCCCAATCAGGCTATCCGCGTTTGTTCTTTGCATTTTGGCATTTACATATTTACGCGCCCACGGTCTTGTCGCAGCAAGCAAAAGAATGGATACCACGAAAAATACCATAAACTGCACCACCGGATTTACCCCTGCCATTGCCATAACCAGTGCCGCAAGTGCACCTGCGGCAAACCATATGCACGTTAGTCCTATTGTTGCAAGTTCTCCCAGAACAAACACAATCAAAAGTACCATCCAAAGCAATTCATACGGATCCATCGCTCTTATAATTATCATAGACTCTCCCTCTTTTCTGCCACTTTTTTATTTTGGCGAATGCACAGAATACATACCGGCATTTTCCATCCGGATCACAAATGCTTTTGCAAATCCGGCTGCTTTTGCATAATGCTGAATCTGTGGCTGTTGCACCAGTTTTAAGTCCCATCCGTGCATCTGCACGATTTTTGACACGATGGAAAGTCCAAGTCCGTTTCTCCCATCGCTTACCCGCGCTTTGTCCCCACGCGTAAAAGGATCAAACAAATGCTGCGCCTGTTCCTCTGGAATCAGAATTCCGCTGTCTGCCACCAATACATAAATCCGCTCCAGCTCCCTATAAGCAAACAGTCCGATTCTTGTTCCCTTTGGATTGTGCTGCATGGCATTTGTCAGAAGATTTGTCACTACACGGGATAACTGAAGTTCATCCGCCCAGACCGGTATCGTTTCCTCCGGAATATCTGCTGTCAGTGTCATTCCGTTTTCTTCCATCTCTGCATACAGCATTGCCGCATTTTCTCTGAGAAGTTCACACAAATCAAGTGTTTTTCCATTTAATGCAAACCCTTCACTATCCAGTTTTACATATTCAAACAGCAAATTGATCAGATTTCCGATCCGAACCGATTTATTCTGGATGGCGTTCAGATATTCCTGCTGTTTTTCCGGTTCCTGTACCATATGATCCGCCAATGCTTTTGCGTAACCGGATACGGTCGTGACCGGTGTCCGAAGATCATGTGCGATATCGGAAAGCATCAGATTCCGCTTACGGTCAAACTCTCTCTGCTGTTGTTCGCGCTCCTCCTGGATCTGATGAAACTCCGCCATCACAATCCGCGCGAACGTTATCGCACCCAAAATATAAGGAAGCAGCATACACACCATTAACAGCAGAAGAACCACAAACAGCAGGATGGCTTTCCATCCTTCCATCTCCTGTACGACGACGGAACTCCTTGTCGCCGGAAGTGCATTGCCCAGCCAGTCCTGTAACCTTTCCCCTGTCCACTGCATCATTCCCTGCAGCGGTGATGGCAAAAGCATCCGGACGGCATTTACTATCAGCAATAACAGAACACATATGATAAAAATAAACAGATCCGTCTTTCCAACGGATGACTGCCTCTGGTAATCCGGGAAAAAAACTTTCATCACCACAGGCATAACCGCCTGGCTGATCAAAAAACTGATCAGCGACTGTGCAACTGTCACTAGTACAAGGATATAAATAAACCGTTTGATCAAAAATGCCTGTAAATCACGCATTGCTATTTCTCCAGCCGATAGCCCAATCCGCGGATGGTTCGAATATAAGCTGCCGGGTCTTCGTCAAGTTTTGCCCTCAGCTTGCTGATGCAGACCATAATATTATTGTCTGCAACCACATAAGTGTCACCCCATCCCTGTTCATAGATCTGTTGTTTGGTAAACACTTTCCCCGGATGCTTCATAAATAACTCCATGATCCGGTACTCTACCGAAGTCAGTTCAATCGGTTCTCCATTTTTTTTGAGTACGCAGCCTTCCGGATCCAGTTCCAGATCCCGGACGGTCAGTATACCGGATGACAGTTCCGCTGTCCCCAGCGCATAAAACCGACGGATATTTGAATTGACACGTGCTACTGCCTCCAAAGGATTGAACGGTTTTGCCAGATAATCATCTGCCCCGAGATTTAACCCCAGAATCTTCTCGGAATCCGCATCCTTTGCCGAAAGTATCATAACGGGAATATTGCTTGTTTTACGTAATTCCTGCAACACATGGTATCCGTCCATCTCCGGCATCATAATATCCAGCAGACACAGATCCACATGTTCTTTCTTTAGCAGTTCCAGTGCCTGCTTCCCGTTTTCTGCCTCAATAATCTGATAATTTTCATTTTCCAGATACAGCCGGAGAAGCGTTCGTATCTCCGGCTCATCATCTGCAATTAAAATCGTATAATTCATACATTCTCCTGCCGGAAAGGTGAATTCACCGGATCCGCCTGCTGTGTAAATCCGTTTGAACCAGCCGGGTTTGCATAGCACAGTGCCTCATACAGTGCGGCATGTGTTGCATTCACATATGGTGACACATAAAAGATTGCAAGAATTCCAAGTGTCAGTCCGGATAAAATGTACCATCCGATAAAGGACAGATCCAAAACAAATGCTTTCCATTTCTGTCCCTGCATCATACGCTTGCTTTCCGCAAATGCCTGCTCTTTGGTCATCTGCGGGTTATCTGCCAGAAGGTACGGAATCATCATATATTCATATGCTTTTACAATACCCGGAATGATAAAAAGCAATGACCATAAAACCGTAAACAAATCACGGAAAAACATTGTCTTTGCAACATTCCTGTAATTATTGTCAAATCCATATCCAATGTTCCCAATCTGTGCCGGCTCGTTTAAGTTGCGGATAAAGAATCTCCTGCATCCAACCTCAAACGGATTTATGATAAATACATCAACCAGAAGTATAAGGACAAAAATCACCAGAAAAACAACTATGAGTATGCCGATGGCGATCGCTGCTGCGACCATACCGCCCATCACTCCCCTGTTTCCTGCTTTCAGTCCGTCCTTAAAGCCTTCTTCAAGCCCAGCCTCAAAATCACGCAGTGAACCATCATCACTGTCATAACCGCTGTCATAATCATAGGAACTGCCTGCCTGATTCTCCGATCCATGTAAGGAACCGGTTGCACTGCTGAGGTTGCCCGAAGCAGCTCCGCTTCCCCCTGCAATCAGTGTCAGCAACAGGCTGATCAGAATACATTTCCAATAATTTCGTTTAAATGTTGCTTTCGCCCTTCCCTTTAATTGTGCGCGACTCCACATATCAAATTCCTCCATTTCCTTTTTGATGATATCATCATAACACCAAATCCTTATCTTAAAAATCGCTGCACCTTAACGTTACCTTAACAACGTGTATTTAATTTGCCTGTTTCTTCTTCGGCAAAAGAAGGCTCAGCAGAAGGGAAACAACAAACACTCCTGCGTAACCAGTCCGACATTCTGGCTGAACGATGTCAGTGGCAGGCATCCAAAGCATCCGGAAATTGCACTGGAAAATCCATCCACGGCAAGTGAGCCCTGAAGTTCCTCCATTTTAAGGTCACGTCCAAGTGCTCCGGTACACACAGCAGTTGTCGCGCCGGTTGTCTCTGCTGCAGAAACCAGAAAAACAATCGCAATGGTTAAAAAGGCTCCAAGATTAAATACCGGCTTGTGACTGGTAAAAAACACAAGTTTTGGAATGCTGAAAAATCCTACCTGATCAATGGTCTCCTGAATTCCGGAGAAATCCACCATAGGTGCAATCCCTGCAACCGTAAATATAATAGAAAGAATATATCCGAAAATAAGTCCTACCAGAATATTCAGATTCTTATAAACGCCCTTTAACACATATCTGGACACCAGACACACGATAAGTGTCAGAGCACCTACCAGCAGATGATACCATGCCCCGAACCAGAGCTGCACTGCAGACGATCAGTACGGGTGCCAGATTTGCTACAAACATGGCAAGCACATGTTGAAGGCCAAACGGAATTGCTTTTCTCATGTATAGACAAAGACAGTTTATCATCTTATTGCCCATAGTGTCAAACAGGATTTCCCGGTTGCGGTATAATTATCATCTGTGCTATACTATGAACAATTAGCGTGTGAAAGCGTACAAAAGAGGAGGATTTATTTATGACATCTGCACAAATATGCATCATGATTGCCATTATGGTATACCTTATTGGTATGATCTATATTGGTTTCCGATGTTCCAAGAAAAACAACAGTACTGACGATTTCTATCTGGGTGGCAGAAAACTCGGTCCTTTCGTAACCGCGATGAGTGCCGAAGCTTCCGACATGAGCAGCTGGCTTCTGATGGGACTTCCGGGCGTTGCTTACCTCACCGGAATTTCAGATGCCGGATGGACAGCAATCGGGCTGGCTGCCGGTACATACATTAACTGGCTGATCGTTGCCAAACGTATCCGCCGCTATACGCACACCTGCAACAATTCCATTACCATCCCATCGTTCTTCAGCAACCGCTATCGCGATGAAAAAAAGATGCTGCAGGTCATTGCTGCTATTTTTATTGTTATCTTTTTTATTCCTTATACTGCCTCTGGATTTGCCGCATGCGGAAAACTTTTTTCCAGCTTATTCGGGGTAAATTATCTGACCGCCATGATTATCAGTGCTATCGTAATTGTGGCATACACAACACTTGGCGGATTTCTTGCTGCTTCCACAACGGACTTTATCCAGAGTATCATCATGTCGGTTGCTCTGATTGTAGTTCTGATCTTTGGTGTAGAAACTGCTGGCGGTATCGGTGCCGTTATCCACAACGCCTCCGAGCTTCCGGGATATCTTTCCATGACACTTTCCTATGATGTAAACACCGGAAAGGCCGCTCCTTACAGTGCCCTGACCATTGTTTCCACTGCCGCATGGGGACTTGGATATTTCGGTATGCCGCATATCCTGCTCCGTTTTATGGCAATCGAGGATGAAAAAAAACTGAAACTGTCCCGCCGCGTTGCAACCATCTGGGTCGTAATCTCCCTGTTCGTTGCCGTCTTTATCGGTGTGATCGGTTATACCATGAGCAAAGTCGGCGCACTGGAGATGCTGACCGGATCGAATTCCGAAACCATTATCGTAAAAATTTCCGCCCTGCTCTCCCAGCACGGTGTGATATTTGCCCTGCTTGCGGGTGTGATTCTCGCCGGCATTTTAGCTTCCACCATGTCCACTTCGGACTCGCAGCTGCTGGCTGCATCTTCTGCGGTTTCTTCCGACATTCTCGGTGCTTTCCGCAAAGATTCTTCCAACAAAAACGGAAGCATGGCAGCCGCAAGAATTACACTCCTTGTAATTTCTGTCGTTGCCGCATTCATTGCCAGAAATCCGGACAGTTCCGTATTTGCCATCGTTTCTTTCGCCTGGGCTGGATTCGGTGCCGCATTCGGACCGGTTGTTCTGTTTTCCCTGTTCTGGAAACGTACCAACAAATGGGGCGCACTTGCCGGTATGGTCTGCGGGGGTTCCATGGTATTTATCTGGAAATACCTGATCCGCCCGCTCGGTGGTATCTGGAACATCTATGAACTGCTTCCTGCATTCCTGATTGCCTGCGCTGCGATCGTAATCGTCAGTCTGCTGACACCAAAACCTTCCAAAGAAATCGAAGAGGAATTTGACCGGGTCGCACAGATGAAATAAATCTTTTAACTTTGTATACCAAAAATGTCGGTAGATATCTGACAGATATCTACCGACATTTTTAATTCTTATCTTCAATTATGCTTTGATCCTAGCGGCGGATCTTTACAGACTTCACACTGCTGTATGGACTGTAATACTTTGTTCCATCTACCGTAACATAGCTGCGGATCTTGTAATAATACGTTCCTTTGGTGAGTTTTGCCCTTGTATAAGACTGCATCTCACCATCTTTTGTAGCCGCAATCTTCTTGTATCCATAATCATATGCTCCCTTGGAGCGGTAGATTTCATAGCCGGTAACGGAAGTACCTGGCAGCCATGTGATACGGACTTTTGATCCGTGTGCACGCAATCTTGTGATAACCGGCTTCTCCGGCTTAATAATAAAGCTTGTCTTTGCAGATCCCGTATAATTACCGGTTCCCACTACCATAACAGCAGCTTTTCCCGGTGCACCATTGTCACTGTAATTCAGATAGTAATCCGAACCTTCTTTTAAAACAATGTTATTTAATGTAACGGTAACTTCCGGTTTTACGGAAGATCCCGTATATCTTTGTGCTGCAATCTTACTGATCACCGCATTTGCAAGGTTATTGGATGAAACCGTTGTATTTCCGTTTCCATGATTTACAATACGGAAATAAACTGTTCTGCTTCCATAATAATTTCCGATTCCGTTAATTGTTACGGATGCAGTACCGATATTGCGGTTGTTGCTGTAAGTAAGTGTATAATCTCTTCCCTCGTACAGATAGCCGCCATTCAGCCATACCGATACAGACGGACGAATATCATATCCGGTGTATATCTGGTCAACGATTGTACCTACCGAAGCATTTGGAATATAGTACGAATAGGTATTATTGCTGTTATTGGTTCCTGTTACCTGAACCGGAATCTGCAGGGGAATTTTACCATCCGGACGGTTCAGTGTCAGTGTTGTAGACCCTGTCGAATTTGCGATCAGTTTTGTTCCGCTGATATAGGCAACCGCAGTATTGGATACATACATATTCAGTCCCTGTACAATCGGACAGTTTGCATTGCCTGGCCAGTGATTCGATACCTTAATGTTTTCATAGCATCCGGATAAATCTTTCGTCTGTCCGACAGACATCTGGATATAGGTTCCAATAGATGACGGAACAACAATCTGGTCAGAAGTAATATTGCTCTCTGCAACCTGAAGATTAGTTACGGTTGTTGTCTGGTTGTTCGGTGTTGTATAGGATGTTCTGGTTACCGTGTTGGCAAATTCCTCTACCCAGTAATGGTAGCCATTGTAATATACATGTCCGATTCCGACAGCTGTAAACTGGCTGTTTAACATATTTCTACGCTGTTCCTGTCCGGAATAATTTGCATTGTCTTCCCGCATTGCGTTGTGAAGTGCAGATGCGGAAGAATAATTCACACCGATATTCTCTGCATACACTCCCGCATAGACACCGTTTTCACTGTAAGCAGTATAATAATTTGTGCCATTTGGTCTGGTGTGTGAATACGAAAGTGCAATCTCTGCTGCACGTTTCATGGCTACCTGCTCCAGTGCATAGTCGTAAGTAAGCGGCTGCAGATTATTACAATATGTCTTCGTGTAATTGTTTGCATCCCAGTACCATGCATCGGATAAATTTCTGCGCATACTGTTGATCATGCCATAGACATTTCTGGCATCCGTCTGTCCGTATGTAACCTGAATACTTACGTTCCGTGTACCGGTTGTTGCAGCCATCACATTGCCCGCATACCCCAGTGGAAGCAGTGAAACAATCAGGACAAACGCAAGCAGACGCCTGAGTACATTGTGCGTTTTGGTTTTTCTCATAATCTTGATCCCTTCCTTTATTTTAAAATTTTGTTATCCCTATTGTACGCTTTTTAGCGGCTTCCCGCAATGATAATTTCATAAAGTTTGCTTGACAAGCATAACAGAAAAGCTATACTCTAATTAGCAAACAGGTGGGTGCGCAACTCGTTTCTGCGGGCTGTCGTTTTGTCGGGGACACCGTCTGAGCAATTTCTAGTCTGCCTAAGAGGGAATCTTCGAAACGTTTATTACGCCCACTCCCCATTTGTCTTGATATTTACTTTATTTTCAATATGTCACTCTGTGACTGCGCAAATAGAACCGTGGGCATGCTTATTCGAAGCTTCCCTCTAAGGCAGACACAAAATCGCTCAGACGGTGTCCCCGACAAAACGACAGCCCGCAGAAACGAGTTGCGCAATCACCAATCTAATTAGCAGATGGAGAAGGGAGAAATGACTGACTATGACATATCAGGAATTAGTTTCAAAATTAAAAAATACTTATCAGGAGAAAGATGCTTCCAAAATCAGTGAACATCTTGCCATCCAGTTTAACATACAGGGAGAAGCCGAAGGTGCCCTGTATCTGGAAATTGCAAACGGACAGCTTCATGTTGAACCATATGAATATTACGACCGTGACATTTTAGTCACAACTTCAGCTGCTGATCTGCTTGCACTCGCACAGGGCAGCCTTGACATTCTCGAAGCTTACCAGAGTGGGAAAATTTCTGCGGAAGGAAATCTTGCAAAAGCATTGCTGTTAAATGAAATTGTCACCGGTTCATCCGAAGCTCCGGCACCAGCGGAATCTGCTCCTGTGGAAACTTCGGCATCAGCGGAATCTGCTACTGTGGAAACTTCGGCATCAGCGGAATCTGCTCCTGTGGAAGCTCTGGCACCGGCTGAATCTGCTACTGTGGAAACTCCAGCTGGCGAAAATACTCCGGCTGCAAAACCATCCGTTAAAGCACCACGCATGTCCCGGAAGAAAAACAGAAAAAGACATAAATAATCTGTAAACTTCCTTGTGTTTTTCAGACAGCATGTTATGATAATTCATAACATAAGGTTTTTGATATAGGAAAGGAGTGAAATATATGTCTTTTTTTAACAACTTAGGACAAAAGATCAGTGATGTGAGCCAGACTACCATTAAAAAAACAAAAGATCTGGCAGATACTGCAAAATTAAACTTAAATATCTCCGAGGAAGAACGCAAGATTGATACTGCATACGAACAGATTGGAAAATGGTATGTGGAAAAACATCGCGAAGATGCCGAAGAAGATGTAAAAACCTGGCTGGATGCGATTGCTGTTTCCGAAGCCAGAATTAAGGAATGCCGTGAAAGCATTCACCAGATGAAAGGTGTAGCGATCTGCCCATCCTGCGGTGCAAGCGTGGATGCCGATGCTGCATTCTGCAGTGCCTGTGGACAGAAAATGCCGGAAAAGCCAAAGCCGGAACCGGTTAAGGAAGAGGATGTCGAGGTGATTCCTCCGGAACAGCCGTCTGAGGAACCAGCTTCTGAGACCGTGTCGGAAAATGCTTCCGAAACCCCGACTAAAGCCTCTGCACCAGATGCTTCAACCGAAGCTTAAAAACAGACATGGAAAACAAAAGGAGCTGTCGTGCCGCCGATATTCGCTGGTGCGATAGCTCCTTTTCTAATTTTATTAAAACGAGTTGCGCAATCTCTACTGTTTATATAAACGGGTTATAAAACCGGCTGCCATCATGATAGGTAATCACAAGTGCAACCACGGCAAATCCAAGCACCAGTGCAATACACAGATAATCATTGCGCTGTAACTTTCTTCCCATATACCAGGTACGCTTTCTGTGTTTCCCATATCCACGCAGCTCCATTGCGTTACTGATCGTGTCAATACGGCCGATACTTGTAAAAATGAGCGGGAAAATGATAGAGGCTGTACTCTTAATCCGACTCATCAACTTCGCTTTTCCAGACATCTCGATTCCACGCGCTTCCTGCGCATTTTTAATTTTATGGAAATCATCCTGCACATCCGGAATATAGCGCAGTGCAATCGCCACTGCATAGCCGATGTTGTAACTGATTCCAATACGATTTAACGATGCTGCAAACTCCGACGGATTGGTGGTCACGACAAAAATGAACACCGCCGGGATAATTGTAAAATATTTCAAAATAATGTTCAGCTCATAAAACAGCTGCTCAGCGGTAATCGGATAATGCGCCGAAAGCTGCCAGAGTACATGCTTTGTACCATAAATTTTTGTTCCCTGATCCGGTGCAAAAATAAAAATGGCAAGCACATTGATCACCAGAAAGAACATAATGAACTTAAAAATAGAACCGACCTGTTTCCACTCTGTTTTTGAAATCTTAAACAGGATCAGACTAAAAACCAGCATCACGGCGAGTACACGGGTATCATAAGTAAGCATGCTTGTGATGGACCATGCCAGAAAATAGATCAGCTTTGTGACACCGCACAGCCGATCCATCCAGGTGTCTTTTTGCTCATAGGTCAATAACTTTGCCATTACCGCACCGCCCTTTCGTAATTGATAAACCTCTGTACGAACTGAGACGGCTCTTCGATTCCACATTTGACTGCCATCTCATAGAGTGACGTCTGCTTTAAATATGCCGGAGCTGTGATCGTTTCATTGGTCAATACTTTTGCCGGCGTATCAATGGTCAGAAGTTTTCCATCTGCCACAACAATCGCACGGTTGGTATATTCCAGCATCAGATGCATATCATGCGTAATCATGATAATGGTCGTCCCCTGTGTCTCGTTGATTTCCTTTAAAAACTCCATAATTTCCGTATAATGACGATAATCCTGACCAGCAGTTGGCTCATCTAAAATCAGGATCTCCGGCTTCATAACAAGAATGGACGCAATGGTCACCCGCTTCTTCTGACCGAAACTCAATGCAGAAACCGGCCAGTTCCGGAACTGGTACAATCCACAGATTTTCAGTGTCTCATGCACACGCTCACGGATTTCTTCCTCTGGAACTCCGCGCACAGTAAGCCCAAGTGCCACTTCCTCATAAATCATAGGCTTAGAAATCATTTGATTCGGATTCTGCATGACAATTCCAATATGCTCCCCACGCTCTTTGACCGAAAGTGGTGAGATATCGTTTCCGTTCAGCTCAATTTTTCCTTTGCTCGGTTCTAAAAATCCACAGATCAGATTGGACAGTGTCGTCTTTCCGGCACCATTTTTCCCGACAATACTGATCATTTCGCCTTTCTTTACATCAAAACTGATATCCGAAAGAATTGCTTTTTCCGGCTGATAAGAAAAATGCAGATGGTCTACTTTAAGTACCTTCTCCTGTGTTTCCTGTTTCTGCGGAATCTGCGTAGTCTCAAACCATTCCCGCACCTGTGTTTTGTATGGTTCAAAATTCATGGTTTCCACATGCTGCGGATGATCCTGTGCAGTGATGGTACATCCGGCATGTTTGAGTGCCGTGACATAGAGCGGTTCCCGGATTCCCTGTTCCTCTAAGATATTTCCAACCAGCAGATCATCCGGTTTCATGTCCGCAACAATGGTTCCGTCTCCGACCACAACAATACGGTCTACATCTTTGTACAGCACATCCTCCAGACGATGCTCAATGATTACGATCGTTTTTTTCTGTTCCTTTTGGATTCTGTCAATTAACGCGATCGCTTTCTTTCCTGTCGCCGGATCAAGATTGGCAAGTGGCTCGTCAAACAAAAGAATATCCACATCATCAATCATAACGCCCGCCATGGAAACTCTCTGTTTCTGTCCACCGGACATCTCCGATGGTGCATGGGAAAGCAACTCTTTTACTTCTACCGTCTCTGCCACACCGTCCACTTTGCGAAACATTTCTTCCTGTGCCATGCAGTCATTTTCCAGCACAAAAGCAATATCTTCCGCAACCGTCAGACCGATAAACTGCCCGTCCGTATCCTGTAATACAGTTCCAACCATCTTGGAAAGCCCAAAAATCCCAAGTTTTTTCGGATCTTTTCCCTCGATTCTCAGCGTCCCGGTACTATCTCCCTCATACGAAAAAGGGATCAGTCCGTTGATACAATTTGATAATGTCGACTTTCCTGATCCCGATGGTCCAATAATGAGAACCTTCTCTCCGGGATAAATCTTTAAATTGATATCCCGGAGTGTCGGCTCCATCTGTGACCGATATTTAAATGTAAAATTTTCAAATTCAATAATCGGTTCCATACGTTTTTAGTCTTCCTTTGTAAGACTTGATGATTTTGCTCCAATCTTTGTATATCCCAGTCCGAGTAATGAACCAAGTACACCCACAATGATGATATTGGCTACAAACGCAAATACGCCCTGTGAGAATACTTTCTTTGCAGGCTCTGCATAAATGAGAATATCAAGCACCGGTGCAACAACGATCCATGCAATTGCATTTGCAACCACCTGAACGACATTAAAAAGAACTACTTTCTTCTTATTAAACCCACCGGCCTTAATCTCAAATCTCTTTGCGAATAAACCAACTAAAATTCCAAAGATCGCATCTGGGAATACCCAGCTCCACCATACACCACCGTAAAACAGTGCATCTCCGAGTGCATGTCCCAGCAGACCAATGATTCCTCCGACAACCGGTCCAAACACTGCTGCAAGAAATGCCAGCACTGCTGCACGTGGCTGCATGGATGTATTCGGGATAATTCCCAGCGGAATCTGCACTTCTGTCAAAACAATGAACAATGCGGTTCCGATACCGGTTGCTACAACTTCTTTGATTCCAAATTTTTTCATAACAAGTTCCTCCTTTGTTTTTTCAGTACCTTATTATTTATGATAAACGCACAAATGTCAAGTTTTTCGCCCTTTTTCTTTCCAGCTTCCCCTAACTTTTTGCACCTTCTCCGGCAAAGTATTCCTTCACCAGTTTAACAACGACACCGGAAAGCAAAAATACTGCGATCAGGTTCGGAATTGCCATGAGTCCGTTAAACGTTTCCGCAATACTCCACATCAGGCCCAGATCCATGGTCGCACCCACAATGGCAACCAGTGCATACACCAGCATGAACGGCTTATTGACACGGGAGCCGAACAAAAACTCGATGCAGCGTGTCCCGTATAATCCCCATCCGATAATGGTGGAAAATGCAAAACAACACATCGCAACCGCAGTAAAAACAGATACCCAGTTCCCGTATGTTGCGGTAAATCCACTGATGGTAAGTTCTGCTCCTGCCGCCTGTCCGTAACTGACCGGAACCTGGCTGCACAAAATAACAAGCGCGGTAAGCGTACAGATGACAATCGTGTCTACAAACACCTCAAAAATACCGAAAAATCCCTGCTTGACCGGTTTTCTCGTGTCTGCACAGGCATGGGCGATAGATCCCGTACCAAGCCCTGCCTCGTTGGAAAAAATTCCACGGGATACGCCCTTTTTCATACTCATGAAAAAGCTGCCGACCGCGCCGCCGGTCACTGCGGCCGGATGAAATGCCCCTTCCACAATCGAAGCAAAGACAGCCGGGACATGTCCGATATTAAGAATAATCACTCCCACTGCCAGAACAATATAGATCAATGCCATAAACGGTACCAGCTTTTCTGTCACCCGTCCAATCCGCCTGATACCTCCAAGCAGAATGAGTGCAATCAGAATCGCCAGAATGATCCCAACCACAAGATTAACAGTCGGTACCGCATCTTTTGAAATAACATGGTAATTCATTAATGCCGTATTGATGGCTGTGGTAATCGTATTTACCTGTGTGGCATTCCCTGTTCCGAATACGGTCAGTACGCCAAACGCGGAAAACAGATACGCCAGCCAGTGCCAGTGCTTTTTGAGTCCGTTCTTAATATAATACATCGGACCGCCGACCAGATCGCCATGCACATTCTTTTCACGGAAATGCACCGCAAGCGTCACTTCTGAAAACTTGGTACACATACCGAGAATTGCGGAAATCCACATCCAGAACACGGCTCCCGGACCGCCGATGGCAATGGCTCCTGCCACTCCGGCAATATTTCCCGTGCCGACCGTTGCCGCCAGTGCCGTACACACCGCCTGAAACGGTGTCATGGCTCCGTCCGATGCTTCACGCTTCTTAAACATACGGCCAAATGTCACTTTCATCGCGTATGGGAACTTGCGGATCTGTAAGAACCGGGTCCGGAAGCTTAATACCAGACCAACACCGATGATACAGATCATGGCTGGGACACCCCAGATGAAATTGTTGACCGCACTGTTGATTGCTTCAATTGTGGATAACATACTTTTCTTTTCCTTCCTACGTGAATAAGCGCGTGTTTTTTGTAAAACACGCGCTTGCATTATAGCACAATTTTTGCATTTTCTCTACAATGGAATTGTGGAAGAGGATATTTTCCACGGAAGTCCTTACGGTGGCCCTTATTCCACTGCTCGTGCAGCCGACCCACCACTTTCTGGCCTTATCAGGTATGGTCCTATCAGGCCGATGATGCCTCCTACACAAAAATAGGTTCTGTGACCGACTGGAATAAAAAAGAATGGGCAGACAGCATTGACGGATTTTCCTCATTTCCGGATTCCGCTGATAAAGATCACGACGGTATCGTATATCTCCTGACAAATGCCAAAGGGAAAGAAACCGCCATAGATGCTGCTGACCTGAAAAAGTGGGTGGATTCCTACCGTAAAGGAGCAAAAGAAATTCCCATCACCTATCAAAGGCTCAAATAATGGCATTATGATTGTGTATCAGGATCACAGGCTGCGTACCGCCCAGCGCATCTTCGTGGATCGTGCTCGTCCATTCTGCGCACACTCCTGCGCGGACGGACGCACCACATCCTTTGCATACTCCGAATAAATACCTGCGCGGTAGCCTTCTTTTAAAGCACGCTTTACCAGCTTGTCCTCCCCGGAATGGAATGTCAGAATCGCCACGCGGCCGCCCGGTTTTAAAGCACCCGGCAGCTTTTCCATAAATTCATAAAGCACCTCAAACTCGCGGTTGACATCAATGCGAAGTGCCTGAAACGTCCGCTGACAGGTCTTTTTGATGGTTTCTTTTTTCTCCTTTTCCGGCAGAAAATCGAGAGTGTCTTCAATAATCCTGCGCAGTTTTGTGGTGGTATCCACGCGGTGTCCTTTGCGGATCTCATCGGTGATCGCTTTTGCAAGTTCCTCACAGTACGGCTCATCCGAATTTTCATAGAGCATTCCCGCAAGCTCGTCCCGGCTGATCGTATCCAGCCGCTCCGCCGCACTGATTCCTGCTTCCTGATTCAGCCGCAGATCAAGCGGTCCGTCCACTTTAAAGGAAAATCCACGCTCCGGATTGTCAATCTGCATAGACGAAACCCCAAGATCTGCCAGAATAAAATCAAAGCCGCCCACTTCTTTTGCAATCTCGTCAATCGTACAGAAATTCTGCAAATGCACGGTCAATATATCCTCGCCAAATCCCTGCTCTGCCAGACGTTTTTTCGTCTTTGCCGATTCTACCGGGTCGACATCGGTCGCATGGATGTGTCCCTGCCCCTGCAGCTGCTTGAGCATAGCTTTTGTGTGACCGCCATAGCCAAGTGTGGCATCAAACCCGGTCTGTCCCGGCTTAATTTGCAGAAAATCAAGAATTTCTTTTACCATAATAGAAATATGCATGCCTGCAGGCGTATTGCCCTTTTCGATCACATGTGCAATGGTATCTTTGTATTTTTCCGGCTGCAGTTCTTTGTATTTTTCCTCAAATTTCTTTGGGTATTTTCCTTTGTAACGCACGCGCCGCTTGTGTACGGTCTGGTTTTCGTTTTCCATTTTTATGATTCCTTTCCTCTCCTGTCCAGGTACAGCTCCTCTTACCATTTGCAAGACAAAACTTTATATGAGGTTGCGAAGGTATTGTTTGCAGAGTAATCTTTGAGCACTAATGATTTCAAATTTAATCTGTTTTCTATGAATACCGGTACAATTGTTTTTCTACCAGTTTACTTCCTTCATAAACAAGCCGAAGTGTAAAAAAGCGGTGCTCGTCTTCCTCGATCAGCAGTTTTAAAAAAATGGCATCTCCTTCCCAGGTCGGAAGCGCAAGCACTTCTTTTTGTCCATCCACTGCAGATCGCCTTCATTGCACTCGATCAGCTCCCCGGTAAAACCATCCGCAGTAAACAGGCACATTTCTTCCGGCTCCGGCGCTTCATCACTGATGAATGTGATCAGCCCGCGGAACTGGTAGGAAGTCAGTGTCAGGCCGGTTTCTTCTTTTACTTCACGTAACAGGCAGTCCTCCGGTCCTTCCGTGCCTTCTGCATGTCCGCCTACACCAATCCACTTGTCTTTGTTGATGTCGTGCCGCTTTTTGGTGCGGTGGAGCATCAGGTATTTTCCGTCTTTTTCTATGTAACACAGGGTTGTCATTTTCATGGGATTTTCCTCGTTATTTCTCATATTTGTTCCATATGCTCCATGATAACAAAATTTGACCCGTTTTTTCAATCGAACATTTCATATTTTGACCCGTTTTTGATATATTTATTTTCTTTTTTTGCCCGTTTTTAAATTCCAGCCGAGTTATGGTGCTCATTTGAGGTATTCTCCAATCCGGTCAATATTATAAAGCGGGGTGTTTGTCATCCAGTCCTGCTCACGGAAATCCGACATGGAAGTCCGCACCGCATGCTTGGGATGATACTTCTCACAAAAAGCCCGCAGACTTTTTGCCCGCAGATTTTCCTCTGCTTTCACCTCTACCGGAATGACCGATCCGGGTGCCTGCAGCGTGAAATCAATTTCGCCTGTAGAATTTGCCGTTGTGTAATAATATGGTTCCACACCCAGTTCCGCTATCATCTGCTGCAGCACATACTGCTCCGTCAACGCCCCTTTAAACTCTGTAAAAATCCTGTTTCCATCAATGATAACGCTTGCATCCAGATCTGTCATGGCAAGCAGAAGCCCGACATCAAGCATATAAATTTTGAACGCATACAGATCCATGAAATCAACTTTCCCTACCGGAAAAGAAGTTCCCTTATAAAACGTTTCATTGTGCGTCCTCCCTGTCAGTGGAATTTATATGTAGCATTCCTTATTACTTTATATCATATTTCTTTATGGCAGAGCCGTCAACATTTTTAAGGACGTATTTGTGTTATGGTGCTACACTTTTCAGGACGTATTTATGTGATAGTGCTACACTTTTCAGGACGTTACTGTTTGCATAAATGTGGAAGGTTTTTGTTGCATCTCAGGCATTTAAATGCTATACTTGTCACAAAGCAAATACATATTTTTCCATAGCTTGGGCGGACAGTACTTGGCGAGCCGTCTATATCATATATTTTATTTTTTCATTTCAAATTATCCCGGAAAGTCTTGCTTTTAAAATTCAACTTTATTTTAACTTAATTTTGTTATAAGCAGGATTTGTATTGATATGGGATGTGTTGTCATACAGATTCTGTGGCTTACACAAGGAGGAGGTAATGCACGTGATGACATTAGACTATACATTTGAACGACGGCTGGAAATGCAGCGCGCCGAAGCAATTGAGGATGGCGAAAGGATCGGAAAAGAGATCGGGAAAGAGATCGGGAAAGAGATCGGGAAAGAAGAAAAATTGTCAGAGCAGATTCGTAAAAAAATTCAAAAAGGCAAACCTCTGGATCAGATTGCGGACGAATTGGAGGAAGTGCCGGAAACCATTCGTCCTTTATACGAAAAAATTAAGCAGGAAATGCTGCAATAAAATAAGGCAGTTTCCGAGGAGGAAATGAGTTTTTATCGTTCGTTAGCTGAATGATATGCTTATTTACAAAATTGAATATTGCTTACCTTCAAGTTTATTGTGTCAGGCACCAATTGTCCAATTGTTCTCTATTTCTATTGATGCAGCCACTTATGCGATGGTCGGATTTGTCACAGGTATACTACTCACAAAATATCTGCTTTGGTATGACGATAGAGTTAAGTAATTCTTAATATGAGGGGCTTACCTTGCCCCTCTATCCTTATTCTGTAACTACAATCATAGTTCTATTTTTCAATCCCAAGCACGGTATTGGCCTGCTCACCCTCCATATATTCAAATGTGATGGTATCTCCTACACCATAACGCACGATATCAAGGTAATCTACTACCGATACATCGTAAATATCGGAATCATTTTCGAGCAAAATATATTGGTGCGTATTTCCTTCTACCACTGCATCGGTGATTTTTGCAATCGTACCGGTTGCTTTCTTGACACTGTCGCTCTCTTTTGTTTCCGCATTGACACCATTTTGCTTCATCAGTTCCATATAGTTCTTTTCGCATTCACTGACAGAATCACCGGTTGCTACAATCTGATATTTCTGCACATTTACCATCGCATACATTTTTACCAGACCAGAATCATCCTTTAATGCAATGAAATAGGTCGGCTCATTTGTAATGTTTAATAACAGTGGGAAGGTTGCTGTATAGCCAAGGTTTTGCACCTTACCTTCCGCAGAGGACATCGCAGAATCTTCAATTGCGCCTTCTACCTGATAATATTTTGTCTCCATCGTTCTCTCATTCATCAGGACGAATCCAACGTTGGACTGATCACTTGTGATGGAGGTTACTCCGGTATAAACCCAGACATCATCATTCATTGCAAGGTAATTATAACCGTTCGTGGTGGTCAGACAATCCTTCTGTCCTAACACACTGTTGATAAATCCATGTTTTAAAGATCCATAATAATCATAAAGCTGTACCAATAAATCGGCAGAATAAACACGGTCTACCCAGCTTGGCACATCTTTTACCGCATAATCAGTGCACTCACCTGTCACAGCATTACAAAGCACAACTCTGCCGATGGTCTTACCTCCAAACAGACCAATCTTATAATCTGCAACACTGCAAATCCAGTAAGGCGTACCCTCCTCATCAATCTCAAAACTGATATCATCGAAAATATAGGTCGGATAACGAAATCTTAAATGACGCTTTAAGTTTCTATGAAAATGGTCATATGGCGTATATTTCATGCCTTCTGACAAACGAACCAGCTCCGTATCCTGCGTTGCCATATCAATCTTAATATAGGCTGGAATTCCTTCCTTCTGGTTCGTCAGCCACTTGATGGTATCCGCATAACGGAGCGGTGTCACACGGACCGGTTCCCCTTTGTAGTTAATCTGGGAATAAAGTTCACTGACTTCAAACTGCGACGCCATATCAACAAGACTACCCATCTTACGATTTCCCAGAATGGATGCTGAGTCACGATCTAACAGTGGAATCTGGTCATAAGAAATCTGTTTGATATCCTCGGTAAATTCCCCCTCTTCCACTTTTAAAAGTTTCTGATATTTTGCTGCATTGACAATCGGTGAGGACAAAATGGAGCCTGCCACATAAACCGCCAAAAACAGTAAAAAGACAATCACTCCAATCTTTAAACCTGTATATTCCTTAATAAAGGACAGTTCAATCTTGCTTTGTCCTGCTATCTTTGCCTTTCTTACAATATAAAGCACGAAAAGCACCGCCAAAATCAGAAAAATAAATTTCCAGGTTTCTGTTGCATGAATGTTAATTGCCGGAAGTGAAACATAATAAAAAATTGCAACAGCGATTACCACCAACAAAGCAATCACCAGTTTGACTTTCATCATTCCTTTCATCACGAATTCCCCTTTCGTTCGTTTGGTCGAAGCTGATATAAAAATTCTTCAAAACATACGCCATCTTGTTCCGGTATCAACAAGTTTATTGTGTCAGGCACCAATTGTTCCAATGTAAAACGTTTCATCGTGCGTCCTCCCTGTCAGTGGAATTTATATGCAGCATTTCTTATTGCTTTATATAATATTCCTTTATGGCAGAGCCGTCAACATTTTCAAGGACGTATTTGTGTTATGATGTTACACGTTTCAGGACGTATTTGTGTTGTCATATCACACGTTTCAGGATATGATTCTATCATGAAAGTAGGAACTATAAACTTACAAAGTTTCTGCTTTTGCAAATAACCGGTATGCTCTTGCAATTTTATTTTCTAAGTTCTATGATAGGCAGTTAGAAAGACAGGGTGATTTTATGCAGATCAGTATTCTTTTAATGGAACAGATTTTTGAACTTTTTCTCATGATTCTGATGGGATTTATTATTGTAAAGGCGGGAATTGTCAAGGAAGAAGACAGTAAGGTTTTATCCAAAATCGTACTGTACCTGATCATTCCATGCGTGATTATAAACGCTTTTCAGGTGGACTATACTAAAAAAACCGTAAATGGTCTTCTGATCGCGCTTGCTGCATCCGTATTGCTTCAGGTGGTTCTCCTGCTTGTCGTTTTCGTGATGGGAAAACTGTTTTCTTTAAATGAAGTGGAAACAGCTTCTATCTATTACTCCAACTCCGGCAATCTGATTGTTCCTATCGTGACATTTGTTCTGGGACAGAAATGGGTGCTTTACGGATGTGTCTTCATGAGCGTGCAGCTTGTTTTCCTCTGGACACACTGCAAGAAAATCATAAGCCGTGAATCTTCCTATGACTGGAAAAAAATCATTCTTAACATCAATATGATTTCCATTGCCATTGGTGCCATTTTATTTTTCACCAGAATCCGGCTGCCGGAACTCATTACAAATACGATCTCCAGTGTTGGAAATATGATCGGACCGGCCAGCATGATTGTAA
>ERZ773217.258-NODE-258-length-52097-cov-7.469486_pt1 | contig 52097 bp, 53 predicted proteins | sample MGYA00580995_ERZ773217 | MGnify/ENA primary metagenome ERZ773217 (study PRJEB29015, sample SAMEA2737772) | human gut metagenome | biome: human gut; feature: human-associated habitat; material: faeces | place: China | collected 2012 ...
CTATTTCCTGTTCCGGCTGAAATACCGGGAGAGGCTGGCCGTCCTTTCTGCGGATCAGACCATACTCTGTGATAACCCCCAGCCGGTCATCCAGCATCTTCTGGCCGATCTGGGCCGCCTGCGGGGTCTGGAACAGCTCCTCTGGTAAAGCAGAATACTTCTCACGGAACATCATCTCCGCATAGCCCCAGGTCTGCGCTACCTCGGGACGGAGTTCGTACTGGTCAATCTCGCCCATCAACCGTGTGGCGTCCTGCAGACTGGGGTGGTCAACCACGGATAAAAGCGCCTTATACTTGACCATATCCGATTCGGGCCACTCCCGTTCTATTTGAGCCAACCGCTTGGCAAATTCGTCGGCCTGTTCAATGCCATCCTCATCGTCGATAGCGTTGTTGATAGCATCTCGCAGGAAGGGGATCAGGCAATCCACACAGCGGAATGCACATTCATCCACTGAGGCGGCATCTACTTTTTCCACCGCTCTCCATATACCGGCATCCGCTGCGGGAAGATTCAGCACTGCGGTTTTGTCGTTATCATAGCTTGGGTCATTGAAAAATCCCTTACGCACCTCCAGCACCACCGGAGCATCGGAGCGATGGAAGCAAGCCGTTTCATTGGACTGGCACACATAGATGTCCTTGATTTCTCCACCCAGTTCCGCATAGCCGAAGTCGGTGAACACGCCGCCATGATCCTCCTGATGCTGTTCTCCCAACAGTTCCAGCAGTCTTTCTTGAAAGCCGCTGCCCTCCTCTGTGGTGTCAAGCAGAGCCATAGCCTCATTTGAGAGCATTTCATTTGCGTATAAAAACGCCCCCAGTTCTTCATGATTGGAAACTCGGGGCGCAAAACAGCAGATATCGGTATTGTAGGTCAGGTTAATCAATTGGTTCAGCGGAATGGGAGCGACGCGGTGATTCTGCTTGATTTTCAAAAGAGCATCCATCCCTTTTTTCTGCTCCTCTGTCAGTGAGGCCAATCGCTGGGCAAACAGGTTTAGGTCGTATAGATTAGCATTCCACCCAATCATGGCATGCGTGAGGCCATTGTAATGGATGCAGGTTAGCTCATTTTTGCAGAAGCTACCGTCTTTGATTCTCGCCTTTTGGAGTGCGTCGCTGAACTCCGCAAAGGATGCTGGCATTTTCATTACCGTGGCCGTCTCATAAGATTTAGGTCCACTGTTGCTGATCTCCACCTCGAAAATTGTCTTATCTAAGAGTAATCCCTCCCTGTGTAGACTCTTGCTCAGGAGCCTCGGGCGGTTCCATGTCTGAGTGAACTTCGTTTACGGTTTCCAATATGGATTCCAAGTCTCTTTTCCGAGAAATATTCGCAAAATCCACGGAGCGGCAGTATACTTCGCCATCCTTTCCCACAGAGCACTGTGTCTGCTCTTTGCCTCGCATCTTTTTCGATTTCACTGCCAGGCATCCGTCATCGGCAATTCGTGAGGAGAAGCCCTTTTCCTTTAACCGCTCCGACAATACCGAAAAAAACTGCCGCGTTCTCCCATCAAGATCCATTTTATACGCCTCTTTCTATAAACTCATTCCCTGCATCTCAATATCTTCTGCAGGAGCGGAAGGGGCCTCATAGAGTGTGCTTCGGCCATAAGCGATGCGGATGATATCCTCTGCGGAGTAGTCGGAGCCAGCGCCAAAAAGATGCCTGAACTGCAGGCGGTCTGACGGAGCAATGTACCATGTGGAATACTGAGACTTCAGCCCTTTCAGGGATTCAGCCGATGTTTTGAAGGTCAGTTCCACTCCGTCCTTCTGTACCGTGACATTGACCGTCTTTGCGCCACTTTTTTGGAGGGCATCTGTAATCGCCCGCATCCGATAGACCGGTGCATCGCTGTCCTGGCTGAGCATCTGATACTCTGCCAGCAACGCATCCTTCTTTAGAAACTGCGCCAGAAATTCCTCCTGGTTGTCCCGCATGTACTGTTCCGCAGTTGTTTTTATATAATCCTCCGGGGATTTGAGGTAGGAGAGCAGGGTGTCTTCTGTCAAGGATGTATAATACTCACTGTGAAACTGTACATCGGGTTTCTCCCCAGAAAAAACGAGGGAAGCTGCCTCCCGCCCTGCCTCGGTTCCCTTGTAATACCGGTATGAATTGATGTTCCTCTCACTGGTGAGTTCCCTGACAGAGAGGCGACTTCGCTCATTGGAAATGGCCGCCTCAACATAGCGGTCGATCTCCTGAGCGATGCGCTTCCCAAACGCCGTAGAATCCTGGCATTCTTCTTCCGTCAGTCCGGAGACAAAGTTGGGAAGGGGGTCATCCAGAAGATGGAGCGCCTGGTGCTGCCGGTCGTACAGGCCGCAGAACTCCAAACGGTCGCTCCAGCTGATCCTCTCTCCATAAAATGTTTCGCATCCAAAGAGGTAATCAATCTCTGGCGTTGCGGGAACTTTCACTACTGAGCCCAAATGCTTGCCCTTTTGCAGAACTAAAACTGGCACAGCGGCATTTTCCAGCCACTCTTGAAACTCCTGCCGGGGAAGTGGGGCCTGCTTTTGCTGCGACATTACAAAATCCTCCCATTTTACTGTTTCTGCTCAAAGTTTGCACAACTTGTCTGTCCCGAGTATGACTCTTCATAGTGTTTGGGGTCAGCACCAGGCACATCCCACCCAGCCATGCTTCCTATCTCCATAGCTTGCCGCTGGATGGGGGTGACGCCCAGGTCTTCGTTCAACTCATCCGCCAGTTCCACATTCCCTTCCTTGTCGCCGGTATCCCAGTCGGAGGGGTAGTAGCCAGTTTCACCCCGTTTGATGCAGATAAGCTGTCCGGTGGTCCGCAGGGTGGAGAAGCACAGTTCCGGCAACCCCTCGGCCACCTTGGGGGCAAACCGTTCCTGTTCGGTTTGGATGCTCCAATCATCAGGCTGCCACAGATGGACATACAGCTCGCCGCCGTCCACCTCGATGGGGCGCTGCTCGAAGCCTTCGCCCCATCCGTCAGAGGCTTGTCCACCCAGGTACTCTTTTAAGATGGTAAGCTCTTCCGGAGTCAGCTCTCCGGCCACCCGGCACTCCGCTACGCCCCAGAGCTGGCGATTCCTGACCTCAACAGTAAACACCGCCGAGCGGACCTTGTGATCTACACTGTCGTCCTCACCGTACCAGCGCATGAGGCCGCTCTCGTTTTCCTCTGGTACCCGGTTTTTTACCAGAGCGGACAGAATTTGTCCCTCATAATCCATGAGGGTGTGGCCATCCCACTCCTCACCGTCCTCTGACATATCCCCCCACTCGTCCCGTCCATAGAAGTCCGCTGTGAGCGGCATATACAATTTGAATGTCTGAGGCTCTGGCAGATAGACCGAGAATCGGTCTTCTCCCAGCACCAGAGCCAAGGTACATCCATTGTCCCACTTTACATGGAATTGCCCGGCATCGTCGATATAATCCAGTTTCCCGGTACTGCCGGGGGAAATGGGCCGGGGATTACCGCCTATCTCTGTGAGTTGGATGCGGGAATCCTTGGGGAACTGCTGCCGCAAGAAGTCCAGCCACTCTCTCGGTACGCTTTGCATTTACATCTCTCCCATTCTAATCCCAATATCCGGCTGATTTAATTGTTGATAGAGCCGTTCCATCGCCTCCGCCACCACGAGGTCCGACCGGAAGCTTTCCAGTTTTTCGTGATCCGTAAAGAATTGCTGTTCACCGCTCTGGAAATGAACAAAGTCCACTGTGGCGATACCGTCCTTAATAACGCCCAGCCGTTTCTCACTGGTATTGCTGTCCTGGTAGATTTGGATTGCTTCCTCCAGAGTCAGATCTTGCCTGATTATCTCCTGCGGGGTATTGGTGTCCGCCATAACAAACCAGGCATAGGTGTGGGGAATGCTGGGATCTGCGGCTTTCCTAAGAGCCTGCTTCCCAGTTTCAGTCAGTCCATAGTTGCAGGTACGGCGTGAATTGTCCTCACCGGCAAAATCCAACAGGATATCGTCTACCGCTTTTTTGACCTCCGGATCGTCTGTCAGCGTTTCAAAGCGGAAGCCGGTTGTGCTGCGGAAGGGCAGTTCCTCCCGGATGGCCTGGAGCAACGCCTTGGAATCCGTGAACTCCTGCTGTTCGCCGCTGGCGAAGGTTACCCGACCTACCACAGGGTGTTCCTGTCGGTACATCTCCTGCTGGCAAAGATCATAGCAATAGAGGTACCCCTGATACTCGCCGGGAAAGGGAGTACAGCGTAGACAGAAACGGTAATTTTCTGTTTCCGCAATATAGCCATAACTCCTGCGGTCCTCTGTGATGGAGCCGCCATGCTGCCAGCAGTAGGCGTCCATGGCCCCCAGATTCTTCAGGAGTCCAGTCTGACGCAGGTCGTCCACAAATCGCTGCAGCACCTCTTTGAACTCCGGGGTGTTGAACCTATCCTCGTTATGGGGCCACCAGGTGTGCCAGAACTCCTTCTCACCATGGCCGAAATCCATGCGGAGGTGGCCTACAGTACCCAGTGCCTCGTCCAGCTTTTCTTCGGAATAGAACAGCCCCACCTCATCCAGGGAGGCGGGGCGCAGTACAAACTCACGATTATCCTGGGGGTAGGCCAGATCATGCTCCTCGCAAAACTGCTCCAGCGTCATTTCTTCTCCCAGCAGATAAAATGTGCCGTTGACCCGGCGCGAAGCAGTACCTTCATGCTTTAAAGGGATTGGAGAAAGTACGGTTCCTGCATGATAGTCAGCGGCATGATCCACCAGAGTGGTTCGGGTGCTGGGAGATTTATGTGTCCCCCGCAGGTCATAGCAGTACCACCCATCAGGAATGATATCCCGCTGAATCAGCCAGTTGGTGAACAGCACAGGTTTTCCAAGCAACGCTGCGTGTTGCATGGAGTCTGTCCAGATGTTAATGCTCATTTAATCCCTCCCATATTCACAGTGTTTTCCCACTCGTGCTGGTTCCACAGCGTATCTTGTATCTGCGTACAGGGATTAATGCATCTGCAACCCATCTTGTACTTCAGGGAACGGATCACTGAGCTTTCGGAGCAGGCCAAATTCGGTCCTTCTCACACCATCCTCCCGCATATAAAAGTTGCCCATTGCTTCGAAATCCGTAAAGCCATCGAGGGTAGAGATCAGCTCCTCGTCCGCCCCGATCCGCTCCAACACCTGCTTGCCATATTCCTCCGGATCGTCCGGTACACGCTCGTAGTCATCCAGTTCGATGGAAAACCTCAAAGCCTCCTGGAGCGTTGCCGGCTGTTCCACCTCAAGGACAGAGAGGTATTTCAGCAATGCGCCATCCTCCTGATCCATTATCCGGATATTTTCCGCCAACTCGTCCAATTGCTCCAGTCTCAGATCCATCCCCTGGAGAGGAAGATATTCCCCCAGATAAGGCCGCAGGGCCTCCACCCGAGTGAGTTTCGCCATATTGAGGCTGTCCACTCCCAGAAGTTGTCTGGCGCTCTCCAATTGCTCAAAGGTCGCAGGCAGAGTGATCTGCGCTGTTTCGCTCTGTACACGAACAGGGCAGGGGTTTTCCATCCATATCCGGAAAACGCCGTCCAATCTCTCGTTCTCCAAAAGTTCAGGTGTCTTTTTCTGCACATAATTGCCGCTGGAATATTCTCCTCCATGCTTTTCCCGATATTCAGCCCCCACACGGGCATAATTGATATAGGGCTTGAAGCGATCCGGAAATGGTGTGATCCCTTTGTTCACAAGGTAGATGCCCAATTCTGAATCAGACGACACATTGTTGACGAGCATATACTCATCCAGCCTGTCCGCCACAGTAAGGGCCCCCTCCAAGTTCCAGACACACTCCGCATCCAATGCCCCGGAAAAGATGGCGGCTTTCGCCGGAGAAAGTGCCTCTGTGCGTTCCGCCAGTTTTTGTAGTTTTTGAAACTGCTCCGAATCTTCTACATCCACATCGTACAGGCATCGGTAAAGGACCGGTACATTGCTGCTCACATCCAGGATGGCGGTGGCTGTGGTATCGAGGCTGATTCTGTCCAGGAAGGCAAATGTCTCCCCAATCTCAGCGGGACTGGCGGGCAGTTGCAGACGGACAGTTTCTTCTCCTTTTCCCCGGCTCAGAGTCAACAGAATCATCGTTACATTCCTCCCATCTGAAATTCCTGTTCCCGCTGGTGCTGCTCTGCCGGACCGCCGGCCATCAGCTCCCCCAATGTCAATGTGCCACAGTAGGCCACATATCCTTTCTCCGTGAAGGCTCCTGTTTCCTTCTCCATACGGAGTTTGCCGTAACGCTCATAATCATAGAACTCCTCCAGATTGGGGTCATATTCATAATGGCCGGAGTCCTGGATCATGTATCTGCCATATTCGGCGGGAGTGCGGACTTTGGGTGCAAACTCAAACAGCTCCAGATTTTTGGCCAGTTCGCGTATCTCGCCGGCACACTCCGGCTTGGCCATCTCCATGACCGCCGTCAACTTTTTCTGTTCCAAATCAGACAGTGCAGCGATGGCCGTCGCCATATCATTCAGCGCGAATAGATCCTCCCGTTGTCCCTCCAGGACCTCCTCCACCTCGGATGGAAGCAGACTGTCCTCATACCAGATGCGGGCATCGTGGATGTTAACGCCTGAGCGTGCAATTCCACGCTGGAGCTGTTGCTCGGAGCAGGGCAGGAGCAGCCAAGTGATTTGATCTGTATTTTCCGGCTCCTGCCGGGAGGAAAGCCCTACCGCCAGCAGATTCGGCTGGTAGTGGTAACAGGGGAAGTGGCGGCCGTCATAGAGCTGCTCCAGTTTCATCCCGTTATCATAGACCACGCCATAAGGGGTAATCCTTCCCTCAAGATGATTGAGGATCAGGTCCAGAGCGAACTTGCGGCCATCCAGCCGCTCGAGCTCCTCGATTCTGCAGCCCCCACCCTGCATCGTCATGTAGTGCTGCCGCCCAATGGCGTCCAGGTCGGAGAAGTCTGTGATGACCGTGGCCTGCTGGCAGCAAAAGGTCAGATTGATGAAATCCTTTATATTTGAGACGCCCAATTTGCAGGCCATTCCCTGGAACTGGGCAGCCTCACCGTCATCAAAACTGTCCAGCCGTTTGGCCAGATAGTCCAGCTCATCAAAATTGACCAATGAGCCAACCAGCCTGTTCAGTACGGTATAGAAGCTGTCCAGTTCATCCACCCGGCAATCCTGCCGGAGCGCGTCACCGATTTCCAATGGCTCCAGCAGTTCGATCATGCGGTCATATTTCTCATCGGGGATAGGGAATGGAACCGTAATCTGCCCATATTCCGGGTGCTGAGCGCTGCTCAGTACCGCTTTCAGCACATAGCCCATTCTGGTGCCTCCTTACTCGCATCCATGACCGCCTTTCCATATCTGGCAATCATGGTTGCGTAAATAATATTGTGGAAGTCCAGATCACTCACCAGTTTTGGGTGTGCCAAATCTTCTGCCTCCATGGGTGACTTCAGGTCATACAGCCGTCTGGCGGAATAAAAGATGGGGTAATCCTGTATCGCAAATCCATGGGGTTTGGATACGATGCGGCTGAAATCAATGGAATCGTGTGAAAGAGCGGGGAGCGCCGGTTGCCAGAGTCGCTCCTTTGAGGCGAGAAGATAGAGCGCCGCCAGATAGCCAGGAGGCGCATCATCCCATACCCTGTCCGCAAAGCGGCTTCTGAGGTGGACGGACACTGTGTGCAGGACTGCCTGATCCGGCCCGCTCCAGTGTTCCACAGCCTGAATCCTCTTGTGCAGGCCGGCATGAGGGATGTGTCCGAAATATTCCAGAATCAAATCCAGGTACTCAATCGCGCCGGACTTCAACCGCTCCGCGATATACGGACAGGTGCGGACTTGACAGGATCGGCGGCGGTAATGCAGGCAGTACCGGCAATCCACATCCTCCGGCTTGTAGCAGAAGCGGCTGAGGATCATCATCCCGCCGCCGCGCTTCTGGAAGCCAGGGACGCTCATCATCATATGCTCCAGACCAGCTCGAGGGGTATTCTGAGCGAAATATCTTGTCATGGCACACTCCTTCTTTCAAAACAAAAAAGCGGGAGCTGCTTATGCTGCACAGTGTGTGCAGATGCGGCTCCCGCTTTTTCTGATGTCACATATCAATTTGTGGCTCCTGTGCTTGTCCCTGCTCCAGTCTGTCCGCCAGATCTGGGACAGTGTATTCGATCTTTGTCCTTGCGGTCTGCATGGCTTTGAGGTGTCCATCTTCCAGCTCTGGGCCTTCATCCAGCAGGTAGTCTGTGGCCCGGTAGAGTTCAGTTAGCTCCTCCGGTGAGAAAAGCTGGGTCTTGGAGATCAGCCCGGAGCGGACGGCAAAATCCTGCTTGGCCCCGCAAAAATCTTCATCATAATAATGTCCGTAGCTCACGCCGGTTCTGTTATAGTCCCAGATCCAAGTGACAAACTGATAGCCCCTGCCATTTTCCAACTCCCGGCCAGCCAGCACTGCGCCGCCAAAATCCGCCAGCAGATGGAATTTTTCGCTCAGACCGCTGATATGAAGGGTGGGCGCAGTTTGAACCTCCTCAACATAAGTGTACACTTCATCTGCGGTCTGTGCGACTCTGTGGTACAATTCACTGGCCTCCGGATTATTGCTTCCGGCAGGAAAAAGGAACACATCGTTTCCTGGAGAAACAAAGAGGACAGGCTGACCATGGAGGAAAATCTCCAGCCGCCTATCCTCTACATTGGATGATTCAACTCCGCCTTCTCTCAGGCACCGGGAAAGTTCTTCAAAAAATTTTTTCAATGGTTAAACCTCATTTCTTTTTTATCTGTTGGGACGACAACAAAAAAGCGGAGATTCTATCATCGAATCTCCGCTTCAATAACTATATTGGTTTTTCTCCGGGGGAAGGGAATCAGGTGTCCGTCCTCTTTGTGTTTTCGTATGGATAGAACAATGACTCACACATTTGGTCTGTGTGAGTCATTGTTTTTGGTGGAGATAAGCGGGATCGAACCGCTGACCTCTTGAATGCCATTCAAGCGCTCTCCCGATTGGTAGGTTTGCATACCTCTCACCCAAAAAAGGACATATCTTGCAAAAATATTTTACCTTTTGACCCGTGTGCCTTCACGCTCGGAATAGAACTATTGTATTTATTTTACGCTGAAATGTCAAGGCCAAGGATAAACTGCTCCACACTGATGTTGAACTTGATTTTCAGGTGATAGTCGCGGAAAACATCTACCCGCTCAATGATTTGTGACACGATCATCTTCTTGGTCTCAATAGTCGCAGTATCATAGATATCAGACCACTCCACGAACCGATCATATCTTCTGGATAGCTTTTCCAGGTATGTTTCGCTGTTGTCCAAAGCCTTTTTAGCCACCTCATAGTCCCGTTCCAGAGCAGCACACTTTTCTTCTGCACGGACAATGGCCTCTTTCAGCATATCAGGTGTAAATGCACTGTTGCCAGTCAGGGCGTTCACGATCTCGGCATTGAGCACCTGCAAATCCTTCCGCGCCTTCTCGCACTCTCTCTGGGCTTTGTTGACGATGGCCTTTTGCTCCCCCATTTGTGTCTGATATCCTGCCGCAAGGATCTCCGCCTTGGACACACTCTTCACATACCGTAAAACCTGACGGATGATATCATCTATCATTCCGTCCAGGATAGAAAGCGTATATCCTGTTTGGCCGTCGCATGGCTCATGCTTGCGGGATTTGGTTTGACAGGTATATCGAATCCGCACCGTGTCGGTCCCATCGGCTCGGGGCTGTCCTTTCCCATTTGTCGTCAAGCACAGGCGGGCTCCACAATGTCCACAGAACACATTGCCGGCCAGCAGGGATCGTCCTCGGGTATTCCTGGGGATACGGCGCTTCTTCTCGTAGGCATTGGACCGCTGGTATATGATCTCCTGGACTTCCATAAACAGCTCCGGCGTGATGATTTGCAATTCGCAGATCATATCGGAATGATACGCACCGCTTCGCAGGATACCAACATACATGATATTTCTAAGAATATTGCGGACACTGGAGGGATGCCAATTCTTTCCGGCCCGGTTCTTGACACCCATTTGGTTTAATAGGTTTGCAATGCTCTGCGCCCCCTTTCCCTCTATCGCGCACTTCTTAAAGATAAAAACGACAATAGCAGCTTCTTCTTCGTTGATTGCTAAATCGAAAAGGTCATGTCCCTTCTTGTTGACCCGCCCAAGCCGAACCAGCTTGTAGCCATAGGGACAGACACCGCCTGTGAAATGTCCATCTTCCGTAATCTGTCCAAGACGGGTAGATGTTCGGATGGAGGTTTTTTCGCTTTCACCGTCAGCCGCCCAAAATCGGATATAATTCATCAGGCGGTCATTGTGGGTGTCAAACCTCTGTTCGCCCTCTTTTACGCTCCAAACATGGACGCCGTGTCTGGCAAACCACTCTACTACAAAGGGGGTTTCGTCGGAGATGCGCCCGATCCGGTCGAACATGAACACCAACAAAATATCAAACTCATTGTTCAGCGCCCGCGCTTTGATGATCTGAATGACGTCCCGCTTTTCGGCTCGGACTTTATGTCCGGAGACACCGTCCTCCTGTTCTTCAAAAACGATGGTCCATCCCTTTTGCTCACAGAACCTATGGCAGGCGATTCGCTGCATGGGGATATCCGGTTCATCGTTGCTGTCATGGTCCACCTGCTTTTCTGTCGATACACGGTACAGGCAGCAGACACGAGTGCCGGTTCGGGCTTCCGCAAATGTTGAATGCTTCACGCTGGGAGTGAAGCGTTCTTTCAGATATTCCGTAAAATCAGGAAAGCTGATATTCTCCATATCAATCTGCCTTTCTTATGTAGAATGAACTGGCAGATTGACATATCTCAGTATGAACTTTTCAAGGTACAAGAACCTTTCCTTTGTTCACACTAATATTATATCATTTTTTTATAAATCCGCCAAATTTTTGCAAAATCCTGCTTCTTCAAAAACATTTAGATTGTATTTCTCAATCATCTTTCGTCAAGATGGAAAGTTCGGTATTCAGCAGCGCATTTTTGATTTTGGGAAGCACTTTTGTATTCCGTTCGCTCGTAAAGACCGCTTCTACACTGCGTCCACGAACGGATAGTCGGAGAACGGCCCCAGTTGCGTTGCATTGTTCCACCCCCACGATATAAACTTTTTCCGTAGAGGAGCTATTTTTGCTCATAGCATAACGCCTCCATGATTTGCTCCAAAGGCAAGAGTGCGTCAGGTCAGACGCTCTCTTGAATGTTGAACGAAATAGTTCATGCAGAGACACGCCCTCATGCAGGTATATCTCTGATAAGGGTGTGCCGTTCTATCCAAATCCGTTCCTGCCCCTGCTTTGTCAGCGGCGTATCGCTCTCCTTGGCACGCAGATGCAGTGCTTCCCCGGAAAGCATATCCTCTTTGGACGGTCATGGGGTTTTCAAGGTGCAACCGGGCCGACATTTCGCCAGTCCGCGCAGACGCACCGAATGATGCGCCCGTGCCGGTTGGCGAACGACGTCGAAATCTGCCTCAATTTGATGCAGGTTTCAAACCCGTGTTTTAATCTCTTTGTTTTTGATTATGGCAAAGATCAGGCACGAAACAGGCAGAATTCACGTGAAAAAATAGAGGATGCTGTCGTAAAGCATCGGCCGCATTCGTAATTAACTCTACGCAATCGACAGCAAAAAGCGAGGAGCGGATCTCCGTTCCTCGCTTTTCGTATTTACTTCCGCGAATGATAATATATCTATCCAGTAATCTAAAGCAAAAGGCTTCTATCACAAAATGTCATAAAAAGGAGTTTATGGGAATATATGAAATAGGGTGTGCCTGAGCAGGATTTATATAAATTGAAAGTTCCTAAATAATTGCTTTATTTTTACTTTGTGGTAAAATGTATATTACTTTATTCCAACTTCCAGGGAAAGCTTGAGGAGCCATGTGATGAAAAGAATAAAAGAATTAGACTTTACTCGTGTTATTGCAATGTTTGCAGTTGTTATGATCCACGTTACCAGCACCTATATAAATCAGGATAGCAGTTTTATCCTTTTCGACATGAATTTGGCTTTCATCCTTAATCAAGTATCTCGGTTTTCGGTTCCATTGTTTATTGTTTTATCGGGCATCTCGTTAGGATTTAGTAAACCCATAGGGGACCCGTTGTTATTTTATAAGAAAAGGTTAGTAAAAATCGGCATACCATATCTTTTTTGGTTTACAGCTTATTATGTCTATAACAACCACAACAATCTTGCGGCAATGACCCTTGGTTCTTTTGTAAAAGAATTTTTGCTTGGTCAATCGGCACCTCACTTGTATTTCATCATAATAATCTTTCAGCTTTATATACTCTTTCCTTTCCTTAAAAATGCCATCTCAAAGTCTTCTTGGTCAGTTTTGATTATTTCATTTGTGATATCTTATTCAATAGAAAAACTGTTCTTCTTTTTACAATATGATGTTGATTTGATCCCTGCGTTTATTCGACCCTATTTATGGATACTTTTTCCAACTTGGCTATTTTATTTTGTTTTTGGACTTGTACTGTGTCAAAACCTTTTCTCAAAATTTGAAGCATTTTGTACTCAACATTTCTCAGCAGTCTTTGTTGCCACAGGGTTAATTACTATTTTTTATGTGCTGGAAAGCCGGATTACCAATTCTCTGGAATCAATAAAAGCTCCATTAAATATTTATACTATATTTATTCTTGTGTTTTTATTTAGTCTTTGGAGCCTTATAGGCAGATACCGCATTATTCAAAAAGCTGTCGATTTCTTCGCCAAGCATTCTTTAACAATTTATTTTGAACATGTTTTCGTGCTCTATTTTTTGAGAAGGTTCTCTTTCTTTAATCGTGGGATGTCTGGAATGATTTTATTGTTCATCACAGTAATTGTTGTGGCCTCCTTAGTCGCTTACTGTGTAGATAGTTTGGTACATAAAATTTCAAAAATAAAAGCACCTGAATAATCAGGTGCTTTTATTTCATATTCATCCGTTAAAGCGAATATTGAATGTATCGTTTTGTCCGGACCAGCTTAATGTAACATGAGATTTACTGACAGAAAAACAATCCTTAACTGTGCTGTCTTCTTTTCCCCAGCTAACATAACTGGTCCCATTATATAGCTGACAGTTCTTAAACATTCCTCCAGTCAAATAAGATCCGTCTGCTTGATTATCTGTCCCAGCAGTGATAAACGAAACAAATCGATAGAATTGCCCATTACTTAACTTCTCATTTGATACTGAAATATTACCAGATGTAACTTTGATATCTTTATCGAATACTTTTCCGACATTTTCATCATTTGCGTCCTTGAATTGGATATACAAATGAACCGTTGTGCTATTCACGGGTTTTATAGTAATAATTGCTCCTTTCGCCGTTGAAGGCGCAACATAATCGTCATAGATTTCTGTATGATGGGGCGAGGCATTAAAATCAGACATATAAGGGCACCAGCCTTTACCTTGATTTGTAATGCCAAGATCAATTCCATGTTTCCCCTTCATCCCCAGGGAAATAAAAGCGTTTCTGTGATTTGCCCTGTTAAAACCAGTGGGAAGAACAATATATGCGTATGCGCTCCTATACTTTGAAGTCACAGGAGAGTACATATAATAATAGCCTCCTGACTTCTCCACAAAGTTATAGCTGCCTTTGTATTGTGTAACTTGATAGTCATTCAGTGAAAAAGGAACCGGCAAATCATTATTGATTGCTCTTATGTTCATAGATTTCTCTGATTGAGTTGCTGCCGCAGCTGTCGTAGTTCCAAAGCAGAATGTTACAGCTAAGATAATAGTGCAAATAATTGCTCCAGCTCTTTTTGCAAATCGCATGTTTTTTCTCCTCCCTTTGTGCAACCATGTAATTTATTTCGGCCGTTTACTGGAATGTATTGCTTGCTAAACTTACATGTGAAACACTTGACAACGCTAATATGGAGAAGACCTGTTTTCTGATTATCTATTAAGTTCTTGGGCTTTCCGAAATCACCTCTCCCTCCTTTCCAATGGTCCTCTCTACTATAAAATTCCCGCTGATAAGAAAAACTGACACATTTCTCTAAATTATGCGTCTGTGTTGGTTTGCAAGCAAAGTCGAAATCTGCCTCAAATCGATGTAACTTTTAAGCCTCTGTTTTATTCCACATACAATTATCAGCAAAAAGCGAGGAACGGATTTCCGTTCCTCGCTTTTCGTATTTACTTCCGCAGAAATGCAGCCAGTATATCAATGAATTCGCTGTTGGTCGGTGGTTTGGAAAGTGCTCGTCCCGCAACGTGCTCCAGGAAACTTCGGTCCGGCTGTTCCCAGCAGCTCCGGATAAGCGTTCTTAGATCCCGTTCAACGGAAGATGGAGAAATTCGGAATTTCCGAGCCGTTTCTCGGTACAGCCGTTTGGTGATGAGGCGAATGCGTTCCGGGTCCTCCCTCACCTGTTCCACCATATAGGCAGCACAGGGAAATCCCGCCAGCTTTCCGCTGGCTCCCAGGCAGCGCAGCAGGCGCTCCGCATCCATCGGCTTCTGCATCGCTTCGGTGTCCTGCTCCGGTATGTAATAGACAAAGGGCATTGATACCATCCTTTCCGAATTGAAATGAAGGTATCAAATGCGGGGGAGATCGTATCCGTACATACACTCACAGGCGTATATGCGGCTTATGCCGCCTTGCCGCCTCACAAGGTCTCCTCCCAATCTGTTAACACATCCGCAAGAGATATTGGAGTAACCGTACAATCGACCAACCGGCGGATCAGCCGGAACACCTGAACAGCCGATGTGCTGAGGTTCGGCGCAAGCGCCTTCTCACCGCTGTTTCGCTCTAAAATCATTGCCCCAAACTTTTGCTTTCTAGAAGGTGATCTTTCCTTCAGCAGAAAGTATTGTAGGGTAAGAAGGTTATCGTTCTCCGATAATATCTGCCGCGTCGCTACAAGCCGTTGTTCCATGATGATTCTCCTTTCGTGTTCCTATGAGAATATCATAAAGAACAATGACGCATTTTTGTTAGAATACACATCAACATTCCTCGACTGTTTACTACTGTAAGTGCCGATTTTTATAGATATGTTTCAATATGTAGCAAATGCGTTATCACTAATCCCTCTGATAGCAAAGTAGAATCTGTGAAAAGACGCAGGCAACATCGCTATTGCCCGCGTCTTTTCATAAACTTGTAACACTTTCCAGACTACATAGTTTTTTTTAATAAAACTCCACCGTAAACCGCTAAGGCCAAATATACTGATACCGGCAGAACTACTTGCGCTAGTTCGTCGCCGCTGTCCGGCCCTCCGCTTATCTTTAATACGTACAGATATAATAATAATGCTACTACTGAAAATAGCATCATCCCCATACTCCCAATCACTCTAATAAACTTTTTCCTGATGAAGAGCGACATAAAAAGGCAGATGAAAACTAAAACTGTTGAGGTTAATGCTACTTCTAACATTCAATATACCCTCATTGAGTTCCATCCGGTTTTTCAGGGACGCAAATATAAGAAATATCTATTTCATTTGTAACTGCAATGCTCTCGGCCTGAGGATTATAAATTACATCAACCCTCAAATTGTCCTGATCCATTGAAAGTTCCTCTAGTGTTGCTGCAGTGGCCCGAGTCTCTACCGCAAATATGCCGTAATTGCTAATTAACTCACGCATATCAGTTTTATATTCCTCTGAAACATCAGCAGCAAAATCAATAGAACCAAAGAAGGAACTAATTGCATTTCTCATGTCATTATTTTGAACAGAAATAATCGCTCTGCCAGTTTTATTTGGAGTCCAGATATATACTGTATCAATAGACTCTACACCATCAAGCAAATTGGTCGCTTCCTCCGGAGTTAAAAATGAATCAAATGTAACCAATGCAGGATAGACTTGATCGGGAGTTTCCGCAGAAATCTGATCTAGAAGTTCACTCTGATTCTGAATGTAGTTATATTTTTCAAAAACCGAGTCGCCTTCTCTTGTCCCTAGATATACACGAACTTCATCCGTAGAAACATCAACATTTGCAGCATTTGCAGAAAACTGCGGAAATACAATCAATCCGCAAATAATTAGTGCTAGAACAAACGAAATTTGTCTTTTCATACTTGCCTCCAAATTTCATAATGGATATTTTCAATAAGGACAATTACCTCAGACGCAGAGTATCCCATCGCCAGTAAGCTAATAGTAACTTCTCATTTCTACTCAGCTCGCCCAAGCAACAGATCTATTTGTGGCCGTATTCAATGTCTCCGCATAAACCTGATATGCTTTTGGCAAGCCATCAATAACAAGCCACGTGCCATATTCAGATTCAACTTTCAACTCAATTCCGTCATAGTATCCAGATTTCGCCTCTGTTGTGAGTGCAGCATAATAGTTTACGTCTGTTTGGAGCGCGGACATCTTGCTACAGCCAACACTCATGTCATCAGAATCATATTCCTTGTAAAGATAAGGAAGAGATCCCGCTACAGCTGTTGGCTCTTCATATGCATCGCCGATATCTGATGGATCATCCACACCTCTCAACTCGCCTTCCCAGTATTCTGATGCACCGCGGCTACTTGAATCCCATTTAAGTTTATCGAAATACACTTTACTGGATGTCAGAAGAATATCCGCGGATCTCGGAGTATATCCTTGTCTGTTGGAGTAGCCAGTAAAAGTCCCATCATTTGTTGCTGCACTAGCCAATGTACAAAGAGCCAAACAACAGGTCATAAACAATACTGTGTATTTTTTCCAATTTTTCATAATTTTTCTCCTTTACAAAATTTAACTTATTCTTCTTTATAAGTTTACATAATTTTCACCTTCTTTCACTTCTTTATATTTTTACTTTAACTATCTTGTCCTGTCTATTTATTCCCATAGCATCACAAATCTAACTAGTATTTTCCTCTTTTTGCTAATTTTTATTATAAAACATTTTGAGAATAGCGTTGTCAGATGAATTGATTCACCCCTTTGGTTATATATTCCCGCATCTTTTTATTACTGACCTTTTTCTACAAAAATTTTAGGAAAAAATATAATCCCATTGGTGCTTTTACTTCTCTCTATTTGGGAAATATAATTTTCCCAAATAGCCGGAAGGGGCACGTCGTATGGATAAAGAACTGCTTGGGATCATTGGTGAAAATGTAAAGAAATATCGTGAAAAAGCCAATTTAACCCAAGCAGAGCTGGCGGAAAAGGTTGGGATTGGAACTGCATCAGTCTCGCGGATAGAACGTGGAGAAAAGCGAATGAAGATGGAAACTCTGCGTGCTTTTGCGGATGCTCTTGACATTTCAGTGGGTCTTCTTTTCTATCAGGAAAACAGGGACGAGCTGCTCCTGACCTTGGCAAAAATGCTGGATGGCCAGTCACCAGAGTTCATTGAGGGAATTATTGCCCTGACACGTGCTTGCTTGGAGAATTTCGGAAATAAGCAGACAAACTTGGACGATTTATGATATAATCGAAACAGAAGCAGTTCGGAAGGAGGGGAACGGCCAATGCTGCCGGAGCAGGACGCATTCATCGAAAAGCTCTATCATGAATTCTTTACTCAGCTCTGGATCTATGCAAAGGCGGCATTGGGAGACCCAGAACAGGCACAGGAAGTTGTCCAGGATACATTCCATGAAGCTGTCAGACATATTGATCTCCTCGTGGTTCACGACAATCCAAAGGGCTGGCTTATGGATGTCCTCAAAAAGAAAATCATGCACGCTCGCCGTTCCATGAATCGTTACATACTTCACTTCATTTCTTTGGATTCCGATATGGAATTTACCGATCCTGTATTATCCTCTGAAGACCCACCTCCAAGTAATGTTCAAGATACTCTGAAAGAAATCCGACGGGTTTTGTCAGAGGAAGAATGGGATCTGCTTCGAAAAATCGCTCTGGAAAACCAGCCATATAAAAATGTGGCGGAAGAACTGGGGATCACAGTTTGGACCTGCCAAAAGAGAGTTGAGCGGATTCGCAAAAAATTAAAGCAATATTTTGCAGACAATTCTTGAAATCGTGTCAGTTTCTCACCTTTGCGGGAATATAATAAGTTAGAGGGGGTTCAGTTTATGGCTGAGAACAATCAGACAAATAAATACGCCTATCTGAGCCGCTTAAGCACGAAAGAACTGGAAGCAATTCTGCGTGCTGATGCTGAATCGCCAAGTGCGGGTAATGACGAGGCGATCTCTTATATTCTGGAGGTGATTGAACAACGGGAACATGAACACCCCTCTGGCTCTTTTCCCGATATAGACAGCAGTTGGAAAGAATTCCAGACCATCTACAATACGCCTGAAGGTGCAGAACAGTCTCTTTATCCAAACGAACAAGAGATGGATCTCAATGGGATGTCCACACGTCCAAAACCAACTCAGAAGCGGAAATTCCGTTCGGCAATTCTAGTCGCTGCAATTATCATTTTATTGGTTGCTTCTTTGACGATTCCTGTCGCTGGATTTGGCAATCTATTAGAGATGATTGGAAACTGGACGGCGGATCAATTCACCTTTATTACTACGGGGCAGCAGAGAAACTCTTGTTCTCTCGATGTAAATATGGGCGATTCAGATTCATCTTCCTCCCCAATTGGGTACGAACTTCGCCAGAGCCTTGATGCCTATGAAATCAAAGGCAACTTTGTCCCTACTTGGCTACCAGAAGGATTTGAATTATATGGGGATGTTTCTATTCAGGTATATCCGGAATTTGGAGAGGTAGAATTCTTTGCCTCTTATTTAGAGGGTGAAGAAATATTCTCAATCAGCATTACAAAATGCTCAAATTCTTTCCAAGCAAATACTTACGAAAAAACATTTCAAAATCCGGAAATTTACGTTGTAGATGATATTGAACACTATATTGTTGATAACTCTGACACCATTTTAGCCGCTTGGTATGTTAACAATATCGAATGCTCTATTAACACCACTATGTCAGAATCGGATTTGAAAAGAGTCATTGATTCTATCTATGAGGAGTAGTTAATCAATGAAAAAAATCAAGTCTTGTATTTGTTTGATTCTTGTTTGTGCTTTCTTTATGGCAAGCGCAACTTTAGCATCAGCCCGCGCAAGTGAGCAAATTGACATTTACGATATGAACGTCACCACGATGGACGATGGTGGAATCGCCATTAAATTTTCTGTCATTGGAACTTTTATCATGAATCGTCTGGGCGCAGAGAGTATCTATATTTACGAGAACAATGCTGGTAACTGGAGATTGGCAGACAGCTTTGATAAAGATGATCCTAATATGTCTGACTTCAATGCTGTTAAATATGGCAATACAGTTTATTTTTATGGAGAGCCTGGTAAAGAATATAAAATTGTAGTAACAATCTTTGCAGAAGACCAAGAGGGTGAATCCGATTCCCGCTCAAAGACCTTCTACGTAACGGCACGATAACAACGAATAGACAAGCTCCGTATCTTTATACGGAGCTTGTCTATTTCCGTACCACACAATTATTTTCTGCAAATCAAGAACCAGAGCCATATTTATCTTGCCTCGATTTGAGGCAGGTTTCGACGAAATTTTATGGCATCTCAGAAGCCGCTCCAAACAGTTCTATCATAATAAAGGAATGTCTGTGCATCTTGGCAATCCTCCGTAGTCAGATCCCGGAGCCGTTTCAAGGACTTGGAGAGAAACAGCTTGCTTTTCAGTGGAGGCTTGGCTTGCCGGCTCTCCACCAGTTCGTCGATCCTGCGGGCGCAGGCATAGCAGGACGGCTCGTGGACTTCGATATGCTGATAGAAGTAGTCGGTATGGAAGGGGCAAAACAAGCAGCAGGAAGCCCTGGTCTGAATCCCCAGCACCTCCCGGTTGTAAGCGTAGCACATGGGGCGCGTCCATCCCATTTCCACCAAAGGATAGCGGTTTACAAAGAGTTTCAGCTTACTGGGCTTTGCCCGGTGGCGCTCTTCAAACATAATCCCCATGTGCATCTGATGTGCGTGGATATCCAGGCTCAGGGTACGCTCGTATGGCCGGTAGCCCAAAAGATTTCGCCGAACAAACCGCTCAATCATTTTGATCTTATATTCATAGGTGCACTGACGGGGCATACGTCCCTTTTTCCCATCCTCTCCTATCGTCCAAAAAGGAACACTGGCAATTCGGCTTTTCCCAAATTTGGAGATAAAGTCTCCATATAGGTCCATATCCAGCGTGTAAAAAGGAATCCCTGCCCGCTCACACAGCCGACGCGCAAAGTCGGCCTGCTCATAGACCCAGGTTGGTTCCGCGTGCAGGTCGCAGAAAATCACAGCATCGTAGACCGGGACATGAGGCCAAACTGGATAGCCCCGCATTGCATTCTCGCAGGCCATCCCCACCAGGGATGTACTGGGCATTCCAGCCCCGTAACTCAGAATATTCAAAGGCTCCCATAACAGCATCTATATCACCTCAAAAAAATGCTATCATGTCCGGTGTAAATACGCAAAAAATCCCCCCTGCCGTTCCTGAGAACAGCAGGGGGCGTATCTTGCCTCAAATTGAGGCAGATTTCGACAAACTCTACTCATTGTAAAAGAATGGACGCGCCACGCTGGTAAAGCCAGAGGTTCCTGTAATAACCACGTTATTCGCCCCGCTGGAGCAATGGATCACCAGCAGCCCGTCGCCCTCGTCTCTTCCGCAGACGATGCCAACGTGTTCATCGTCCGGGTAAAAGACCAGATCGCCAGGCTGTGCTTCGTCCCATGAAATCGGGTCGCAGTAGGTGTGTTGGGCATGGGCTCCCCCGCCGTGACCGATGACGTACTCGCCGCCTGTCACATTGTAGAATACCCAATCCACCATTCCTGAACAGTCCAGGCCATAGGGGCGGTAGGTTCCGGTGGTTGGGCTGCCGGCCGCTGTGACTTTGGCGAGCTGCCCCCATCGACTGTCCCAACCCAATACCAGAGATTTTCCGCCCCAAAAATAGGTCACTTTCCCGTAGAGGGTCAGGGCAGTTTCCACGACGGCCCGACGCTCCGGAGACAGGTCTTCCGGCAGGGCATCCAGCACCGCGCGGGCCTCCGCATTGGTGATTGACAGACTCCCGGCCAAACTGGAGAGCGCCGCCCTGTCCGCCAGCAGCTCGTCCAGAGCGGAATTCTGATAATCCGTAAAGGTATAGACAGTTCGCATATCATCGGAAGTCTTGGATGTAATGACAATATGAAGAATGTACTCAGTCCATCCTCCGCTATCTCCACTGCCCGGATGCTCTATCGTCTCTACCCAGGATGATATCTCTGTCATGTCCCAGAATACAGCCGTCAGCTTCTCCACCCGGTCGGCATCCAGAGTAGCCACATCCACGCCGTCATCCGCTCCGGCAAAGCGGACAGCGAATACAGCCAGCACATCCGGCCAATCCGCCGCCTGCCCCTGGATCACAATATCATCATATTCTCCGGCTTGCAGATTCTCCAATCGGGAGTTGTAATCTATGTTGACCTCATTCACAGCCTCGGAAACAGAGAGAGTTCCAGGGGCATTTCGCTCCTGGGCGAAAAACAGGCCAAACGGAGAGCTTGCCACTGCGCCGATTACAATGATAATGATAACAGCTACTAACAGGACGCTGCCTCCAACAAGGCTTATCAGGGAGCTGACCAAAGCAGACACCGCGCGAACGACGGCGGCAGTGAGTTTCCTCGTCAGGGCAAAGACACCCTTGCCTGCTTTTCGGATAGTTTGGACGTTTTGCCGTCTAAGATACTGTTTGGCGGGATCTGCTGCCATCTGAGGGACAGACGGCGCTGGTGGAACAGCTGTCCGCATCGGTGTGCCCGACCTGGACCCGCCCTGGAAGCCGGGGCGGGTCCTAAATTTGTGGTGGGTGTGCTTGCCTGGAGCGCCGCCCTGTTTGGGTGAGGTCCCCTTTCGTGCGTCCTGACGGGTTGCTTTGCCAGAGACCGGCCGCGCAGCAGCCTCCCGGCCTCCGTTGTTCCCTGCCTGGTGTGACGCAGCAGTCCCAGTCCGACGGTTATGCAAGGGGAACTGGTCAGGCAGTAATCCATCCCTGTCGGAATAGCTGGGAATCGGCGGCGTACCGGCAGTCTGCCGTTTCCCCGTTCTCGGCCCCACAGGTGTATCCGGCCTGTTGGAGCTGGGGCGTTCCCTGGGGACGGGTTCCCGTCTGAGCCTCGAGACAGCGTTGTTATCGGTCTGCATGTCCGCCTGGTCCGCTGAAGGTTCCTCTTGAGTGTGGGGTCCTGGCTTCCGGGGCTGCCTGGTCGGAGCAGCTGTCCTGGCCAGTTCCTTCACAGCCCAGTGCCCAGCTTCCTCTACCTGTTCCTCGGCATAGCCGCTCCTGCCTTCTGTTTCCTCCGCGGTCCGTTTCCGTTCCCGGATAGCTTTCTCTTTCATCTGACGCACCGCCTGCTTGGGGAGCTCGGTGCCGGGAGGCCGGGTCTTTGCGCGCCTGCCCGGTCCCGTTTTTTCCTTAAATTCCGGCATGATGCCTTACCTCCAGAAGTAACCTCAAATTGAGGCAGATTTCGACAATTTCCTCATTTGTCCCCTGGTGTGGTACTCCACAGGCGGTACAGTTCGCCGCTGCGTGGGAACTCATTGGCAAAGGGGACGATGGAGCGCCCCACGCGCAGGAGGCCATGGCCAGCCTCCGCCCCGGTGACATGGCCCATCTGTGTGCTGGAGATATTCAGGAGTTTGGCAAGTTCGGCCCGGTCCGTGGCCGCCTGGTTGAGGAGAATCAAAAACTCGCTGTTGGCGAACATGAGCCGGGCGGTATCGGAGCGCAGGCACTCCTCCACATTCTGAGTGGCCCCGGTCATGGCGGCGGCATACTTGCGGAACCGCTTCCAGCACTTGTAGAGGAATTGCGCGGAGTAGAAATACTTGAAAAACAGGTAGATCTCATCGATAAAGACCCAGGTGTACTTTCCCGCCAGACGGTTTGAGGCTACACGGTTCTGTATGGTTTCCATGGTCACATTGAGGGCGGTGGGCTTGAGCTGCTCGCCCATCTCATAGAGGTCGAAGCAGATGATACGGTTGTCAATGTCAACATTCGTTTCGTGAGCAAACATATTGAGAGAACCCTCCACGAACAGTTCAGAGGCCAGGGCCAGTTCCTTGGCCTCATGCTCATTCTGGCGCTTGACCTCGTTGCGCCAGTCCAGAAGAGTTGGCTGCCGGGTCTTGCCTCCGCTCCTGATAAATTCCTCATAGATGTTCCCGGTACAGCGGTCAATGATGGAGTGGTGGAACGGAGTGATCCGCCCCGCGCCCATCTGCTGTTCACAGAGACTCATCATCAGCTCGGATTTCATGGCCACAGGCCGCTCCCCGGAAGCGCCGTAACCCCGGCCAATATCCAGAGGGTTGATGTGGTGTGAACTGTTGGGAGAAACCTCCAGGACCGTCCCCTGGAGGGCGCGGGTCAGGTCCCCATATTCCCGTTCCGCGTCAATGATGATGATATCATCGTTGGTGGACAGGGCGATAAAGGTAATGGCCTGCTTCATGCTGAAGGACTTGCCGGAGCCAGACACACCCAAAATAAAACCGTGGGGATTCAGAAGCTGCTTCCGGTTGCAAATCAAGAGATTCCGCGATACGGCGTTGACGCCGCAGTAAATTCCCCCCGCATCCTGAATCTCTTGGACCCGAAACGGCATCAGGACGGCGGCGCTCTCAGTGGTGAGGGTGCGAGTGGTGGTAATGCGGCGCAGGCCGTAGGGCAGGGCCGTATTGAGCCCGTCCTCCTGCTGATACCGCAGGATGGAGAACTGGCAGGCCCGTTCCTGTCCGATGGATTGCAGGGCCTCGGTGTCCGCGTTCAGCTGGTCCAGGGTGTCCGCAATATGGACCAGCGTGATATTGCCGTGGATCATGCGCTGGTCACGGGAGCTGAGATCATCTAAAAACTCCCGGTTCTCCGCCCGGAGCTGTTCCAGCTCATAGGGGATAGCAGCAGCGAAGTTGTTGCGGTTGTTCTGCCGCTGCTGCCAGCGGGTGATGTCGCTCTCCACCCCCATGATGCGCTGCTGCATATCCCGGACGGCCTCAGCGGTAGGAATGGGCAGGATGTCAATGGAGAGCATCAGGTTGCGGGGGAAGTCAGACAGCTCGGAGATCAGGGTGTCCTTGATGTAGCTGGGATAGTCCCGCAGGAACAGAACTCGTCCGAACCTGCCGCCCATCTCGAAGTGGTCTGCCCGAAAACGCATTCCATCCGGACAGATATAGTCCCGGAAGTCGTGTCCCAGGCGCATGGCGCTCCCCAGATCAAAGCTGTAATACTGTTCCTCTCCCGGGCGGAAAAAGCTGTGGAGGATGCGCAGGCGCTCATGGGTATCCAGGACCTGCGCCCCGCTGTCCAGCTGACCCAGATTTTTCGCCAGATCCGCGTCCACCCGATGGAAAAAGGTCCTGGCTTCCTCCAGGTTTTTCCGGGCTACGCAGATTGTGATGTACTTATCTTGTACCAGGTTATTGCTGCCAGCGGCCTTATCCATAAGGACGCTATTGTACTCCCGGCGATAACAGTCAAGACCGTCCCCCTGCTCCCGCATGAGGACGGTCTTTCGGAAATCGACACTGTTGAGGCGCCGGTTATTGATGGTGATTTTTGTGGTGGCGTCGGTTGGCAGGCTGTTGAGGACGGCGCAGTAGGCGGTAAACATCTCTTTCTGGTCCTCATAGGACGCCAAGGTGTAGTTGATATCCGCGAAGCGCCAGGTCTGGCTGAACTTGCCATTGACCTGCCAGATCCCGTCCCGATAGACACGTTGAATAGGGATGGTCTGCTGAACGCTGCGGGGGATCTTGAATACGGCGCATTCGCTTCGATTGGCGGCGGCAAGGGTTTTAAGCATGGGGAACCACCCCCTTTTCCGTGTGCGCCGCAGTGGGCAAACGCCTCAGCACAGCTGTGAGAGCCAGGGAGCGGAAATACTTTTTCATGGATGCCTCCTATTGCAAAAGCGCGGAAAGAGGCCATGAATCCCGGCGCTCAAATCCGCCGCATATCACCCCCTTTCCGTTAAAATCAATGGATGTTGTAGATAAATGCGGTGAACATGAGAAAAAAGCCGAAATTTGCCTCAAATCGAGGCAAGTTCCGGCGCTCAATAGTTGCAAATCATAAGATCAGCGGTCTTCCGTATCATAGGGCTTCCCCTTTCGGGACAGGGCAGCACAATAAAGGTTCTCTGCCCGGAACACTCTGGGCCCTGCGTACAGGACCTGGGATTTTAGGACAGCCCATAGGAACTGCCCAAACGTCAGGCCATTGTATTGAAAAAATCCTGCCACGGCAAAAGGCGCCGCAGCCAGGATACAGACCCAGCTGGCCGTTTCCTTTCCCAGGACCGGCCCCAGGGCCAGGTAGACCATCACGGCCGTACCCACAGCCAAGCCGGAACATAGAAGCTGCCGCAGGGTCAGGCCGAATAAAACAGTTTCCTTGTGCAGCCGCACTTCTTTTGGAATTTTGATCTCCATGGTGTGATTCCCCCAGATATTCAAATATTACCGTTCATAGCCGTGCCGGGACTTGGTCTTTTTTCCTGGACTCTTGTGGCGCGGGTGTTCTTCCTGATACCGGGCCTTCATATCCTGCATTTCCTCCAGGCCAGAGATCAGTCCGTCAAAATCCTCACTGGGTCCCAGGAGGTCGGCCAAAAGGCGCACGTCGGACTTCTCCAAGCCATAGTCCTCCGCCATGGCGTCCAGGTATTCCCCACGGCTGGCATAGCCATTTTCCTCGTAGATATTCATACAAATCGCTCCCATTGTGTTTTTCCCTTCATGCCGAAACCCAATTTTTTGACAAGATTTTTGAGGTATAGGATAATAGAAGTAGCAAAATATAGGAGGTTATCGACATGAAAATTGTGATTCAGATTGGCGTGCTTCTCCTGGTGTTGTCTCTGCTTCTGCTGGCATTCAAGCTGCTGGTCAAGTCCCGGCTCCTGCCGCTTCTGATTTGGTGTGGGCTGGGCTGGAAGCTGTACCCCCAATGGTCCAACGCGCACCCGTTTATCTTCTATGGAGTGTTGGCATTTCTCGCTCTGGTCATTGTATTTTCCTGGCTTGGTCCCTATCTGGAACGCAGGCGGGAAGAAAAACGGTTTGAAAACCATGTACGGTCAGAAGCGATCCGCGCCCGGGCGGAGGGACGCACCATCAGCGGCTTCAAGGTAGAAAATGGGGTCCCGGTCACGATCTGGCGGGACTGAACAGGCGGCGGGCTTCGGCCCGCCGCTTTCTTTTACCGCTCTAAACCTCTGCTGTGCCGTTTCCGCGGTGCGCATCTGGTCCCTCTGGTCCTGGTGGCCTCCTGAATTTCCCGCGCAAAGCGGCGCTCCAACTCAAAGACACCTTTGGGGGTGCCATTCTGATACCACCCCTTCATGGGCCTGCTCATGTGGGCTTGCAGCCCTTTCAGCCGCTCCCAGTATTGCGGTAAATACAAATAAATGTGTTTCAACTCTTTCAAATTTTTGTTGCCGCAGCACCAGCAGCTTACCCGATCCAAAATATCATAGAGCGGAACAGGACCATTCTCTGTTTCCTCCAGCCATTGGAAACCCAGCTGTTGACAATATTCCAGGCAGTCCGGCTCTGTAAGTCCCCACTCAACTAAGGGAAGTCTGCGGTTGGGATAGCCGCACTTTTCAAATCGCTGGGGCTCGTCAGCAGCAAGACCGACGTAGATCACAGCATCAGCACAGTAGTCCCGTATTACCCGGAGTTTTTCAGCTGTTGCCCACCGGCAAGGTCCACCGCACCATTGGTAGCCGTAGTGGTAACCCGGCCTATCCCGGTACTTGATGGGGCGCTTCAACATATCGTAGAGGAACGGGCTGCGGGGATATAGCTCTGTGTACGGGATGCCCAGGGCTTCCAGGTCCGGCAGCACCCGGTCCCTCGTGTCATAGATGGCTTGGAACTCCATACCGTTATTGAAAAAAACTATCTCATCCACAGGCCAGCCTCGGGCGATCAGCAGATAGAGCATCGCCAGACTGTCCTTGCCGAAGCTGACGCTGGCAATGTGGCGGGGTTCCATATCACAGACCGAACATCTCCCGCACAATGCGCTCCGCGCCTTTAACCAGGCCCACCAGCACCAGCATATTGAAAATGGTCTCCCCCACATACTGCCAGGACATGGTGACGGCAGACAGAGAAGTATCCAACACCGGGCCGCTGGTGGAGGCAAACGCGGAGAAGATCATGCAGGCCAGGACAATGACAACGCCCTCCATGCACACGCCGACGTAGGACTTGAGAAAGGCTTTGCCGGCAAAACTGGTCCCCTCTCCCGCAAAAGAAGCCAGGGGCAGCGGGGCCAAGGCGGTATAGAAATACAGGCGAAAAAAGCGGCCGTACACGGTCATAATGAGGATGAAAGACAAGATTGTAATAAACAAGCTGCCGATGAATGTGACCAGCCACAGGGGGATGCTCTGGAGAAAGCCCACAGCTTCAATGGTGTCCACCATCTCCTGGGGGACCGTCACGCTGGCGGAGGCCATGCCGCCAATACCACTCATCACAGATTGGACGATCCCTCCGCAGATAGCGAAGATCACCGTCATAATCTCCATAGCGGAGCCCACCGCCACCTTCGCCGCCACAAAACGGATCAGATGCCGCAGGGCAAATTCCGGGCGCTGGAAGTCCCGGAAACCGGCGGCAGACTGAAACACACTCATTGCGAAGAACAGAACCAGCAGGCCATAACCCACGGCTTTCAGTCCGTCGTTAATGCCGACGATGACCGTCCAGATGTCTCCGCCCCGGAATTCCTGGGGAGTGGTGGTGATAAGGCTCCAAATCTCCGCCAGCTTGTCATTCCAGGTATTGAATGCCGATTGCAGATTTCCGACGATCCAGTTGTCACTCAAAAGAACACCTCCATTTCTCATGCAAATCAAACTGAGCGAGGGGCCGCCCGGAAATCTGCCTCAAATCGAGGCAGATTTCGACGGGGTTCCCCTCAACCGTTTGTTTTTCCGCTACGCCACACCAATGGCGGACAAAATCTCCTTTGCAAAAGCGATGATAAGCCCGCCGAACACACAGAGGATTCCCTGGGTGCGCTGGCTGGCGTCATGGGACTGAACGGACATTCCCAACTGAACGATACCCCAGCCCAAAACCATTACGCCGATGGCCTTGATGCAGCTGAAGATAAAGTCGCTGAGATTGTTGACGATGGCGAGGGGGTCTTCATCCGCGGCGAAGACCGGCACCGACAGGACCATACAGGCCGCCACTGTCAGGGCCGCAGCGAAATAAAGCCGCCGGACCTGTCTGGTCCGGCGTTCCATCAGGGTTTCATGCGTATGGATGTTCCGTTTCATAAAAGCATCGTCCTCTCTATTCAAAGATTTCAAAGTCATCCAGGCTCTCAAATTCCGGCAGATCGTCCAGCGCATAGGACCGGCCGGGGTGATGGATGTAGGGCGGCGCGCCCCCGTCCTCTGTTTCCTTGATATTGGGGTGTTTCATCAGATCATACTTATCGTCGATGACCGGGGACTCGCCCCGGATCAGGACGATGGCCTTGCCGTTATCCAGCATCCGCACCTCATCCGGAGTCATCAGCTCCCGACCCATAAGCTGGGTGCTGGTTGACATACTGCCATTCCGTCCCCTGCCCATGCTGGTTGTCTGATAGGTCAGAGACTGCTTTCCCAGCAGGTCGGATACATACTTGTGGCTCTCTTTCTCATTGCCGCCTAAATACAGAAAACAGTCCGCGTTTCCGATGATCCCCTCCCAGCTGTCCTTAAACAGGGCCTTGAGCTGACTGATATTCTGAAGGATGATGGTGGACATGATATTCCGGGAGCGCATGGTGCTTTGCAGCCGCTCGTAGCCATCAGGGATCGAAACGTTCGCAAACTCGTCAAAGAGGAAGCGAACAGGCACTTTCAAGGCGCCCTTCTGTACCTTATCCGCCTGATAGTACAGCTCTTGAAACGCCTGTGTGTAGAGCATTCCGACCAGAAAATTGAGGGAGTTGTCGTTGCTGTCCGGGATAATGCAGAAAATCGCCTGCTTCCGGTCTCCCAGCTTCTCCAGCTCCAAATCATCCTGGCTGGTAAGCCGCTGGATTTCAGGGAGGGTAAATACGGACAGGCGGACAGCCGCGCTCACCAAGATGCTTTTTGCAGTTTTGCCGGCGGCTTGTTTGAAAATGTGGTATTCCCGAACCGCAATGTGATCCGGTTCTTCCTCTTCAAGCGCCTCAAACAGCAGATCCAGCGGAGACTGGTACTCTTCGTCCTCTTCTTTTGCGCCCCCAAACTCAATCATCGTCAGAAGCATCTCCATATTCTGTTCCTCTGGCGGCGCCTCGTGGAGCAAATAGAGCATGAGGGCGGAAAACAAGGCCGTCTCGGATTTTTCCCAAAACGGGTCAGACTGGTGGGCATTCTTGGGCGTGGTATTCTTGATGAAGTTGTCAATGAGGCGGAACACATCGGCGTCTTTTCGGATGTAATGAAAGGGATTGTAGCAATCAGAGTGCTCCGGGTCTACCAGGTCAAAGATACGGATCGCATAGCCCTTTTGTAGAAGCAGCGGGACCGAAGCTCGGGCCACCTCTCCCTTTGGGTCTGTACAGAGATATGATGTATTGGCCAGATAGATATTGGGCTTGATGACAAAGCGGGTCTTGCCAGCGCCGGAGCCGCCGATGACAATTTGTAGAAGATTGCGGCGGTGTTTTCTCCCGTCCAATCCCATTTGCAAGTGCTGGGTCAGGATCACATTGTTCTCCGGGTCCTTATCCCGGTATTTCCTGTTCAACTGCCGGACATTCCCCCATCGGGCGGAACCGTGTTCCTCGCCTGGACGCCGGTTTTCGCTGGCAGAGAAGTAGAGCGTGGCGGCACAGCCATACGCGGCCAGCCCGATCAGCAGAAATTTCAGGGTGTGGGGTGTCCAGCGGATGGCGAAGGGCTTCTCCATCAGGGTTGGGAAAACCGCCATCAGGTCAAACAGTGTCATGCCATCCTTATAGCCGGAGGCCAGCAGGGCGGCCAGCCATAGAACAGGGATAACCAGCAGAACCCAGGGCAAAACCATTTGCTGCCGTTTCATGTCCGCACCTACCGTTCCTGGCTTGGATGCCGTTCCGTCTCCTTTGGCTCCGGGATACGCAGGGCCCGGAAGATGGCGGCGCGGTTGGCTTGTATTTCCGCATCAGTCCCCCCGCTCATGGTAAATAAAGCGGTTTCCACAGCCTCTACCTTACTATTGGGAAGGTGTGTAATTCGGGCATAGGCGCAGCCGTCCAGAACGGCGCCGTTGAAATTCAACCGTCCAACGGTGCAGTCAATGGTATTGCAATGTTTCAATCGGCTGCGGAGAAATGCAGCGGAATGGATGATGTAATCCCGGAAATGGATATCTGATAAAACGGCATCTGAAAACAGAGTGAACTTGATCTGGCAGGAATGAAATAAGCAGTCATATAGACGAGCATCCCAAAACCTCATGCCATAAAGCCGGCATACCGCAAACGTGCAATGATCGAAATGGGAGAAATTGCAGTTGGCGTTATCTGGCAAGCAGTAGAAAATCACATGGTCGAAATAGCTCTCTTGAAAGAATTTGGGCGGGAATCCTTTTTTCACCGCCATATCATAAATCTTTTGGTCAACGATCTTGAGGGGGCAGTTCGGGTCCTTGTCCATCATTTGATATTTGTACTGCTGCCCGCTGGTCTTGGTGTATGGCGAGTCCAACAGGGCCTTTTGCTCTTGAAAGCCTTGGATTCTCTGGCGGAGGGTTTGGACACGGGCGGCGTATTCGCCGCCTTTGGACGCAGCGGCCCATTCCATCAGTTCTTCCAGCGGCATATCATTCCGGCCTTGGAGACAGTCGTTGATATTCCGTATCATCCGAGGCCGATTCCGCCCGTTGTACTGGATGGGGTCAATATCTTCCAGGCAGTCAAAAATCCATCTGCTGATCTCCAGACTACTTTGAACAGCTTTGTAATCACTCATAGATATGCTCCTTATATAATAAGGTAAGGTGTCGAAACCTGCCTCAAATTGAGGCAGGTTTCGACACCCTTTGCGGATAGATCAGTAGCCAGTACGGGGCAAAGGCTCTGTCTTGCCGTACACGGTGGTGACCCAGCGGCTGATAGCCTGGACCCACTGGTCGTTATACACGCCGCCCACATCCGCGATGTTCACGAAGGAGCTGCCCGCAGTCAGACCGTTGATGGCGGTGCATTTCAGCGCGGGCTGCTCCACTTGGGCGAAGCCTGCCGGCGCCTGGCCGAACACGAACATGATCTCCGTTACCCGCTCATTGGCAGCGAGGCCCAGCGCCGTGGGGGATGCGGCCAACGTGTAATTCTGCGCCGTGGAAAGGTTGTCCGCCAACGTCCGGTATTCTCCGCCGTTTACCCGGTAGGTGATCTTATAGGTGCCGGGGAAGTTGTAGGTGCCGGTCACCACGGTGTTCAAACGCACCTGTGCAGGCAGGGTATCGCGCCAATAAAAACTGTCTAACCGCACATTGGAGGTATTGGCGATCCCGGAGAAGGTGTAGTTGACCGGCTGGCCGCTGATGACCTCCTTGGGGCCGGTCTTGGTAATAGAAACACCAGTGGACAGGCTCTTATCCGTCACCTCAAAGCGGAGGATTTGTCCCTCGTACTCCAGATAGGCAGTCAAAACCTCCTCGTTGATGCCGTAATTGGCAGGGGCCTTGACCTCCCGGACGGAATAGCGGGACAAGGGGAGCTGTTTGGAAACCGCAAGTCCCCGGCTGTCGCTCTTGATGGTGTCCACCAGATTGCCGGCCTTGTCATAAATCTCAAAGACCGCCCCCTCCAGGAGCGTCCCAGCGGGCAGGCCGTTGGTGGGATTGTAGTCCGCGGACCGCTTGATAATCTGAATTTGGCCAGTGATGGGCGTATTCTCCCACTCCACCAGGGTGGTCTCACCCGCCTTGACATAGACCGTGCGCAGTTGGGTGTCCGGGATGTAGCCCTCATTTTCAAGTTCACGCAGGTAAAAACGGCTATCTCCCTCCAGGACCTCGAACCAGGCGTAGCCCCGGTTGTCAGTGGTCTGCTGGTCGATGGGGTTATGGCCGCTGTCATAAAGAATGAACGATATGCCGGGGATACCATCTCCGTCCGCGGTGGAGATTTTGTGTACCAGGATGCCGGAGATGGCCTCGTTTTCAATGACCTCCTGAGTGACCTCGCCATCCTTGACAGAGAAGTAATGCCGGGTGGAATCCAGTTTGAATCCAGAGGGGCTTTCCTGCTCCACGGCATAATAATCGCCCTCGGCAAGCGGAGCAAACACAGTGCCGGTATCTCCCGTGGTAACGGTGTCTACCAGGGCATCATCTGACGCCTTGCGAATCTCAAAAACAGCGTCAGGGAGCCGCTCCGTCTTGTCCGCGGCGTTGACCTTGACCAGCTCCACGCCACCCTCTCTGGCATTCCAGAAAGTTAAGGTTTGGACCTGGCCCTCTTTGATGAGGATGCTCTGGGGGCTGCCGTCCAGAACGAATCCGTCCACTGTCCGGGTCTCTCGGGCGGTGATGGTGGTACCGGGGGTGAGGCCGGTGATGACCGCACGGCCATCCTCCCCGGTGGTGTAGACGCCGTTGTTGGGTCCAACGACGGCGCCGCTGGAGTCCGTGACCAGGAACTCCACCCCGGCCAGGGGTTCGTTGTCGGTCCCCGCGATGAATTTCTGGAGGACCAGCGAGGTCTCCGGCTTGTTGTAAAAATAAAGCGTTTGGGTGTCATTGGGGTGGACCACCACCGTCTGGGTCCGGGTAGCCTCATCGATGGTATAGCCTGGGATCGAGGCCGTCTCAGTTGCTACGATAGTGCCAACCACCCCTGAAAGGGTGATTTTTCCCTCCCGGTCTGTATAGTAGAGGCCGTTAGAAGAAAGCTGGCCGTTTTCGTCCGGGACATAGGACCCATCCGCATAGGTAATGCAGAACTCCACGCCCTCCAGCGGCTCATGGGTGCCAGAGCTGCTCCGCTTGACGATGACCAAATTCCCCGCCGGGGCGTTGCGGAACTCCAGGGCCACCGTCTCGCCGCTGCGGATCAGGGCGTACTGGGGGCTGTCATCCAGCAGGTAGCCGGGCTTGGCCCGTACCTCCCGCGCAACCACTGTGGTTCCAGGAGTGAGGCCCTCCACCAAAATCTCGCCCGCGCTGTTGGTCACATACCGGCCATTGTTGGTGCCGATGAAGTTTCCGCTGCTGTCCGTCAACAGGAACTCTACATCGGAGAGCGGTTCCCGCTTCTCGTCATCGCTGACCTTGGTAATTAAAAGACTGCCCAGCGGGGCGTTGCCGAACCGCAGGGTGACCACGTCCTGCTCCTTGCCGGAGATGTAGACGGTCTGGGGTTCCGAGTCGATGAGGTGGCCGTCTGGGCTTTCCAGTTCCTGGCAGATATAGGAGCCCTCTTTTAGCCCCGTGACTGTGAAGGACCCATTTTTCGAGGTCACATATTCGCCAATGACCATCCCCTCTGTGCCGGAGGTCTCGCCGCTGAGGTAACGCAGCTCGAATCGTGCGCCCTCCAGCGGCAGCTTCGTGGCACTATCGTATTTGTAAACGACAAGCGCACTGAGAGGTGTGTTATCCACGACCAGCTCACGGCTGGCTCCGCCCTCCAAGTAGAACTCATAGACGCCATCATCCTGGATGGAGAATCCCGTCGGACTTTCTTCTTCAACGACCTTGTACCAGCCCCTATTGACATCGGTGAGAACGATGCGGCCCGAATCGTCCGTGTAGTACGTCCCCAGGTCATTGATTTCGCCAGTGGTGGTGTTGTCGCTGGCATAATAGATATGGAACTTGGCGTTTTCAAGCGGGTCTTTTGTAATGGAATTCCGCTTCTGGATGGTCAGGGAGGGCTTGACCGCATTGAAGAAGCGCACCGTCCGGGTGACGCCCGGTTCCAGGGAGATTGTTTGTGGGATTTCACTGATGATGACATTGGACGGCACATGGACTTCGGAAACTTCGTAGCTGCCGGGGTCCACCTCCAGGAAGGCCCGGCCATCGGTGTCGGTCTCGACAGTATCCAGGAAATCCCCGTCGATCTGTCGGACCTGGTAGGTAACTCCCTCGATGGGAGAGCCGTCGGCAATATTCCGCTTGACGATCTCCAATCCGGGCCGGGTGTAGTCCTCAAACCGTGCCTCGCTGATCTTGCCGGGCCGCAGGGCAATGGTCTGCTCACTGGCAGTCCGCACGAACGGCTCTGGAACGAACTCCTCCTTGACGATGAACACGCCGGCAGGCAGGTCCTCCACCAGGGCGGTCCCGTCCGGCCCGGTGGAGACGGAGGTGCTGAAGGAGCAGGTGACGCCCTTAATGGAGTAAACGGCATTTTCGATGGGAGTACCATCCGTGGCCGAGGTCTTGATGACCTTGATGCCGGGCAGTTCCTCATCCTCGGCGGTGACGGTGTACTGGCGGTCCCCGTCGGTGACGCTGACATAGACGCCGTGGGGCGTGGGGTCCAGAGCATAGCCCTCCGGGGCCTCCTGCTCCACAAAGGACCAAAGCCCTTCGGTGACATCGTTGACCTCGATGTACCCCCCGCCGGAGGTCACATCGCTGCCGGCGATCTGGCCGTCCAGATAGATGTTATAGACAGCACCGTCCAGGCCATGGTCCGTACCGGCGATGACCTTCTGGAAGGTGATATCGGCATCCCCGGCAGGGGGAGCCGGTTCCTCCGGGTCCTCGCCCGGCTCTCCGGACGTCACGACTTTGCGGTCAGAATGATAGGCAAAAAACGTCTGCCGCCCGGACACACTGGAGGTGGCCAGCACCGCCCACTTGGAGACCTCATCCTCCACGATAGAGGCGTGGATGCCCTGGGCGGCGTATTCCTCCACCTGGGCTTGCAGTTCCGCGTCCTCGTTGGCTTTCTGGCCCAGCAGCCAGTTGTAATACTCAACATACTGGTCGTAGGTGTCCGCGTTGGCGAAGCCTCCGGCGTCGATGTCGCCGCTGGGATCGCCGCCTGCGCTCTTATCGCTCTGGTTGTCCCAGATGTAGGTCTGGAGCGCCATGAACAGGCTGCCGGGGATCTCGCCGGTGTAGTCGGCGATGTAGCTCATCATCCATTTGACATTCTCTCGGGTGATGGCGTCCATCTCCCCCAGGCCGGTCTCGGCCACCGCGTCATTCCAAAGGGCGTCCGCGTCCGTTCTGGTGGCGGAGCGGTAGGTGTAGGACTGCAAAAAGCTCTCCGTGCCATAGCGGTAGGAGTAGCCCAGGTCCATGCACCAGAGCTGCCGTCCCGCCGCCGTGGGAGGGCGGTAGGAGTAGGACTGCCCCTGGGAGTTGAGCCGGGTGGTCCAGAGGTCGGGGTTGGTCACCGGGGTAATGCCTACGCCGGTGGACTCTGCCGCAAAAGCTGCCGTACACAACAGCGACAACGCTGCTGACAAGGCCAGTAACAGAGAAATCAATCGCTTTTTCATACTGCCTCCTCAAAACAGGCACGAGGAGGTATCTTCGCTCCGTCATTTAACTGAGCTGCGTATCACCCCCCTCGCCGCATTTAAATGATTGAATATTTGTCAAAAAATGGAAGTCATGAACAAAAGAAAGAAAGGGCCGAAATCTGCCTCAAATTGAGGTAGGTTTCGGCCTGGTAAACCAGATAAGAGGAATTACCGCTCTATGGCTTGTACCATCCATCGGTAGTCCCGCTGGTCGCGCACACAAGTGTAAAGGGTCAAACGATTATCGCTGGTAGCGGCTGTTCCGCTGGTGTCTGTTTCCCGAACCTTGGTCACGGAAATAACTTCATAAGTTCTGGTCCCCAGCTTGGTGGTCCATGTAATGGTATCGCCCGGTTCCAGCGTGTGCAGGTCCTTGAAGTCATCCCGTGTGCCCCGGTTGTGTGCCGCAAGGCAGCAGTTTCCATCCCAGAGACTTGTATTTTTGAAATGCCCCACGCCTTTGCGGAGCGCGGCGCTGTCCGTTCCCTGATACACCTTGGTAGATAGGCCAATCGCTGGAATCTTCAATGTTCCCAGGTGCCCGGCGCTGTAATAGAGGTCCGATGTAACTTGAGTGAAAGCAGTTCCGGCGGTATAATTTCCGCCTTCCACATCAGGATAGGAAACGCTTCCGGCAGAATTCACCAATCCCCCACCTGACAGGGCGCCGGGGATCAGGTTGGGCGTCAGAGGCGTCCCGGAGCCGGGGAGATAGCTGGTGGGGCTCCCAAAGGCAGGTGGGATCAGGGCCACATTTTTGCTCCGGTCTACATTGGGGTCCTCCCATTCATAGATGGTGTCATCGGTTGTGGGCCTGCCGAACAGGTAATCATCCGGCGCCTCCATGGTGTATTCCAGGGCATGGGCTGGGGTTGCGGTCAGGACTGCCAGGAGGGCGGCGGAGAGGATCGTATTTTTCCAGTGCTTCATTTCGTGTATTCCTCCCAGTTCTTTTTCGATTTGTACTTTTTCAGCAGGAATTTTCCGCCAAAAAACAAGCCTGCCGCTGCCGCGCCAGCGGGCAGAACCAACAGCCACCTCCAATTCATCCCGCTTTTTGCGGCTGTCTGCATCTGGGTTGGGTTGGCACTGAACACGGCGGCATAAGTCACGGTGTCGTTGGTTGTTCTGGACACCTCACCGGAATATTCGGCGGTGACGGTATAGCCGGTAGCATATTTGCTGGACGCGGTGCCGGTATAGGTGGCGTTGGCGGTGTAAAACTCTCCAGCCTCCTGCCACTGTATATTTGCCAGCTCCAGGGTCCGGCCTCCGTCCTCGATACTTTTGGGGATCAGGGACACATCCGCGTCGGATAGATTGGGGTAGGTTCGTGCGGCAGTGAGGGCTCGTGTTGAAGTGGAATAGCCCGCCGCCTCCACCTGGATGCTGGCAGTGTCCAGCGTGAGGACGCCAGTATAGCCCTCTTCCGTGTCCACCTCCAGGGTGGCGGTGAGCTGAGGCAGAATGGCGTCCATGTCCTTGGTCTTGCTCTCCAGCGTGACCGTCTCTGTGTAGTCACGGGTATCGGTTTCCACTTGGTCCTGCCGTGTTATATCCAGCAGGGTGTAGGTCTGGCCCTCCCGGTCAAAATCCTCCGTTGGAATGAGGGAGGGGTCATCCGCCGGGGTCAGCACATAAATCTTTTTCAGACGGGAACTGTCCCCTTCCATGTACTCGGTAACTTCCACCGGATAGAGGATATCTGCGGCCATAGCTGGAATGGCCAGGGAGCAGGCCAGGAGCGCCGCCAGGCATAGGGCTGCTGTGCGTTTCATGTCATACCTCCATAATTCTAAAGTCGAAACCTGCATCAATTTGAGGTAGATTTCTCTGCCGGCCTCCTGCCGGCGGAGCGCGGTAGGAGGCCGGCAGATGAGCAGGGGCTTCCACCAGAAGCACCCGCTCCCAGTATGAGAAAAGCCGCCCTTGGCGGCTTTATGGGAGTTTTCCCCTTGGTTGCCGCATGAGTTGTGGGACGGCCCCGGTCAAGGTCCGGCCAGTCCGCAGACTGGCCGGCTCGCGCGTGATTGCTCCAGCAATCATGCGGCCTTGACAGGGGCTGGAGCACGGCTCATATTCCCCGCAGGGGAAAACTCCCCGGCAGAAGGGCTCACCGCACCGGGCGCCGCACGGCGGTGCGTATCTTTCGCTTCTCGGCCTCGATATTCATGTCAATGGAGCGTCCGATCTGCTTGCTCATATTCTGGATCTTGTCCAATACGGTTTTACTCTCTTCCGGGTCCATCCCGGAAAACCGTTCTGCCAGCCGCTCCATGTTCGGCTCCTTCGGTTCAATCCCGAACCTGCGGCAGAGGATGTAGGAGACACTTTGGGCGTCCAGTTCGTATCTCGCCCAGCTGTAATCTCGATTGTACCCTTTATCGTGATAACGGGTCAGGGCGACCTCGGCGGCAATGGAGGCAAATGCTTCTTCATCCGGGAATTCAGAATTGATGACCAGCTCCCGGCTCCCCTCATCGAAAAAGGCCGGAACAGTCATATCCTTATCAACGCTCAACTTTACCTTTGAGTAATTCAGAAGCGTGGACAGGGCGCTTGCCATTTCCTCTGTGTCTTCCCGCAGCGGCCGCCGCTTGATCTCCCGGCCCTGGGTCTGGCTGATATCATAGGCATCGGTCAGAGCGTATGCTTTGGTCCTGGGATCCCGGGCAAAGATTTTTACCCCCAGCTCCTGCTGATCCTCCAGCACGGTCCGGCCCAAGGACTGCCACCGTTCCCGTGTGCCGAACACCGTGGCACCGGAGAGGCCAGCAAGTACGATAGCCACATTTCCGGCGCTGTAGCCAGGGTTGTCTCCCTGTATGGTCAGGTAGCGAAGATACTGGGTGGGATCGGTGGTAATCATTTCGATGCCGCAGTTCTGCATCTCCGTGACGTTTTCCCGCTCCGCCTGCTGCTGGTGCTGCCATTGGGTGTCACTGGCATTCTTGTTGGCAATGATTTGTTCGAGATTTGCCATCATGCTTACCTCCATATTTTCAAGATCGGGTCTTGGCTTTTGTTGGCCTGGCACGCTGGGGTGCAGTCCGGGCGGCTCTCTGTTCCGCCTCCGCCTGACAGGCAGTCAGCTTTTCCCGGACGCTAGGCTTTTCTAGCCGTTCCTCAGTAGTCCTCGTCGTCTGCTTCGTCGGCCTCGTCCGGGAGGCTGTCAAGCCACTCCCGCGCTGTGGTGAGGAGTACCCTTGCGGAGCGCGGGGGCCGTCTTTTTTTGGCGGTGCCGCCTCCTGTTCCGGGACCGGATAGCCCTTGCGCTCCATAAACAGGTTGACCTGGGCAGCGTAGTCCACATTGGTGATGAGGTCCACGGTGCCGTCCTTGGCCCCCTTGTATTTGAGGACCGCGAACAGCACATTCTTTTTGGCAAAGGCGCGAAACTCTTTCAGGTCGCTCTCTTTGATCCGAAACAGCGCAGTGGGCCGCCCGGACCGATACAACTGGGCCATGCTGGTCAGTCCAGCTACTTTCTTCCCGTCCTTGGCCAGGGCCCAGAGGAACGCCGCCAGGTTTTTGCTCCCTGCCGCCAGCAGTTTGATGCCGGCTTCTGTGACCTGGATGCTCTCCTTTACCATCAGGTCAGCCACTTCGCCGCTGGTGTCCATATTCATTTCACCTCCCCGGTTTTCAGATATTCGATCACTTCCCGGATGCTGCAATGCCTCGCGTTCCGGGTGTACCGCCTGACCGTCAGGCGGATATGCCGCTCCCGTTGGGGCGGGGGCAGTTCGGAGAATGCCCCCACGTTCTGGGCCGCCGTGGGATAGTCCAGTAGGGTCACGCTCCCCCAGGGCAGGCCCTCCACCGTCTTGTCGATATGGAGGAACAGGGCGATGACCGGCCCGCCGGGGACGCCCTGGTAGGCCAGGGCGCAGAGGTTGGCGTAGGTGCCGCTGTCATACACGGCGGAAAGATCAAACAGCCAGCACCAGGGCGTCCGGGCCAGGAAAAGGAAATCTGTGTATTCCTGCCGGCACAGCCGGCCGATGCTCAACTCTAACCTATCTGCCGCCAGAAAGCGGTACTCCCCGGCCAGGCGCAGGATGGCGGCCAGGTCTGCCTTTATCAGTCTTTTCATGGTCAATGCTCCTTTGCGTTTCAGACGCTGCCACCGCCTCCCTGATCCGGGGAATATCGCCCTCAATGCGGGCGCACAGTTTCAGGTCGCGGCGCAGTGCCCGCAGTTGGGCCGTAATGTGGCCGATCTCCTCCGACACTTCCTCATGGCCGGACCGCCGCAGGCGGTACAGGTCCCCGCGCCGGTCCGTGAGGGCGTCGATCTCCGCTTGCAGGGCGTCATACTGCATGGACAACTGTTCCGCCGTTTCAATGCGGTTTTGGTGGAGAAATCGAAACTGCCGTTGATAGCGGTCCAGTTTGATAAGTTCCTGGCGCGCGGAAAAGGCCGTCCGTGTCTGCGGACGGCCCTTCTGGAAGGAGCGGAGGAGATACAGGTATTTGAAGCACAGGGCTTGAAACCCATGCAGTTTACGGGGAACGCGGTGCGGGAAGCGGCCCCGGACATGGTATTTCCGGCCGGGGGACCGCCACGGGGACGCCGGGGGCGTCGGTCCGGGCAGCGGCTGGCCGGTGCGGATGGCCTCCAGCCGGGCTTTCAGGTCCGCCTCGTTATAGCCGTCCCCCAGGCTGTCCAGCCGGATATTGCCGCCCCCGCCCGGTGGTCGGATGGAAATATGCTTGCGGTTCCCGGCCTGGACCTGATACCCCATGCACCGAAGTTCCTGTAAAAGGGATTGCAGCGTATAGGCCCGGCCCAGGGCGGCGTCAATGTCACGGCGCACCGTGTCCCGGATGGCGGTCTTGCCCTCCCACTCCGGGCGGCTCCTGCGCCGGTCCGGGTTTTCCGGGTCCGGTTCAATGACGGATAATCCGTGCTCCTGACAGATAGCGTCTGAGGTGCCCCGGATGCCCACGCCATCCCCGCCGTAGTATTCCTGAAAGGTGTCCCGGTACATCGTGCCGTCCAGCATGGACACAGAATTGACCACCACATGGTTGTGCAGATGGGCTTTATTCAGGTGGGTGGTCACGATGGCCTCATACCGTTCCCCGAACAGCCGTCGGGCGAACTCCACGCCTGCCGCGTGGGCTTCTTCCGGCGTCACCTCACCGGGGGCAAAGGACTGGATGATGTGGTAGCCCTGCCGTTTCCGCTGTGCCTTGCCCCAGCGCCGCTTGGTTGACAGCATATCCCGCCAGGCGGCCTCCACATCACAGTTGATTCCCGTTTCAAAACAGGCTTGTTCCGTCTTGTCCCGGTTCAATGCGTAGTCGATGGCCTCCGCCAGGGAGAGGGATGTTTTCTCCTTGTCCTGGGCGTAGTCCAGGCATTTGTCCAGCCGGTTGTGGATGACCAGGATTTTTGTATATGCCATTAGAAGCTGTCCTTGACCAGCCGCCATGCCTGTCGGACCAGCATGGCCGCCTCTGTGATCTCCTGCCGGGTAGCTTCGCCACGGGCGTTGGCCTGGTGGGCCAGCTGGTTCACATTATTGCCGATAGCCGACAATTCCCGAAGCAGGGCGGCGTATTCATCAGGAGGACGGGGGCGAAGATTCACCCCCAGGATCAACTGCCGGAGCAGCGGCTCCATTTTCAATCCTGTGGCCTCCGCCTGTTTTCGCAGGTGAGCATACTCACCTGCGTTCAGGCGCAGGGTGATCGTCTTAAAGGGCTTCATCGGCTGATTCCTCTTTTCCGTCGTTTTGTTGCCGTAGCCTTCTGCTCTGGTGCTATGTCTTCAGGCTTCCAGATCTTGCAATAAGCTCGATCTCCGCAGGCGTCTTTCAACAGATGGGCCATACACTCGTCAAAGGAACAACCGGACTGTTCTCCATCCACCAGATAGTTGTGCATGGTGGTCTCCCGATAAAGAAGTTTTTGCCCATCCTGCTGCGTGAGAATGACAACGCCATAGACAACCAAATCGGTTGAGCCGTCGTATGGAACTACATCCACCACGGCATCACAAAGGGGGGCGTTGTGGGCGGCAAGGGCTGCCTTGATCTTCTCCGTGTTTTCAGACTGATGTTCACGAAAATGACGGATCAGTTCTTCTTGCTTTCTCAATTCTCTTAGATAGTTTCTCTGATCCTGACCAATGAATAATCTTCTGCCGCTGCCAAAGATGATAATGTAGTCATAATGTCCTCGGAATTTTCCGGTGCATGGTCTTCTCTCCACAAGATAGCTTTTCTCGCCAAACAGATATTGCAAAGACCGTTCCAAGGTGATGGTTTCACTTACTCTCTCATAAATCATCTGATTACCTCCACAGTCATTTTTTGGAGGGGATTTCCCTGCTCGAAACTTACCTCAAATTGAGGGAAGTTTTGAGGGCCGGGGTGTCAGGGGCGGAGCCCCTGAACAGCGGAATTTTGCTGTCAAAATTCCATGCTGGCGCGGACAGCGGCGCTACCGGCGCCGCTGTCTACCGGGTGGGTGCGCATTTCCGCTTGTGGAGCTTGCTGTGTGTGGGTCTCTTGGCAGGTGCCTCCTTACGGCCCTCCTGAACTGGTGCCCTCGTGGATGTATCCTGTGCCAATGCCGCAAGATCATCGTCCTCTGCCAACGCCAATAGGTCTGACACGGCTTGGTCCATGGTAATTTCCACGGTATAGCCAGGCAGCAGCACCCCATTTACGCAGAAACGGCGCTTTTCCTCCGCTGGAATGGGTGGGGAAATCTCTGTGAACAGATGGGCGTAGGCTTTGATACGGCCTTGCAGATATCTTTCCATCTCGGACTTCTCGGCGAAATGCTTGCGTTCCTGCCCGGCAATCTGACGCCCCGGACCAGTATAGTCTGGTTCTCTAGGCGTGTTGTAGGTGAGATACCAGGACAAGTCATAAGAATGGATAATGGATTTTTGTTCCGCACGGCTCCAGCTGGAATTCTCGTAGACGTGCCAGGTAAACTTGTAGACCATGTTGCTGATCTCATGCCAATCATACTCCCCCTTCACCCATTTGTTTGAGGTGTGCAGGGTAGGGGGTACTTTCAGGTATTGCTGTGCTTTCCGAAATGCTAAGGTTTGAATCGCCTGCTGTACCCACTCTTTTTCGATCTCCAGCATTTTGGCGTAGATGGCTTTTTCCTGTTCTACGCTTGCCTCTTCCCGCTTACACAGTTCTGCTGGGGGTAATTGGACCAGTTCAGAGAGATCCATCTGGTTTGAATAAAGATGCCCGCAAATCTCCAGTTCCCGGCCCGGGTCCAGATGGGAATAAGACATATCCCGTCCCCCCCCTACCTAACCATGGCCGCCCGCTTCTTATGAAGCGGGCTCTGCTTACGGCCTGACCAGATTGCCTTGGGCGGGGATGGTTCCGATGCCGCAGTCTGCGGACCTGCCGGGATAACGGACGGCTTTGGTGAAGTCTCAAAAAGTGTTGGTTTCTCCAGGCCGGGCTCTTCCGGAACGCTGGATTTCGGTTCCTCTGTCTGCGGGGCTTTTGGGGCAGCAGAGGGGAGCTGTTCTTGGGCAGCATCCCCGTCACGGTCTGTTTCCACCTGCTCTTGAGGTGCCTCTGCCGGGAAACTGGCATCCAGCTGGGCCATCAGATCCTCCAGCGTGATACTCTCCTTTTTTACCTGACGCATGACCGCATAGCCCTGTAAAAGTTGCCCGTTGACAGAGAAAAAGGGCTTGGCCTCCTTGGGAATGCGTGGGGAGAGGGTTTCAAAATGGTCCGCGTACTGGTCAAATTTACTCTGGATGTACTTTTGCGCCCCCTCCAGTGTCTTGTACTTCTTGCTTCCCTCATACTCGATCCGCTGCCTGGGGGACCGGGTGTACCCCCAATACCCTACAGACAGGCCAGGGGCGGTGTACGATAGCTCCCAGGTCAGCTTCCATTCATCCCCGAACTTTACGATACTGAAGGTCATCTTGTAAACCAAGTTGCTGATCTCCCAGGAGCCGTCCTCCTGCTGTTTCCATTCATTGGCAGTGTGCTTGACCTCCGGGACTTTGAGATATTCGATGGCCTTTTCCAGGAGAAGGGTCTGGGCCCCGTGCTCATCCCATGCTTCAGCAGCCTCCTTCAGCTGGTCGTAAATCTTCTGTTCCTCCACCTTGCTTGCTTTCAGATGTTTCTCCAGCTCCTTGAGGGGAACATTCAGAAATGGGGTAAAATCCGCACGCTCTCCCCGGTAAACCAAGCTCCGCTGTATATCGAGATAGGACCCCTCCCGCAGCATTGTGCCGCCGGCAGAAATCTCATAAAAGTTCTTTTCCATACGCCTCTCCTATCTGCCGCCCCGCTGGGGCGGTCTGTGCTGCCTGGGCTTCATTGGGCGGGCCGTAACGGTAGGAAAATCCAAAGCGAGTTCAAACTGCCGGGCCAGCTGTTCTATTGTGGTCTGCGGGAGGGGGACAAACGCCTGCATATTCGGTTCCCAACTGGTCAGGCGTTTTTCTTCCGGAATATGGTTCCGTTTTTCCCACGCGCCCACGGCCTGGGCCTGGACGCCCATGCGCTCTCGGATATCCAGGTTATCCCGTGAAGGCCGCAGTTCATAGCCAGACACCTGTTCAGGCGTGAGTGGCGCATCATAGATCAGTTCGCCCCATGCCAAGGCGGTGCCGTTTTCCACCGGCTTCCTCTGGTCGTAAAAGACCAGCTCCACCTCCGGGGCCTCTGGCGGCTTTGGATAGGTCCCAATATCAATGGGGCGCTGTGTGGAATAATATTTGTATTTCATGGTCATCACCTCAACGTTCTGGGCTTTTTCGTGGTTTGGACTGTCGGGATCTATGCTCTGAGACAGAACGCTTTCTCGCCTCCTGCGCCCTTATCCATGAGTGGTATTTGCTCTTAACTGGTCTACCCGGTTCATGTTGTGGGAGAGGTGACGCCTTATCCTCGCTCTTTTGGAGCTGTTGCAGATGAACTTCGGCAGATTCCCGGAATTGGCGCGGCGCTTTTGCCAGGAGAGCCGTTCGATCTGCCTCCTGCTGGGCCGTCCGCTCTCGATATAGAGCGGGTGGTTCTGGGATGGTCCCCAAATTGATTGACTGGCGCAGGCCATCCAAGGCTTCCTGTACACCGGACCGGAACGACGCCCGTTCATTCTCTGGCAGCATATCCGCCTGTTCCTCCAGCTGTCTTCCTAGTTCTCCTACGCCGCAATGCCACTGGAAGTAGGGCAACAACTCTTTGGAAAGGCCGTCAAGACTGTTGTGGAGAAATGGAGTGAGTTCTTTCTGTAGAACCTTACGGTATTCATCCGGTACGCTGTGGAACAACTGGCTGATTTTTTCCTGATTCGCTTGATAACTGCTGATGTGCTCCCGCATCTGGGACAGCAGAGAACCACCCGCACCGATTTGGAGAGGGAGAAAATAGCGGTCTGTCTGCCCGTTCTTCATGTAGTCGATTTTTACCTTCACGGGCTGGGGCTCCTGGTTATGAGCCCGGTACAGCTCGCTGATCTGGAGAACGCGCCGCTCGGCCTGGGACAGCGGCATTTGCAGCTTCTCCGGGAAATGTTCATCCGTGCTTTCCACAACGGTAACCATGGGTTCGTCTTTGGAGTTCAGCTGCGGGGCTGGGGCCTCTGGGCCGCCCTCCGCAAAGGGCGGCTTCATCAGCTCGTCCACGGTGCCTGAAATATCATGGGCAAAGGCTTTCCATTTGTCGGCCACAGCCCGGACCGTACAGACTCCTCGCTTAAAAAAGCCGGTGAACAGGCTGGCACTCTCGCCCAGCAGATCCTTAACATCCTGCCTTAGATTGCCGGTTATCTCTTTCATTCTGCTTTCAGCTGCTATGGAAATCACAACCTTTCCGAAATGATGTAGGGACTATTCCTCGGATAAAGTCGAAACCTGCCTCGAATTGAGGCAGGTTTCAGCGGGCGAGGGCTGCGCGATGGGAACCGTGCATACGGCGGTGCGCCTTGGGCGGGACAAAAGGCTTTCCTGCAAATGTCACTTCCCGAATCAGGGGATATCGGGAGAGGACTCCCTCCCGCAGGCTGGCAAACTCGATGTAATCTGCTTTGGTGAAGCACTTCTCCCGGCACATCTCCCGCTGGGACATTGGCAGGTCCCGGCTGTATAGGAAATGGAACATCTTGATGTTGTCGGAAATCAGCTGCAAGGAGTGATCCGAATTGTCGTAATAGGCCGGGGCATCCCCCTCGGGGCTGAGATAGCAGTTCTCGGGCTTTCCCAGGTAGACACGGTGATCCGCACCCACCATGGCAATCATGCCTTGGTAGTTGCTTTCAATCGCTGACGTAATAGCAAGATCTGTCATGGTATTCACCTCTCAAGGGATAAAGGCTTCTTCTTGGCGTCCTTTTCCGCTTTCGCTTTGGCCGCCTGCCGTTCGATCATCTTATTCCGCAGGGTCAACCCCTCAAAGATGGCCTTTTTCGCGTCCGGCACGGTAGTCCGCTTGTCCGGGAAGTAGGGCCGTAGGTCCTCTTCATTCAATGTCAGCTTGAGAGGCGGAGTCTCCTCCCGCTTTGTGGGTGCCACTGCTGCCTGGATCTTTTCAGGGGTCAGGGTTCCGGCACGGCTGGCCTCTTTCAGCTCCTTGGCGGCGGTCCCGGAGGGGACCTTGGCCTCTTTCTCGATGGCATCCGCCAGGGCGTTTTGTTCCTCCGGCTTCATCTGCGCAATGTCTGCGGCGGTGTTGACAGGGAGCTCTCCCTTATCCACCATCTGCTGCATGGGCGGCGTCAGCTTTGTCAAGGTTTTGAACCGCTGGACTGTGGCAACGCTCTCTCCTGTCTGAGCTGCCAGCTCCTGGTCTGCCGTCATGGGCTTTTTCCCCTCTGCCTCCAGGGCCGCAAGCTCTTCTTTGGAGCGCCGCCCCATTTTGCGCCGCAGCGCCTCCGTTTTCATGGTGTAGGCTCTGGCCTTTTCCATGGGAGTCAGCTTTTCCCGCTTCAGGTTGGAATCCACCATGTAAATGGTGGCCTCGTCGTGGTCCATGTCCCGTACAATGACAGGGATATGGGTCAATCCGGCCAGCTTGGCGGCGTGCTTGCGCCGGTGTCCAGCCACCATCTCAAACCTGCCGATCTTCCGCTCGTTGCGGATAACCGTGGCGGGCTCCAGAAGTCCTACCTGCTTGATGCTGGCCACCAGCTCTTTCATATCGGCGTCATCCCGCACCTCAAAAGGGTGGCCCTCAAAGTCATCGATCAGATCAATCGGCATCATCGCCACAGTCCCCAGCTTATCATTGGGAACAATCGTGAGGGAAAAATCCGGCGGGATCTCATCTTGCGAAGCGGCCGCTTTCCGTGTTGTGCTGGAGACGATCTCCACCTTGGGGGTGGGTGTCCTGGTTGATTTCTCCGACTTCCCCTTTGAGTCTGTGGTTTTAGGCGGCTCTTCTGGCTTCTTCCCCTCGGTGGGTCCGGCAGGAGCAACACCCTCCGCCTTGCCCTTGGGGTCTGTGGCTTTAGACTGCTCTTTCGACTGCTTCGCTTCGGTAGGGCCGGCGGTAGCAGCGCCTTCCGCCTTGCCCTTGAGGTCTGTGGCTTTAGGTAGCTCTTCCGGCCCCTTCACCTTGGTAGGTTTGGCGGAGTCAGATAACTGCGGGCTTTTATCGCCGCCTTCACCAGGGTCCTCCAATATTAGGCGAGGTGCCAGATTGCTATGAAACTGCCCCTTTCTCAAAAGTCTGTCCGGGAGATTCATAATGGTGGCATTTATTGTCTTCATGCCTAACTTCTTCGCCGCGGCAAGGCGCCGGTTTCCATCAATGACTTCATACTTGCCGTCCGCGGTTCGGTTGACATTGATGGGGACTTTCATCCCATTTTTGCGAATGTCCTCCACTAACTCTTTGAAAGATGAGTCTTTTTCATCAATCTTGAAAAGGCTCTTCGCTATGATTTCATCCACAGGGACTTGCGATACAATGTCGATGCTCTTATCCTTGGATTTATCTCCGTCCTGATCGGAGGGTTCCTTTTCTTCAGCGGGAGTTTTGGAAGCCTCTGCGCCTTTCTTCTCATCAATGGACTTTGCAACCTCGCCGGTGGACGGCTTCTCCGGATCTGACGGCTCCTGGGATTTCTTTACATCGCCAGGAGTGGTGTGGACAGTGGCATCCGCCTTGACTTTGGGAACTGCATCCTTTGGCGGTTCCGCTGCTTTGGGGGGCGTGTCCTGAACCGGGGGTGCTGTTTTCGGCTCCCCCTCTGTTGAGGTAACAGGGGTAGAGCCGGGGGCTGGAGTTCGGAATGCCCCGATCAAGGGGTTTTTCTTAGGGTCTGCCATGTTTGATTACCTCCTGGTATTATTTGTCGAAATCTGCCTCAATTTGAGGCAAGATGCTCAACCAAAATCGTGTTGGACCTCTGCCTGATAGTAGGGCCCCATCGTTACGGGTGCGTTATACAAGGCCGTCAGCAGATAAGCCCGGATGTTGCGGACCTCTGTGGTGTTCCGCCGCAAACACTCAAACACATACTCCAAATGGCTGCGGCCAAGCATCAAAAAACGATGGCGGACTTGGGCGGTGGGAATATCCTCCCTGCCAATACGGACCGCGGTGCGTGTGCTGCACAGCACGTCGGTCATCAGTTCCACCACGCTTTCCACGTCCTCCCGCCCAAACTGCCGGCAGAGGGCCTGGTACTCGATGTTTTCCTCCACTTCTCTGCGCTGTTCGTTTCGATCTATCCATCTGCTGGCCGATAGGGCGGAGAGTGGATTGATGGATGGATCAGGATAAATAAAATCCGTTTGATTGGATTCAATATAACTTGGGTCGGCTTTTCCGAGGTCAAGGCATCGGATTCGTCGAGGTCCAGACATCGGTTTTTCCGAGGTCTGGAAATCGGAAAAACCGATGTCTGCACCTCTGACCTCCGACAAAGTAGGCGGCTCTGGGACCGTTCTGGTAGTAAACCGCTTGACGTATATCTTGGTCGGCTTTCCTTGGCCCTGCTTGATCCGCTCAATCAGGCCATAGCCCTTTTTCATGTCCAGCTCCGCCAGCAGTTTCAACGCCTTATCGTTGCCGCAGCACAAGTCTTCACGGATTTCCTCGGCGGTGTAGTAGATATAGACCCGCCCTTTATCATCGTACCAACCGTTCTTTGCGGAAAGGCCCATTCGGTCCAACATGAGGCCATACAACAACTTCGCTTCCGTGGACAGCCCTTTGAACCGCTTGTCACGGATCAGGAGGCGTGGGATGCGGTAAAAGCTGAATTGACTGCTTTCATCGCCGTAGTAGTAATCGAAAACCTGTACATCGCCCATTTGCAGCTGTCCTCCTATTTCTGAAAATAAAAAAGAGGGTGTTCCTTTCGGGACACCCTCTGCGTAGGCTTCTTGACCACATAATAATTGGTTGCGGCATGATTTTATAGTCAATCTCCTGATATCTGAGCATAAAAAAACGGGCGTTCCAGACGGAACGCCCGTTAGAGGAAAGCACAAAACTGGCAGTCTGAGATATGTCAATCTGCCGAATAGCAGGAAAAGGAAAAAGCTCGTTTTGACTTTCATCAAAACGAGCTTTCCCGGTTTCCCGATGGTGGAGATAAGCGGGATCGAACCGCTGACCTCTTGACTGCCAGTCAAGCGCTCTCCCAGCTGAGCTATACCCCCGTGTCTTTGCCTAGAGAAAAATGAGGAAACCTTTGTTCTTTTGTCGTGTACAGTCGGATTGTGCTACTCAAGTGGGGGTCGGCATACATACCAACCGTGCTCCCAGCTGAGCTATACCCCCATGTTGCCAGAAACCCTTGATTTTGCTGGATTTCTGAGCTATTCAATTTTTTGACTTTACTCTCCGTTGCGGGGGAGCACACCCGGTTGCTTGCTCTCCCAGCTGAGCTATACCCCCGAACCGCTTGTCCTATGCGGCTTTCGCGCTCGGAACATTGATAAGTATAACAAGATCATCGCCAAATGTCAACACTTATTTTTCGATTTTTCAAATTTTTTCAATAGGGGGTTTTCACTCCTCTTCAGGCCGCAGGACACCGTGGAGGACGAAGCGTGCATTCTCAAATTCATAGCTGCAGGTGGAGAGCGTCACCACCCGGTCCTCTGCCCTGGGTGACACCTTGCTGGAAAAGGCGGACTTCTCCCCCACCTCCTCCAGCCAGGCCAGGTACGCCTGCTCATCGGAGAAATCCAGCATCCAGGCACTCTCCGCCGTGTCCGCCACGTAGCCGGAAAACAGCTCCACCACATACCGCCCCTCCGGTGTCACCAGCAGAAAAACCGGGTGGGCGTCATAGTAGACCTGCTCCTGATAATTCCCCAGGGCGGCAAACATAGTGCCTTTTTTCATCCGATGGCCGTAGATCACCGTGTTGCGGCCAGAAAAATCCGGCCGGCATGATGTGTCCACAAAAAGGCACCCGGCGCTGTTGGCCGTGCCGTCCAAGAGATGATCCAGGTAATAGTCATTGTCCGTCCCCTGGACCACCGGGTAGGAGATGCCGGTGTCCGGGCCGTAGAGCCAGGCAGTCACATCCGGATTCACCGCCGCCAGGGCCGTGAAGTCCACCTCCGGCCAGGCCAGCTCTGCCGGCGTCTCCTCCGTCTCCTCCGACGCAGGGGGCAGGGACACAAACTGCTCCAGTTTGAAATAGGCGTCTGCTCCCACCCGGTACTCGTGCAGGATCCGCAGGACCTGATATCCGCTGAAGCAGGCAATGCCCAGAAACAGGCAGAGAAAGAGCCCGCAGCTCCGGCCCTTCATACCCCCTCCTCCTTTGCGCAGTCCTTCCAGCGCAGGCTGCGAAGCTCGTCCTTCTGCTCCGGCGTGATCCGATAGCTCTCCACAGCCTTCTGAATGGTCTTGTTGTGGGTCCAGCGGTCCAGGCGACGCTGCCGCAGATAGGGCAGCGCCGCGTCGTACTGCTTGGCCAGGGCGGTGGCAAAATACCAAGCCGCCATCATCTTCACATAATACTCCTCCCGCCGGACACCGGCAGCCAGATCCAAGTCCTCCATCTGAAACCCCTCATCCAGATAAAAGCTCATCAGCATCCCCAGGCCGAAGCGGACAGTATAGGTGTGCGCGTCCTCCACCCAGCGGCGGATCTGTTTCCGCAGCTCCGGCGGATGCTTCCGGAATGCCTTCGGGCTCAACAGGTCGCAGGTGGCCCAGTTGTCCACATAGGGCAGGAATGTCTCCAGCGCCGCCACGGCACCGTCATAGTCCGGGATCGCCGAGATCAGCAAGCCGTGGAGGTTATTCTCCTCATAATAGCGGTGGGGCAGCTCCTGGAGGAAGCCCTCTGCCACCGGCGTTCCGGCGATTTCCCGGGCCAGCTTCCGCAAAGCCGGCATCCGGACGCCGATCACCGTCTGCGGGTCTATGGTGGGTATCAGCTTGCTCTGAAAAGCCTGATAGGCCGGGTCCCGCAGGGCAAAGAGCGCAGTTTGGATGTCCGTCATATCCCCGCCTCCCATCAGCGCAGCTCGTCCTTCAAATTGCCGTCCAGATCCAGCCACTGGACGGCGTCCTCCGTCATCCGCATACAGCCGTGCCAGCTGTTCTCCTTGGGGATAGAAACAGAGCCGGGGTTCCAATACCACACCCCGTCCTCCAGACGCCTCATGGGCACGTGGAAGTGGCCGTAGACCACATACCCCGCCCCGTCCAGCAGGGTCTGGGAGGGCCGCTGATCCACATTGAAATGGTGGCCGTGGGTCAGGAACAGCCGCCTGCCGCACAGCTCCTCCACCTGGAAGTCCGCCTCGATGGGAAAGTGCAGCACCATCTGGTCCACCTCCGCATCACAGTTGCCGTGGACACAGAGGATCCGGTCCTTCACGCTGTTCAGCATGGCAAAGACCGCCTTGGGATCGTATCCCTCCGGCAGGTCGTTCCGGGGGCCATGGTACAGCAGGTCCCCCAGCAGCACCAGGCGGTCCGCCCCCCGCTTCTCCATCAGGTCCAGCAGCTTCCGGCAGTACAGGGCACTGCCGTGAATGTCCGACGCGATCCATACGTTCATCGTTCTTCTCTCCTGTCGTTTCGTGTCTCTTCCGGGTATGCGGGCCCAATCTCCAACTCCTCATAACCGGTCTCGCTGTCCGGCCGGCGGGTGAACACGCAGCTCCGGATTTCTGCCAGTACGATCTCGGCCGTGGTGTTCACCGTGCACCCCGGCAGCAGGTGGCCGCCGAAGGCGGAGAGGTCCTCCCGGCTGAAGCTGGCGTGAAGGTGGCAGCCGTACTCCGATACGGTGCCCATCAGGGAGACGATCTCCACATCCTCCTCTCCGCTGCGCACCCGGACACCGGTCGCGTCCCGCAGCCGCCAGCGGGAGACGCAGCCCACACCGGAAACCACTGCCCCGGCGGCGATATGATGCGCCTTCACATAGGCCTCGATCTCCTCGTACAAATCCTGCCCCCGGCGGAGGCGGAAACAATGATACATGATGTTCCCTCCCTGATTGCCCCCGTCTCCGGCGGCTTTGCGGCTATTGTACCACGGAACGGCGCCGCGTACAACGGATTTCCGGCGACAATGTGCAGGGGCGCGGCTTCCGCCGCGCCCCTGCGCCTCATTTGGACCGCTTCAGCACTTCCA
>ERZ773217.260-NODE-260-length-51992-cov-4.567206_pt1 | contig 51992 bp, 76 predicted proteins | sample MGYA00580995_ERZ773217 | MGnify/ENA primary metagenome ERZ773217 (study PRJEB29015, sample SAMEA2737772) | human gut metagenome | biome: human gut; feature: human-associated habitat; material: faeces | place: China | collected 2012 ...
GCCTTCGCGGGCGTGCTGGTTCGAGTCCAGTCCCGGGCACCAAAAACGATTTCAGACCTCGCAGATTTGCGAGGTTTTCTTTTACGTCTTCGAAATTCTTGTTGTCGCATTTTAAATCCCATCTTTCTCAATTAACAACTAATTACAAATAGATCAGGTAGCAGCATTTGCAAAAACTGATTTTTGAAGATAGAATTTCATTTCTCTGTTGCCCGGGTGGCGAAATTGGTAGACGCACTAGCTTCAGGTGCTAGCGCCTTCGCGGGCGTGCTGGTTCGAGTCCAGTCCCGGGCACCAGACATACTTGTCATATCCCGTTAAGCCTCGGTTTTACGGGATTTTTTGTTGTCCGTTTTGGCATATCTCGTTATATTCAGGTTTAGATAACGGAAATTTAACGGAAACGCTAACGGAAATTCTCGAGGCGGATATGGCAGGAATAAGAAAAACTCTCTGCGGTACGTATGAAGTTTATGGCTATAGACTTCAGGCGGACGGAAACAAACAGCGATTCTCCAAAACATTTAAAACTCGAGCTGAGGCAAAACGCTTTGCGGCAGAGTTGGACATTAGCGCCGAAGAACGCTCTTCTTCGATTACTCTGGCCGCGCTGATTGACGAATACATCAGCGAAGTCACTTCACAGAAACGCTCCAAACGTACAGAAGAAATCCGACTGAGACGCCTCCAGAGAGATAAACTGGCGGCTAAAACTCTATCTTCTTTTACAAACAGAACGATTGAGAACTACATTGAACGTCGCCTCAGCGAACGTGCCAAAAACCGAGACAACTATATTTCACCGTCCACTGTTAATAGAGAGCTGACAATTCTCTCTGACGTTTTTCAATTTGCTATTAAAAACGAACTCACAGATGTGAATCCTTGCCGGGGTGTGGAGAAACCACGGGAGCCAGAGCACCGCGAGAGAGTTGCTTCAGACGAGGATATAGAGAAACTTTTGCAGGCTAGCGGTTGGGACGGCCACACAGTGCCAAAGAACAAAATGCAACTTGCGGTAGCAGCCTTCCTTTTTAGTTGTCAAACAGGAATGCGAGCAGGGGAGCTTTTAAAGATTGAATATTCTTGGTTAGGTGACAATGTGCTACATGTGCCGGCGGAGGCTACAAAAACATTGTCAAGAAGAGACGTGGCCTTGTCTGCAAGAGCTCGGGAAATTCTTAAATTAGTTATGGAGCTCGAGTATGAACCACGGATTTTTGGCGGACTTAACGATCACAACAGAGATACGTTATTCCGAAAAGTTCGGGATAGAGCCGGCCTTGGACCTGAATATGATTCTCAAAACCGACTAATCAAAGAAGGGCTGAATTTTCATGACGGCCGCGCAACTTTTGCGACTTGGGCCGCCAGCCCTGATCCAGAAACAGGGGCGCCCCGTTTAGATGTCCTGGCGCTTGCTAGACAAACGGGGCACAAAGATTTAAAGATGCTCCAGAGATACTACAGAGCGAGCGCAGAAGAAATTGCTAAGCGGCTGAAATAGCGAGCTTGGCTCGGGCGTGTCTTTTGCTTTCCATGTAATCGTCAATGTCTTTTGTGTACCAACGATCGCGCCCGTTCTCGGAGAATGCGTCAGGCTTAGGGAACTTCGGATCCTTCATTACTTCACGGGCGGCAGAAGAGCCAGGAGCAAAACCGATCCTAACCTCTACTTCTGGACGAGAGAGTGTGAGCTTTGTTGTTTTCTGAATCAGCTTTTCAGCGATCTGGCTGGAGACTTTATCTGCCACCATGCTGGACAATTTGTCATAGTCAATGTCATTCATAGCTAGATACCTTTACTCCGTTATACGCACCATCCGGGCGCGTCATTAGATTCTTTGTTTTGTTCCAGAATTTGATGATTAGTTTTGGGCTGTCTTTAACAATTTCCTCCATTACCGGGAGAAAGAAAGTGACAGCCTCCTGAATCGTTTTGAGTTCTTCTCCGGTCGGAACGTAGAACTTAGCTTTGTTCTTGTATGTCCGGAGATATAACGATGTCAGGCTATCTGAGAGAGCACACTGCAGCTCATTGGAAGAAATCAGATCTTCCTCACTCAAACGATCCTCTCCCAATTCACTAAAGGTCACGCCTGTCAGGTTACTGAAATCGGCCAGAGCTCTCATATCATCTCGATCAAACGTGCCATTAGGCAATTTAAGTTCAACTGAGAATCCGACATTCGTCATCGTGTCGATAATCACATCAATTCGCTCTTCAGAAATGCGCGGAATCTCAATCTTTCGACACGTGAATTTCTTCCGAGGTTTCTTGTTCCTGGGCATTGTCAGAACCTCACGCGGTCATTGATGATCATGTCAGCAAACTCGACGTAGTAATCACAGTCAGGACGAGCGAATCTCACATGAAAACGAAGCGTGTACTTTTTTCTTGACTCATCAGTGATACCTAGCGTTTTGAAAAACAACCAGTAGATTTGCTGTAATTTTTTCTCCGAGTACGGTGCCGTTGTGTCAGCGTGGATGACGATAGTTTTCGCCCAGTCGGGGATTTGAATATTTTCGGTTGTTTGCTTCAGGCTGATTCTAGTAATGTTCATTTTCTTCTTCCTTGATTCTTGATAACTGGCGGTCGGCTTTTTCGTTCATTAGCCGAGTGATTTTTTCGTCATATTTCGGGGACTCAAGCAACAGATATTCCATTTGCCGAGACACTAAGAGAACGTCAGCTATTTCTTCGTCCGTTTTTTCCATAGCCTCAGCTCGTTTTTGAGCGATTGATTCGCCGCCTTCACCGTTCTCTTGTTGAATCATGAGACCGACGTTCTTCAAAGTAGCAGCAGCCAGTTCTGCGCCTTCTTCGGCCAGTTTGATGGCCTGAAGGTCCATGCCGTAATGGTTCGCAATAGCTTGTAGCTTTTCTTGTAAATTCATTTGATGAGTCCTTGTTTTCTAAGCCGTTCTCTGACTTCCCGTTTGATCTTTTCTGATCGTTCGCGCCTTGCCTGTCGTTCTTCCGGTGTTAACGTCAATTCCTTGTAAGCATTGGTGATGGCCTTAGCGGCTGCTTCTCTTGTGATGGGGATTGGTTTCCCGTCGTCTGAGTAGCCTGTAGAGTGAATAAATGGACGCCAGGGATAGTCGTAGCATTCATCCATGTAGACATCAGAGGCTTCGCAAAAATAGGAGTTGAATGTCTGAGCCCAACATGCCATAGGAGGGCTCCAGTAGTTTCTGAACTCAACCCTGATTCGATACTTCCCGACCACCTGTTGGAAGACGGCTTCTGTAAATTCCATTGGTTCTGTCATTGTTTTATCCATAAAAAAAGAGCACCCGGGAAACGGATGCTCTGAGTTTTGATTTGTTCATTTAGTGCGGAACTTCGATAAGGATTGAATCGAAAGGAAGAGACATCTGAACGTCTTTTTGATACTCGTCCATTTTTAAAAGCATCACTTTCTTTTCATCTTTCCATTTGGCGAGAGAAGAGGCGCAGAAACTAATCTGCCGTTTTCGTTCGTCGAACTTTGCCTCCAGTCGTAGGGCCTTTTGGTACGTCGACAGGTTGATGTTCTGTAAAGCCTTTACCGCTGCTTCGAAGGCTTGAGCAAATCTGATTTGATATCGTTCTGCTCTTTTTCCGGATAACTTCATTGCCAAAATATTGAAGCCCGTTTGATTCATTCTGAATGCTGGGGACTCAATAAAGACATCCGGATTTTTAGGATGTGGACGGCTTGTGGTTGTCTCCTGAAAATATAGGAGACATAAAAGCTCCGAATTTCGAGCGATCAGGCCTCTAATAATCTGGAGCAAATTGTCATGACGGTATCCAAAATAATCCGCCACGACAGTTGACAGGACGGTGGGCACGCCATCAATAATTTCTAACGTCGGTGGCGGCAGAGTGGTTAATTCATTCATTTTGTATTCCCAATAAAAAAAGCCCCTCAAATTGAGGGGCGGAATGGTGTTTGTTGGTTTCTTGCCGTAATTGAGTTCTTTAGGTGTGAACTGTCAATGTACTATTGGAACTGTCTTTATAAAGTTGTTCCTTGTTTCGTAGCGGTAGGTTCCTTCTATAGTCGGCTTAGGAATGTTTACTTTAATCCCGTCATAGAAAGGCTTTTCTCTTTTAGCAAGTAGAGCTACATCTCCATAACAGTATTTGTCGTATTCTGAATCACATTCAAAGGCCAAAGCATTACCATCCGGCAAAACTTGAAAGACTCGATACGTTTTTATTTCATCTAACCAAACTGTCTGACCATCGATGACGGTACAACTAGTTAAAGTTAAAAAGCTTATGGGTAGCAGCAAAAGGAGTTTTTTCATTTTCACTGGGTGTTTGAACTGGTGAGAGGCTCATCCTCCTGAAAAAAGTTTAGCGACTTTCATGGCGATCTGTAAAGGAATTCTGATTTAACTGGATGCTTTTTACCTGTTTCTGCAGGTCACGCTGTTCGTCCAAAATCATCTTGAAAGCGAACCGGACATGCTTGCCCAAGAGGTAGAGCTGGTAGGAAAAGCAGGCCACGCAAACGCAGAAACAGCCCAATAAGAAAATGCTTTGAAAAGTTAAGGTCATTGTTTTAGTCCTAGATAGAAAATAAGCTCCTCGGTTTATTTCTTTATTCCCTTCAGAGTCGTTTCAACGGATTCCAGTCGCTTGATAACGTTGCTTAATAATCCGCAAATTCGTTGCGATGAGAAAAAAACAAGTCCGGAAAAACAGGCAATGCTGACGACCAGACACAAAATGTCGAAAACAAGTTCAGTGGTTGAAAAGTTCATTTAAGTACCTAAAGAGAAGAAAGCTCCTCGGTCCTAGAATTGAGATTGTCAAGAAATCAAATCTAAAACCAAGGAGCAAAAGTGGAATTATTTGTTCAAATTTTCATAGCAGTTGCGACGGGTTGTTCTGCAGTATTTATGTACGTAGAACTTTTGAAGAAGCGTCCCTTTGCACGTGCTGATGTTCTTGATCTCTCTGGATCAGAAATAAAAGGCTCTGATGCTGAGCGACTTCAAGCGGAAGGTTATTATCAATTGGTCGTTGAAATTCACGGAGGCCAATCAAACTGCCGAATATCACAGATCGAAATAAAAGGCGGACTCTTGGGAGAACTTCCAATGTTTTCTTTCGGGGAAGCAACTGAAAGCATAGAGTGCACGAGAAAAAAGATAGGCTTGAATATTGACTACGAAGCAGGAGAAAAACGAAACTTGTACTTTGCAGTTAAACCCACAGATAAAGAGAAAGGGACCTTGAAGATAACGCTCACATGTGACTCAATTTTTAGAATCCATACCGAGGCATCCTATCAAATGACCCAATATTTCTGAGTTAGACTCCTTTAAAGCCCTTCGCTTATTTTTTTTCAATTGAGCCTATAAATCTCACCGGCGCCGGTGAAATCCTTCCGGTGAAGCTATTGGCATAAAGGCGAAAATTGTCTTCTCCCGAAGCCGCCAGGTTCTTCCTTCGAAGAAATCAACGTCATAAAAATTGAAGCCCTCGTCTATGTACCTGAATATGCAGATTTGATCCTGCTGCGGCTTGAACCCCGGATAACCGAACCATCGCTCTTCAGGAAGGTATTCGTTTTCGATGTCATCGAACAAAGAAGGAGTTTGGTTGTTGCGGTCTTCCCAATATCTTTCATCCGGCGCCTGAGGATATTCGCTAAATTTGACCGGCAGGAAGCGGAAGAAATGGGTTGTATATGAAGACCTTGGGATCGGCTCCAGCACTGAGTAATACGTGATATCTACCAGATCTTCAAATTTCGGGGACCGCTTGATGGACATAACAATGCGATGTTCGGGAATTGAGCCTCCTGGGTAATTCTTCCAGCGGTCAACATAACTGATATCTGTCATTTTTAAAGGCCTGCGAAAAGAGGTTCGTTCCTGATGTCCATTAAAGCCTCCATAGCTTTCCTTTCTCGCTCAGCTTTCTCAGCAGCCCTCTTTTGACACCTGACCCTAAATTCTTCTGCTGAAAAATTCTTCTCGTTTGCACGGAATTGCTTGATGTCTTCGCATAATTTTTTGTCTTCTTCAGACAGCTCTGTCGGAACACCTAGGCTGAGTAAATACCGGACTGCTTCTCCTGGAGTCATTAGGTCGGTAAACTCTTCAATTCTTTTATTTAGTTCAGCCTCATCAACCTGAGATTTACCGGCGAAATATTCGGGCCGTTGTTGTAGTTCTTTCTTCTCAAATTCATCCGCAAACAGTGGAGCTGTCTTTTCAACTCTCGTTTGCATCCTCTTCCTTCTCATGGACGCTCGTTTTTCCTCGTCCATTTTTCTTTTTGGTTTGGGATGCTCGAAGTAGATGCCGATTGCCCAAGCGTTGATTCCCCAGTTGGAAGCAATAATCCAAGGAAGTGTTAACTCTTCCTCAAAAGGACTGCTGCATAAAATCTTCGGAAGGCCCGCAGGTCTCGGCTTGTAAGGACTCCTCCAGGTTACCGTGTACCTAAGATCAGACACCGGTCGATCTTTCATGATGTCACCCAATAAAAAGGCCCTCCGAAGAGGGCACGTTATTTTTCAACTTTGAACGTCACTGGCTCCCAGGCGTCGTAGGTCAATTCCTGTAAATCTCTTTTGGCATACTCGCCTTTGTAGAAATATCCGAAATCGCATCCGGGCATCGTCAATGTTGCGTAGTCTCCGCTTTTGTAGTGCCGGAGTAGAAAAATCCTTCCGTTGTAATGTGTTTTCTCAATGCACATCCTGCAGATAAAAAGGCTTCCGTCCGGATAATCATCAAATGGGATCGGCCCGGAGTGTGTCAGTGTGATTTCCATTTAGTCCCCCTTTTTTATATGGTTCTGGCAGTTCCTTGAATCCTTGAATTTGGGTCTGAATTTCTCCAACCCATTCGTCATCACAGCCAACGATTCCCCAGCGTCCAATACGGACCTCTGATCGCTCACCGATTTTTACCGTGATGAGGTATTCACCTTCCTCCGGAGGAAGGATTTCCGGATACGGGTTCCAAGCCTCTTGCTGATAATCTTCGCAGAGAGAAAAGGCGGAAGAGTTGACCACAAAGGTCATCGATAAGAGTGGATTTACCTCTCTATAAAAACCGATAATCTCAGGAAACTCACGCCGATCAATGTCTGCACGGAAATTCTCGTCAATCTCTTTTTCGCTGAAGTTTCTTCTGAGAACGTTTGCAACCCTGAGGTCGTTTGGTCTCCATTTCATTGCCATATTTGTTCTCCGTACCGGTAGGCCCTGTCAGGGCTGTAATCGACATAACAGAACTGTCCCGGATAAGTGAGGCTCCGAGCCACTGCGTTCACCAGTTCCGTTGTTTTCCCGTCTGCGGGCAGCCGCATTGCTTTTTTGACGATCTTTGTTGTGCCGTCATCCATAGCAGCTATGACACCGGCACAAATAGGATTAGCGGGGGCAGGTGTTGACATTCTTGATTGTGGACGACAATGGAGAATGAAATCACACCATCTGCAAAGTCCGTCTTTGACACACTGATTGTGGTCTTTCAGGTAGGCAGCGATCTTCACGGCTGTAGGTTCGTCCGCAAGAATGTACATCCTGTTTAAAAAGTCCATATAGGACGGCCATTTTTTATCTGTCCGGAAATCATCCCAGCAGGATTTAATTTCAATGCCGCAAAGCTCCATACCGTAGCCAATTCCCAGCACGTCTAGTCGGTGCTCATAACCGTTGCGGTAAGAGATTTCCGTATTCCAAACACCGCCGGAAACAAGATTTTCATTGAAAAATACATCTTTCTCTATCGCTTCTCGAAGTTCGTTACCCGGGTGAATACGATATTCAAACGTCCTGTGGATAGTGAATTGCGGGATTGCTTTGAAACCACGTTCGCCGAGGTAATTTTGTGCAATTTCGGTTAAAAGCCGTTCTTTTCTACCTCTTTCGGCTTGAGAGATATTGAGGATTGGATCTTCATCATTACACATCAATTTTCTCCCATCTCATCAATTCCGGGTCAGGGAAGGGAGCATCAAAATCAAACAACTCACAGCCGTGACCACCAAAAACAAAATCACCGTTTACGTAAGTCAGGATTTCATAGAACTGCTCGCCTGTCTCTGGATTGTTCAAAAGCACAATGATTTGTTCTAAATCCTCAAAGTGGTGATTTCGAGGATCGTCAGTGTGTTCAAGTTCTAGTTTCATTTGTTCGTCTCCGGTTGATATGGAGCGGGGAGGGATCTGAATGCAACGATGAGTCTGTCGTCATGGTCCTCCCAGGAGTAATCGATTCCTTCTTCAAACGAGCGTGCAAATGATCGTATAGCTAAATTTCCGTCTTCATCCTGCGTAAGCCACTTTTTCCCGTCAACCGGGGGCGTTACAGTCGGATATGGGTTCCAGTCGTTTTCTTGATACTCAGGAACGAATTCAACTAACTCTTTTTCGACTGTGATAGTTACACACAGACCTTTTTTGTTAACGGTAGATAATCGGAAGTAGTTATATAAATCGGTGTTTTTTTCAAATTCTTCATGAATTTCTTTATCCGTGAAGAATTGATTCACCTTCGCTTTTAATTCAGGGTCTTTAATCTTCCACATCGTTTTTCTCCTACACACAGCCGCCACAGCAGCCGTGAGGTACATTCTCGTTAATCATTTTGAGGAGCTCGGCTTTGTGCTCCAGTAGCTCTGGATTCTTTTTTAATAGAGGTCCCGAGACATCCGTCCATGGACCCTCTTCAACATGCTCACTCCAGCGATCATCAAACCAAACATCACCGCCAGAGATCATGTCTACATAGCCTGCATATTGTTTGCCGTCTGCCTTAAATGTCAGCTTCCCCGCACACAGGTTTGGAAAGCAGCCGCTGTAATCGATGAATTCGAACTGCATATTGGCCTCAAAAGAGGAGAAGCCCCGCTTTCACGGGGCTCCTGGTTATTTGTTAGTTGACACTATTCTTTATCCCAATCGCTAAGAGCTTCAGCTAAAGATCTTATGAGTTTTAAAGCCTGCTCTTTCGACAAGATGATGTTATGTGCTAATGCACAAGAATCAGCTCCACGCATTAGCAAATATTTTGGTTTTCCAGGAATAAAACTTAAAGATGTAATCACGACCGGATCAAGCGTTTTTAACCTTTCATCTTCTTGTTTTAGAGCAAGCGCGGTGACAGCTGGGTTCAAAAGTTCTGGGCTTGTTTTTCCCATTTTTTATTACTCCCGCTTGTAGGCACTAAACTTCAAAATATCGTCATCAGGCGGTTCAATTTCAAGTTCTCTGAAAGCCAATACAGCAGCGCCACTATATTGATCCCAACTTCTGAAATCGGTATTGAAGTAAGAAACACGAATCTGGTGCTCAAATCTTCTGTTTAAGTAAACTAAATAGTTACCTGGGCGAGGAGGCCTTAAAGCTGGAAACGGATTCCATCCATCTGGGTTGTACTCAGGAACGTTTTCAAAAAGATCTTTAACGATGCTTATTGAAAATTTTTGATCATCATCAGAAGCAAGAATGTAATTTGATCCATCAGTCATTTGATCTTGGCAACGCTTTGCAATGCTTTCATCCGATAGCAGTTGCATGATCTTTTCTTTTAAAGTAGGGTCTTTAATCTTCCACATTTATTTCTCCAAAAGAAAAGCCCCGCTCTCGCAGGGCTTATGGTTACTTATTTATTGTCTCCGCCGGAGCGTCCTGAGATGTTCCAACGACCTCGGCATCTTCAATATCCTTGAAGTCTTCGACGGAGATAGCATTGATGTCGATCACATCGTTCGGGTCGATCCTTTCTCCGGCTTCCCGTTTCGCGTCAACATTAGCCACCTGCAACGCTTCTATAGAAACAGGGAGGTACTTGAATAGACGACGAATCACTGTTTTGAGGGCCATCTGTTCAAAATACGAGTTCCAGATATTCTTTGACTTAGCCTTCGCTTTGACAGCCTCAACCTCGGCGCGAGACATGACCTCGAACTGGTATCCGCCACCGCGCAGATTTGCGACCGCGTAGACAAACGTGATCGGTTTTTTAACTCGGTCAGCTTCACAACTCGGCACGTGATGAATGTCCGGATGCAATCCAAGCTGGTAGTTGAACTCGTCACCTTCGTGGACAGCAAAAGCCGAGAGTGACAAAACCTGTCCGGAACGACGTGCAAGGTCAATCATTCCGCGGTATCCAAGAATTAACTGGCACTGGTTGCCATAGGGAACCAGGTAGGCTTGCCCCAGAGCGGAACCGGGTTCAAGGCCGAGTTGAGCTGACTGCATAACGGCGCCCAGGAACGAGGCAGGAGTTGTGTTGAGGAGGGCAGGAGTTTTCCGGACTTCGGTAGCAGCAATGCGAGCCATGCGATCAGCGCTCAAGTGTTTCGGAACCGCTAGCGCTAATTGTTTTTTGAACTGGTCAGACAGAACCTGCTGCACGATGATCGGCGCTTTTGTCTTAGGTTTTGCGACTGGTGCAGAGGGAGCGCCGACAGCGGCGGCGAGTTGGTCGGATGTAGACATAATTTAATTCCTATGAAAAAGCCCCTCGAAGTGAGGGGCTTTGGTTGATTAAGAGTTACGAGAAATAAGCCAGAGGCAAAAATAAAGCCCGCTTGTGCAGGCTTGGAGGGAATTTGGCTCGGTTGATCCGGCTCAACCGAGAAAGCCTTTTCTTGTTGCACCGTACTGTAGTGCTCGAAGCGAATATTACACAAAACCGCTCTTTTTATCAGTAGAAACCCTGCCCATTTTGTGTAGCCAGCAATCTAAAAGGTTACGCGCACACACGCATGACGCGAGTGGAGCTCTCTTTTAGATAGTCGTAGTAATCCATCCAGGTGGTCTTCCCGGAAGGAATCCGAATCGAAACGTTTGGAGGTTTGAGTTTTGTAGGTGAGGACTTTCTTGCCGTCCAAAGTAAGAATCTCGTTGTCCTTCATGCTTATTGCAATCTTGGTTTTGAGTGCGTCCTGCTGCTTCTTGAGTTCCTTAATTTCACCAGCAATACGTGCATATTCACCATAGTCAATAGCCAGATCACCTTGAGCTTCGATAGCTTTACCATTAGATCTCCCGTAGAGCTTTAGAACGTCCTCAATGTTTATCGGTTCCGGAGGCGTTTTAGTTAGAACATAGTTGTTCCAGAATGCAGAGCATTTTTCTTTGATGACTTGGAATACTTCCGGACGAGCATCGATCCAGTACATTCTGTAATCTGACCCGCCTATTAAAACTGCCAGGTACATACCGCGAAGCCGAAGGATGCCGCAATACCATTGAATTTGCGTCTCGTAGTAAAGCGGGATTTCGTGCTCTGTTCTCAGATTGTTTTGTTTGATCTCAAGTTCCTGCGAAGGGCCCCAAAGATCAGCTGTGAAGGCATGGGCTGTTTTGGCCTCAAACGCAATGTCTGTCGTGATGGGACGATTCCCGTATTTGGCAATTTCTTTTTCGGTCATCTCAAGCGGACGAACTCGCTTAGCTATGTCCGGATTGATGATCGCTCTGTCGATGTTGGCGATTGCCCACTCATTTTCCGGATCAACAAACTGGTGATTGACGTTTTGCAGTTTGAAGCCAGTCCTGATCGCGAATTCTTTTGCTACAACTTGTTCTAACGTTGTTCCCCAGTAAAGAGAAGAGGTCATCTCGTGCTCCGGAGAAAGTCCGAGCTTGTCGTTCCAAACATCCAAAGGTGTTCTCCATGGGCTCAGCTGAAGCACTGCTGCTACATCAGAACCGCCGATACCCCGGCGCCGGCCTTCGAGCCATTGTTGTTTGTCTTTTGTCATGTCTATTCCTTGTGTGGTGAGTTAGTGAAATTAAAAAGTGCTGAAAATGGTGTTGGGAGCAGGGTTGACTTCAATTTTTCCCACTCTCGTTCGCGTTTCTTCCTCGTAGCTTGCTCTCGATATCGAGCGCGCTTTCTGGCGAGAATTTCTTCATGATCAGGAGAGTTATATTGTTCTTTTTTCATAGATTCGCAAGCATTCCCGGGATAAAGAGCAGCAAAATGAGGACAGCGGCGAACAGGATGAAGGCGAAAGCAACTGCTAGAAAATTTTCACCGTCCTCGGTCTTTGCTTTCAAGACACGTCCGATCACTGTTAGTAACAAAACCCATGCGTAAGTGAATATTGCTAACTGGATTCCATTCATTCCTCTCATGATGATTTCTCCAAGAAAAAAGCCCCTTCGATGGGGCTTCTAGTAGTTATCTATGTGAAAAAGGCAACAACAAAATAATTATTTGTTGCAGTTGATTATTGTCTCGATCACGTTATCGAGCTCCTTTCTCGTAGCTCTGAGATAAAAATTGATTGCTCTGAGTTGATCAACGTCTGAGCAGTCGTTTGCGTAAAATCCTGTAGAACGTAATCTGGTTATCACTTCTGTGATTTGTTCCTCAACGGTGTAAATTTTTTCTTTGGCACCTTGCAGCGCTAGGATTTTTTCAAAGTCTTCTTTTTTAATCTTTATCATTGGCGTTCCCTAATAAAAAAGACCACATTTCGGAGTCCCCCTAAGCTACAAAAATTGGAACTAACAAAGTTTGTGAAAAAGCCCGAGGGACTCGGAAAGATGGTCTGAAGAAGTCCCCGTCTTTCCGGGGTGTCAGGGTTTTTGCACGTTCAACACGGATGTCCTCTCACCCTAACCGCTATGCACCTGAACGTCGGCAGCGCAGAGACTCTCTTCCATCATCTGCACCGGCACTGATACTCTCTGGGAAGAGCCGTATTCTTTATCTGAATTTACCTGCAGCCAGTTTCATAAGGCGTTCGGATTCCTCACTGAAAAAGCTATTTATTTCGTCAAGCTTCTTTTGAAGAGATTCGTCAGCAAGCTTGCAATTTTTGAGCTCATACCCAAAGTCGTTAATCAGCTCGGCAATCTGCTCCGCTTTTCCGGAACCCCTCAGAGCATCCTCAACATCCGAATAATCACGTTCTTCAATTACAAGTCTTTCCATTTTGTCTCCTTTGTTGGTCAATTCATTCAGAAACCTCTTCCGCTGCCGTTCAGTGAACAGACACAAGGGATTTAGCAGAGAAGAGGTTTGTGAATGAACTTGTTCAAAAAACGTACAAGTTGGAGTTCCGTCTATAATTTGCTTATACGGATTGGATCGGGCTGATCCGAGTGGTCAGCCCCAGACGGAATGCAGAGTGAGAACTCTGAGAAATGCGTCCCAGTGGCGGGCGCCGGAAACTGTCCTAGCGGCAGGCCGGCGCTTTTGAATTTTCAACAGTACCGACGAAGGTAGTTGTAGATTTCATCAACCTCCCACCAGCTGCGACCAAACATGCAGGCGTAATCCCAGCAGTTACCGTAGTCAAACTCATTTTTTTCAAACAGCTTGTCGCAGTAGGCTTTGGCAGCTCTTTTCTGCTCCAGTAATTCGAGCCGTTGTTTCTTCGTTAATTTCTTCGGTTTTTCCATGGTTATCTCCTGATGGGCAAATCTGTCAGCTCGGCCTGTAGGGCCTCAAATCTTGCAAAAATGACCTCTAGCTCGATGAGAGCTCGTCTTTTTGTTCGGAAACTCAGACCGAAAACGTTTGCTAATAACAAATCGTTTACCTTGTCTTGTTCTTTCATGAAGAATCCGGAAAAACGCCAGTCATTAGGCTTCGGTCTAATTAAGCTGATGATGTTTTGACCCTTGTAGTAAATCTCATAAGCTCGAGGGACAACGCGCTTAACGTTTAAAAGCATTTTTTCTCTCCTGTAAGAAACAGAAGCGCCCTCCTTTAATAACGGTTAAAACAGGAGGTCTTCTACATTTCCTGAGGGAAGGAAGGCGCTTATGTTTGCGCTCTACTGTTTCTCTTGCGAGAGCGCTTAGCTCACCCAGTTCACGAGTCTGGGACGCCCGAGTTTCTGTTCTTGGTTTTGATTTCCTCATCTGGTTAGCTTCTCGGGACCTCAACGCAGGTTTGCTGTTCTTGATACTGCGTGCATCTCAAATGCCTGTATTTGTCAGAGGTCTCTAGCTGAAAAGTGTTTCGTGGCTACCGTTTGCCTTACTCATTCACTTCACTGACTGCTGGTGTTCGATTGTCTTCCTTCGCGTGACCAGCACCGCCTGCATCGGCCGTTTCGAATTTTTGCACTAGCAGGCTCTTTTTCTACCTGCTGCGTCCGGGTTTAGTACTCCATGGCCCGGATTCTGAAATTGTCAAACTATCTATCTAATGGTCGGTATTTCTCCATTTCAAGATTTAAACATTACGTTTAAAATTTGATATATAGATATTAAAATATTTAAATAATTTATGCAAGCGTTAAAAGATTTAAATTAGAAATATACGGGAAATTACTTAGAAAAGTGTTTAAGTATTTTTGATCTGACGATTAAAGATCTTAATGTTCGACCAACAAAAAAAGCCGCTCTCGCGGCAATAAAAAACCGCCTGGGGGCGGCTTTTAAGTCATGGGTAGATTATTTCTTTAATTTTTTAACTTCGTTTAGGAATTTCTTAAAGTCTCTGCCTATCGGCTGAGTTTTATTGAAAATTTCGTATTCTTTGTGAGCTTTTTCTTCAGCTTGCTTTTTAGAAACCTGTCCATTTCCCTCCAATACAGGAAGGTCATTGAATGCCAGGAACTTATCTACAGACTGGCGCAGCTCGAGCATACTAAATTTCTTCTTGCGTTCAATCTGTCCTTCAATGTAATCAAAATAACTGTTGACGGAACGCTCTAATGACTTGAGCTCCTTTTCGTCCAAATAGTTTTTTGCAATTGTCGTATCTGATTTATTGACACGCCCCTCCGGGCTGTTAGACCACGTTTTCAAACCCATGTGAGGCTTCGTGTGGTCTGCTCTGGCATGAATAATCTCGGCGGCAGTTTGATTGTTGATGGCAAAGTGAAAACGGTTCTGAACAGTTGCAAAGAAGCGTCTTGCTTCCAATGAATGACTGTCGTAGTCGATGCTGCATTCCTTGAATATTTCAGTAATTTGAAGCCAGATCCGCTGTTCGCTTGCTCGGATGGAGCGAACTCGTTCCAATAATTCTTGAAAGTAGTCTTTTCCAAGAACAGTCTTAGCTTGCTTTAGGCGATCATCATCCAAGGCAAATCCTTTGATAATGTATTCCTTGAGAACTTTCGTTGCCCACTGACGGAAATGGGTCGCTTGAATACTGTTGACCCTATAGCCTACGGCGATAATCGCATCTAAGTTGTAATGCATTACGTTATACGATTTGCGATTTGTGGCAACTATTCGGAAATTCCGAATAGTTGAATTTTGCTCTAATTCGCCAGATTCAAATACGTTTTTAAGATGTTCATTAATTGTTGTGAGAGAGACGTTAAATAGCTCAGCCATTTGTCTTTGAGAGAGCCATAGTGTTTCATTTTCAACTACTACAGCCACAACGGGACCGTCATCAATATTTCCGTAAAGGACGATATTCTTTTCTTCCATAATTTTTTGAAAGTCGATGTTTTGTCAGCCACTTATTTTAAGACTGGTTAAAAAGGAATAAGTTTTATCGTTACCGATTTTGGTAGCGGGGTTTTATCTAATAAGTAATCCTGTTGGCAATTTATTAACTTCTTAAGAAGATATAAAAATAGGCCGCCTGTAGGCGGCTTTGAATGAGCTACTTGATTACGTTATTGTTTGTTCTCGGACTGCTGGTTAAGACCTGTATCTCCGGCTTCTATACGCTGGAATATTTCAATTATTTTTTCTTTGTAGTTATAAATGTCCTCAACTGTAGAAATTTGGAAAGGTGGTTCAACTCTCATGAAGCCATATAAGTCGATCTTTAATTTTTCTGGATTTTGGAAGTAGAACCGAACCAAGGTTTTTCTATTGTTATCGTCCAAAAGAACAGCACAGTAAGTTTTTGATGGCCTTAGGTATATTCTGGAGACGTCGCAGACATCTGCAAGGATCGCCTTAATGATATTAAGTCCAAGCTTGTCTGAGTCATTTGCTTCGGGGTTGTTATTGGCAGGCTCCGGTGCAGCTTCTGCAACTTCTTCCTGTTGTTGTTTTTCTTCTCCCTCAATGGCCTTACGTAGTCTCGCGTTAATTTTTTCCTCTGTCCACTGTCTAAATGATTCTTTTAAGAGCGGTGTTAATTTGTCTTTAACATTTTGATTAATTTGGCCATTCCAAACTTTTTTGGCAAAGAATCGTACAAAATCTTCCTCTGGTTGTTCGTACTGCTTGGATAGAATGAGCTTAAATTGTTTCGTGAATTTCAATTGCTCGGCTATTTTAATTGTCGATTCGTCGTTGTACTTATCCTTAGCCAGAAGAAGGATTTTATCTAAGTCATCGTCGTTAATGTTATCTAAACTCACCTCAAAGTAAGGAGAGTCGTCCATAACATTGTCAACCTCTAAATCGGTGAAAAAGCGATACCGGTTGCCATCCGTCAAAATGCCTACACGAGCTGTTTTTACAAACGGAAAGTACCTTTTAAGTTGGTCAAGTTGGTCCTTATCGAGAGAAGCGCCATAGGCTTTTGCTTCAATCAAAACAATCGGGTTTCCATCCTTACAAAGAGCATAGTCAACGCGCTGGTCTTTCTTTACTCCCGCTTGCGCTTGAAATTCTGGCACTACTTCTTGCGGATCAAAAATGTCATAACCCAAAAGCTGAATAAAGGGCATGATGAGTGCTGTCTTTGTAATTTCTTCATTAGTTAGGTTGTCTGCCATCTTTTTAGACTTTAAACCCAGTGCCTTAAACTTATCTATTAACTCCATGGTCATTCTCCTTCAGTTAGATATCGGTTGATTTAAACGTTTTAATGACTCTTCCTATAGTGTGAAATTCAACTTGACTGTCTGCATTGATCTCGATGTCCCTATATTTGTTGTTGTCAGAAATTAAGATCAATCTCTTTCCAAAGCTTCTTTGTACTCGTTTAATAAAGTATTGCCCGTCTAGAAAAAGAAAGTAAACTCCGTCCCGGTCGCATTCGTTTTTGCTTACATCCACAAAAACTAAATCACCGTCCTTTATCAGAGGCTCCATTGAATCTCCCGAAGCCGTGACTATCTGAACGTTTAGAGGCTGGTACTGAGGAAAATTATTTTTAAACCATTGAACGCCAACCCTTAGTCCTTCAATAACATCAGAGTCATTTTGACGATCTTCGTATGCGGACAGAGCTCCGCAGGATGCGAATAAATTGACCTTTTGAAGATAAATGGTTTGGTCGTCATCAGGTTTTTCAGGTTCGAAACTTTCTTTTTCTTCCCCGTAAATTAGCCAATCTGGACTAACGCCAAACACATTTGAAATTTTTACGGCGTCTTCGTATTTAAGTCCTTTATTTCTCGGACCGAGCCAGTAAGTAATTGTCGGAGCGGACACTTGAATCTGTCGAGCCAGTTCTGCATTAGACATTCCGTTTTTGGCAAGAAGTTCTGAGATTCTGTCTTTGTATGTCTTCATAGGAAAACTCCTTTAGGTCAGATTTTAAGTAATTTTTACATAAACGTTAAATTTTTAAACATACAAATATTTAAATGTTTCGTTTATAATTTAAAATGTTTAAATAAAATTGTTTTAATATTTAACGATATGGACGACGATTTAAAAAAACGCTTATTCAAAGAGGTCGTATCTCAATACAAGGGTTTCTTTTGGAGAGATAGGGGACAACAAAGAGCTCTGGCAAAGGAACTAGGACTTAATCCAGCCTCGATTACATATTGGAAGAAACACGGAATACCCAAAAGTTACTTGCCTTATTTCAGGTTGCGTTTCCCTGCTTTGCCAATTTGGAAAGTGTTGAAATAAAAAGGGTCAATACTATGGCTCGCTATAGAAAAATCGATGTCCGAATGTGGAATGACAGGAAGTTTCGAGAACTGTCAGACAACGCAAAGCTGGTATTCATCCTGCTGTTGACGCATCCGGACACCACGCAAATAGGAACGATTCGGACACGAGTCTCAAATCTTGCCGATGAGCTGGGATGGCAACGAGATGCCATGTCACATGCCATCCAAGAAGTCACCTTAAACGGCATGATTGATGCTGACGAGAAGGCAGGGCTCATGGTCATAAACAACTTCCTAAAGTACAACGCACCGTCATCCCCGAACGCATTCAAATCTTGGCGTGAATTGATCGATTTAATGCCCGAATGTGATCTGTTGGATAGGCACGTTGCAAGCCTGAAAGCCTTTGTGGACAGCTTGTCTACTGGCATGAGAAACGCCATCCCCAATGACCTAATGGATGCCATCAAGGATGCCATCTTACGTGTCAACGAGCAACCATCCCGCATCCAGGAACAGGAACAGGAACAGGAAATATATACACACACCGAAAAGAGCGAAAAACAGTCGGCAGTTGCAGAAAATTTCGCGGGGCGTGAGTGTGAAAAACCAGTTTCTCTAAAAACTGAAGCCATTGAGGAAGAACTTCCGCTTGAAGAGCAGGAGGCAAGTGTTTCCAAAAAGGAAATAGTTGAACCGAAGCCAAAAAAGGAAGTCAAGACACAACGCCTCCAGAAACCAGAGGAATTGACTGACGAGTTTTGGCAGGACTTTTTGGCTTATCGAAAGCAAAAGAAGGCGCCGGTAACGGAAAGAGTGGTTTCGCTTCTTCGTAAGGAAGCTAAAACCGCCGGCTGGAAATTGGAAGAGGTCATCAATGAAATGATGGTCCGCAACTGGACAGGCTTCAAGGCTGATTGGGTTAAAGATGATTGGAAAGATCCTAATGCTCATTGGGTCTCTGCTGCCGAATACAACAAAGAACTTCCTCCGGTTACGTATTCGATCGGCGCCAGAGACAAGTTCATCGAAAAACTCCATGCGGGAATGAATGCATTCGACATTAAGGACCTCCCGAACCATAAGGAGCAGAAATGATGTTTGCCGCTGCTGCCGTTGTTCGAGACGATCAGGGTAGAACGTTTTACGAGCATCCGGACGCATTTACGACTACCCAGTTGGTCTTTTTCCCTCGACTGACTGACAGTGAGCTGGCTCTCTATCAGGCTGATGCGATCTACGAAGATGAAATTGAGGTGTTGCCTAGAAGACGACCACAGGTTCCGACGATACTGTTTACGTTCTGCGACGAACCCAATCACATCAAGGCCGAATTTCTCCGAGGCAAAACTGTTCTGATCGACTTTATCGATGTCGACGATACGCCCGAACTCAGAGAAACCGTCCGTCGTTGGATGCTCGAAATTCCCAAATCCCTACCTGCCGCCGTTGTCGTCTCGGTGATGTTCAAAAACAAACAACTGATTGCATGGAAATTTGACTATGAATCCAAAAAATACAAGCGTTTCGCCTGAGCTGGATGACTACTGGGGCGATCCGACGGGCGGAGCCGAGATAGAAACATCGCTCGCCGACTACGAGAGCAGGGCGTACAAGTCTCCTGAGTTTTTTATCAACAAGGACGTTCTCGAGTTCAAAAACGATTTCCAGAACTATTTGGAAGCGAAGAAGACTCATGTGTCCAAGTTCACGCTTCCCTTTACTCAAACGAATGAAGGCTGTGTCGGGCGTCCGATAGATTTTGAATTCCGACCAGGAGAACTGACGGTATTGGCCGGTGAAAACGGTTCCGGCAAATCTCTTTTGCTGGGGCAGATTGGACTGCACCTAATTTCTTGCGGAGCCTCTCTGTACATCGCTTCTTTTGAGATGGCGCCGGTTAGAACGATTGAACGCATGCTCATGCAGACAGTTTGCAGTCAGAACAAGCGAAAAATTGAAGCGCCGGATGTTGATCTGTTTTTTCGACAATTTGCCTCAAAAATGCGGATTTGCGATCTGCAGCGAAAAGTTGCGCCCAATGAGCTGTTGCGCCTGTTGGATTCCGCCGTCCATGACTACCAATCGAACATTCTCTTTGTCGATTCTCTGATGATGTGCGTCAGGGACGACATGGACAAGAAGGAGACGGACTATGTGATGACCAAACTGGTTGAGTTTGCTCGGACCAACAATGTCCACATTGTTGTTGTGGCCCATTGCCGTAAGCGCGGGGATGCCGGCTCAAAAACTTACTCCGTCTTTGATTCTGCTTCAAAAGATTCAATCAAAGGGAGCTCCAACATCACAAACATTGCCTTCAATGTCTTTGTCTTGGCTCGTGATTTCTCCAAGGTGCAAAAGAAGGCGGAAGGAAAAGATGTCGATGACACCAAGCCTGATTTTGTTTTGAACCTGTGCAAGCAGAGAAACGGAGCTTGGGAAGGTTTCATCAAGCTTTGGAGAGACAACGCCAGTCTGAATTTCTGCACGTCGTGGACGCGTGTACCGGTTAGACCGTGGCTGGAGCTAACACAGTCAGCGCCAGCTCCTGAACCGTACTTTTAGGAGATTTTATGTCAGAGAGTGCATGGCAGTTGCTACTGATCATTTTGGCGCCGGTCGTGTTCATCAATCTGGTGCTGTTTGGGTTGCTGGTGAGAGCGGCGCTTCAGATCAGTAAGGAAACCAAATTAACCGATCGGTTAAAAAGGAGTTAAAGCATGGACGTTTTTGGATATTTTTGCGTGTACGTGCTCGGATGCTGTGTGATCGGTTGCTATTTGGCAGGGAACGAAATGAACTTTGATGTCCTTAATTTCTTCGCTCTGGTAGGTCTATCCGGTGGAGTCTTAAGCCTTATCGACTTTGCATGGTTCGCCTACTCAGGATCGAACATTGATTACAGCCTGAAGATTTTGGGGATGGTTATTGCTGTCGATTTCGTTTGTGCTTTCCGAAGGAAGTCTGAATGAGCGGGTGCTGCCTCTACTGCATTCATGCTCAGGCCTTTTGGATAGGACCTGACGGGAAGAAGCATCTGCCTCCAAAACAGTCCTTTGGGGACATGAACATCTACTGTCACCATCCGGACAAAGGCGCCGGAATCGAGTGCTATCCGGTCTCGTTTGCTCGGTGCACAGTGTTTGAACAAGCGGGAGACGATCAAATTCAACGCAGGAGAGACTTCTTCTCGCAGTTTGAACGTTGGCCCTCACACGCTCAGATCATCGCTCAACGGAACTCTAATGTTCTAGAAACAGCATCAAAGAATTCAACCAAACAACACAAACTCAATCAGGAGGGATAAATGAAGAGGTTTTTACAAGCAAAAGGCAGGCTCAAGGTCGGTGAAATGAATCGGACCGAGGCCGCTTATCGAGATTACCTTGAGCAACAGAAAAATGCTGGGTTAATCCTCAAATATTGGTTCGAGCGCTTCACGTGGAAGATTGCCTCAAACCGATGCTCATACACGCCTGATTTTTTGGTCATGCGTCCGGATAAAACGTTAGAGCTTCATGAAGTTAAGGGCTCCTTGAGGATTTTTGCAGATGACGCAAAAGTGAAATGCAAAGTCTGTGCTGATGAGTGCCCGATTCCGCTTTTCATCGTCACACCGAAACCAAAGAAAGATGGAGGGGGCTGGAATGTACTGCCTTATTGATGATTTTGACATCCCAATCTTCGTGTTTTGGTGGATCAACTTTACGGTCGCGATACTTGTTTTCATGAGGGTCATGCTTTGGTTTACTGACCTTCTTAATGAAAACGACAAGTTGAGACGAACTTCAAAAATTATGGGCTTGTCAACACTTGGAATTATCTACATCTACTGCCTGTTTAGCTACGTGAGGACTCTTGGATGACAGAAACAGAACAAAAACTCATTGACGATCTCAGACCTCGTTTGGACAACTGGCGCCGGGCATATCGTGACCGTGTTGTCAAAAACGTCTCAATTGCCTACGCAGTGGAGAGGGCTCTCGCACTGACGAGAAACAAGACGGATTTTTCTGAGGATTATTTTGGTCCGGAAGATCGATCTGATGATTTTGGAATGAATGTTGACCAAAGAGACGCAGACTTGCTCAACTTGGTTTGGCAATACCTGGATGTTCCAGGAACCGAATTTTTGACGATTGGAGAAGGTGGACTAAACGTTAAGACGGCGAAAAACATTATCCTCCTTTATGTGTTTTCCAATAATTATGCTCTGCGTAGAGCTGGGCGGAAAATCTGGAAAGTGAAGGATATAAAACTAGAAGGTTGGATTAAGGAATCTTTGGTTTTCTTTGCTCTTAGGCTCAGAGCCTATGAAGCAGCAAAGGCTAAAGCAGAAAAACAATAAGGGAAAACAGTGCGAATGTCTCAGGTAAAGATGGGATATTCGCCGAATTATTTCTCAACTTGCCCTGATAAAATTTAAAAATTACATACAAACCCTAGGAGATCAAAAATGAATAAAAAATCCCTTTCTGTCCTAGTTGGACTGACTGCTCTTCTATTGGCTGGATGCAAATCTGAAATCACGATGCCAGTCACATACTCAGAAGTTTTTGGCGCTCCGGTCATTAAGAATGCCCGATTGGATATTGAAGTTCCGGCATGCAAAGAATACAAGAGCGACTTGGAAAGTTCTTCTGTCTTAGAGGCCAAGCAAAAAATTAACTACGTTTTCCCCAATGCCACTTATTTGGGGTGCAAGAGAGGAAGCGGGATAGACACTTTTGCCCAGTTTCAACTTCCATTTAAAGTGGGCGGTATTGGGCTGAAGGATTGCAATGCCAATGAGATTTGCGTCGGTTCCTCTCAAAACAATCAATTCATGAATGTTTTTATTGGAAAAGACATAAAAACCAAGATTGATGAGTTATCGCGATCAGCCACGATTTATGGTCCGAAGGATGTGAAGGTACGGTTAGTCTTTAAGAACGATACAAATCAGGCCCTCGGAATCGATTATATAAGTCTCTTCTTGAGCGACGGAAAAGAAACCATTCCAGTGCATAACGTGAAGAATGCCAAGTTTAACTCTGGGTTAGCCGCATATATGACATTGAGTGACGTAGCCTCTGCCTCTTTGCTCCAGAGGGGCGTGGTTAGTGTAACGAGATTCCCAGACAGAGAATTAAAGGACGTGCAAGTACCAGCTAAGAAATAGCATTTATTGCAATGGGTATCTCGGTGTGGTATCGTCAATAGGACAATTTCAAGCCTGTGATACTCAGGCGCCGATAGGCTTAATCTGAACGGGTTCCTTGCGGAGGAGCCCGTGTGTCCAAAGAAAAGAGGATACGATGACTAAGCCAATCGATTACATAAGAGCTCCGATTTCGGGGCTTTTTTGTTTTTCGGCCGTTCGCTCAATCTTCGATTGTCCTCCCGTACTCCAAAATCGAATTATTAAAGAACAAGCGGACGGCCAACATTCTCAGCGGTTCCATTGTTGCCCACAACATTTATCGACAAACCGCACAGCCTCTCGGTGGGCTTAAGCACCGAGCCATTTAACATCCAGCAAGCCTAGATTCCCAACGGGAAGAAGCTCACTCCGCTGGATTTCTAATTCTCCTGACGAGAATGGCGGAGAAAACCGCCTTAACAAACTATCTCCTTGGGGTTGGTTGGAGTGCGCCCAGCTGAAAATGCCGGGCGCACCTTTTTAACGCTATGAAAGAATCTGAACTCAAAATTCTCTACAGGCCGGTCAATGACCTGATTCCGTACGCAAATAATGCCCGGACGCATTCAGAGGAGCAGGTGAATCAAATCGCCAGTTCGATCAAGGAATTTGGGTTCAACAATCCTGTCTTGATTGATGAGAAGAGCGGAGTGATTGCCGGACATGGACGCTTGAAGGCGGCTAAGAAGCTCGGGCTGAAGGTAATACCGACAATTGAATTAACCGGCTTATCTGAGGCTCAGAAGAAGGCTTTCATCCTCGCAGACAATCGAATTGCTCTTAATTCTGGTTGGGACATTGACCTCTTAAGGATTGAGCTGCAGGAATTGCAGGATACGGATTTGGCGCCGGTAACAGGGTTCTCAGACGAAGAGTTGAACGCTTTGTTGTGTGAGACTGCCAAACCCGCAGAAGAAGAGGAAAAACCGGAAAAAGAGGAGCCCGAGGCAGACAGCTTTAATCTGACGCTCTCCATTCCGATCGAATACAAAAAGCAGGTTCAGGATTTCGTTAAAAGTTTCGGACTCGAGGATTTAATTCAGAAGATCATCGATATGACCAGTTAACTATAGGCAGGTTGAAGGCATGGAAGAAAAAGTTCAAAAGAAGCGGACTCGTCCACGCATTCAGATTGACCTAGAGAAGGTTGAACAACTGGCTCAGGTTTGTGACAACGAGGAAGAGATCGCTCTCGCGCTTGGAATCAGTTATCGGACTTTGAGAAATCGAAAAAAAGATTTTGCCAATTTTGCCACCGCCATAAAAAAGGGAAAGGCCAAGGCCAACGCCTTCGTTGGTGGAAAACTTATGTCCCTCATTAGGGAGGGAAATCCTGCGGCGACCATTTTTTACATGAAATCTCGCTGTGGGTGGAAAGAGACTGACAGGAAGGAGATCACTGGAAAGGACGGTGAACCGGTCAAGGTCGATAAAGTTAACCAGCTGGATCTAAGCAAATTGTCATTAGAACAGCTTGATGCGCTGGAGGGTATTGTGAATGCGGCTTCCAACGATACAGGAGATCAGACTAGCTAAGGCTCGGAAGGGCTTGTCTTACTTCACACTGCACACAAAACCTGACTACCTGCTCGGCTGGGTACATAAAGAGATTTGTGATGAGCTTGATAGGTTCCTACAGGACGTGGCGGACAAAAAGTCTCCTCGGCTAATTATCACGATGCCTCCGAGATCCGGGAAAAGTGAGCTTGTTTCTAGGCGCTTTCCAGCTTTCGCTCTTGGGAGAAATCCAGAACTTCAAATCATCGCAACATCGTATTCTTCAGACCTATCACAGCGCTTCAACAGAGATGTTCAGCGCGTAATAGACGATGAGAAATACTTTGACCTATTCCCGAATACTCGGCTCAGTAACTCGAGGGTGCGAACAGATTCCCGCGGATCGTACATAAGAACGTCGGACTTGTTTGAAATAGTTGGTCATGCCGGCGCCTATCGCTCTTGTGGTGTGGGTGGCGGCATCACTGGACAGGGTGCTGATATTCTGATTATCGATGACCCGATTAAAGACCGTGCCCAAGCTGGCTCTAAAACGATACGAGACTCCATTTGGGACTGGTACACATCGACCGCATACACTCGACTGTCTCCCGGAGGTGGAGTCATCGTAATGGCCACTCGTTGGCATACCGATGACCTGATTGGTCGACTGATCCAGAGAATGGGAGAGGGCGATACGTTCCGGATCGTAAATTATCCGGCGATCGCCGAGCATGACGAATTACACCGCAAGGCTGGTGAAGCTCTGCATCCTGAGCGTTATCCGCTCTCAACTCTGCTGCAGATCCAGAAAACGATAGGCAGTCGAGATTGGGAGGCGCTGTATCAGCAGCACCCAGTTCCTGACGGCGGTGCTTTGTTCAAGCTCGAGTGGTTTAGGAGATGGACAGCATCAAGCCTGCCTCCAGAGTTCGATCACACTTTGATGTCATGGGATATGACGTTCAAAGATTCCAAAAACTCCGACTATGTGGTAGGTCAGGTTTGGGGCAAAAAAGGACCGAATTTTTACCTGCTTGATCAAGTACGAGGCCAATGGGATTTTGTGAAGACAAAAGAGATGGTCCGAGTTCTTGCACAGAAGTGGCCGCGTGTTGTCCGGAAGCTTGTTGAAGACAAAGCAAACGGCTCGGCAGTTATTTCAGAGTTGAAGTCTACTGTTTCTGGATTCGTTCCTATAACGCCCACCGAATCAAAGGAGGCGAGGGCATCGTCCGTCACTCCTTACTTTGAGGCAGGGAATGTTTTTATTCCGGAAGACACTGAAGCGCCTTGGGTGCCTCATTATGTGAGTGAGTTGCTTGAGTTTCCTGCTGGTTCTCACGATGACCAGGTAGATAGCACAACTCAGGCATTGAACTATTTCCGCAATGGCTCAGGCGTTATTTTGACCCGAGAGCAGATGCAGCAGGCACGTTTTAGATTTTGAAAATCATGAATCAACTAGACGAAAACAAACGCCGAAAGATCAATCAAAAGATCATCGAGGCGGCAGGATTTCCCTTCGTGCCTCCTAGAACATCGTTTTCTCAGGAGGAGGCTAAAAAGCTCTTTTATCCTCCTATCACGTTGAACACCAAAGAGCCGGAGAAAGAAGAGTCTCGTTTCACAAATGATGCCGCGATTGGCTCGAGTTTCAATGCGTACTATGCATCTTTGACACAGCACGCTTTGGATTTAGGCCAGTTCCCGATGACATCGTTTGTCGGGTATGGCGTCCTTCAGAATATCGCCCAGAACGGCATGATCCGCACCTGCATTCAGACGGTTGCGGACGATATGTGCCGTGAGTGGATTCAGGTTGAGGGCGGAGAAGATGAGTCTGCTGACAACGTTAAGAAGCTCCAAGATCTGCAGGAGAACAAATATCGACTGAGAAAGCTCTTTAATGAAGCTCTGAGCATCGTGGGCTTTATGGGCGGGGCTTTCATCTTTGTTGACACGGGTGTCGAAGGAGAGGCTCTGAAGCTCCCTCTTAATTTCTCTGACAAGTCGGCAGAACTGGTTGGCGAGGATAAGTCGGTCAAATTTATCGTTATTGATCCGGTCAATGTCTCGCCTGGTTTTTACAACGCCAGCCAGCCGCTCAAAGACGATTATTTGAAGCCGAAATCTTGGTTTGTTCTTGGCCAAGAGGTGCATGCATCCCGTCTTATTCGACTGGTTGATAATGAACCTCCGTTACTTCTTCGTCCTGCATACAACTTTCTTGGCATTCCTCAAGCTCAGATCCTTTGGGATTATGTGCTGCACTGGAACAAGGCCCGAGAAACAGGCGTCAGCATTTTGGAAAAACTCAACCTCACAGTATTCAAAACCAATTTTGCTGAGGCTTTTGAGGCTGGCGGGATTGAACAGTTAGACGCGAAGATGATGCTCTTACAGCGTTATCGATCGAATGAGGCCATTTTTGCTTGTGACTCCTCCGAGGATCTGCAGAACATTACTCTGACGATTTCAGGTGTTGAAGGGATCATCCGGCAGGCATTGGAATTCATTGCGGCTATCAACCGCACACCTGCGGTCAAGCTCCTCGGAATCTCTCCGAGTGGTTTCAACGCGACCGGTCAGAGCGATATCCGGAACTATTACGACCATATCAAGTCGAAACAGGAGCTCAATCGAGACGCAATACAAACCGTCTTGAGGGCCATCCAGCTTGTCGAATTCGGTCATGTTGATCCGTCCATTTCCTTCAAGTTCAATGAACTTGGAGAAGCTGATGCCGCTGCTACAGCAATCACAGCTAAGACAAAGGTCGACATGCTGGCTGTGCTGCAGGATCGCAATGTTCTGAGTGCTGAGGAAGTTCGTGAGTTTGTCCGTCGCGATTCCGATATGGGTCTGGACTTCATTCCGGAAGAATTGCCGGAAGGGATGGAAGGCGAACTCATGACTGACGATCCCAGTCAGCAGAATGAGCTGATGAACAACTTCCTGAAACAGCGCTCGGCTGAGAACGTGGCGCCGGCGCCGAAGACTGATGAAGACAAAGCTGGAGAGATTTTCTAATGAAGACTGCTCGTGCCGTTCAACCGAATTTAGGCAGACAAGCGAAGTTCAAAAAGAAGCTTGACTCCTTTTTGAAATCCTTCAGAAATAGGATTCTCAACGAGATTCTTCTTTACCTCTCTGATGCTGGAGGGTTGACTGAGGACGCTTCCTTAACGTTCCGTCCGGACGATCCCCTTGATCGAGCAAGACTTCGGAACATCAAAGAAAAAATCAACCGCTTGGTTCTTCGTGATCCAGATCGTTTCCGTCGCAATGTTGATGACTTCATTGCCCGCAACATGGGCAACTGGATGAGAGCGGCAGATCGAGAAACACGTCAGATTGCTGAGTGGTACGTGAAAAACCTTGCCGCTGATGTCTCGACAGCTCAAAAGGCATCGCTCAAGGCGGCGGGCATTCCAGATTCCGTTTTTGCTTACGAGATGAGGCAGACGCGCAAGCACTTCTTCATCACGCCTCAGGCAATAAATGAACTACCAGGAATGGTCGCCGACACGACGAGCCTCATCAGCAACATCACAACATCCGAGCTGACAAATATTCGTTCTGCCTTTATGGATGCCTACGAAGGTCATGGCACGTATTCGCAGATTGTCGAGGCCCTTAGCCGTTCTTCTTCGTTTACGGCTCAACGAGCTCAGCGTGTGGCAATTGATCAAACTCTCAAACTGAATCAGCAGATTCAGCAGGCCAACTGCAAAGGGCTCGGGGTCACTCGCGGGATTTGGATTCACGTCCCCGGCAAGTACACAAGTCGAGAGAGCCACATCGAAATGAATGGAAAAGAGTTTGATTTGTCTAAGGGCATGTACGACAAAGAAGTCGGCAGAAATGTGATGCCAGGAGAACTTTATTTTTGCAGGTGCCAATTCAGGGCCGTTTTACCTGATTAACCAAAAGTGAAAAAGCCTCAATCCGCACCGGTCTGGAATCAAAATCCAGGAGTACGGAAGAGGCTTATTTCGACTTACCGATATTTTAGCCCGTGAAGAAGAAACGGTTTAGGAGATTTTGAATTTATGGGCTAGGAGCAGAAGAAGTGGAAACAAGTAAAGAAAGCAGAAGTGTTGCACTTGACTCTACTAGTGTCAGGACCGTAGATGACAATGGATTTCTCCATGTCGAAAAATCTCCCCTAACAAGAGTTCAAGTTGCTCCGTATTACGGGAAGGAGATCGCAGGCTGGCGAGAGCTCGGACTTGATCCGGAGAAGATCTACCACGCTTATCGACCGCCTGAGGAGCTTAGTTCTCCCGAAACGATTCAATCAATTAACGGTATCCCGATTCATCTGGAGCATCACGATGATCACGGAGCCCCCGAGAACAAACAAACTCGGGTCGGCACTACCGGAACGGACGGAGCTTTTGAGGCTCCGTTTTTAGTTAACTCTCTCCACATTTACGACAAGGACGCACGCAGCAGGATCGAGGACGGTTCAATGCGTGAGTTGAGTCTTGCGTACACGTTCGAACCTGACTTCACGCCGGGTGAGACCCCCGATGGAGAGAAATACGACTATGTGCAACGCAAGATCAGAGCGAACCATCTTGCGCTTGTTGAAACTGGGCGCGCTGGGCCTGAGGTAAGAGTTCGCGATTCTAATAAGGACTTTCTCAATATGGAAAAAGATGACGCTGTTGAGCAGGCTGAAGTGACGTTAGCAAAGGCGATTATCGATTTGCATTCCGTTGATCCCAACGGAAAAATCGTTGACGGCGCTCAAGATGATGACAAAGACGCGATGATTCAAAAAATCATCGATGGACTGAAGGCAAAAGGCCTGACGGACGAAGAAGCTGAAAAGCTTAAGACCACTCTGTCCGACCTGGCTTACTCTCAGGCTACAGGAGACGAAGATCCTAAGCCCGATGGTCAAAAAGAGGCTCAGGACGACGATCCGGAGCTCGATGAAAAGATGAAGGATCCAAATTTCAAGGCTGGTTTTGAAGCTGGCGTTCTTTACGGCGAAAAACGTGAAAAGGACGATCCTAAACGCCTCGATTCTGATCACGAACGTGAAGGCGAAGAACGCTATCTCGAAAAGGAAGCAGCAGACGCCTTGAAATCTTGTGGCCTTGACGAAGCTTCTGAAGAAGAGAAGAAAGCTTTTACTGCCGGATTGAACTACGCGCAGAAGAAAGATGGCGCACAAGATGAAGATCCGAAACCTGAAGATGGCAAGGAGGAGAAGAGCTCTGCTTCCGACTCCATAAAGGTTCTCAGAAACGCAATCTACTCTGAATTGGCCGCAATCGAAGAAGTCAAACCGGTGTTAGGTGTTATCCGTGCCGGATCCTATGACTCTGCAGGTTCCATCTATGTGGCAGCACTCAAGAAACTCGGTTTGAAAAACATCCCTGCATCCGAAGCTCGTTCTGCATATCGCGCCTATATGCAAGGTCGAAAGGCCTTAGCTGGTGCGAAAGACTCCGGCGCAAAGGTGACCGAGAAGCCGACTGCCGTCAGCGCAATTTTGAACAATGTTAAATAAATAGGAGATTTTTTGATGCTTCAAAAATCTGTAGGTCTCTATCCTGCTATCGGTATTCCGGGACAGCAGGTTGCATTCAATCAGGCCGTCTACACGCCTCAGAACTATTTGTCTGACGGTACTGTGCAGTGCGGTGGTTTTGCGTTTGCTGTGGCCGCCTCCACAACCGGAACAGCAGTGAAATTCCCCATCGCCTCTTTGACGGGCTCTGCAGGGGACAAGCCGATCGGTTTTGTTGAGCGCACGTTCACGGCCTCTATCGAGCTAGGGACAGATACTCCGGACATTTATCCGAAAGGGTCTGAGCTGACGATTGCTGTTCGAGGTGATTACTACATCGTTGCTCCCGCAGCCGCCACGGTCGGTCAGGCGGTTCTTTGTAATCCGACTACCGGCGCCATCACGTTTGGTACTGCCGGCGCTACAAATGACACCGGTTGGACAGTTCAGACGGCTGGCGCAAAGGGCGACACGATCATTATTTCCAATCACGGCCTGGGTTATCAGCCTGCCGCGACAGGATCCTAATCTGAGGTAAAAAATGAACGATTTTGAATTAGCAAAACAAAAGGGCGTGCATGGCGTGGAAGCAAAAGCATTCATGTCCTATTCCACCGATGCAAAAGGCAAGATCAACGTCGACTACGATGCAACGGTTAAGGCAATGGCTCGAGATGCCGCATTGCAGACCCCTGTTAGTGTCGGCGTTCCGTCTGTTTTCACGACGTACATTGATCCGCAGGTGGTTCCTATTCTGTTTGCCGCCCAGAACGCTACAAAGATTTTCGGCGAAGAAAGAAAGGGCGACTGGACAGATAACTTCTTCACCTTCCCGGTCGAAGAATACGCCGGCAATGTGACTCCTTACTCTGACTTCGCAGAGAACGTCTCCACAGACGTGAACGTGGAGTATCCGACTCGTGAAAACTTCTTGTTCCAGACCGTCATCAAGTATGGAGATCGTGAGGTGGGCCTTGCGGCTAAGGCTAAGTTGAATGTTGTTTCTTCTAAACAGCAGGCTTCTGCTTACGTTATGGCAATGGCTCACAACAAGTTCGCGCTTTATGGTGTCGAAGGTAAGAAGGTCTACGGTCTGTTAAATGACCCGAACCTGAACGCTTCGATTTCTCCGATCTCCATCACCACGGGATCTACCGCCAACTCTACGTGGGCGGCAAAGTGCGCAGCTCAGCCTGAGAAGACTGCCAACATTGTCTATAACGACATTAACAAGCTTTGGGCAGAAATTAGCAAGAACAACGGCGGCTTGGTTGATCAGAACTCCCGCATCGTTCTCGCTGTCAGCAACACCAGAGCTCCCTACCTGACCGAGCCGAACTCCTTCGGCCTTACGGCAATGACCATGCTCAAGCAGTCCTTCCCCAACATCGAGGTTGTTCAGCTCCCTGAGTTGACCACCACTGCAGGTGAAATGCTGTACATGACTGTTCCTGACCTGTTTGGCATTGAAACTGGTATCTGCGCATTCTCTGAGAAGTATTTCTTGGGTCGTGTGGTTCCAGAAATGTCCAGCTACAAGCAGAAGGTCGTTGGCGGAACTTGGGGCGCTGTTATTCGTCGTCCCAGCCTCGTTGCCACGATGCTTGGCATCTAACCTGAACTAACCAGCTATGGAGGCCCGAGGGATCGGGCCTCTTTCTTAGGAGATTGAAAATAATGGCTCGTACCAACACCACAACTCAGAAAGCAACATCCGGAAAGGTTGTCGCAGACAATTTCAGCAATACTCAGAAGAAGAGCGCTGCTAAAACTCAGTCCACGGTGATCATTGCTTGTACCCTGGCACACGGTCTCAAATTCGATGATGTGCCGAACGGCAACGGCGGAACAAAAACGATCGTTTTTCCGGGCGTAAATGATTCGCTTAGAGGAAAACGTGACGGGATCCTGCTGGGCAAAGGAAACTCGGTTGCGTTCCAGATCGACAAAGAAGACTGGGAAAACATCATTCGTATGCATGGTCAAGAAGCTGTGTTCACAGGAGTGAATGGCGGTCTTCCGTGCCTGATGGAGATGAAATCAGTTCAAGAATTCAGAAGCCGCGAGGACGAACTAAAGGAAGCATCTCACGGCCTCAATCCGATCGATCCTGAATCGGTCAACGTTGAAGAAGTTAAGAACGAAGAAGGTTAACAAAATGGCTGTCGTCGTCTTTGATCCTGAAAAATTCCGAATCCTGCATCCTGCGTTTTCGGATGAAGTCAAATTCCCGGACGATACTCTCCAGTTCTACTTTGATGTGGCAGTTGAGTTTGTAGGGAATACGGACGCCGACAGCTTTGCTCCCTACGATCCGGACAACAAGGTCTATACAAGGGAGCGGCTTCTTGATCTTGCAACCTGTCATCTGCTGACACTCAGCCAGCAGCCGAACGGTCAAGTTGGCAGGATCGCTAGTGCCACCCAAGGAAGCGTGAGTACCAGCTTTGACCTTCTGAAAACGAATACTTTTGTCGGAGATTGGTGGGCTCAAACCCAGTGCGGCGCAATGTACTGGACGCTGACTGCCAAATACCGAATTGGCGGCAGAGTTTATCCGGGAAACAATTACCATCCGTGGGGATGATGATGGGCATCAACATCACATCTAACAATGCGTTCAAAAAGCTGTCAGAGAGGCTCAAGGCCGATAGCAATAAAAAACTAGAGGTCGGAATAATGATTCCGGACATTGCCAGCATTGGGATGTATTTGGAATATGGCTGGACCCAATCAGTGACGAGTAAGCAAGGACACTATCTGTCAGCCCAGCTAGGACTTCCTCCGAACAGCAAATTCACAACCCTGTACATGCCTCCGCGTCCGTTTATGCGAGCAACCTACGCTCAAAAACGAATGGATTGGCAGGAGAAATTTAGGTCCCGCTTCCTAAAAACTTTCGACATCAAACATTCCTTGGGCGTTATGGGGCAAATGGCTACCGACGATATCAAGCAAACGATTCGAGAAGCAGGTATTCCGGCAGGTTCATTTCCCAAACGATCTGAGCTCACGATGGCACTGATGCAGGCAAGAGGAGAAATGGACAAGGCTAAGAAAGCTAAAGGGAAAGGCAGTCTGCCTAACAACGTGATGACTACAAAGCCTCTAACGCTGAGTGGTGTCCTGCAAAGCTCAATAACTTGGAAGGTTTCCTAATGTCTCTCAACCTACACGCAATTGTCCGCCAGGCGATTAACGCCAACTATGCAGACGAAACCTTCAAGCTGTATCGATCGGTCGGCCAAAAGAATGTAGGAGGTATAGTCCAAGCGTATTACGCACCGCCTGAAGAAATTCAGGGGAATTTTCAAAGCGAAGGCGATAGTGCGTTGGATCATGCCAACTTAGCTGGACAGAACACCATTATCCGGCGTCTGTACCTCTACGCATCGAGCGACCAGAAGCAGCGGCCGTGGGCAATCTATAGACCCTTAGCAAGGTCGGGAGATTATGTCGAAGATTCCAAAGGAGGGCAGTGGTTGATCACTGCGGTGATCGAAGATTTTTCTGACGCAGGGTGGGAAGCGGTCCGCTGCACATTCCAAACCACGCCTCAGAAATTGAATATCGCAGAGGATGAAGATGAAAGCACAAAACCTGACCCCGAACATCCTGACAGCGATCCAGGAATTTCTTGAGATATTTGCAGTTCCGGAAGTGGCGCCAGAAAACATTTTCTACGGTAATCAGAACAATCTGGCATTGCCTTCTGAAGGAAACGATTACGTCATCTATTCCTACATCTCAAGCGTCCGACACGGGACGAGTGCCGAGGATTGGACGAAAGACCAAACCGATGACAATGTTTACCTCTCAACGACTACAGAAATCTTGGTTCAAGTCGATTGCTATGCATCGACGCTAAACGGCTCCGACGGAATGAATGCCATGCTGAGGGCTCAGGCCTTGGAGACTGTGTGCAGGTCACAAGTAGGCGTCCAGTTCTTCGTTGATAGAGGAATCAGCCTACTTCATGCGGACGATCCGAGAGACACAACCATCGTCGGAGACTCAGATAACTATGTCCGGAGATCCACGCTGATGATCCACCTCAGCATGCAGAGCCAGATCAAAGTTTCAATGGGCTTCTTTAGTGCGGTTGATGTTGATTTAAAAAACGTTGATGTGAGCTACCCGCCGTAAAACAAAACCTTTCCAAATCTTATAATGTTTTCAACGAAATGCTTAAGGATTTGGTATCCCATAGCAAGGAAAAATAATGGACAAAAAAGAAGTCGATCGGCTTATGTCTCTCACCAACGAGGAACTCTATGACAAATATGAGGAGAAATTTGGTGAGATTCCCATTCTCCATGCCTGGGGAAGTCTTTATCCGGTGAACGAAGAGGAAAAACTTCGAGTGGTGGAAGCTTACTTAAGCGGAACTCCTATAGAAGACCCTAAACCTTTGCCTAAAGGAGCCGTGTATTAACGGCCTCTAAATTGGTGTAGCTCTCAGCTAGCACCTCAGCAATTATCGTCAGCGCCTTAACGGGCGCTTTTTTATTTTGAGGAAAAATATGTCAATCAATGCTAATCGATTGGTTTCTATCACCCCTCGCATCATTGGAGCTGGGAGCGCCGATCTTGAAACAAATGGTCTGCTGCTGACCCAGAATGCTCTGATCCCTGCAGATTCTCCGGCACTGGAATTTGTGACCGCTGCCGCTGTCGGGAATTATTTTGGTGCCGAATCTCCTGAGGCCGACTTTGCTAATCAATACTTCTCAGGAGTGAGCAATCAGCAGAAGGCGATTAACCGTCTTTTTGTGGCACGCAGAATCAATGCAGATGCCGCCGCCTGGATTAAATCAGCTCCGATCACTGCCCAACTTTCTGAGCTGACAGCAATCAAGACCGGATCCCTGACGATTTCGGTCAACGGCACAGAAAAAGAAGTCGTGAACCTCGACTTCTCCACGGCTAAGTCTTTCAGTGACGTTGCAACTGAGCTGGCTTCTGCAGTTGGAGCGGTTTCCGGCGCCTTTAACTCTGATCAAAATGCCATTATCCTGACCACCACGGAGACAGGCGATACCGCTTCAATCTCCTTCGCTACAAAAGCGACAACAGGAACGGATGTTTCCGCATTACTTGGATTGACTGAGGATTCCGGCGCCGTTCTCTCTCAGGGTTCCGATGCTCTGACACCTGCTCAGAACATGAATCTTGTGACTTCTGTTTCTCGCAACTGGGTCGGATTCACAACCTTGTATGCAACAGAGGTTGCTGAGGCTTCCGCTTTAGCGGCTTGGGCAGACATTGATGATGACTATGTGTACTTTGATTGGTCTACAGACACCAAGATGCTTGATCAATCTACCCAGTCAACAACGAAAGCCGCCCAATTAGCTGAAAGGAATTACAACTGTTTGGCGATGGTTTACGGTACTGCCCAGGATGCTGCCGCATTTCTCGCAGTTGGCGCCTCAATCGATTGGTCTGCAATTCAGGGAATTAAGACGTGGTTCGCAAAATCGGCTTCCGGAATTAAGGCTTCCGTTCTCAGTGACGAAGTGGCTGAAGCCTTGGACGATCTCAAGGTCAATTACGTGGGCGCATTCGCAACACGTAACGCTGAATTTGATTTCATCAACCGTGGCTGCCTGCTCTCCGGAATCTACCAATGGATTGATGCCCTATACGGCATGATTTGGTTCAAAGCCCGAATTCAGCGGCAGATTATGGACGGGTTCGGGGCAATCAATCGCGCACCCTACAACGCTATTGGCTTTGCTTATGTTGAGGCATGGTTGCTCGATCCCATCAATGATGCCAAGCGCAATGGCGTGATTGATACAGGCCTAGCACTGTCCAACTCTCAGATTCAGCAATTGTTGACGGAAACCAATAATTCAACGATCAAACAGGATCTTTATTCCAAGGGTTACTGGTACCTCATTGAATCTCCTTCGGCAAATGTGAGAACTCAACGAGGAAGCCCGCGCCTGGGACTTTGGTACACCTATGCAGGCAGTATCCAACGAATTGAGATGCCTTTGACAGCCGTCATGTAATCAAAATTTCACAACCGCAAAGACCCGTCGTGATGGCGGGTTTTTCATTTAGGAATGAATAAAAATGCCCGTACAAAATTTTGACATCACATCAGCCAATGCGTCAGCAGTGATGACGATTGAAGAGCTTTACCCGAACGGTTTGAAACTGGAAAGATTCTCCACAGATGCGGCTATCGTTGCCGATTCCCAGCAGGTTGCCGAGACCCGAATGGGTGTTGACGGTCGTATGGCTGCCGGCGTTACACCAAATATTTATCCAGTCACAATCACGCTTGAAGCAAACTCCCCGACAGCGGCCGCATTTACAACGCTGTTTGAGGCTATGAGCTCAAATAAACAGCTTTACGTTTGCAATCTGACAATCAAGATTCCTTCAATTGGCAAGACCTACCAGTTCTCCAACGGTGTATTGCAGACAGCAAACCCGATGCCCGGACTTAATAAAGTCTTGGCTGCCACGACCTGGGTATTCCACTTCGAGTCTATGGAGCGCATCTAAATGAGAGAGCCGGTTATCTTCAAAACGACAGACGGCGATAAGCAGCTGACGTTCAAAATTTACCCGTTCCCAGCAACGAAATCAGAAGATCTCTTAATCCGGATTCTCCTTTTGACAGGAAAAAACCTCGATTTAGACGCCTCTGTTTCGTATAAAGAAATTATCAGGGCGCTGGCATCCGTCCCTCATATGGAAGCGAAGGCCCTCCTAGATGAGCTTCTGACATGTGTGTACAAGATTGATGGCAACAATGAGCGTCAATTTTCGTATGACGATGCCGATGGCTACATTAGTAACCCGATGACTTTGATCCGCCTTCGTGTGGAATCCCTGAAGGTGAACTTCAGTTTTTTTCAAAGTTTCGGGAAACTGTTCTCCCACGCAGAGCCGAGTTCCTAGCAGATTGCGCGAAGGTTCGGGGAGTTGCCCAAGTTAGCAACTTCCCGCCTTTGTTCTCCCGGCTTATATCCGGAGGAATGGCAACCCTCACGGAGTTGCAGACAACGATCACGCTTGAAGAAGCGTACCAGCTCGATGAGATCCTTCTAGTCAAAAACTACAACGCGTGGCTTGCAAATAAATCGGATTAGAAAATGGCAAAAACAACTGACAGTCTGTTAATCGACATTGGTTTAAATGCCGATGGGATCATTGAGTTTTTCGATAGTCTCTCAAAGAAGATCGATTTCTTGATCAAAAAGTCTGCGGATGCCGGAGATAATCTTGATGAACTTCTAGGCAATCCGATTGGCGATCAAACGGCTGCGGCAGTCGAATCAGTCAAAAATAATTCTGACGCTGCTACTGCTTCAATGAGGCAAGCTTCTCAAGCAGGTCAAAAGGCTGGAAAAGACATTGAGAAGGGAGCAAAACAGGGATCTCAGGCCCTGCAAAAACTCGACTCAATGGCCTCAAAGGTCTTCTCTGCGATAAAGGGATATGCCGGTCCCTTGGCGGCCATGTTCGGCGCCAAGATGATGTTCACAAACTTCATTGGTGAGGGCGATAAGTTAGACAAGCTCTCAAAAGAAGTCCGGATGAATGTCTCTGAACTGGATGCTTGGAGAAAAGCGAACGTGGCTGCGGGAGGTTCTGCAGATGCGTTCACTAATGCACTCAAATCATTCACCGATCGCACCGGCGCCAGTGCCTCTGTTTTTCTGCGCATGGGAAAACAGCTCAATGGCATGAACGATGCCCAGGCCAACTATGCCCTGAAGTATCTCGGCCTTACCCGGGAAAGTGCTGCGGTATTTCTTCAGAACAACAAGCAAATGAACGAGCTTGTTGGGAAGTACCGGCAAATGGCACTCTCTCCTAAAGACGCGGAAAACGCCAGACGGTTCAAAATCCAATGGGAAATCACAACCATGTCGATGAAGAACCTCGGCAATCAAGTTGCCAAGGTGTTTCTTCCGTACGTCGATAAGGGGATGAAAAAATTTGGAGAGTTCACGGACTTTGTTGCGCAACATAGTGAATTCATCAAAATAGCACTGGAATTGGTTGCGGGAGCCGCGGCATTAGCTTTAGGTCCGAAGTCGGCGTTAATGCTGGGTGGAAAGGCTTTAGGTTTATTAGCCAGTCCTGTTGGGTTGGTTGTTGCCGGCATTGTTGCTTTAGCCCTTGCATTAGATGACCTAATCAGTTTTGCAAAAGGCGGACCAAGCGCGTTTGAAGACCTGCTCAGATCAATGGGCACGTCTGACGATGAAATCAAGGAGCTTCGCAAAAGCTTCCAAGATGCGTGGAAAGCCATCCAAGATCTGATGGACGCTCTAAAGCCTGTCGGAGATCTTTTCCTGCAGGCTTTCGGATCTGTCATCAAGGTAGCTGTCGAGACAATCGTTCTGACGATAGGGAAGGTTGCTGAGGTTATCGCGAAGGTCATCAACTCTGTATCCGGATTAAGGGATAAGTTTGTTGGTGCCTTTGAATCTATCAAAAGCAGCATTCAGCCGATCGTTGACTGGATCTCCAGTGCCCTGTCAGACATCACAAATTTTGAAATGCCTTCGTGGGTTAATCCCATGAACTGGTTCGGAAGTGATGACAAGAAGAAGGCTGTGGTGGCACCGGCTGGGGCTACTGCCGGAAATGCCGGAGGAGTCGTCAAAGAAAAAGGCAGAACGACAAACATAAACTCTCCAATTTCCAACCAGACTGTAGTTAATTTCAACGGGAATCCGGACAAGGAACAAGTTATTCAAGGAGTTAATCAAGGTGTCTCTCAGGCCATGCAAGGGTCTACAGACATGTTGAATAACGCCGCTTCGGGGGTTGATTTCTGATGGCGTCTATAAATTCAATCATGGGATTGTCGTGGGCAGTCGTTGGAAACAACCTGCTTCCGTTTATTCCCTACGTTTCGATTGCTGCAGTTGACGCAGACCAGAGTTCTCGGATTCCGACTGAACCGATCGAAAGGGGCCAGTTGGCTGCTTACAACATTGTGCGGGAACCTGAACGGGTAAACGTCGAATTTTTGTTCAACGGAAGTTATGCCGTTCAGGTTTTGGCGCTCGCAATGTTAGACCGGAGAATGAACAGTACAGACACTTGTACGATTTTTTCTCCGGCAAAAATCTGGCGGAATATGGCTCTGGAGCACTATGACTTCTCCAGAACTCAGACTTCCAATGCCTGTATGTTGTCGATTCATGCCTCTTTCGTTGAGATCATCACGGTCAATCTGAACCAGCAGAAAATCGCATATTCGCCAAAGCGGTCAACTTCTGCAGTCAAGGTAAACACAGGGCAGGCCCAAACAAAACCAACCATGGCTCAAAGCTTGATCAAATGGGCTGGAGGCCTCGGCAAGTAGAAACCTTTTTAACCATCTGGTTGCAATGGTGGTGAAACATGATCCAAATCAATATTTCAGCTCTGCCGTGGCAAGAGTTTTCTGTCGTGTTGGACGGTCAGAATTGTGTCATCAGTCTAAGGCAGGTGGCCGAGCACATGTACTGCAATCTGACATGTGAAGAAGTCGAGATATTTAAAGGCCGCAAGGTTTGCGTGGGAACCGACATCAATACTTATCCTTCGCCTAACTTTAAAGGCAAACTCAGAATGATCGACACTCTGGGGAATTCAGATCCGCAATATGAAGGGTTAAACGACCGCTGGATCCTTGTGTACGCAAGCGAGAACGAGGTTTTAAATGGTGCTCAATGAGACAACATACACGCAGAAAGACATCGCTGTAACGGTCGCTATGGACGGACAAGAAGCGATCACTTTTAAAGACTTTGCTGTGTCTGTCTCTATTGATAAATCAGGTTGTCCGGCATATCCAAAGGCTTCAGTTGTCTTGAAAGGGTTGTCTCTGAACACAATGGAGCGGTTGACGCATCTCGGCTTTAAGTCCTTTTCTTTGAAGCGGAACAAAATCAATATTTCTGCAGGACAGAAAGGAAAGACCTTATCAGTTATTTTCAAAGGCGAGATCATCAATGCTTGGGCGGATTTCAATACAGCTCCGAGTCCGGTGTTCAAGATCGAGGCAAATTGTGGTCTTTTTCCCGCCTTAATTCCTCAGCCTCCGATTTCTGTTACAGGTAACCAAACAGTTTCTGGCTTGATTGAGCAGATTTCAAATGAGGTCGGATACGTCCTCGAAAACAATGAAGTCACGGCTTCAATCAGAGATTGCATTATCAACGGGGACCCAGTGACAAAAATGCGTCGAATTGCTGATGCAGTTGGTGCAAATCTCTTGTTTGATGATGAGAAAGTTGTTCTCATGCCGAAGAAAGGGAGCCGGAAGACACAAGGCGAATTGCCATTGATTAACTCTTCCAACGGCATGATTGGTTACCCAACATTCTCGAACAATGGGATCAACGTCTCATGTTTTTTCCGTCCGGAGTTGAGGATTGGAGCGAATTTCAAACTGGAATCTATCGTTCCTCATGCTTCCGGAACGTGGAAGATCGTCTCCCTAAAACATGAATTGAGTGCGAATGATCCGGCCGGTGGTTCTTGGAAAACTTCAATCTCCGGAATTTATCCGAGGTGGTAAATGTCAGACAAAGAACTTAGTGCGAACTATGACAACTTCGCCTCCAGCAATCCGTTGAACTCGATGGAGTTTTTTATTCGTTCGCTGATCTCTCAAGTGGTAAGTACCTCCTTGCCTGTTGTTGTGACGGCAGTGGAACGTAAAGGAGAAGAAGCCGGCGCCGGATATGTCACGGTCAAGCCACTTCTCCAGCCAAGAAATAATTCAGGAGACGGTTTGGAAGTGACTACTATTCCAAAGCTCCCGTATTTTCGTTTACAGCATGGCAAAGCCGCGATTATCTGTGATCCTAAGGTGGGAGACATCGGGTTGGCAGTTGTGGCAAAGCATGACATTTCAAACATCAACGGCAGCACAACTCCAAAGGTTCCTGCAACTTATCGAAAATTTGATCCGTCCGATTCATTCTATATCGGAGGATTTTGGGGGAAAGCTCCGGAAGTCTTTATTCACTTGGAAGATGAAGGGACTATCCAGATTAAAGCTCCGACAAAGATCACGATGGAGGCTCCGGAGTGTGAGGTCAATGCGAGCACCAGTTTCACAGTCAACTCTGCTCAGATCAATTTGAACGGACCGATTTCCGGCGGTGGTTCTGGCGGTGCTGATGCAACATTCACAGGGGATGTAAATGCGAAGGGCATCAGCCTCACCAGCCACACGCACACAGGCGTCCAAAGCGGAAATTCAAGCACCGGCGCCCCGCAGTAAACGAGGAAGTTAGATCATGCCGCATACAGCAAAAACAGCTCTTCTGAATCCTCAGTCATGGGATCTTCAGCTGACGAAAGAAGGGAACATCCTTTTAACGTCCGGAGCTTTGGCTATAGCTCAGAACTTGGCTAACGAGATTCGGTTGTGGACCAACGACGCTTATTTCCAGCAGGCCAACGGCATTGCATGGAAGGAAGCCCAGCTCGCGAAAAAGTTGGATTCTTCCATTCTTGCTCAATTGATTCATGAGGCTGGAAATAGGGTTGATGGAGTGAGGTCGGTTGATTCTGTGGACATTACCGAGTTCGATGAGGAAACGAGGACTCTGCACGGAGAAATCACGATCACAACCGAACAGGACGAAACAGTTTCTTTTGTGTTCTAAAAATTATGGCTCAAATCATTTTTAATCCACTGGTCGGCGTAGAACTTCCGAGTACGCAAGAGATTCGTTCCGATCTAGGCACAAGGATCCAGCAGGCGTTTCAAACTTCACCGACAGATGCGCTTTTGAACATCGAACCCAGTTCGCCAATGGGACAGGTTCTTGATCTGATTGTGGCCGAAATCGAGGCTAAAAACTCTGAGATTCTTTTTCTGTCGAACATGGTCAATCCGGATCTCGCAACAGGAAAATTCTTAGATGCACTGGCGGCTCTTTACGGTTTAGATCGCAAAATCTCAGAGCCTACGGTTGTCAACTGTGTGCTCACGGGCTTGAAAGGTACGGTTATTCCTTATGGCGCGATCGCTCAAGACGCCCTCGGTAACCAGTACAGGCACTCTGCGGCGGCAGGAGCGCGAATCGGAGACACCGGAAGCGTCACAACGACCTTTACCGCTATTGAACATGGCCCGCTAGAAGTAGCAGCGGGAGCAGTGAACAGAATCGTCACAACGATTGCCGGATGGGACACTATTAACAATCCTTCCGCCGGTGTTGTTGGACGCTATGAGGAAACAGACGCAGAACTTAGAAATCGCATGGTCGAAAGTTATGCTGTCAACGCCACCGGGTATGTCGAAGCGATTGAGGCAAACCTAGCGGCTCTTGAGGGCGTTCTCGATGTCAGAGTTTTGGAGAATCCGACGAATGCGGTTATCACGCAGTTCGGCGTAAGCATCAATCCTCATTCCATCCTGGTTGCCATCGTTGGAGGAGAGGATGAGCAGATCGCTCAAACGATCTATCAGCGAAAGGACGCAGGATGCGGGACTACCGGAACCTATCAGGTTTCCTTCACAGACTCTAGGTTCTACAACGCAACTTACGTCTACAACATTGTCAGACCGCAGAACCAAGCTCTTAAGGTCAAGATCGAATTCTTTGCTACTTCAATGAATCCGACCGAGAAGAACAACGTCATCCAAGCTGTAATAAATGATGTTCTAGGACAGGGTGCGAATGACCGCGTTTCTTTGGCCTCGACTGTCTACGCTTCTCGGTTCTATGCCGCAATCCAATCCGCGACAGAAGTTCCGGTTGCATCCATTCAAGTTGCTTTAGGTTCTGGAGCTTTCGGATCCAGTGTTCAAATTCCTGCAAATGTGGAGCCCACGATTCAAGAATCGGATGTGTCTCTGGTGTTTCAAACAGGAGGCTAACGATGGCTGATTCTGCAACATGGCGGAACATTCAGAGTGTTGAAGACTTTCGTAAACTCTCAAATGTCCGATCGCTTATTTCTATTGCGCTCCAGTCGCAGTATTCGCACTCCGAGCGATACCGACAATTAGGGTTACTTTTTAATGCGGAATTAGACGCGTCCCCTCAACTGGACGCGTTTTTTAATTTCATATTAAACCCTGATACGGCTTCTGGTGTTTGGCTGGATTGGTGGGGAAAGCGCGTAGGCGTGAACCGGAACCTCGTTGTCGACGGTCAGGACACTCGGCTGGATGATGAGTTTTTCCGTTTCCTGATTTTTTATCGCGCTGTTGTAAATGTTTCGAACTCTACAGCTGAAACCATCAACTCCCTGTTGACTCGGCTGATCGGCCTTCCGGCATTCGTAAACGACTACCAGGACATGACCATCAACATCCGAATTGTGGGTGAGCCGAACTCAGTTCAAATCGCGATTCTTAAAAACTACGGACTGTTGAATAGGCCTGCGGGTGTTCTAGCCAATGTCGAAGCCGTTGTTCCAAACACATTGGTCTTTGGTTTCTACGGATCAAAACTTCTTCCCTTCAATCAGGGCGTATTCAATCCTTCAAAGGTTATTGATATATGAGCAACTATCCTAAATTTCAAATTCCCGGAGTTGTGGCCGCTAACGGGGAATACACAATTCCTCCCTTGACTCCGACTGAAGCTGGAACCGGGCGCTTGTCTGTCCAGGAGGGCTGGGGCCAGGTCAATGCTGTGCCGATCGAACAGGGCGGTATTCCGCCGCACAAAGCAGACTTCAACGGTGTCTTGTTCCTGTTGTCTCAATTTGCTGTGTGGTTCCAGCAGGGTGGAATCATGAATTACTCAGCCCTATTGGATTACGAGGTTGGCAATGAGGTCATGCAGAACGGGACAAAGTACAGGTGTCTGCAGCCCAACGGTCCTCATTCAACGGCGGTAGCTCCCGGAACGAACAGAGAAGTTTGGAAAAATATTGACATCACTGTGCCGGCCGGCGCCGTTGTGCCTTTTTACAACGTGACGCTTGGAGGAACGGAAAACAGGAATCCGATCTTTTGGGGAACTACTCAGGCTGACGCGGGCTGGGTTTTATGCGACGGAGGCTCGGACGGAAGTGGAGGAACGGTCCCAAACTTAGTAGGAAAGTTTGTTAAGGGATCCCTGCCTAAGAATGCCGGTACTACAGGAGGGGCGGCAACGATTGAAATTCCAAGTCTGTCTGTGAATGGAACCATCGGAGGAACGGCACTTACTGTCGCACAGTTACCTGCACATTCTCATGGAGCAAGTACCGGAGGTGCAGGTGATCATACTCACTCAAGAGGAAGTATGAACATAACTGGCACCTTCGGCGGATGGGATTGCCAAGGCGGTCTTGATGGCGGAGGAGCCTTTTACGTAGAAAGTTATGGCAACTGGAAGGACGCAGGAGGTTCTTTCAAAGATGATGTTCTTCGCAGAGTTGGGTTTAATGCCGCAAATGCTTGGAGTGGAACTACCTCAACGAACGGGAACCATGCTCACACTGTATCGGTAGGGAATACGGGAAGCGGACAAACTCACACGCATCCACTATCTGCAAATGTAAGCATCTCAGGTGTAACCAATGAGCCGCCTTTTTACACCCTGGCCTATTTTCTGCGATTGCCGGAGTAATTGAATATGGCAAAAACTAAATTTCAATTCCATTACACGCCCACAGGAACGGGCGTGATTAGCGGTCCAGATGTTCTGAAGCAGACAGAAGATGCAATCAACGATATTGGAGCTTATGCCGATCAAGCTTCCGACAACTCTTCGGAGGCCCTTTCGATCGCAAAGGAATCCCGTCAAACAGCTCAAACCGCCAATTCAACTTCTTCCAACGCCTTAGCTCAGGCCAATGCTGCAAACGAAAAAGTTGAGACCCTGAAACAAACGGTCGATGATTGGGACGCAGACATACAAACATCAATCGCACAGTCGAAATCCGCGATTGATGCATCCACGATTGCAGTAAATACTTCTAATACAGCCCAAGCGTCAGCTGCGGCCGCACAAACTGCGGCTCAAAGTTCTGCTGCCAGTGCCCAAACAGCGCAAAACAACGCGGCCCAAGCAGTCCAAACAGCACAGACGGCCCAACAAGCAGCAGAGACAGCTCAAGGAAATGCAGAAACTGCACAGGTGGCAGCTCAAACAGCTCAGACAGCGGCACAAACGGCAGAGTCCAAAGCTGTTGAGGCCGCTTCCAATGCGTATGCAGTTCGAGTAATTGATCAGGTTTTAACTGCTTCCGGAACTATCCAGATTGCTGATTTAAAACCTCAAGGGAATATAAAAGCTGGAGACACGGTTGTCGGTACAGATGGTCGAATGTTCCGGATAAGTTCCGTAAACACAACTGCAGGTACGGCTCTTTTATCGGCAGACTACACAGACCTAACTCCTTCTGTGTCTTACGAGGCTCCCCAAACCCTATCAGCCACTCAACAAAATACGGCGAGAAGCAATATAGGTTTCAGCGCTGGAGTCGACAGTTGGGCTGACGATAGTTTCAACGACCGGACCGATGATTACTTATGTCCGATTCTTGAAGAATTGATCCTCGAGAACGGAGGAACTCAACAAGAAATCGACAACATTAAGAATGCCCAGACAGGACAAGACGCAGGAACAGAAAATCCTTAATTAAGGGAAAAGTATGAAGACACTTGAAGAAGTTAAGCAAGAAATGCTCTCAAGGGCAATGAATCGACCTTTGTCTAAATATTCACTAAAAGACTCTGATGGGAGGATTGCAGTTTCGTCCAATTCTCCCGGACAACATGCATTCATCGATGCTAAGGATGAAGCTTTTGCTCAAAGCAATTACACCTTGTCAGAAAGATTTAAACGAGAAGACGGAACCATTATCAAATATTGGAAATTAGAACCCAGTCCTAAGGGATATTTCCAGAGTGCCGATGGGGACTATTATCTTTCAACTGAGCTTCCGGAACTGGATGATGACTTCGTGAAACAGCAGTATGAGCAGGAGGTCAGAGGAGAGCGCAATGCTCGAATCTCAGACACTGATCGATACGTTCAGCTCCCGGATATAACAGTTCAATCTGCCGCAAGAACTAAGCGATCTCAATTGACAGAAGAAGACAGAAAAGCATTGTTAGATTACCGGCAAGAGCTCAAGGATCTTCCAGAGAAACAAGGATTCCCATTTGTCGATTACCCGGAATTTCCCACAGCTTTGGCTTATGAATTAGAGCAGGCAGTCAGCGATCGTAGTTCCATCAAACAGAGAGGTTTCTTTCATGCTTAAAGAATTGGCAAGTTTGTTATGTAGTTTGTTTGTGCCCCGCAGAGCTGTAAGTCTTAGCAGGGGGGGGTAAAATAATCTATGGAGAAAATCTTTCTACTGTTGGTCTAACTGATTTTTCTGAATCCGTAACAGCAACCTCTCTGCCTTACGTTGTTCCATTTGATGGGTATGCAGTAATTTCGTGGCAGGCAGTTTGGTCAGGTTCTCCCACCTTTGCTTGGTTCCCAATCCTATTTAATAGCCACAACGTACATACGACAGTCGAAACAGAAGGGCTGTCTTATGTGTTTTCTTTTCCGGTAAAGAAGGGAGTAACGATATCAGCAGGCGATATTAAAAACGCAAAGATAATCCAGATAACGGTTTACAAAATTAAGTAATAGCTCGGGCTCCTTGTCCGGGCGAGGAGTCTAAATGTCAATCCTAAAATCATTGTTGCAGCGACTTTTGGAAACACGAACTACACCTGAGCTGGCTGGACACAATGCAATGCCTTCTTCGGAGGAAATTAAATTAACGCCCAGTTCTACCAGTAAAGAAGTCTGGGGAGATGTGTGCACAGGGACAGCACCCTCAGACGGATATATAAGGATGAGTTTCACAGCAACATCAAGCGAGTCTCTCGGGAGCGCGAGAAGTTTTGGCGCTGTTGTTTTTTCAACTCCTCAGATGAAAGGGGATATCGTGTCTGTAATCTGCCCCGTAGCCAAAGGCACGACTTTTGCGATGTCGGTTCGAAACGCGGATAACATTACTTGCTCTTTCGTTAAACTAATTGGGTCAATTGTAGGTGGGGGGGGGTAGAATTTTTGCCTGGAGGTCTCTATTATGCTTAAGGACCTCATACAACTATTTGCCGAAAGTTTTCTCAAGAGCAAAAGGTCTTGGGTTGCAGAACAGTGTGCCCCGATTGTCCACGATGGCACTAACATCCCTTGCACAAGCACCACGGACTTCTTCAGCTATGTTGCGCCGTGCAACGGTTGGGCAACCTCTCGGAGCAATTCAAGCACAGTCTCAGCTCTTGAAATTCAAGTCGAGAATGGCCAAATGGCGCTTGCCTCTGTCCTTAACGGAAATACTGCTGGGTGTGGCCTCTGCTGTTACGTTAAAAAAGGAACCACTATTAAGTTCTTATGCCGAGGTGGAAAGACTTCGGATTATTCTATTTGGTTCTACAAAGCAAGTTCCGACGCTTAATTCTTTGGCAGGAGGCGCGTTATGCTAAAAAATCTAATGCGGCTCCTTTTGTCCAAGTTTTACAGCAAAAAAGAATCTGAGGCGGTGGGACATCAGGCTATGCCATCCGTATCCGTTATAACTCTATCTCCTACAACGAGTAGTGTTACTGGGTGGGCCCCTGTTTACGAAGGGATTGCGCCTACAGATGGTTATGCTGCTATAAGATTCACGGCAGATTCCGATAATTGCATTGCCGCAGCACAGACAACCAACGTAAACACATTCTCAACTCCACAAGTTAAAGGAGATGTCTTAATGGCCGCCTGCCCAGTGGCAAAAGGACAACCCTTTGGACTGTACGCTCGAGAGGCACATAATATCGCGTGTTGGTTTACCAAAACCATCGGGGGGGGGTATCTTAGCAAAATTTTCTCAATGTTTTGCACCGGAGGTAAGTTATGCTTAAACAACTTATCTCTTTGTTTGCTGAGAAATTTATTACGTTTCGCTCTGAATGGGTCGGCGGCCAAGGATATCCATCAGGCAACCAGACGACCTTATCTTTGCAAAAAGACACTTGGGGCAAATACGTGGCACCAACAGATGGATACTTCTTTGTTAAAGAAAACAACGCCGAAGACATTGCAAACGTGTCTATTTACACGCCTGATATGTACGTTTCTTGCGTTGGGAAAGACTGGATCCGATTGTTTATTCCCGTCCGCAAGGGACAAGAAGTTTCTTACTACTTTAACGTTAGAGAGGGAGCCTCAAGCAGTTCGACAACATTTGCATTTGCGAAGTCTGTCGGAGCTTCATAACTATCTTGCAAAGGGAGGTGCATTATGCTGAAAGGTTTATTGAGCCTCCTATTGTCTTTGTTTTATTCAAAGTCTGAGTCAGCAGAGGTGGCCAGTCAATCACTTCCTAACGAGACAGATTTCACATCCGTTACGCTTAACACTAGCCAACCCGATACTTTTGTTGCACCTTATGACGGGTACTTCTGTATCGTTGTAGATACCGGGGGCAGTATCAATGTTTGGGGAGATGGTTTACAAAGTTCTAATTACTCTCTGAACAACGGCCAGAGCAAACTATTTGTTCCAATGCGAAAAGGGAACATTGTCGGTTACAGCATTTCCGGAAGACTCCTCTTCGGGAAATTCTATAGGCTAGTCGGGGGGGGTATAACACTATTGAGAAACTTATCCGTAGTGGAGGTGCAATATGCTTAAGGAGCTTATTGAACTCTTCGCGGAAAAGTTTCTTTTTAACAGGAAATCATGGGTCAGTAACCAATCTCTACCTAGCAACCTTGACAAAGCTGTCTCAATCGGCTCGGTTTCTAACAAATTCGGAGAGGGAGGCTCAAATAACCTCCACTACGTCGCTCCTGCGGATGGATGGGTCTTCACCTTTACGAACGACGCTTCCGGCGTTTGTGATACGTCTCTTAATACAAGTTCAGGGATGCATATGGGTGTTATTGGTAACGATTGGGTGCGGTTGTGTATACCAGTGTCTAAAGGGCAACAGGTGGGCATATACGCTCAGTCAAAAACAGGAGCACCAGTCCCGTTCGGATTTTGTCCATCAAACGGATCTTCAGATTAAAACAATTCCGGGAGGTGTGGCATGTTAAAAGCACTCCTCCAAAGTCTTCTAAATCTAACATCCAAGAAAGGATCGGACGGAAATTTTCCGAACTACGATGGACAGCTCTATGGTTCAAGCTCAAATTCAACTTTTAGCTACACAGCTCCATCGAATGGAGATTTCGTAATTGTGCCAAAAATCCAGCGAGGTGTTTTTTACGAAATATGTGTATATACAAAAACCAATAAAATTTTTGCAGGTCGTTTTGCAACGGATGAAAAGGAGAATACTAAAAGCTATACAAATTTCATCCGGTTAAACAAAGGGGATAGGTTGGAATTCGAATTGACGAGTGGAACCTTTATTTTCCTTGAATGGCGATTCTTCCCTGCAAAACTCTAAACATTAACCGCCCCTCCCCGCGAGGGGCTTTCTTTTTTTATCTACATATCGGAGGAAAAATGCATCTACAAAATCGACGACATAGGGAGATTGAGAGATGTGGGATCAATTTTTAAGCCGTCTAAACAGTTTTGATCCCGGAGTTCTCAAGAGTTTCTTTTTAACTATTGCCGGATGTTTTACTTCCCTTATCAGCAGTCTCATGGGGGAGCATCAAAACCTCTTTTATTGGCTTTTTGGATTTGTGGTCTTCGACTACCTGAGCGGGATCGTAGCCGCTGCCAGAACCGGAACTTGGTCAAGCAGAGTAGGGCTCAAAGGACTGATCAGGAAATTCATCATCCTCATGGTTGCTATCGGATTTCATGGTGTTGACCAGATCTTCAATGAGCCGTGGATCGGGGCTTGGGCAATTGGAGCTCTTTCCCTGAACGAAATGATCTCCATTCTTGAAAACGTTGAGAAGGCGGGGTTCGGTCAGGTCATTCCTCAACGCATAAGAGACATGTTGGAAACCGTCCAGACAGAACATGAGAAACGCATCAAAGAAAAGGTTCACTTAGGAGAAAGTCAAAATGAATGAGGAAAAATTACCGTTTTCGCAATGGAATCCGCTAATTGCAGAGGATTTTGTTAAGAGGTGGGAAGGTTTACGATTGAAAGCCTACCGTTGTCCCGGAGGAATTCTTACTATTGGCTATGGGCACACAAAAGGAGTTAAACCAGGCCAAACTATCACCAGACAAGAAGCTGAAAAGCTGATTCGCGATGATTTGATCGAGCACGACGAGGGATTGGCTCCTTATGTTACTTGCAAACTCACTGAGGGACAGTACATAGCTCTATTAGATTTGGCCTTCAACCTCGGGGTGAACGCGGTAGCCAAATCTAAGACGCTTGGATATTTGAATTCTGGGAAACTCGAGTTAGCAAAGGAGGGATTCCGATCCTTTGCGAAAAAGAAAATCAGAGACAGGAACGGAAATCTGGTTAAGGATGAACACGGAAAACAGATGTACGAAATCCTTCCGGGGCTGATGAATCGCCGAGAAGATGAGGTGAAATTGATGTGATGAATCCTTTTGAATTAGTCAAGATAGGCGCCGGTGCTGTAATAGTTGCCGGTGCTTATTTTTTTGGCTTGCACAATGGCCAGAATTCTGAGCAGTTGAAAATGGCTCGAACTCAAATCTCAGAACTTACAGCTACAGTCAAGGACTATGAGACACAATACAAAAATCAGGCAATCGCTCTCGCCGAGATGCGTGCTGCTGAATCTAACGCTCGCGCTGACTCTAACCGCCTGCGCACCCGCATCGCCAGTCTTGAAAAAAGAGCCAAGAGCGCTGCCGATAGAGACACAGTTCGATGTCTTGAGTTGGGAGCAGAATGTCGACGATTACTGCAAGAGGTTCGAGGACCTATTGAATACTGTCGAAGAGCGCTACAGTAGCAAATAACCAAGAAGGTTAAACGAATGGGAGAAACTATGACGAACGATTTAGATAAATACGGGATTAAAAACAGCGAAAGAACTCCGTGCGAAATCTGGACCCGCGTGATGGGCTACCATCGTCCGATCTCTTCTTTCAACATTGGCAAGCAGGGCGAAGTCGCAGAACGCAGATATTTTGATGAGAAGAAGTGCTGCTGTCGCAAATAAATTTGATCTTTCGGCTTTTACGCAACAACCGAAAATTTCCGTTAAAACCCTCAAAAATTTCCGTTTTACATCCATATAACGGAAATTAAACGGAACCGTTAAAGCTATCTGATTGAATAGTATTAAAAATGTGGTGCCAGTCCCGGGCACCAGACCTAATTCCTAAGACCTCGTCGATGTACGAGGTTTTTCTTTATCTGCCGGCTGTTCGGAGTGATCATTCCGTTTTGTCCTACGCCTCAGAGTCGATATAACTCCTTTTGAAAATTCCCAGCAGAAATTCAAATTTTCGATTTAAAAAACGAAAAGGCCTGAATCTGCAAAGGCAGAAAATCAGGTCTTTCTTGCGAGGCTTAGCTTGTTGAGTCGTCGCTCGCCGCTATGGTTTGGAGGCTTAAATTAAACGCCTACTGTTCAATCCACTTTCTAATCTCTGCTTGGGATCCCGGCAAACGAAGGCCGACCTTCCAATTCAGATCCGGGAACTCCTTCGTAAGACTTGCATCTGCTTCACTGACGGGGCTGGAATAAGAAGAGCAGAAGGGATAAAGTGTTTTGCCCTTGAGCTGATCATGGTAAGTCGTTAAGAACGAGCGAATGATGGCCGGTTCTTCGTGCCACCAAATCGGAAAACCGATGAACACGGTGTCTAAGGAAGAGATGTCAACGCCGAAGGGTTTGACGCGAGGCAACAGCGAATGATCTTTATGTTCTCTTGTGCAGCGCGCATCGGGATGGGTCCAGTCTATGTCATCTACGGTGTAGGGAGGTTCTGCATGGAGTCTGACGAGTGGGGCACCGGTCGCTTCAGCAACTTCTTTAGCGGCAAGTTCGGTGTTTCCTGACATGGTGAAGTAAAAAATAGCAGCTTTCATGACTGTTCCTCTAAAAATGACGTTAGTAATCTACTATTGGTACCGAACTCCCAAAATTTCCTGCGTCTCGTTCTAGGCGAACCGACTTCACACGGATCAGGCCCAACGCGCAATATTAATAAAAAAATCGAATAGAACCCTCATAAATTTCT
>ERZ773217.265-NODE-265-length-51812-cov-8.765172_pt1 | contig 51812 bp, 49 predicted proteins | sample MGYA00580995_ERZ773217 | MGnify/ENA primary metagenome ERZ773217 (study PRJEB29015, sample SAMEA2737772) | human gut metagenome | biome: human gut; feature: human-associated habitat; material: faeces | place: China | collected 2012 ...
TCAAGACGACGCCCTCTCACGGCGTAAACCCGGGTTCGATTCCCGGACAGGTCATTCATATTTTAGTATACTAAAACATTCAATGCTTCCGTGGCTCAGTTGGTAGAGCAACGCATTCGTAATGCGTGGGTCGCCGGTTCAAGTCCGGCCGGGAGCTTACAAGAAAGAAGCCGGAAATCCCTTAAAATCAAGAGTTTCCGGCTTCTTTAGTGTTGTGAAAAATAATGGAAAATGTGCGAAAATAGAGGTAGTCAGAAGTAGTCAAGGCACTTTTTTGAGCAAAAAGTAGTCAAAGCCATGCAGCGCTTTAAGGCTCCAATCTCATTGTGAGAGACCGTTTCAGAGCGGTTTCTACCTCTGACTGTGTCACCTTTTTCGCCTCCTTCCTGATTTTTCGGTAAAAAACAGCATATTCGTATCTTGTAATCCAAATACGCATATACTATAATGCCAGTAGGTTAAAGAGATGTGAGTCTTTCCACATGAATGACTAACAGACGAAAACCCCGGAGTTGCACTCTCCGGGGTTTTCTATTCCATTTTAGTATGGCAGCTTAGACCATAGGCTCGTTACCGGCTACTTATCACCGTCCAACTATTTACAGACGAGATGGCTAATCACGCCTGCCACAACTGCGATAACAAGAGATGTGATTGCTTCCACATGAACACCTCCCTTCCGTACCAGTCTAGGAGGCGGTAACGGAAAGAGTATACCACAAATCTACCGTCTGTTCCTTTCGTTTTTTCTTCAATCTTTCCTGCTGAACCTGTTTAATTCAGACTCCTGGGGAGGCGACCAATCTGGATACATAATGGAAGAATGTCCAGGAGACAGCCCGGAACACATGGTATCCATTAAAAATGGTATCATCCACATGATCACAAACCTTATGCCCTGGACTGCCGAATCGATTGGGCTGCTCCTTATGGAAAAATCGGATATGCACAATTCCTGAAGAATAATCTGTATCATAAGATTTTTATAAAATATGATATTGGGGGTAAGCAAAAGGGCAAAGCCAGCAGCGGCTTCGCCCTTTTCTGTTATTTCATCATTTTCTGAATGGTTTTGCAAAGTTCTTCCACTGTCTCTTCTGCATTTCCCGCTTCAATCTGATCTACAACACAGGTTTTTATGTGATTTGACAAAAGAACGCGGCTGAAACCGTTTAAAGCTGCCTGAACAGCCGATACCTGAGTCAGGATATCGACGCAGTAACGCTCGTCCTCCAGCATAGCTTTCAGTCCGCGGACCTGCCCCTCAATCCGGTTCAGCCTGGTCATCAGGTCCTTCTGCTCTGTTAAATTCCTGTGTTTGTGTCTCTCTGCATTCTTGCAGCACTCTTCCATCTATACTTTCTCCTCTCTGCCTTATCTTTCCCCTTCTGTCCTGTGTCTGCTGAGAAATATCACGCTAACCGAATAACGCGCCTAAAAGTCCATAGGATACAATACTCATAATCACTGTGGCCAGAATAATTCCCAGAAAGATAGCTAAAAAAGCTTTCTTAAAACGAATGCGGAGCAGCGCTGCAATCAAAGCTCCTGTCCAGGCTCCTGTTCCAGGAAGCGGAATTCCCACAAACAGGACTAAGCCCCAGAATTCATAATTTTCAATTTTATCCTTTTTGCTCATGGCTTTATTTTCCAGCCAAAGAGCCGTCGGGCGAAAGACTCCTACTGTCTTCATCCACTCCAGAACTCTGTTAATCAGAAGCAGAATGAATGGGATAGGAAGAATATTTCCGATAATACAGAGCGGAATTGCAGTAGTAATCGGCACGTTCAAAAGAGCGGGAGAAGCTGCCAGCAGGCCGCCTCTCAGCTCCAGTATCGGGATCATGGAAATAATAAAAATTACAATTTCCGATGACATAACGCCGGATAAGGTCTCGGTAAACCATTGTACAAGTGCGTCCATATGCTACCTACTCCTCTGCTCTTCCAGCTGTTACGCTGATTTCTTCTGTCTTCTTCTCTGCTGCGGGAACTGGAATACTGCTCTCCTGCTGCGGCTGTTCTTCTGTATAAGCCGCATCTGCGTCACTGCTGTCGAACGCCTCCTCTGTCTCTTCCTGCTTTAATGGCATCTGCGCGCCGCAGCGTCCGCAGAATGCAGCGCCTTTTTCTACTTTGGCTCCACACTCTGCGCAGATCCTCGTTCCCTCCAGAGAAATAATTTCTTCCTCCAGCTCTGAAATCTTCAGCAGACCAGCCCGGATCGCTTCAAAGTCATCTGCATACTCTTCCTCAGCTGAAACTTCATGCCGGTCGTAGTATGCCTTTCCCAGATTTATATATGCCTTATTTACCTTTTCCTTTTCACTGGACAGCTTGCTTTTCAGCTGAAGAATCTCTGTCAGATCTCTTACCTTAGTAGCAGCTTCCCTGCTTTTTCCGCTGATCGCCTTCCCCAGTTCATCAAAAAATGCCATTACATGCCCTCCTTTACAGGCCAATTATAGTCTTGTTTATTCTACCCTGTAAAGAAGGGAAAGTCAATCTTAACTAAAAATATATGCTCCCATCTGCTCCTCGACAAATCCTGGAATCTGCCCTTTCTTGAATCGCAGCCGGAAAGAATCCACCTCTCCGTCTTTTCCAGACTGCACGTAAATGACAACTTCCATAGATTCATCCAGACAATTGCGGTACAGTGGATCCTCGCTGGTTCCCACATTGTCTAAAATTTCGTCTACCATAGACGGTTCTGTTACCTCCAGACACATGCTGCTGTCTGAAAGGTACGTCCGAATTCCATCGCTCGAATACGGTTTAAAACTATCTCTGCTGTCTGAGTCTATCCACATCTCTACCACCGCTCTGTCGATGGAAGCCGTCTTCAGACTGTCCGCCATTTTCACGTCCGCCTCTCTTAAAAGCGACACTGTGCGTTCAAAGCTTGGATATACCGGATAATAAGCAAAGTCGTTAAATCTAGTATAATCTCCTTTCTCTGCCCTTATCTGATCAATGGTATTCTGCATACTCTCTGTTTTAAACTGAATGTATCCCAGAGGAGCCTCCTCCCGCCTCTCGTCGGCAGTCAGCTGAAGAAATTCTTCCTGATAAACGCGAAACAGCTCTGCAAGCTCTTCCCTGCCTGTTTCTATATGGCTGTAGGTATCAAAGACATGAAAATTAGCTCCTGCCAGTTCCTTTTCATCCATGGAAAAAACGGGGTAGCTCTCCTTCTTAAAATCTGCGCTGGCATAAAGCCTGTCTGACGCCTCTTTTACATCCAGCAGATCAATCCAGTAGACTCTCGTAGCGGTCGATCCATTTTTCAAATGATACTGAATCAGCACCTGTCCAGATTCTTCTGGTACGTTTTCCTCCGTCATCTCACCGTCACCATTCTGTATCGAGGTAAAGGCTTCAGTTTCTTCCTGGCCGCCGATTCTGTTCTTTCTCGAAATCCCCTTCTCTGCAATCTCAAGAACTGCCTGGACAGCTTCTTCGTCTGAGATTTCCATTTCTTTCAAGGCCTCATACTCTCCCGGAGTATTTCCGATTACGAAAATCTGGCCGTCATGTCCCTTTTCTGCCGAAATCTCTGTGCGGTCCTGTGTCAGATTTCCATACAGCAGGTAACTGCTCACTCCAACTGATTCGATTTTCTCCTGTTCAGGAAGGTAACTGTCATATCCAGCCAGGTCAAAGAAAAACAGACAAAATATGCTAAGGGCAGCCGCAGCTCCCACCGCTGTGCTCTTCCATCCTGCAAAAGCCTGTCTCACATCAAAATGATAAATAATTTCTATGACGCATGCCATAATGAGAACGCCGCAGAACAGTCCAAAAAGTCCCCAGGCAAAGCTTCCTCTCATTTCATAGAAGAATAAACTGAATCCCAGAGCGCCAGGAACGGTGAGAATTATTTTAAACAGGGGCTGGCTGAGAGAAAACGCCATCGCTCTTCCCGCCGCCTCCGACGGCCTCTTCCTATATAATATCATTGCCGCTACGCCGATAACCGCTCCTGCTGCCAGGGCCTCCAGCGCTCTGCCTCCTGCATTCGCTCCTGCCGTCCAGTAAAAGAACACAGGAGAGGTATTGGAGACAGACAGCCAGCTCAAAATTCCTTCCGCCTGATAGAAGGAAGTGAAATAAGCCTGGCAGTACGCGTGAACCAGAAAAACTGTCAGCGGGCCCCAGAAGAAAAATACAAATATTCCCAAAATACTGACGACTATATTTCCTGTCAAAATAGCAGCCGCCGATGCGGCGCTGTAAGAAAGAATAAAAAAGGCAATCCCCTGCAAAGCTCCTGTAAGCAAGGTTCCCCAATCCACAGAATATGGCATAACCTTTATCTGAATCATCAGTCCGGCTGCCAGAAGTCCTATCACATAAGGTACCGCCACATACAGAATCCCTCCTACATAGGAAACTGCAAATAAAATCTCCCGCTTAACTGGAAGGCTGTGATAAAAATCTGTCTTCCTTCTGGAGTGGAGAAACGAAAATTCCGCCAGGCCTCCTACAGCTGCCGCTATTGGAATCATCCACAAAAGCAGGGGGCCTGTCGGCGATATCCAGTCCTGAAACTCTTCAATCAGCTCCTGGCTCGCCATATTTCTGCACATCTCTACCGTCAAAAGCCCGGCTGAGCGGTCGGCCTGCGCCGTCAGCTGCTCCATGTCCAGAAAAGCGCCTGACATCAAAGCTGATGCCACCGGAAAAGCGAAAAAGGAAACCAGGCACATCAGGGCAATCAGCCAAATCCTCTGTTTTGTCTGCTCTCTCAAAAGCTTAAAAAATAAGTTTTTTGATATCATAACCTGCCACCTCCGTTTCGCTGATAAAAATTTCTTCTAAAGTAAGGGGAAGCATTTCAAAAAACACTGGATGGTGCAGCTGCATCTGTCTCTCTATCTCCTCTTTCCTTCCTCTCACAGTCAGGGTGAGAAGGCTTCCTCTTTTCTCGGTTCTAATAATCTCCAGCCCGCGTATCTGCTCAGGTTCTGTCCCTGGGTATAAAACGCACTGGATCTTGTGAATATTCATCTTCATATCGTCCAGATCTTTGGACAGGAGAATTCCGCCTTTGTGGAGGATTCCCACATGATCACAAATATCCTCCAGCTCTCTTAAATTGTGGGAGGCAATGACCGGCGTCAGTTTCCTTGTCTCCATGTCATTTGCAAAGAGCCGCTTCACCGCCTGGCGCATGACCGGATCCAAGCCATCAAAGGTTTCATCGCAAAAAAGATATTCTGTTCCTGCGCAGATGCCCAAAAGAACAGAAAGCTGCTTTTTCATCCCTTTAGAGAAGGCAGAAATCTTTCTTTTTCGATCCAGCCCGAAGCTGCCTAAAAGCTCAAAAAAGCGCTTCCTGTCAAAAGCAGGGTAAACAGATCTGTAAAATACTGCCATCTCCTCAGGAGATGAATTTCCCAGAAAATGCTGTTCGTCTGAAATATAGAAAAATCTGGCTTTTGCCTTCGGATTTTCAAAGACTGGCTCCCCGTCCAGGCTGATGCTCCCCTCATCCGGCTTTAAAATCCCTGCCGCCATTCTGAGAAAAGTGCTTTTTCCAGCTCCGTTCGTTCCTATCAGTCCAAATACGTTTCCCTCTTTTATTTCTGCATTCACATGATCCACTGCTGCAATTTTTCCGTAGTATTTCGTCAGATTTACCGCCTCAATCATACCGCTCCCCTCCTTCTCCTTCCTCCGGCTTTTTCTTTTTCCCGTACATCTGAATCACCGCTTCCTGAAATTCCAGCATCGTGACGCCTGCTGCCTCCGCTTTCTCCACCAAAGCCTCCAGGCTTTTTAATACTTCCTGCCGATTTTTTTCTCTGATTTGGTGATTTTCCGCCACGTAGCTTCCCTTTCCCTTCACAGAATAGATATAGCCCTGACGCTCTAATTCCACATAAGCTCTCTGAATCGTATTGGGATTAATCGCCAGATCCGTAGCCAGGCTTCTCACAGAGGGAAGCTGGCTGTCCTGAGGAAAGATGCCTCGTATCATCAGGTCTGCCATCTTTTCCACCACCTGCTCATAGATGGGACGGCGGTCTCTGTAATCAATCAGAATCATACGGCCTCCTTTCTGTCGCCGCCTGCTTTTGCATCTCAACTGTACTATTTGTATTAATACAGTTGAAGCATATCATAAGGTCTTCAGCCTGTCAACTGCAGCAGTAAAATGTAAGAAATCCGTAAGTTTCTTAAAATTCTGTCATATAGGAACGAAACCGCAGGGGAAGATGGCTGTTCTGGCAGGCCCGGTTGTCTCTCTCCCGAATCGAAACGGCGCTGTGAAAAATCCTCCACAGCTCCTCGTACTCTCCTTCTCCTTTCCCTTTCAGCCCAGACAAATAATCTCTCCACTGCTTCGGAAGCTGCGGCAGCAAAACAAAACCGTATCCCGGCTCGTGAAGCGCCGCGCTTCCTCGGTTTTGATCCAAAATAAGCCAGCGCTCCCCTGACATTCTCTCTGCAAAGTGATCTGCCACAAGGCTGAGAACATGGTTCTCAGGCCCCATCACTGCTGCCAGAAGCCCCACAGGCAGTTCAGAAAAGCGCAGAAACCCTGTCAGCAGATGAGCCTCATTGGCCACCTGGCGATTCATCCGGAACACTTCATATACGTCTGGATCTTTCAGCATTTTGACGGTTCTGGGACCAAACTGAAAGCCCCTGGCCAGAAAACGGAAAATTTTATCCGCTTTGTCCGTTTCCCTGCTCAGAGACGCTCTGTAAATCCACGCATAGGCCTCCTGTGAAATCTTTCTTCGTATTGCCTCGGCTGTCTTTTTTATCTTCCAGGAAGCTTCTTCTGCCTCTCTGTACTCTGCAAACATCTGCATCGTCTGATTCTGCTGCTCTGTCCTGGTTATAAGCCTAACGTTCTCATGTCCCAGGCCGCTCATCCAGGCGTCGTACACTCCGCATAGAATGCTGTCAAATTCATCTTTGCATACAAAAATTGTCATCTCTTCTCTCCCTGTCTTCCTACAGCTGTCCCGTCAAAAGAGCTGCCCTCTCTTCTGCCGGAGGTTCTGTCTGCATATGAAAATCATCAAACAAAGACAGCTGACGGTACGTATCTTTCTGTTCCAGCTCCCAGACCTTTCTCCTCTCCTCGCCAATCATGCATCCTGTAATAAAATCCTCATCCATCCGGACTGGATGCATCATCCTCCCGGAGCAGGTGATAAAGTAGACGGCCCGCTTCATGACAACTCCCATTTTCTTCAAATCCTCAAACCGGAGAACCGTTCCCTTCCTGGCTTCCACAATTCTGACTGCCGACTTCACGCCAATTCCAGGAACTCTTAAAAGTTCTCCGTAAGGTGCCCGGTTAATTTCCACCGGAAATCGGCCCAGATTCCTCACTGCCCAGTCGCACTTCGGATCTAAGAGCACATTAAAATTCGGTTTTTCTTCAGACAGCAGCTCTGAAGCCTGAAATCCATAATAGCGCATCAGCCAGTCTGCCTGATACAATCTGTGTTCTCTCAGAAGCGGCGGTCCTCCAGGCAGAGCAGGAAGGCTGCTGTCGTCGCTGACCGGAACAAAGGCCGAATAAAAGACTCTCTTCAGGCCAAAATTCTGGTACAGGGCCTCGGCGACAGAAACCATCTGGAAATCGCTTTCCGGCGTAGCCCCCACGATAATCTGCGTGCTCTGGCCGCCAGGAACAAATACCGATCTGCCTGACGCACTCCTTCCCAGCCCGTAATTTCCATAGGAAGACCTGCCGGGAATGACTCTGGGGCTCGTTCTGCTTTCTCTTCTGCCCTTTTCTCCAAAGTCAGGCAGACTGCCGGAAAAGCTTCGGCCGGAATCAGAAAGAAGGGCAGACGACAGTCCCTTTTTTTCCAGAAGCCCCTCCTGAGCGATCTGTTTTACGATCCCTTTCTGAATCTGCCGCATCGGAGTCAGGATCTTCTCTCTTGTCTTCCCGGGGGCCAGCTTTCTCAGGCCGTCCGCAGTGGGAAGCTCTAAATTTACGCTCATGCGGTCGGCAAAAAATCCGGCCGCTTCCACCAGTTCCGGCGATGCGCCCGGAATCGCCTTCAAATGGATGTACCCCTGGAATTTATGCTCCAGGCGGAGGCTTTTTGCCACAGCCAGCATCTGCTCCATCGTGTGATCCGGGGAATCCTGGATTCCCGAACTTAAAAATAAGCCCTCAATATAATTTCTTCTGTAAAACTCCATCGTCAGCCTGCACACCTCCTCCGGCGTAAAGGCCGTGCGCAGCGTATCGTTAGACCGGCGGTTAATACAATATTTGCAGTCGTAAACGCACTCGTTGGTAAGCAGAATTTTGAGAAGAGAAATGCACCGTCCGTCCGCAGAAAAGCTATGGCAGATCCCCGCCTCGTGGGCGCTGCCCAGCTGCCCCTGCTTCCCCTTTCTGTCCACTCCGCTGGACGTGCAGGCCGCGTCATACTTTGCTGCGTCTGAAAGAATTCTCAGCTTTTCCTGTATTCCAAGATTTTCCTGTATCAGCATCTGTTTCTCCTCCATAAGAAAATAGATAGAACATTTGTTCTGATTCTATCACAGTTCCGGAGAAACCGCAAGCATTTTCGAATATATGTTCTGTTTTCTTCTATGCTCGGCGCGCGCCCGCATGACGGACAGTTCCCTTCTCCTCCCGTCTTCATATTTCAGTTCGGCAGCAGTTCTCATAGGAGCAGCAGGAGAAAGCCATAAAGGCAAAAAACAGGCCCCTCCCAGCGGTGCCGCTGAAAAAGGCCTGTTTCTAAATCGTTATTTAAACTTTTTCAAATTAGCTTCTGTATCCGTCTGGATTTGCCGACTGCCAGCGCCAGGAATCTGCGCACATCTCCTCGATGCCCCGTTCTGCCTCCCAGCCTAATTCCTCTCTGGCTTTAGAAGCATCCGCGTAGCAGGTTGCGATATCGCCTGGTCTTCTGGGCTTAATTTCGTATTTAATCTCCCTGCCGCAGGCCTTCTCATAGGCTTTCACTACGTCGAGAACGCTGTAGCCCTTTCCTGTTCCCAGGTTGTAGATGCACACGCCTGCCTTCTCCTCAATCTTCTTTAAGGCCTTCACATGTCCGACTGCCAGATCCACTACATGGATATAGTCGCGGACGCCTGTACCGTCATGAGTCGGATAATCGTTTCCAAATACGCCCAGACACTGCAGCTTGCCCACTGCCACCTGCGCAATATAGGGAACCAGATTGTTGGGGATACCCTTCGGATCCTCTCCGATCAGGCCGCTCTCATGAGCTCCGATTGGATTGAAATAGCGCAGCAGAACCACGTTCCACTCCGGATCAGCCACATGGAAATCTGTGAGAATCTGCTCCAGCATGCTCTTGGTCTGGCCGTACGGATTGGTAATCTGGCCCTTCGGGCAGTCCTCTGTAATCGGTACGAAAGCAGGATCTCCATATACAGTGGCGGAGGAGCTGAATACAATATTCTTGACTCCATGATTTCTCATCACATCGCACAGGATCAGGGTGCCTGTAATGTTATTATGATAGTACTCCAGCGGCTTTGCCACAGACTCGCCTACTGCCTTCAGTCCTGCGAAATGAATGACAGAATCGATTTCTTCTGTATCAAAAATTTTATTGAGGGCCTCGCGGTCCAGAATGTCCGCCTGATAAAATTTCACCGGTTTTCCCGCGATCTTCTCTACGCGTCTTACGGCTTCCTCACTGGAATTGCAAAGATTGTCAGCCACTACTACTTCGTAGCCTGCCTTTAACAGTTCAAGACAGGTATGGCTTCCGATGTAGCCGGCTCCTCCTGTAACTAAAATAGACATAACATATTCCTCCTATGCTCAGTGTTCCAGTCTATTATATCTGTTATCCGCCGCCAATACAATGCAATTTCCGTAAAACTTTGTTCAAAATTACACAAAATTTCTTGTAAAACCAAACGCTCCAAAGCCCGGGTAAACGGCCGCTCCTCCCAGCTCCTCCTCAATTCTTAAAAGCTGGTTGTATTTCGCAGTCCTCTCGCTTCTGCTGGGCGCTCCCGTTTTGATCTGGCAGGTGTTAAGCGCTACCGCCAGATCGGCGATTGTCGTATCCTCCGTCTCTCCGGAACGGTGGGAGACAACCGCCGTATAACCGGCCCTGTGAGCCTCCCTCACAGCGTCCAGCGTCTCAGAAACCGTTCCTATCTGGTTCAGCTTAATGAGGATGGAATTGCCGCAGCCCAGAGAAACGCCTTTTCGGAGCCGCGCCGTGTTGGTGACAAACAGATCGTCCCCCACCAGCTGGATTCTGCCTCCCAGCCGCTCTGTCATCATCTGCCAGCCCTCCCAGTCCTCCTCGTCAAGGCCGTCTTCAATCGAACAGATCGGATACTTGTCCGCCAGCTCCTCCCAGTGAGCCACAAGCTCTGCAGACGTAAAGCGCCGGCCGCTTTTCGGGAGCACGTACTCTCCCTTTTTACCGCTCTTCCACTCGCTGGCCGCCGCATCCATGGCAAAGACGAAATCCTTTCCCGGCTCATAGCCTGCCCGTCTCACCGCCTCCATAATATACTCGAAGGCTTCCTCATCGCTGGACAGATTCGGGGCAAAGCCTCCCTCGTCTCCCACTGAGACGGCCAGCTTCTTCTCGCTCAAGAGGGCGCGAAGGGAATGAAATACCTCCGCAGACTGCCTGAGTCCTTCCCGGAAGCTGTCTGCCCCTGCCGGCATAATCATAAATTCCTGAACGTCTACAGTATTAGACGCGTGCGCGCCTCCATTTAAAATGTTCATCATGGGAACTGGAAGGCAGATGCCGTTTACGCCTCCCAGAAACCGATACAGGGGAATTTCCAAAGCTGCTGCCGCCGCCCTGGCGCAGGCAATGGAAACTGCCAGAATGGCGTTGGCTCCCAGCCTGGACTTGTCTTCTGTGCCGTCGGCCTGAATCATCGCCTGGTCTGCTGCGTGGATATCGGAGGCATCCATTCCGCAAAGAGTCCGGCTGATCACTGTATTGACAGCCTCCACAGCCTTTAAAACTCCTTTTCCCAAAAATCTGCCTGGATCCTGATCCCGAAGTTCCAATGCCTCAAATTCTCCGGTAGAAGCTCCGCTGGGAGCGGCCGCTCTGGCCGAAACGCCTCCCTCCAGAATAACCTCCGCTTCCACTGTGGGGTTTCCTCTGGAATCAATGATTTCTCTTCCGATTACCTGTTCGATTTTCAAATGCTTCATCACATTTCCTTTCTTCTGCTCTGTTACAGAAGGCCTACCAAATCAAGACTGGGCTTTAGCGTCTCCTCACCTGGCTGCCATTTGGCCGGGCAGACCTGATCTCCGTGTTCCGCCACAAACTGAGAGGCCTGTACTCTTCTGAACAGCTCGTCTGCGTTGCGTCCCACATTTCCCGCAGTCACCTCGTAAGCTACGATTTTTCCCTCCGGATTCACAATGAAGCTTCCTCTCTCAGCCACTCCCTCGTCTTCAATCATAACGTCAAAGTCCCTGGCCAGAGCGCCTGTCGGATCCGCCAGCATTGGATAATGAATCTTTTGAATCGTCTCGGAAGCGTCATGCCATGCCTTGTGGACATAGTGGGTATCGCAGGAAACGCTGTAAATCTCGCATCCCGCGTCCTGGAACTCTTCATACTTATCCGCCAAATCTGCAAGTTCTGTGGGACAGACAAAGGTAAAATCTGCCGGATAGAAGAAAAACACGCTCCATTTTCCCAGCACGTCTCTCTTGCTAATCTCCTGAAACGCCCCGTTTCGATAGGCCTGTACCTTAAATTCACTGATTTCTTTTCCAATTAATGACATACTTATTCCTCCTTTTGTGTCTTTATCATGCGCCTTTTTTCTATTTTTATAATGGTTAGTTCTTGCTAACTACCAATTATCATACCAGCAGCCTGAAAAAAAGTCAAGATTCTCTCCTGCGCAGGGAGGCTAGAACGCCTCCCTGAGTTTTTCAACCGCCCGTTTTTCAATGCGGCTCACATCGCGACACGCCTATTGTAAACGATGCCCTTTAAGAAATCGCCTCCAGCTCATGGAAGCGGAATTTGATGATGATCTCTTTTTCCTCGGTCAGCTCCACCCGTTCGATGAGGCTGACCAGCAGCTCCCGACTGGTGAGAGCTGAATCCAGAAACTGTTTTACCAGTGCCCTGGCTTTTTCTTCGGTGTTCACCGGCTGCTTTGCCTGCTCCTGCAAGCTCTTCAGCCGATCTTCCAGAACCGTGCGGTCCATCTTGACCTTCTGATAGATGCGCTGAAAGTCCTCTTCGGAGAGCAGCCCATTCAGCCGGTCCATGTACATCTGATCCAGATTGGTGGTCAGAGCGGTAATTTTGGATTGCAGCGCTTGCATCTCCGCTTCACAGCTGGACTCTTTGCTGGCGTTCTCCACCGCTTCTTCTGCGATTTGGTGCAGCCGGTCAGGGTTCAGATAGGCTTGGCAGACCTCTCGCACCTTGGCAAGCACAGCTTCATTCACCGTTTCTTCCTTGATGGAATGACAGGTGCAGACGCCTGCCTTGGTGAATCGCTGGTAAGTTCGGCAGACAAAGAACAGACGATCCTCACCGGCGGCATTCTTGCGGTTGAGTACCGCCATGGGATAGCCGCACTCGTGGCAAAAAATCAGCCCTTTCAGTAAGAAGTCATAGGTCCGGCTTCGGGTATGCTTGCGACTGTTCACCAGCATCTGTACCTTTTGAAATGTCTCCGGGTTAATGATCGGCTCATGTGTTCCTTCCACTACCACCCAGTTTTCCGGTGATTGCCTCAAACATTTCTTGGATTTGTAGCTGATCTTCACCATGCGTCCCTGCACCATATTGCCGATGTAGGTCTCGTTTTTCAGCATTTCGGAAATCCGCTCGCTGCTCCATAAGCCGGTGTAAGGGCCGGGAGTTCCAACTTTCCAGCCGCAGTAGGTGGCCGGTGTGGGCACGCCTTCTTCGTTAAGCATGGTCGCAATTTTGCGGCAGCTCATACCCGAAAGAGCCAGAGCAAAGATCCGCCGCACCACCGGAGCCACTTCCTCGTCAATAACGATCTTGTTTTTCTCGGTGGGGTGCATCTTGTACCCGTACATAGGCTTGCCGCCGATGAACTGTCCTTTCCGCTGCTTATCCCGCTTGACGCTTTTGATCTTCTTGGAGATGTCCTTGGCGTACATATCGTTCATGATGGCACGAAATGGGGTGATGTCGTTTGCGGTAGAGTCCACGCCGGTGTCAATACCGTCCAGCAGAGAAATGTACCGCACCCGGTGCTCCGGGAAGTACCGCTCCATATAGTGGCCGGTCATGATATAATCACGGCCCAAACGGGAAAGGTCCTTGGTAATGACCATATTGACCTTTTTAGTTTCAATGTCGCCAATCATCCGCTGGAAACTGGGGCGGTCAAAACTGGTCCCGCTCCATCCGTCGTCTACATAAGTGTCGAAGACGGATAGGCGGTGCTGCTGAACAAACTCCCGTAGCAGAGATTCCTGGTTCTGGACACTCTGGGATGGTCCTTCGTTTTCATCCTCCTTTGATAGTCTGATGTATAAAGCCACATGGTAGTCCATGGGGTTGCTTATCTCTAAGTACATACCATACCTCCTGAGATAAGCGGCCATTCATCGCTTACATTGTACAATGGGGTGCTCCATCGCAGCAAGGATGCGGCCAAGATAAAGCCGAAAAGATTCTTCCAAAATCTCAGATATATTCTTTTCGGTATTGCAGTAAGTACAGTGCACAACAGGCAGGTCTCTTTTTTTCATACGTTTTCCCTCCTTTTGTTCATCGTATGTAGGGAACCGCTTCTTCTTGCCTGTCCTTCTGCAAAAGAAAAGTGACCTGCTTTTTAGGCAAGTCACTCAGCGGTTTTCAATTTATATGTGAAATAGCTTCGAAATACCTTTTTGTCCGTTTTGGGAACCATGGTGAATGGATCGGCCGAGGTGAGCTCCGGCTCGATCAGCAAACTCATAGCAAAACAGTGGGCGAAGAATTCTTTACAGTCAACACCATTTAAGTTTAGATGAAGCAAAGCAGAAACAACCTGAAAGTCATCTGGTTGTACTTCCATCGTACCGGTCAGCGCCAGATTGATCATGTGCCCGACTTCATGGATCAGGATACTTTGTGGGGTAGCTGAAAAATCTTTGTGCGGAACTAGCATGTAAATATCTGCCTGCATCCTGCCGTCTGCTCTCTGATAACAGCGACAAAAGGAATCCTCTGTTTTATGGGTTGCGGGGAGCAGAAAGATCAGCGTGTGGTGTTCTTTCCAAATGTGCCAAGAGAAACGATAAACTCGTTCTGCTGCTCGCATAACTATTTCGGCATCTTCGGTGGAAATCGGCATTTTATCTGTATCTGTGTACTGCTGTTCGATCTCCTGCGCCAGCGCTGCCATCTGTCGCGCATTTTCTGCCTGATCCCTGGAAAAACTCCAGTTATGATACAACAGCAGTGCGTATGCAGATTCCCCTTGCACAATGCTCCAACTAGGGTGTCCATCTAAGAAGGCAGAGAAGATCTGCTGTTCATACCGAAGTTGTAGTTCTTGATAAAGTTTTGCATAATCTGCCTGGCAATAGGCAGATGCTATTTTTCGGAGAAACTGTGTCAGCTCCTGAAAGCTAGTTATTCGTATCATATACAATTTCCTTTCATGATAAAGAATCGAAAATCAAAGTTGGATGGACCATCCGCCTCCTAAGCGGAATGACTGTCGTTCGAATCCATTCTGATTAGCAAAAATTTCATCAGGAAATCTTGAAACCAAGAGCGCCGGAAAATCTCCGGTGCTCTTGATTATTTGATTGGAAACTACAACGCTTCATAAAACTCTTTTTGAAAATTCTGAGCACACTCTTTTCGGCAGGAGTCAATGACATGTCCATACCGTTCGGTAATCATTTCGGCCTGGGCGTGTCCAGAATCGCCTTGCACTGCTTTGATATTTCCGCCAGTCAGAATCAATTTATATGTGATGCTGCTGTGACGTAGGCTGTGAAAGGTTACTTTGGGAAGGCCTAATGTAAGAAGCTGTCTTTCCAGCATTCTTGGGAGTGCCTCTTCCTGCAACGGTCTGCCTGAAGAATACCGGAGGATCAGATCCGGTACATTCTTTCCACAAGGAGTCTGTGCCTTTTTCCAGTCCCAAAGCAGATCGATTACATGGGACGGCAGGTACACCGTGCGTATACTGGATCGGGTTTTGGGCCGTTTCAAGACGAGCACCGTTCGTCCCTCATCAAACACAGCGGGAAATTGATAGAGAATATCTTTTCGGTCCAGTGCCTGAATTGCGTCCTTCCGCACTCGTTTCAGTGTTTTATTAACGCAAATCGAGCCGCTTTTGAAATCTACATCACTCCATGTCAAAGCCAGAATCTCCCCTTTGCGCAAAGAACCTGCAAATGCGAGATGAACAGCAATCCCAAGCAGAGAAAATCCGCTATTCTGCAATAACTTTCTGATTTCTTCATTGGATAGCATTTCCATTGGACAGGGAAATGATTTTGGAAGTGCGACCTTATGAAATGGGTTACGGTCTGCGTATTCCCAAAGTACCGCTTGTTCAAATGCACTGTGCAGTAATTTATGGACAGAGGACAGTATTTGAGGTGTTATATTTTCCTGATTTCTCATCTTGCTGTACAGTACGGCAATCGTTTTAGGGCTGAATTCTGTCAGTTTCATGTCTCCAAAAGCCGGGAGAATGTGGTTTTGAATCAGAGCCACATGATTGGTATACGTGGAATAGGACCAGTGAACCCGCCCATAAAGCTCTACATACTCCTCAAGAAGCTCCGTCAGATTATCAGCATGATTTGGTAACCTCTCCTTCTGTTTTGCTCGTATGAGTTCAACTTGCTCTTTTCGATGCAGCGCTGCTTCATAGGAATGATAGGTCTCCCACTTCTGCTTTTTCCCGCCTTCTGTGTATGTGGTATAAACCACGCTGAAGCTTTTGTTTCGTTGAACAATGGATGCCATGATAAATTCCTCCTTTTCAAAATTTATCATAGCAGTTCTGCATATCGAAAAGGAAAGCATCGCTCAAATGCGAGTGTGTGTTGATTGATGAAATGAGTGATGTGTGGTATAATAAAAACAACGATTGACCCAGTGAGGTGCACATGCTGATTCCCAGCTGTGTGTTCCATTATGAGCTGGAACTGATCCACCCTTTTGCTGACGGAAATGGTCGCTTGTGGCATACGTTGCTGCTATCTAAATGAAATTCTGCCTTTTCCTGATTATCAGTGGAGTCCATCATCCGTGACCGACAGCAGGAGTATTATGCGGCCACAATGCCTCTAATGACGCAGAAGAATCTACGATATTTATTGAATTCATGCTCTCAGCCATCAAAACATCACTCATGGATGCGATTAGTGAGAGTGATGAAATAAGCGACGGAAAGATAGATCAGGCAATCCTACGTTGGAAGAAAATTGAGGAGTATCTTAAAACTCACGACTATATTATGAACGCCGATGTACGAGAGTTGTGTGGGGTATCGGCGGCAACGGCTAATCGGATTCTATCGAGTTATATTGAGGAAAGAAATTTGAGCAAATACCGCGAAGGGGGACATTGGGCTTATCGATTAAAATTTTAAACCTATAGTGCTATTATAATTGCTGTGATTGGAGCTACCATTAATTAAGTAAAAGAGGAAGATTTATATTAAATAAAAAATAACTCGATATCGATTTTTAAAGGTGTTGTGCTCCATTTGTTATACACATTTCCATCTTTTGTGCTATAATAAAAATGATTATACCCTGTAGGAGGTGCTTTTGTGAGTTTGATTTCCTTTATTAAATCATTATTTTGTAAGCAGAAAAAAATATACAATATGATAGATACTTTTGGCTGTCCGGAGTGTCCTCCTCAAGATTGTCCAACCTTTCTGGAACGAAGTGTTCATCAGAAATTTCAAAATGCGATTAAGAGCTATAACATTATCGTCGTATACGGTGAATCCCGTCAGGGTAAGACATGGACAATTGAGCGGTATTGTCCCGCACAACTACGAATCGGATGTAATGCATCAATGAATGTAGATCAACTAAAAAAAGAGATGCTACATGTTGTCGGACTTGATGTACATACAGTAGAGCATTCAGTAACAGAGGAATACTCTGAAGGATGTACAGCTTCCAGCAGTGTTGGTTCCGAGATGCTAATTTCTGCGGGTATGGATGCTACTTTGTCTTCTGCGCACCGTGAAACTCTCACAACTACCTATGACACAGTTGATCTTACAAAAAATAACGATTTTCTCGACGCAATTAAGCAGAATTCTTCTGGCAAGTATTTTGTATTTGATAATTTTCACTATCTTCCTCCTGCCATTCAACAACAATTCTGTTCCCTTCTGAAGGAGTTTAATTATCAAGGTATCAAGATTATTATTGTTGGTGTTTGGAAAGATGCATCACGAATTACTGCTTTGGCACCTGATTTACTCAATCGTTGTGCGCATATCGATGTTGGAACTTGGTCAGTCGAGGAATTGGAAACGGTTTGTGCACAAGGATCTCAGGCGCTGAACATTGAAATTGACTCCGAAGCCAGGGCTATGTTTATTCGCTGTGCTGCAAATAACATCGGAATTTTTAAAGACTTCCTGCAAAAATATTGTCAGGAATTCTCGGTATACCAAACGCAGACATCCAAAAAAATACTATCAAACTCATCGTCCACAATAAAAGTAGCAGAAGAGGTAATTGCAGAGGCCTATACGCCACTCCATGATCGAATTATTAACTTAGCTATACCTCAACGGGATCGAAAAGATTCCAAACGAATGCGTCTTAAAATCGTTATTGCAGTTCTTCGTCTGATCGTTGAGGATGCTGATGCAAACTCCAAAATTGGCATTCACCTGAATACAATTAAGAGTAAATTGGATACCCTTTGCCGAGAGTGGGAAGTAGATTTAATTAATATCAGCAATTTAACTCAGGAATTGGGTCTCATTCACTTGAGGGAAGAAAATCGGCAAACAGGTATAAATTTTATTCCTTTGTTTTATTTTGATAAAGCAAATAAAAAGCTATTGATTCTTGAACCCACAGTATATGTTCTAAAGGAATACAATAGTAGTTTGCTTTCTGATATTGCTGATGAATTAGAAAAGAGCGTGAAGGGTTCCTCTGAGATAGAGCAGCAAACACTTGTGATGTCCTAATTATGGTAGATGAATGGCCGCTTATCTTAAATTTTCTCACCGTTTACAATAACCACGCTGCTACCCCGTCCATGCGCGAAGCCCGGAAAACCTGTCTACATCAGGCTTTCCGGGCTTCGTTTACATTAGTGGCGCTCTGATACATAGGAACGTGAAATTCCCAGAACGGCCGCCACCTCTCTCTGGGTATGCTCTCTGGATCCGAACAGGCCGTACCGCATACGGATTACCTGCTTTTCTGTATCCTTTAAACAGGTCTCATATGCCTGGTAAAGCTCCTTCACGTCCTGCTCCATGATAATCGTATCCAGAGCCTGGATTTCGTCCGCCTCCAGAACGTCCATCAGGCTGACGGTCTCTCCGTCCTTATCCGTTCCGATTGTATCGTAGAGTGACACGTCTCTGGATCTCTTTCGGCCGGCGCGAAGCATCATCAAAATCTCATTTGCTATCCTCCCCCCAAAGCGTCAGCCGGGCAGACAGGAGGATGCGCTTCAAGCCTCTCATACTGGCAGAGCTCTTCATCCGAGACTCCTTTAAGGATCACATAAGCCGTGTTTTCGTCCCATATGATCCGCTGGATCAGGGCGTTTAGAACCGCTCTTTTCTGCTCTGCGGCCATAACGCCCATAATGCCTGCAAGCTCAGAAAGGCTTCTGCCTTTTTCCCGGATTTCTGAATCAGACAAGATTTCCCGGTACAGGATGGTTTTCAGATGCCAAATCTCTCCGTCCAGCTCCCGCCTTCTGCGTCCCAGCTCCTCCATATGACGAACGGCTTCCTCTTTCGCCTCCTGTTCCTGAAACATTGCCAGGGAATCTGCCAGTCCTCTCTGCTTCCTCTCTATTTCCTCTCTCTCCCGCTTCGCCGCAGAAAGCCGGATCTGAACCCCGCTCTCACCGGACAGGCAGAAACGGCGGCCCTGTCTCAGAAGGCTGAGAAAACATTCTTTATCCTCCTTCAGGCTTCCTGTCAATTCTGTAAGAGCCGCGTCCAGCTCCTCTCCTCTCGCATTATCTGCCGCGCACGCCTGCCTCTGGCTTCGCTCCTTCGTCCTGCACACATAGGCGTAGGGCCTGCCGTCTCCCGTCTTCCTCCTCCGCCCCAGCTTGGGATACATCCGACTTCCGCAGCTGCAAAACAAAAGACCCGTTGCCAGTGCCTCATTCTTTCTCGGTTTCCGATAAGATTTTATCTTGTTCTGCTCCAATGATTTCTGTACTGCAGTCCATCTGCCGCCAGGTATCAGGCCGGGATGGTCTCCCACAGCCACAATCCACTGACCGGGCGGAAGGAGCTTTGTGGTTCTCCCTTTCTCCTGCCTGGTCCGATTATAAACCATCATTCCATGGGCGCCGTCAAAGGCCTCTTTTTCAGAGAAGATTTCGGATCCGCTCTGCTCAAAATACTCATAAGCTTCCAGATCGGCCGTCAGGTAAACGGGATTCTGAAGAATTCCCCGGATGGAAAAACGCGTAAAGAATCGGCCATTTTTCGTCTGAATCCCCAGCTGCATTAAACGGGCCTCCGTCCCCGCCAGGGAATCGAGCTCCAGATACAGGCTGTAAATCAGCCTTACTTTGTCCGCTTCCTCCGGTATCAGCCTCAGCCTGCAGGCCCGCTTCGTCTTTCCGCCTGGCGAAACACTTTCCACTGTCTCCGAAGCATAACCGGTGGGAGTCGTGCCCCCCAGCCACCGCCCTGTCTTGGCGAGCTCGTGCATATTGTCACGGATCCGCTCCGCAATCGTCTCTCTTTCCAGCTGGGAAAATACGGACGCTATATACATCATGGCCCTTCCCATGGGAGTTCCAGTGTCAAACTGCTCCTTAATCGAAACAAAATCAATGTCCAGACGGGTCAATTCTTCAATGAGCCCTGCAAAGTCGCTGATATTCCGGCTGATTCGATCCAGTCGGTAGACAATCAGCGCCTGAAACCGTTTCTTTCTGGCAGCGTCCATCATGTTCTTAAAGCCTGGACGGTTCAAATCGCCGCCTGAAAAGCCTTCGTCCTCATACACGATTAAACGGTTCAGCGCATCTTCCCCATAGTGAACCCGGACGTACTCTCTGCAGAGCTCTTCCTGATTCTGAACGCTCTCCCCCTTTCCTGTAAATTTTGACTTCCGGGAATACACAGCAATGCAGTCTTCATTTTTCCTCATATCTGATCTCCTGCGCCAGTCGGTGATATACTTTCTTCTATTATATCATCCGGCTTCCCGAAAGTGAACCTGGTATCCTCTGCTGCATGTATCCTACACGCGATCTGCCAGATACTCTTCTGCCATGTGAGCTGCCGCAGCTCCATCTGCCGCTGCCGAAATTATCTGGCGAAGGCGTTTTGTCCTTACATCTCCCACAGCATAAACGCCGGGAATGTTTGTCTCTGTCGTTTCTCCCGCCACTATATATCCGGCCGGATCCAAATGCAGCTGCCCTCCCACCAATTCTGTGGAAGGTATCCTTCCTACGCTGATAAATACGCCGTCACACTCCACCTGCTCCGACTCGCCTGTAACGACATTTCTCAATCTGAGCCCTGTCAGTTTTTCTCCCGAGAGAAGTTCTGTCACTTCACTGTTCCAGTGAAACTCGATATTTTCTGCTGCCATCAAAGGCTCATGATAGATTTTCGTAGCCCGAAGCGTGTCTCTTCTGTGAATCAGCAGAACTTTTTTGGCAATGCGGCTGAGAATCATAGCGTCTGCAGCTGCTGAATTTCCGCCTCCCACTACTGCCACCGTTTTTCCCTTGAAAAACATTCCGTCGCAGGCAGCACAGTAGGCGACTCCTCGTCCTATCAGCTCATCTTCCTTCTCTATTCCCAGCTTTCTGGGAGCCGCCCCAGCTGCAAAGACCACCGTCTTTCCATAAAATATCCCTTCACTTGTTTCCACTTTCTTGGGTTCTGCCGTCAAATCCAGTTTTTGTACTTCAGCATACTCCGTCTTCGCCCCGAACCGCTCTGCCTGCCTCTGCATTTTTTCTGCCAGTTCAAATCCGTCGATCCCTTCATCAAATCCGGGATAATTATCAATCTGGTGCGTCAGGGCCATCTGGCCTCCTGCCGACAGCTTTTCTAATACGAGAGTATCAAAGCCTGCTCTCGTCCCATAGAGGGCAGCCGTATAGCCGGCCGGCCCTCCTCCAATAACCAGCATATCATAAATCCGCTCTGTGTTCATAGCCCTTCCTCCTGTCCCTATTTCTTCAGCGCCTGCTCAATGAACGCCTCAATCATGGCTTTTGATTCCGGCGCTACAATCGAGTCCACTGCTGTTCCGTTTTTGTAAAGCACCAATGTAGGAATTACCTCTATTTTCTCCTTCTCGGCTAATTCTTTCTCTTCGTCAATATTAACTTTTCCAACTGTCAGAAGGCCGCCGCCATTATATTCTTCTGCAATTTTTTCATATGCCGGCCCCAGTCTTCTGCAGTAGCCGCACCAAGGCGCCCAAAAATCAATCAATACCGCTTTTTCCCCATTCACCATCTGTTCAAACTGTTCTCTGTTTATCTCCATAGCCTTCATAAACGTCAGCTCCCTTCTTTTATTTGTTATCAGTATACAAAATTTTCCTGTCCTCTTCCGTGATATAATCACCTTCAAATTGACAGAACCCCTCCTCCGTTTTATACTGGTTTCAGAGAAGGAGGAAACAGATGGACTTTCAAAACAGTTTTCCAATTTGGAACCAATTAACTAAAAACCAGCAGGACAGACTCCTTGGAAGTCTCATGACAAGCCGGGTTTCCAAGGGTACGGTCGTCCATAACGGAAGCGCAGACTGCACCGGTCTGCTCCTTTTGAAATCAGGTCAGCTCCGGGCCTACATTCTCTCCGATGAAGGGAGGGAAATCACCCTTTACCGTCTGTTTGACATGGATATGTGCCTTTTTTCCGCATCCTGCATCATGCGCTCTATTCAGTTTGAGATTATAATTGAAGCGGAAAAAGATACTGAGCTGTGGATCATTCCGGCAGATGTATACAAAAATATTATGAATGAATCTGCGCCGGCAGCCAACTATACCAACGAATTGATGGCTTCCCGGTTTTCTGACGTGATGTGGCTGATTGAGCAGATTATGTGGAAGAGCCTTGACAAGCGCGTAGCGGCCTTCCTGCTGGAGGAGGCCGCCATTGAGGGAACCTATGAATTAAAAATCACCCATGAAACCATTGCCAACCATCTGGGGTCCCACCGAGAGGTTATCACCAGAATGCTCCGCTATTTTCAGAACGAGGGCATGGTACGTCTGTCCCGGGGCATGGTGGCTGTCCTGGATGAGAAAAAGCTGCGCGCGCTTCAGAATACATAAGAAGAATTCTGGGCAGCTCCAAAGACCTTCCTCTAGCGGTTCTTTACCCTGCAGATCATCTGGGTCATGGTTCCCATCGGGCAGATTACACACCAGCTTCTGGGTTTAAAAAGAGTCATCATAAAAATTCCCAGAACTGTGGAGGTCAGCATTACACTGTAAAAGCCGAAGGCAAACTGGGCCATGCCCTCATGAAACAGCGTGCCGTGGTATGCCCAGTGCCAGGGCAGTTTCCAGGTCCACAGAAGCGTCACCACCTGCTTTAAATCCTGGGCTCCCGCAAATACCAGATAGGTATTCCATAGCATCTGGGCAAACATCAGGAGAAAAAAGACGAGAAATCCATAGCGGAATTTTTTTCCTTTCATCCACCCAGGCATATCACGTTTTCTGGACAGCCCCAGTCTGCCTCCCAGAATTCCAAACAGCTGGCCCCTTCCGCAGTACTGATTACAGTAGCCCTTCGTCCCCCTGGAAAGGGAAATAAGCAGCGGAAGAAAGAAGCAGATTAACCCCAGCCACGCAAATAAAATATTAAAAAATCCCAGAATCAGATAGGTAAGGGACAGCACCCACAGATAATCATACCACTGTTTTTTCATGCTTTTACCTCCTGCAGGGAAATCACGCTGGCCGGACATTCCTTCACACATCTGCCGCACCCCACGCATCGTCCCCAGTCTACCTTTGCCATAATCCCTTTCACCACCTGCACCGCCTGTACAGGGCAGGCTTTCACACAGCAGCCGCAGGCCACGCACAGCCTCTGATCGACCAGAGCCTTTTTTCGTTTCCGTTCCATTTTCGCTCCTCCCAGGCCGCGGCATATTCTTCCGCGGCCCGGTTTCCTGTCACTCTTATTTTTTCTGCTCTCTGTCCTAGGCTCTCGCCATGCCGTCTACACTCAGCACTGCGCCTGTGATATAGGAAGCCTCATCTGAGGCCAGAAATGCGAAGGCATTGGCAATGTCCTCCGGACGTCCCAGACGGCGCAGAGGGATTTTTTCAATCATGGGATCGAGCACTTCTTTCGGCACTGCCCTCATCATATCTGTCTCTATAATTCCAGGGGCCACAGCATTAACCCGGATTCCCTTCGGTCCCAGCTCTCTCGCCAGGGATACAGTCAGGCCGTTTACTGCAAACTTGGATGCCGGATAGGCAAACCCGCTGGGCTGGCCGGAAATGCTGACCATGGAGGATGTAGAAAGAATTACTCCGCCGCCTCTTTTTATCATGGATTCCACCACTGCTCTGGATGCGTGGAAGACGCCTTTCACATTTAAGTCCATCACCTTATTAAAAATTTCCTCTGTATACTCTGCAAACGGCGTACTTTCAGAAACGCCTGCGTTGTTTACCAGAATGTCTACGCCTCCGAACCGCTCCTCCACCTCTCTAAACGCGGCGCGGACTGATTCCAGGCTGGCCAGATTCGGCCAGATTCCAGCCACTGCGGCTTCCGGATACTTTTCTTTCAATTTCGATACAGCTCCTTCTGCTGTGGCCTGGGAGCTGGCTGTAATAATGACAGACGCTCCCTCCTCCAGAAATTTCTCTGCAGCAGCAAATCCAATTCCCCTGCTTCCTCCTGTAATAATGGCGACTTTATCTTTTAATCTCATAAGAGCACCTCCTGTATTATTATGGTTTTACTATACAGGGAATTGAACTCTTTTTCTGTGACATCATCACATTTCACTCAAATTTTGTTCTGATGTGAATAGAATACCGGCCTTCTCTCATAGACTACTGCAGCAGAAAAATAAATACAGCGTCAGAAAGCAAAACTGCAGGTCTCTGTTTTCTGGCGCTGGGAAAGAGATGTATCTATGGCAGGAAAAAATATTCCGCTTCGCATTGTGATCCATGAACCTTCCACTGACAAAGGAAAGCTTGAGCTGGCCAGAAAAGCCGCCCAGATTCACGCTGACGCGGTACTCCACATCATCCAGTCCTCTGCAAAGTCCCAGGAACAGAAAAAAGCGCTTCTGGATGCAGTCATCGAGGCTGCCCTGCATCCGCCGGCCGATTAATAAAACGCTGCCTGTCTCTGACTCCCTGGCGATAGGATAGCATTCTCTACACATTTGGCCGCATAGGTAGCCAGCCTGGAACCACGGTCTGCCCTAAACGTATTTACTGCTTTAATAAGCCCTATGGTTCCTACAGACAGAAGATCTTCTGTCTCGTAATCTGTGTACTGGTATTTCTTGACCACATGGGCCACCAGCCTTAAATTTCTCTCTATCAGAACGGCTTTTGCTTCCTCGCTTCCGTTTCTGTACTGCTCCAGACAGGTCCGTTCTTCTTCTGCCGATAATGGTTTGGGAAATGTATTCAAAAAAAGCCGCCTTTCAGATACGTTAATGTATCTTATGCGAAGACGGCTTTTCAAGTGCTTTTCCCTTCCGGAACACAGGTTGGTTTATTTGTTTAATTCGCCAGCTCCTCCTTCCAGCTGTCCTTCCCGGCCAGCACAGCCTGGGAAATGTACTCCAGCTGGCCGTTCATGTCTAAGTCTCCCTCATAGATGAGGATGGCAGCTGTTTTTCCTCCTCTGGCGCAGACAATCTGCCTGTTTTCTTCCATTTGAATTACGCTGGCGTCGTCAAACTCATAAATTCCATTCTGGTACAGATCTGCTTTCTGGGAAATTCCCATGTATTTTGAGCAGACCTGATTGACCAGCTTTTCTGCATCCTCCTCCCGCCTCGTCTCATAGAGATAGAGCTCCAGCTTTACAGGAATGCCCGGCGCTGCCGCCTGTTCCCGGGCTTTCTCCCTCGCAGGGGCGATTTCATCTGACATTCCAGCCTCTGCATACCGCTCCAGCTCCTCCTGAGTCTGAAATTTATAGCCTGACTGTTCTACATAGAGGTTTTTCTTCACCAGGGGATTTCTTTCTGTCCTGTAGCTCTGTCCTGTCGGTTCCCCCTGTTCTAAAGCCGGAGTATAGTACTCTCCTTCCATTTTGGCAAGGCTTAGAAAATCGCTGCGGCCAGCCGTCTCCCCCAGACTGCCGGAGGATCCGGAGAGATTCATCACAAGCGCCAGCAGGACGGTTCCAGTCCAGAATATCTGCAGAACCTTTAAAAATTTTCCTGCCTTTCTCATGGAACCCTGGTAATCCTCCTCCGGCATGGGCCTTCCTGCCTTCAGCGCCTCTGTCTGTCCCCTGATCCATGCTCCCATGATCCATGCAGAAAGCCAGAACATCGTGAATGCAGCCAGCAGGAGAACTGCAAACGGTCCATTTCCATATAAAAATTGAAGGATCGTGTCTCCATTTTTCCAGCACAGCCAGCATAATACCGCCGCCAGCGCTATGAAAAAAATCCCCAAAAGTCTCCAGCTTCCAAACCGCTGATCCAGGAACTGAAGTCCCACGCTCTGGGAAGAGGCCAGCGCCTCCGCCTCGTCTCTCTCCTCTGTCTCAGAAAAGAAAATATCGTAAAGACGACGGTAGGAGGCCGCATAGCTCCAGCCACGCTTTTTCCAGTCTTCCTTCTGTTCCTCAGATATCTGTTTTTTTCCGTGAGGCTCCAGGCGGAAAACCAGCTTTTTCGGCTCCGCCTCCTGAAAGTAAAAGGTTCTCCCCGCCGTATCAAACAGGCGGTTTCCCGAAAGGCTCTGATACTGCAGCCAGCTCTCCATCCCCTGCACGTCATACTCCCTGCACGGCGGTTTCAGCGCAATCTCCTTTTTCATACAGATCCCCCTTTCCCGAAAAAGCATACTGGTCTTTTTCTGGCTTTTCTTTTATTTTACCACAGTCCCCTGCCGTCTGTATAAACAAAATCTTACGCTATTCTTTCATTATCTTAATTTTTCATCTCCATCCCGCCGCAGGGCTGTGCCTCTGTATCAGGCGGAGCCGCCTTCAGGATGCTAGGACAGCTCGAACATGCCTGTGTAAAGCTGGTAGTATTCTCCTCTCTGGGCGATCAGCTCCTGGTGATTTCCTCTCTCGATGATCCGCCCCTGCTCCAATACCATAATCGCATCGGAGTTGCGTACTGTAGACAGCCTGTGGGCAATGACAAACACCGTCCTTCCCTCCATCAGCCGATCCATTCCCTTCTCAATCAGCCGTTCCGTTCTGGTGTCAATGGAGCTGGTGGCCTCGTCCAGGATCAGAACCGGCGGATCTGCCACCGCTGCTCTGGCAATGGCTAACAGCTGCCTCTGGCCCTGGGAGAGATTTCCTCCGTCCGCCGTCACCATAGTATCGTAGCCTTTCGGCAGCCGCCGGATAAAGGAATCGGCGTTGGCCAGCCTGGCAGCCGCCCTCACCTCCTCCCCGGAAGCGTCCAGGCGGCCGTAGCGGATGTTGTCCTCTATGGTTCCTGTAAACAGGTGGGTATCCTGCAGCACAATTCCCAGGGAATGCCGCAGATCATCCTTTTTGATCCTGCCCACGTCAATGCCGTCGTAGGTGAGCCGCCCTCCGTCTATATCGTAAAACCGGTTGATCAGATTGGTGATGGTGGTTTTTCCAGCCCCTGTAGAGCCTACAAAGGCAATCTTCTGCCCCGGCTTCGCATAAAGGCTGATGTCCTTGAGAATGGGATGTCCCGGCTCATATCCAAAGTTCACATGTTCAAACTGCACATCTCCCCGCAGGGGAATCAGCTGCACCGTTCCATCTGCCCTCCTGTCCTTCCAGGCCCAAAGCCCCGTCCGTTCCCCGGATTCCTCAATGGTTCCGTCCGGACAGTCCTTTCTGTTTACCAGAGTGACGGTTCCCTCATCGACCTCCGGCTCCTCATCCATAGCCTCAAAGATCCGCTCTGCACCAGCCATGGCGGCCAGCATAAAATTGGACTGGAGGGTAAACTGGTTAATAGGCATGGCCGTCTGGCGGACAAAGACAAGATAGCTGGTAAGGCTTCCCACATCCGTCCAGCCCTTTAAGGCCATATAGCCGCCCACCATGGCCACAATGGCAAAATTCACATAGGAGATGCTGACGATCACCGGAACCATGCTTCCAGAGTAAGTCAGCGCGCTGGTAGCCGCCTCTCTCAGCTGGCTGTTTTTCTGGCGGAAGGCCTCGATTCCCGCCTGCTCGTGGTTAAATACCTTCACTACCTTCTGGCCGGCTGTCATCTCCTCAATAAAGCCGTTCAATTCTCCCAGATACTTCTGCTGAAAATTAAAGTAATATTTGCTCTTTTTTCCACTATAGCGAATGTAGGAAAACATCAGAATATAGCAGGCAAATACAATCAGGGACAGACGCCAGTTCAGCACAAAAATCAACGTGAGGGTTCCCACAATCTGGATAAAGCTCTGGACAATCATGGCAAAGCTGTTATTGAAAGCGTCGGAAATCGTATCCACATCGTTGGTAAAGCGGCTCATAATATCGCCGTGGGTTCTGGTGTCAAAGTATTTCAGCGGCAGGGACTGAATGTGGTTAAACAGATCCCGCCTGATTTCATAAATAATCTTCTGGGCCGCCACCACCATAGTCTGGGTGTAGCCATAGGCTGCGGCCACGCCGCACAGATAGATCATTCCTGTAAACGCCACCGCCCGGAACAGGCCTTCCACGTCTCCCGGCACAATGTACTGATTGACAATGGGCTTCAGCATGTAGGTTCCCGCAAGTCCCGCCGAAGCGCTGACAGAGACCAACACAGCCACCAGAAGGAGCAGAAACTTATGATTTCCCATGTAGCCCATAAGCTTTAATACCGTGCGCTTTAAATTCTTTGGACGTTTTCCATTAAACTGTCTCGCCATCTTCCTCTCCTCCCTTCTGCTGCGAATAGTAAAGTTCCTGATAGATTGGATCTGTCTCCAAAAGTTCTCTGTGCTTTCCCACTGCGTGGATGTTTCCGTCCTCCAGAATCACAATCTGATCTGCATCCATTACCGAGGACACTCTCTGGGCAATGATAATTTTCGTCATGTCGGAAAGCTTCGCCAGCTCTGCCCTGATTTTAGCGTCAGTAGCCGTGTCCACAGCGCTGGTGGAATCGTCAAAAATCAACACCTTCGGATGCTTTAGCAGCGTTCTGGCAATGCACAGCCTCTGCTTCTGGCCGCCGGATACATTGACGCCTCCCTGTCCCAGATCTGTGTCGTACCCTTCCGGAAACCGGCTGATAAATTCGTCGGCGCAGGCCGCCCGGCAGGCCCACTGAAGCTCCTCCTCGTCTGCATCAGGATTTCCCCACTTTAAATTTTCACGGATCGTGCCGGAAAACAGCAGATTTTTCTGGAGCACAATTCCCACCGCGTCTCTCAGATGTTCCAGGGTATACGTTTTAATATCCTTTCCGCCTACCTTCAGGCTTCCTGACGTAATATCATAGAGACGGGGAATCAGCTGTACCAGCGTGCTCTTGGCAGAACCGGTTCCTCCGATAATGCCCACCGTCTCCCCGGCTTTTATGTGAAGGCTGACGTCTGAGAGCACATACTCCTCCGCCTCTTTTTTATACTTGAAAAATACATGGTCAAAGTCCACGGAACCGCACTCCACCTGCTGGCTGGCTCCCTCTCCGTCCGCCAGGTTTAACGGTTCGTCAAATACCTCTCCGATTCTCTTAGCGCTGGCCAGGGATCGTGTCAGCATCAGGAAAACGCCAGAAAACATCATTAACGAGTTGATAATCTGCTGCACATAGCTGAGAAATCCTGTCAGCTCTCCCACCTGCATGCCGCCGATCTGCGTCATCCTTCCTCCGAACCACAGAATCAGCACAATCGCCGTATACATGACGATCTGAAAGGCCGGAAGATTCATCACCGCGTAGTGGAACGTGGTCTGGCTGGTCTCCCTTAAATTGTCGTTGACCTGCGCAAATTTCTCCTCCTCATATTCGCCCCGCACAAAGGCCTTCACTACCCGGACTGCGTTTAAATTCTCCTGGACAACTGCATTGACCTGATCCATGGCCTTCTGGAGCCTGCCGTACATGGGAGCCACGCGGCTGACGATGTGGTACAGAATAAAGGCCAGCACAGGAATGCAGACGGCAAACACCAGCACCAGTTTTTTATTCAGATAAAACGTCATGCCAAGTCCCATTAAAAGCATAATAGGGCTTCTGGTTAAGGGCCGCAGGCCTCCGCTTATGGTATTCTGCATCACTGTCACGTCTGCCGTCATCCTGGTGATCAGAGACGAGGTCTCAAAGTGATCCAGATTTTCAAAGGAATATTCCTGAACCTTCCGATACTCCGCCTCCCGCAGAGCGGCTCCAAAGCCGTTGGCCGCCCTGGCCGAAAATCTGGCGTACAGAAGGCCTGTAACCAGGGCAAACAGAGCGCAGGCTATCATGGTCAGTCCTCTGGCCACAATATAATCCATGTCCCTGTCAGCCACTCCCACATCGATCATATCTGCCATCAGCATGGGAATCGTCAGCTCAAAGCTGGCCTCGATTATGACAAACATCACCGCCAGAAAGAATTCTCTCCGGCAGGGTTTCATAAACTTAAAAATCCGTTTTAAATCCTCCAAAGCTTCTCTCCTCCTCTTTAAAGAGCGTCCCGGCCGCTTAAATTCCTGTAAATGCGGCTCAGGTAATCCGCCACCTGTTTCTTCTCCCCCTCGGAAAAGCCGACCAGCATTTCCTTCTCAATTTCCCGGCAGTGGGCCTCCCAGAGCCGGTAGCTCTCCTCTCCCTTTTCTGTGAGATACAGGCTGCCGGCCCTTCTGTTGTTCTCCGGAATTACCCGCCTTACAAGCCCTCCCTTTTCCAGGGTGTCAATCATGCGGCTGATGGTTGCCGGTTCAATGTCGCAGCTTTCCGCCGCCTCCTTCTGCATACATCCCTCGTGGTTTAACACGTACCGCAGAATTTTAGGCTGGCCCGGCGCCAGGCCAATCTGTGCCATATAAGGCCGCAGCCGTTTTCTCTGAGCGTGAAATGCCCGGTATAAAAGCATATACAGTTCCATCTTTTCTCCCTCTCCTGTTCCTCTGCGCCGGATCTGCATACCAGTCCCTTCTGCCGTCCGGCCTTACAGTTGTCTATGCAACTATTAGTTTGCTAACTATTATAATCATAACTCACAACTGGGCGGAGCGCAACAGTTAAAAGGCCGGGAAAACGCTTTTCTGAAACATTCAGAAGCGCTTTCCCAGCCTTTCCGTACTGCATTATTCATTTCTGATAGCCGCTAAAGGCGACAGCTTCATCGCTCTCTGAGCCGGGAAAAATCCGGCCAGCATACCGATAAACACGGCAAATACCACAGCAGCCAGAGCCAGCCACGGCGGGATCATGGATATCCGGCTGGTCATTCCGTCCGTAAGGCCCGGAGCCAGAAAACGGTTCACAATCCCGGATACTCCATAGCTTAGAAGCAGCCCGATGATTCCTCCCATGAAGCCGATAAACCCGGCTTCTATGAGAAACATGCTTCTGATATTGCCCATGGCGCAGCCAAGCACCTTCAGAACGCCGATCTCCTTGGTTCTCTCGTAAATGGACATCATCATGGTATTGGCAATTCCGATGGCGGCTACGAACAGGGAGACGGCTCCGATTCCGCCTAACACGGCCTGAACCATGTTGGACTGCTTCTGGGAGGATTCCAGCCAGTCCATACGGCTGCTGGCCTCGAAGCCCATGCCAATCAGCTGCTGCTGAACCTCCTTCACATTTTCCATATCATCCACATTGACCACAGCCTGCTCGTAAACGAAGTAATTGTACGGCTTTCCCTTTTTATTGACCGGCTGTCCCGGAATCGGATTCTTCTTAAAAATCTGCTTCAGCTGCTCCTTCAGCTTATTCAAATCCACATAAACGCTGTAGCTGTATTCATTATAATCCTCCGGACCTCCCTCTACCAGGGCGGCCGTATTCAGCATATATTTTTTCGGAGGCTTCACAGGCTCCTCCCCGCCCCCGCCTCCTGACTGCGACTGGTAGTAGGCGTCCATATCGAAGATGACAAACGCCGGCCGGGCCATAAAATCTACATCCGGATCCTCTCCTGTATCCCAGTAGCCCTTTCCTGTCTTCGAGTTGGTAAAATTTCTGGCTACCATATTTCCCACTACCATCTCCAGCATATCGGCATTGGGGGAGGGCAGCTTTCCGGCTCCCAGCGGAATATCCTTCATATAATCCAGAGGAACGCCCATCATCGTCACATAGCCCTCGTAAATCCCCTGCTTCATCAGAACATTGATGTTCAGAATCGGGTACACGGAGGTTACATGAGGAATCTGGGAAAAGCTTTTGATCGTTTCATCTGTAATGAAATCCTCCTCCGTCTTGTCGTCTCCCTGCATTCCCTGATAATTATAAATCTCAATGGCAGTCAGGCTTCCGGAAGACTTGATGGTCTCCATGGTAAAGTTGTTCAGGCCGATGCCCAGGGAAACCATGACTACGATCGAGGCCGTTCCGATGACTACGCCCAGAACGGTCAGAAAGGTCCGAAGCTTTCTGCGGCGCAGATTATTGACGCTCATGGTGAGCAGATCAAGAAATCTCATCGTCTATATCCTCTTCCTCCTGTGCCTTCTTCTTCGCTTTCCTGCGGCGGTAAACTGCCGTCCCCCCTGCTGCTGCAGCAACGGCTCCCAGCAGAATCAGCCACTTATATTTACTGAAAGCAGACGGCTCCTCCGGCATCATTTCCTCCATATCCGCCATAGCGTCCATGTCCGCCGGTTCCTCCATTGTCTCGGTAACGAGGAGATTCATCTCCTTCTCTACCTCCGTCACCTCTCCGTTTTCATCCTCATAGGAAATAGTAATCTTTATTTTTCCGTCGTCAGCTGTAGGAGCGATGCCAGAAATCATGGCGTCCACATTGCCCGTCTTTCCAGGCTCAATGTTGCCTACATAAGCGTCGGTTTTCTGGATGGAATCCCCCTCAAACACAGCCGTCACATTGTAGAGAAGCACCTTGCCCGTATTATTGATTCCAAACATGACGTTGGTCTCCGAACCTACGCTGATGCTCTCCGGCATCACCTCAATGGTGCTGGTGCTGAATCTGGGCTGCTGCTTCACCGGAATGGAAATCTTCACTTCTTCCTCCGCGTTTTTAAACTCCGGGCTGTCATATTTTTCCTTAATGGACATAGTATAAGACTTCTGCTCCGCCGTAGGAGAGGAATTAAATAAAAGCTCCAAATCTGCACTCTGTCCCGGAGCCAGACTGTTTACCACCACTGTGGAGGATCCGGACTCTGTGGAAAACACAGGGTTCTTATCCGTATCCTCTGAGCTGAAGGTAAATAAAATATTATTGGCCGGGACGTCCGACGAAGCGTTCTTCATTCTGATTTTCAGAACAAATGGAGTTCCTGCGTAGACCTCCGCCGGCTCCGTGGAAAAGCTCTCCACGATAATTCTGGCTTTCGTTCTCTCGTTGTCCCCTGCGTCCGCCTCCAGATCGTCGTCGTCCTCTCCCTTGACTCTGACATAGAGAATTTTATCCACCGGCTCCTCGAAGTCTCCGTCCTCTGTCTCCTTGTAGGAAATTTTGTATGTAATGGGATAGAAGCCTGATTTCGCGTCCTCACGCACTGCCATGCTGTAGGGGACGGAGACGGTCTGATTCACGTCCATATCCCCCATTTTTCTGTCATAGTTTCCGTCGTTGATATCAAAGGGGAATTTCTCTGTGGCCGCGTCCAGCTGCATGGAAACGCGCACGTCGTACAGCTTCCTGTTCCCGCTGTTTCTCAAATTCACTCCAAAATTCAGCACTTCTCCGTAACCGCCGTAAGGAGTGGACTGGTTCTCGCCGATGGTAATATCATAGTCCATCGTCTCCTCATCCGACTCAGAGCCGTCTGACGCAGATACCCAGATATTGACGCCCACTGTCTTTTCGTGGTCTCTGCTGCTGTTCAGGTCGAAAAAGGCCTGGTAGTAGCCTGGCTGCAGATCACGGCGCAGCTGAAAGGTAATGGAAACGGTTTTTGACGAATGTCCCCGGATGGTTCCCACCTTCTTGTCCTCAAACGTGGAGGAATCCGCCTCAAAGGGGAACTGGGTATTGTAATCCCGGATGGTGTCATCGTCATCATCATCCTCATCGCCGTCGTCCTCGTCCTGCTCGAACACATTGTTTAAAATGTCGTCGTATCTGGTTCCTCCTACCAGTGTAACGGTGGTGTCCTCCATGTCGGAGTCCTCGTCGTTTACAATCTTCATGCGGATGGTCACCTTGCCTCCCGCTTTTCCTTTCGGGACCTTGGTCACCTCGATTCTGCCATCGTTGAAATTCGTCATGTCCATCATGCCTGCCAAAGCTCCAAATGGAGTTCCCGCAAGCATCATGCAGACGGCTAACAGCAGAATCAGTACCTGTCTCAGCCTTTTCATTCTCATCTCTCATCCTCCCTGTCCGATGTTTCCTTCTGCCTTTCAGCTCCCCCTTCTCCGAAAATCGCCTCGTCTGAATGGTGGTTTTCCTCTATCTTCACGATTTTTCCGTCTATAATATGGAAAATTCTGTCTGCATAGGCAGCAAGGTGGTCATCGTGGGTAACCATGACCAGCGTCTGCTGCTGTTCCCTGACAATTCTCTGCATCAGCTTCAGTACCTCCATGGTGGTTTTCGAATCCAGGTTTCCGGTGGGCTCGTCGGCAAAAATAATCTTGGGATTTACCACCAGCGCCCTGGCAATGCCCACCCTCTGCTGCTGTCCTCCCGACATCTGATTGGGCATGTGATCCCCCACATGGGAAAGTCCTACCAGCTTCAGATATTTCTGCGCCTGCCGAAGCCGTTCCTTTTTTCCAATTCCCTGGAAAGACAAAGGAAGGGCAATATTTTCGATGGCATTCATGGTTCCCAAAAGGTTGTAGGACTGGAAAATAAAGCCCACCCGTTCCCGCCGGAAGGCCACCAGCTGATCCTCTCTCATCTTTTCGATATGCTTTCCGCTTATGATAATCTCTCCCTTAGTGGGCTTCTCCAGACCTGCCAGCATATTTAAAAGCGTGGATTTTCCTGAACCGGAGGTTCCCACGATAGCGCAGAACTCTCCCTTATACATGGTGAAATCCACACCGTTTAAGGCATAGACCTTCGTCTCCCCTACCCGGTAAATCTTATATAAGTTTTTTACCTGTATGACAGGGGTTTTCTTCCCGCTCTCTGTCTCCTGCGCTTCTGCCATTCTCATTCCTCCAACTATCTGTTCTCGTTTCATTATACCTAATAATTCCCGAAAGGCCTATCCTATTTTTCTTAAATTCCCTTACTTTTTTCTTACACAGTCTGGAAATTGCATCACAAATCCGCTATAATGGATAAAAATAAAAATACATGCAAAGGAGAGACACATGAGACATTTGTTAAATCCTCTGGATTTTTCAGTTGAAGAAATTGAAGCGCTTCTCGATCTGGCAAGCGATATTGAGAAGCATCCTCAGAAATATGCCCACGTCTGCGACGGCAAAAAATTAGCCACTCTGTTTTACGAGCCGAGTACAAGAACACGCTTAAGCTTCGAGTCTGCCATGCTCCGTTTAGGCGGAAGCGTACTTGGCTTTTCTTCCGCGGATTCCAGCTCTGCCGCCAAGGGCGAGAGCGTTTCCGACACCATCCGCGTTATTTCCTGCTATGCCGATATCTGCGCCATGCGCCACCCCAAGGAGGGCGCTCCCATGGTAGCTTCCGTCCATTCCGGCATTCCTGTCATCAATGCAGGCGACGGCGGCCATCAGCATCCCACTCAGACTCTGACTGATCTGATGACCATCCGTTCTTTAAAGGGACGCCTTGACAATCTGACTGTGGGACTCTGCGGCGACTTAAAGTTCGGCCGCACCGTTCACTCGCTGATTAACGCCCTGGTGCGCTATACCGGCATCCGCTTTGTTCTCATCTCTCCGCCGGAGCTTCGGATTCCGGACTACATCCGCGAGGACGTGCTGCAGGCTAAGGGAATCGAGTACCGTGAAGTGGAAAATCTGGACGAGGCCATGCCTGAGCTTGACATTCTCTACATGACACGCGTTCAGAAGGAGCGTTTCTTCAATGAGGAGGACTATATCCGCATGAAGGACTGCTATATTCTGGACAAGCAGAAAATGTCCCTGGCCCGCGAAGACATGTTCGTCCTTCATCCCCTGCCCAGAGTCAACGAGATCTCCGTAGAGGTGGACGACGATCCGAGAGCCGCCTACTTCCGCCAGGTTCAGTACGGCGTGTATGTGAGAATGGCTCTGATTATGACATTACTGGAGGTGGAAAAACCATGTTAAATATCAGCGGATTAAAAGAAGGCATTGTCCTTGATCACATCGAGGCCGGAAAAGGTATGGATATCTATTTTAAGCTGGGCTTAGATAAGCTGGACTGCCAGACTGCCATTATTAAAAATGCCAGAAGCAAAAAGATGGGCAAAAAAGATATTATTAAAATCGACGGTGGACTGGATGTGGTAGATCTGGACGTTTTAGGCTACATCGACCACAGCATCACTGTCAATATTATAAAGGACAGCAAAATTGCGGAGAAAAAAAGCCTCCGACTGCCCCAGAAAATCACCAATGTGATTTTCTGCAAAAATCCGCGCTGCATCACATCGATCGAGCAGGAGCTTCCCCATGTATTCTGCCTGGCAGATGAGAAGAAAGAGGTTTACCGCTGCCTCTACTGCGAGGAAAAATACGAAAAGAAATAGCCAAAAGAATATCTGAAAGGATCCATAATAAACGCAGGAGGAAGAGTACATGTTTTTCAGGCTCCGCTGAAAGCTGCTTGAAACCGTTCTCTTCCTCTTTTTTATAAATTCTGCTTTTTCCCTGTTTTCTCATATATTCCGCATCGGTTCCCGTCTGTCTCTCTGCATGATGAGGCCCAGGATCACGCAGAATATGCCGCGATGATTTCCAGACAGACCTGGCAGGAAATGGCGGACGCCTGTTCCACGTTTGCCTCAAAAGCGCCGATTCCCGGCAGAGTGCCGTTATCCGTCACCGTTCTGACAGCCAGGAAGGGAACCTGGTTCACATAGCAGGCATGGGCGATGGCGGCTGTCTCCATATCCACAGCCAGCACCTCGGGATACTTCTCTAAAAGCCGCGCTCTTCTGCTGCCGGCCCCCAGGAAATATTCTCCCGTAGCCACAGCCCCAAACCTCAAAGGACGCCGTACCTGCGCTCGTTCTGCCGCCCTCAGAAGCTTTTCATCTGACAAGAACCAGGGTTCTTTCATCCAGGGATGAAAATCTGTCAGAATGTCCTCTGCCACATCATGGTAAATGCATCGTTCTGCCACAATCGTATCAAAAATATCCACGTTCTCGTCAAGCCCTCCGCAGGTTCCTCCATTTAAAATAAAATCCGGCTGATACCCGTCAATTAAAATCTGGGCTGCCAGAGCTCCGTTTACCTTGCACACGCCGCTGTAAAGGGCAATCAGCCTGTGGGTCTGATATTCGCACTCATAAAAGGTAAGCATGGCCTTCTTTTTGCTCTCTTTAAACGGCAGCATATCTAAATAGGGCTGCAGCTCGCTGTCCCCGGCGCAGATAATTCCAATCGTACTCATTTTCATCATCCTTTTCAAATGTCTTTTCTGTAAAACAAAAAAACTGCAGAAAATGCTCTTCTCTCACATTTGCTGCAGTCTTACATTCATTTTTACATTTTCCGAGCAAAACGATAAGCCGGGTTATGTCGTTGAATGGCCATCTATCCACTTCTGCCGTCGCCGGCAGACTCTAGCGACCTACCCGAAAGCAGACGGGCCGCCTTATGCTTTCTGTTCGGTCTTGCTTCGGATGGGGTTTACATATGCCCTGTCTGTTACCAGCCAGGCGGTAGTCTCTTACGCTGCCTTTCCACCCTTACGGGAAGCAAAGCCCCCGCGGTTTATTTCTGTTGCACTGTCCCTGGAGTCGCCTCCGCCAGACGTTATCTGGCATCCTGCCCTGTGAAGCCCGGACTTTCCTCACCTGCGGCCTTTCGGCACATGCAGCTGCGGCCATTTGTCTTACTCGGAAAACTGAAAGCTAGTTTACCACACTTTTCACGGTTTGTCTATGGAGGAGAAAAAATTCGCTCTAAATACGCGGGGAAAACTTTTCAGTGACTTTAAGTGGAACAAGAAAAGTTTTCCTCGTGTATAGACGGAGGCAGCTTTGAATGACAATCTATAATCACACTTTAAAACAGCTTCCTCCGATGAACTCCCGAATCATGGAGTTATGAGGAATGTTCTCGCTGCCCACTCCCAGGAAGTAATCCAGGAATTTCAGCAGCCGCTTGGCCTCGGCATACTCCGGCGCATCCTGGGGGATGCCAAAGAGCAGAGGCTCCGCATACTGCTTCAGCACCGCCAGCTCATACAGGAGAGCGGAGTTAAACATCACGTCCGCGCTTTCCTGGAATGGGAAAATATTTCTCTCCTCGCCTCTCCGGACAGAGTCCCACATGCGGATCGTATCCTGGGCGGAGGAACCTCTGGTTCTGGCGTCCCGGATCATGCGGCGCAGAAGTCTTCCGTCTGTAGTCGGGATCTGGTTGTGCTCGTCAATATTCAGCTGGGTCAGAGCGCTGATATAGATTCTAAACTTACTCTCCTTTGGAAGAGCGTAGGACAGGCGGTCGTTCAGGCAGTGGATTCCCTCTATCACTAGGATATCGCCCTTTCTGAGCGTCATGAAATCGCCCTTATATTCCCTCTCTCCTGTCACGAAATTGTACTGGGGAAGCTCCACTGTCTTTCCCGCCAGCAAATCCGCCATATCTGCATTGAACTGTTCCATATCAATGCATTCCAGCGCTTCATAGTCATAGTTTCCCTGTTCGTCTCTGGGGCTGTTGACTCGGTTGACAAAGTAATTGTCCACAGAAATCGGGTGGGGATTCAAGCCCAGCCCCCGCATCTGAATGGAAAGCCGATGGGAAAACGTCGTCTTTCCCGATGAAGACGGGCCGGCAATCATGACCAGCTTCCGATCCGGCCTGGCCGCAATCTGCTCTGCAATATCCCCGATCTGCTTTTCCTGCAGCGCCTCCTGCATGAGAATGATTTCATTCATCCTGCCCTGCGTGATCGCCTCGTTTAAGGAGCCTACATCAAAAATCCCCAGCTTCTCTCCCCAGCTCTCCGACTGACGCTGCACTGTAAACAGCTTCTTTCTGGGAGCAAGAGGCTCGATTTTCCTGGGAGCGCTTCTCTTTGGCAGCAGAAGCACAAAGCCCTTTTCATAGAGCGTTAAATCAAAGTATTTGATATATCCTGTGTCAGGCACCATATAGCCATAGAAATAATCCTCAAACTTGTCAATGGAGTAGACGTTCACCCTGGAAGCCCTTCTGAACCGGAACAGCTTCTCCTTGTCGTACATGCCGTGGCGGTGGAAGTGCTCTACGGCTTCCTGGGTATTCAGGCTTTTTTTCACAATGGGGAGACGCGCTTCTCTCAGCTCCTCCATTCTGTCCTTCACAGCCTTCAGAAGCTCCTCATTCAGCTCAAAGTCCCCCTCCGGTTCAATATAGAGTCCCTGCCCCACAGAAAAGCAGACTGTCACCTTTTTTACGCAGTCTCTTCCAGCGGCGTCGTAAAAGGCCTTCAACATTAAAAATACGGCGCTTCTCTGATACGTCTGCCATCCTTCTCTGTCCTCGGCTGTGATAAAGGAGAGGCTGCAGTCCCCGGACAGCTCCTTGTGAAGCTCTCTCAGCTTTCCGTCTGCCCTGACCAGAAGAATATCCTCCTGCTCTTTTTCCTGAAAATCCTCTGCTATCACGCGGTAAGGCGTTCCCTCCGGATACTCATGTCTCTCCCCTGCGATCATTACAGCTGCCATATCCATCCCTCCTGTTTCTGCTACCCTCTGCACGTCACTATATCACACAGTTTGGAAGTCCCTGCGAAGCTTTTAGAACCTCTATCTCTCCCTGAAAAGCCTGAGAAAGGTACTCCGCCATAAAATCCATAAAAATCTGCTCAATTCCAAAATGGCCGGCATCAATCACCGCCATTCCCTGAGCTGCCGCGTCGATTCCTGTATGGTGGCCCATATCTCCGGTAATATACACCTGGGCGCCCTTCGCCAGAGCGTTTTCCAGAGTACTGCCTCCCGCTCCTGGGCAGACAGCCGCTTTTTTCACCAGGCGGCTTCCTCCGTCATCCCCATATACAGTTACGAAAGGAAGCTGAAATACTCTCTTAACATACTCTGCCGCTTCCCGCACTGTCATCTCCTCCGGGAGAAATCCCACTGAGCCGATTCCAAAGGGCCTTCCGTCCTCCATGAAACCCATAGGCTCCAGAATCTCCCGCTCTGAAAGCTTCAGCCGGTCTGCAGCCAGATCTCCCATACAGCCCGGGGCCGCGTCAAAATTGGTGTGCATCGTATAATAAGAGATATCCGCCTGTATCAGCTTCATAATGCGGCGGCTGATGAAATCATCGTCATTTACTTTTTTCAGCGGCTTAAAAATCAGAGGATGATGAGTCAGAAGCATATCGACCCCTTTCTCGATCGCTTCCTCCACCACAGCGTCGTCCGCATCCACCGCCGCCAGAATCCGCTTTACCGCCTTGTCTCTGCGGCCTGCCAGCAGTCCCGGATTATCCCAGCCGCAGGCAATGTGCTCCGGAGCCAGCTGATTCAGTTTTTCAATTATTTCCCTGCATTTCATACTGCGCCTCCTCTATCAGATCTAATTTCTTCTTTAGCTCTCCTGCCCTTTTTTTAGAGCTGTCCGTATCTCTGCTGTTAAGAGAATTGAAAATCCCTGAAACAGTTTTCTTCTCCTGCTCCAGGAACTCTTTTAAAACCGGATCCGCCGTCTCGATCAGGTATTTTCCGTAGACATAGTCGCTTTCCCTCCAGCCGGAGCAATCCGCCGCGTCCCTCCGGCCAGGGCCAGCCACGTCCATAATCGTATAAAATTTTCCATCCTCCTTCACCATGGCTTCCCTGTCAATGGAAAAGCCATGCTCCAGCAGATACCGCCTTACATGCTCCAGGTCAGACTGGGGCGAGAGAACCCACTGGGCCGCGCTGTCCCAGATGTGGCGTCCCTCCTCCAGGATATGTATCTCCAGCTCTCCGCCCATTCCGGCAATCACCACCGTGTCCGCCTCTCCCGCCTTGAGCTTTTCCAGTCCGTCGGAAAGCCGCGTCTCAATCTGCTCAGCCAGCCCAGCCTCCCCGATATGCTCTCTGGCTCTCTCGAGAGGCCCTTTCCTCACGTCCATGGCCAGAGCGGAGAGGATCACCCCCCTCTCTGTCAGGGCAATGGGAATATAGCCGTGGTCGGTTCCTATATCTGCCAGCCTGCTGCCCGGCTTCACAAAAGAGGCAATCATTTCCAGTCTTTTTGATAATTTCATCGTCTGTCTCTTTGTCCTTTTCCTTTCTTCTATGATTACTCCGCTTCCCATCAGTCCAGATAGTCCTTCAGCTTCCTGCTTCTGCTGGGGTGGCGCAGCTTTCTGAGAGCCTTCGCCTCTATCTGGCGGATTCTCTCTCTGGTCACGTTGAATTCCCGGCCTACCTCCTCCAGGGTTCTGGGCCTTCCGTCGTCCAGGCCGAAGCGGAGCCGGAGCACCTTCTGTTCCCGGTCTGTCAGCGTATCTAAAACCTCCATCAGCTGCTCGTGAAGCAGAGTATAGGTAGCCGCGTCTACCGGAATCTGAACGTGCTCATCCTGGATAAAATCGCCCAGATGGCTGTCCTCCTCCTCGCCTATGGGAGTTTCCAGGGAAACCGGATCCTGGGAAATCTTCATAATCTCCCGCACCCGATCCACCGGCATATCCAGCTTCTTCGCCAGCTCCTCCGGGAGAGGCTCCCGGCCCAGCTCCTGCAGAAGCTGTCTGGAGGTGCGGATCAGCCGGTTAATGGTCTCTACCATATGGACGGGAATCCGGATGGTGCGGGCCTGATCTGCGATGGATCGGGTGATGGCCTGGCGGATCCACCAGGTAGCGTAGGTGCTGAATTTAAAGCCCTTGGAATAATCATACTTCTCCACCGCTTTAATCAGACCCAGATTTCCCTCCTGAATCAGATCCAGAAACTGCATTCCTCTTCCCACATACCGCTTGGCAATGCTGACCACCAGACGGAGATTGGCCTCCGCCAGCCGTTTTTTGGCCGACTCATCCCCCATCTCCATCCGCTTCGCCAGGTCAATCTCTTCCTCCGGCGTCAAAAGAGGCACTTTTCCAATCTCCTTCAGATACATACGGACGGGATCCTCGATATTTACGCCTTCCGGCATGGACAGCTCCAGATGATCGACGTCGATCTCTTCCTCCTCCAGATCCTCCTCCTCCAAAAAGAGTTCCGGTTCCATCTCTAGATCCTCGTCGGGGGCCAGCACGTCCACCTTATTGTTTTCCAGGTATTCGTCAATCTGATCCAGCTGCTCAGGGCTCAGGATTTCGCCATGGAAGAAATCGATGATTTCTTTCTGTTCCAGCACGTTTTTCTTTTTCCTTGCCAGCTCCAGAAGTTTCTCCAGCTTCTCTTCAAAGGTCAGTGTCTTTTCTTCCATAATTCTCCATCCTTCCATCGCTTACTGCTTTTTTCTCCCCCGCATCCCGCGCAGGCAGATGCCCCTGCATTCGGAGCTAATCCAGCGAAATATGCATATTTGCCAGTTCTGCCTGCTCTCTGATAATCCTCTGCAGTTCATTTAAGTCAGAGGCAGTCCGGCTCTGATAGTCAAGGCTGCTTTTCTTCACCTTCATCACTGTATCGGCAAACGCTTTCTTCTGTTCCTCGTTGCTCAGGGAATCATTTAGGCTGGCGTTAAACAGAGCCGCCACCTCCTTATAGTTTCCCTCATCATCAATAAAATGATTCAGGATCGCAGCCGGACTTACTTCCCCGTTTTCATGTCCCTCGAACACCATCTGGGCAGCTCTCCGGTACAGCGGCTTCACAAAGTCCTCCGGCCCTATGATCCCCTGAATCTTGTCAAACAGCCTGGGATCCTCAATCAGCCAGGTGAGCAGAAGTCTCTCCGACTGGCGGATTCCCTCCTCCCGATCCTTTTTCTTCTGGAAGGTCTTCGGCTTCTCTCCGTAAATCTCTCCTGAAATTCCCGTCTCCCTGGCAGCCTGTGTCCCTGGAAGAGCCGTGCCGTAACGGCTGCCCATCTGGTTCACCAGACGCTTTAAGTCCTCATAATTAATAAAATACTCTCTGGCCACTGCCTGAATGTAGTTATCACGCTCCAGGGCCTCGGGAAATTCCAGAAGCTTTCTGGCCGTCTCGTTGTAAAAGGCCGTCTTCTGCTCCGGATCCTCCATGCTGTACTGCTGTCTGATGGTGTCGATCTCGAATAAAAAGCTGTTTCTAGCTTCCGCAATCCGCTGTCTGAAAGCCTCCGGCCCCAGATTTTTAATAAATTCATCTGGGTCCTTGTACGGTCTCATGTTCAGCACACGAACCGACATCCCCACGGATTTTAAAATAGGAATCGCCCTGAGAGCAGCCTTGACCCCGGCTCCGTCGCTGTCATAGGTCAGAACCACCTGATCCGTATACCGCTTTAAAAGGGCCGCATGCTGGCTGGTAAAGGCCGTTCCCAGCGAAGCCACGGCATTCGTAAAGCCGGCCTGGTGCATGGCAATCACATCCATGTAGCCCTCGCAGAGCAGGATAAATTTCTCTCTGGACAGCCTGGCATAATTCAGCCCGTACAGATTGCGGCTCTTGTCAAACAGCTTCGTCTCGGGAGAATTCAGATATTTGGGTTCCCCGTCCCCCATCACCCTGCCGCCAAAGCCAATGACACGGTTATTGACGTCCATAATAGGGAACATCACCCGGTTCCAGAACTTATCCCTGGCTCCCCGCTCCTCAATGGTCACAAGGCCCGTTTCCTTCAGAATACTGTCCTCGTATCCCTTGGATCTTAAAAACTGGTATAAATCATTGCTGGTCTTATTGGAATAGCCCAGCCCAAACCTGCGGATGGTCTGTTCTGTCAGCCCTCTTCCCATCAGATACTGGCAGCCCTGCTGGCCCTGCGGCTGCTTCAGCTGATAGTAAAAATAATTGGCAGCCATCTTATTAATCTCAAGCAGCGCGGCCCTCAGATCCGCCTGGGCCTTGGCCTCCTTTGAATATTCCATCTTGGGAAGCTTGACTCCGCTCCTGTCTGCCAAAAGCTCCACTGCCTCCCGGAACGTATAATTTTCATATTCCATCACAAAGGTAAACACATTCCCGCTGACTCCGCAGCCAAAGCAGTGGTACATCTGCTTGGACTGGGAGACAGAAAAGGAAGGCGATTTTTCGTGGTGGAACGGACACAGTCCGAAATAATTGCTTCCCTTTTTCTGAAGCTTCACATAGCCGGAAATGATATCCACAATATCGTTTCTCGTCCTGACTTCCTCGATTACTTCCTCCGGATAGTACATGAAATCCTCCTGCTGTTTTCTTTTGCTTCTTCTATTTTGTATATCCCGCTTCTATACCTTGAATGATTTAGGCACGAACAGCTCCTTAAACCGTTCAATGGCAAACACGTCCGTCATCCCGGCAACATAATCGCACACAGTTCTCGAAAGCTCTTCTTTTCTGGTCTCCATCCTATCCAGATATTCCCGCGGAAGCTGGTCCGGATGATCCATATACCAGTGATAGAGGCTGGCTGCCAGCTGCTGGGCTCTGCCCTCCTCCGCCCTGGCTGTCTTTCCCCTGTACACATTTTCAAACATCCACCGCCGCAGGCCGTGCATAGCCGCCTCCATCCCCGGCGACATGGCGATCTCCGGGCGGTCCAGGCTCTGATAGATGAGATCGTGGATCATGGTATTTAATCGCTCTCTGACGCTGTGGCCTAAAATGTCTGTGTACTCAGAAGGCAGATCCTCCTCTGTAAACAATTTCGCCCGAATCGCGTCGTCAATATCATGGTTAATATAGGCAATCTTATCGGACAGCCGCACCACATGTCCTTCCAGAGTGGCCGGGCTTCCAGAGGTTCTGTGGTTTAAAATGCCGTCCCGCACCTCCCAGGTGAGATTCAGCCCCTGTCCCTGCTTTTCCAGAAGCTCCACCACCCGGACGCCCTGTCCGGCATGGGTAAAGCCGCCCGGCACCAGCCGGTTTAAAGCCGCCTCCCCCGCGTGGCCGAAGGGCGTATGCCCCAGGTCGTGTCCCAGGGCAATGGCCTCTGTCAGGGCTTCATTCAGCCTCAGGGCTCTGGCAATGGTCCTGGCAATCTGGGACACCTCCAGGGTGTGCGTCAGCCTGGTTCTGTAGTGATCTCCCTCTGGATCTAAAAAGACCTGCGTCTTATGCTTCAGTCTGCGGAAGGCCTTGCTGTGGAGAATCCGATCCCGGTCCCGCTGGTATTCCGGCCGTATATCGCAAAGCTCCTCCTGTCTCTCCCGTCCCCGCGTGTTTCTGCTCATAGACGCATAGGGGCTCAGATATTCTGTTTCCCACTGTTCTGTCATCTCCCTGATGTTCATTGAATCACATCCTTTATCACCATTGGCAGTAATTTACAAACTTTCCCGATTATCTTGCCATTATATCATATTTTCAGCTGTTTTAACAGAGTTTATTTCTGAATATTTTATCAATTTTCTATAAAATTTGTCATATTTTGTCTTTGCCGCGCCTTTTTGCGGGTGTTAAACCGGAAAACTGTCCTCCAGACACAGCCTGCCGAACCCCAGACGCTGGTTTGGATAAACGGTCTCGCCGGGAAGGGGCCTGGCTCCCCGGATCAGGTAAGCCTTCACCTTCTCCCCGTAGAGAAACGGATCGTTTCCCCTGACGATCCCCCACTCCATCATGAGAGCAGCGCTTCCGCTGACAAAAGGCGCCGCAAAGGAGGTTCCCGTCACCGGCCCGTAGCCTCCTCCCGCTCTGGGAGCCATAATCCCCACTCCGGGGGCAGCCAGATCCGGCTTCACGCTGGTGTTAAGCCTGGTGTATCCCCTCCCCGAAAAATCAGCGTAGGACAGGTAAGAATCGTCGTAAGCTCCCACAGAAACCACCCGGGAAGCGGTAGAAGGAATCGTCAATGTTGTGTCTGGATCTGAAACGAGAAACCGGGTAGCCCGGTTCAGGCTTCCTCCGCCCGGCAGCCACAGATCGTACTGTCCGACCGCCACCTTTCTGGGAGTCAGCCGTATCTTCCAGATTCCGCTCTGGACGTAGCTTCCCACAGGAAGCAGATTCAGATAAATTTCCTGGGCCTGGCTATAGGGACTGGGCTTTCCATAATAAATCAGAAGCTCTGTACTGCCCATGGGAATCCTCTGGGCCCCCAGCCGTCGGCTCAGAACGCCGGTAGAGATACCGCCTGGACTGACAACAGAAATCTCCACAATATCTGCATACAGCTTCCACAGCTGGATTCCAAATCCAGTCTCGTACTCGGCCACGGAAAGCTCTATCTCCGTGTCCTTTCCCATCTCATACCGTCCCGCCGCGTGGCCTCTGCTGCTGCCCTCGTTGCCCGTTCCTGTCACAATCACCGTTTTCCACTGATTTGACAGCTGGTCAATGTACGTCTCCAGCAGGCTGGTTCCGTCGTGGGAACCGTACGTATTTCCAAAACTCAGATTTACCGCTGCCGGCTTCTGGTAAAACAAAGCCCGATTCACCACATAGTCAAGGGCCCGCATCAGCTCTGTGGTTCTCGGAAAGGAGCGTTCCCCCGGAACTCCCAGGCGGACCGCCAGAATCTCGCTCTCATACGCCGCTCCGCGGTAGGTTCCCCCGCTCTCACGGCCGTTTCCCGCCGCAATTCCAGCCACAGCTGTTCCATGCCCGCTCAAATCTCTGGAGGGAACCAGGGCCTCCCCTTTTTCTCTGCTGTCCTGTCCCAGGGCTTCATTGATCTCCTGCCTTGTAAACACCCGTTCCAGCTGCTGATCCCACAGCTCTAAGAGCCTTGTGGTTCCATCCGGATTTCTAAAGTCCTCATGAAAAAAGTCGATCCCCGAGTCAATCACAGCCACTATCACTCCACGGCCTGTCAGCCCATCGGGACCGGCCTGCATGGGATTCATGCAGGAGGCGGTTCTCCCCTGATTGACCGCAAAATTAAGAAGCTTCGGTTTTTCTACATACTCAATCTGGGGAAGGGATGCCAGGGAGTCAACGAGAGGTTCCGGAACCCTTAAAACAGCGTACCCGCCTGTCAAAATCTGCGCTTCCACCTCCGGAAGAAAAGCCAGAGCTTCCTCCAGATCCCCATTATACCGGACAATCAGCTCCCAGCTGCCGCTTTCCCTGTCAAATCCAGCCTCCAGCTCCGCCGACTTTTCCAGCTCTCCCTTTGTGGCTTCCAAAGCCAGGTTCAGGCTGTTTTCCAGCTTCTGATCATTCATCTGCACACACTTACCAATCTATTACTTCTATATTTATGCCGATGCGTCAGAAAAAATGACTGATTTCCTGTTTTTCATCTATTTCTTTTCTTGAAATCGCAGGATCCAAGCCAGCCGGCCATCCGCACAAACAGCTTTTGCGGAAGTTCAAACACAAACACAATTCCCATTACAATGGCAATGGCCTCCTTCATGGCCGAATATCCTGTGGATACTGCCAGAAACAGTTCCTCCATCACAATGTGGTACACCGTCCAGTACACGCCGGCTCCCGGCACCAGCGGAAAAATGCCGGCAATCAGAAAGATAGTCACTGGACAGCGCTTCACCACAGCAGCTGTTCTCGAAAGCAGAATCACTACCGCGGTAGCCACAAAGCAGGGACCGGATCCCGGCAAAAAAAGCTCTGCCAGACAGTAGACCAGCCATCCTGCGCCTCCAATGAAACCGCAGTAAGGATAATACTCCCTGGGAACGCCGAACAATACGGAAAAGCTTACCGTTCCCACTACCGCTGATAAAATTTCCTTCGCCAGCTGGCCGAACATCTCGATGCCTCCCATGGCCCCGCTTCCAGAGCCTTCCGCCAGCTGTCCCATTTCCTGAAGCGTCCCGCTTCCCAGAACCAGGGAAATAAGGGAAAAGCCAATTCCCACACCTATGGCAATGCAGAAAAATACCAGCAGCGCATCCAGCATCCTGACTGAACCGGATATGTAGTCTCCGTCCGCCACGTCCCGGATGGAGTTCGTAAACGCCACTCCCGGCACCAGCGGCATGATCGTGCCTATCATCATAAAATTCAGATTTTCTCCCACTCCCATCAGGTAAAGAAGGCAGCAGACCACCGTAACCAGAGCTCCTCCCCCAATGTTTCCCACAATCTTTGAAAGATGGGGGACGCTGAGCCAGAGCACGTACAGATACAGGCAGATTCCGGCCGCAAAGGCCGCCAGGCTGTCCCCAAACGTGCCTCCGAAAAAAATGCAGAATGCCGCGCTTCCCACGCCGGAGGCCAGAGTCTGCATCCACCGTTTCTTGCCCGGCATAGTCCTGATTTCCTCCAAGATCCGGTATGCATCCTGGATTGTATGTTTCCCCTCCACAATCTCTCTAGACAGCTGGTTGACAGCCGCCACCTTATTCAAATGCGTTCCGCTGACAGGAATGTGCTGCACCTTTGCAAAAAAGCTTTCCCTTGCGCTTCCCGCTGTCAGAAAAATTCCATTGCTCAAAACAAACGCGTTTTCTGAATTAACCCCGTAATACCCGCAGATTCTGTCGATGGTCTCCTCTACCCGGTAAATCTCCGCTCCGTTTTCCAGAAGAATATGCCCCGCCATCAGGGCCAGATCGAGAACCTCCTCATCCGACTGCCTCCCCATATCGTTTCTCCTCTATGGCACGAAAGGCCCGGGCAAGAGTTCCCAGGCCTTTCAGCGCTTCTGTCTGTTCTTTCCTATTTTAAAAATCCGTTGACGATCTGAGCTTCCGCCTCTTCCTCTGTCAGTCCCAGAGTCATCAGCTTAATCAGCTGCTCTCCCGCAATCTTTCCAATCGCCGCCTCGTGGATTAAAGCCGCGTCAATATCATTGGCCGTCAGCTCAGGCACCGCCTGAATTTTCGCGTGATCCATGATAATAGCGTCGCACTCTGTATGGCCGCTGCACCGGTTATTTCCCGTAATGCTGGACACATAAAGCTGGTGAGAGTTATCTCTTGCCACAGAGCGGGAAATCACGTTGGCGCTGGAATCCTCTCCGTTTAAGTCTACATGGAAGCGGCTTTCCGCATCCTGGTTTCCGTGAGTCATCAGGCTTTCCTTAATGACAATCTTGGCATTCTTTCCAAGCTGTGCCCTGGTTTCCCTCTTCGTAGAGTCCACGCCCTTGATCTGCACGGTCTCCATCTCCAGGTAACTGCCCTCGTCCATGGTCACCTCTGTCACCGGATTCATGATGCGCTGTCCATTTCCGTCGCCGCTTCCATAGTGCTTCTCCACATAGCGGATTTTAGCGTTCTTTCCGATGAAAAACCGGTGGATTCCGTCGTGTCTGGACGCAGCGTCTCCTCCGTTGTGAATGCCGCAGCCGGCAATAATCGTCACATCCGCCCCGTCTCCCACATAAAAGTCATTGTACACCACCTCGGTCAGACCGCTCTGGCTCATCACCACAGGGATATGTACGCTCTCATGTTTCGTACCAGGCTTAATGTGAATGTCGATTCCCGACTTGTCCTCTTTCGTTACAATGTCAATATTTGCCGTAGTATTTCTCGCCGCCATCTGGCCGTTGGCTCTGATATTGTAGGCCCCCACAGGAATCCCGTGAAGATCTGCCACCTCTTCCAAAAGCGTCTTCTGAATCTCGTCCATTACTTGTCCCTCCTGTAAGCCTCGCATGATCCCACTGCAGATGCAGTCCCCAGAATCTCCGGAAGGATCTCTTCCTTTCTGCCGGTCTTTGTAATTCTGCCGTCTGCAATCACTACGATTCTGTCTGCAATATTTAGAATTCTCTCCTGGTGGGAAATGATAACAATGGATCCCTTCGTCTTCTCCCTCATCCGCTCAAATACCTGAATCAGGTTCTGGAAGCTCCACAGATCGATTCCTGCCTCCGGCTCGTCAAACACAGAGAGCCTGGAAGCTCTGGCCAATACGGTGGCAATCTCGATTCGCTTTAATTCTCCCCCAGAAAGGCTTGCGTTCACCTCTCTGTTAATGTAGTCCCTGGCGCAGAGTCCCACCTCGGAAAGGTAGACGCAGGCGTCCGCCACAGACAGCTTCTCATCGTGGGCTGCTAGGCGGAGCAGATCTAACACCTGAATTCCCTTAAAACGCACCGGCTGCTGGAAGGCAAAGCTGATGCCCATGTTAGCCCTCTCTGTAATGCTCTTTCCGGTAATGTCCTGTCCGTCGAAAAAAATCTGCCCCTCTGTGGGCGTCTTAATTCCTGCAATCAGCTTGGCCAGGGTAGACTTGCCGCCTCCGTTAGGCCCTGTAATCACTACGAATTCATGATCCTCTATGGTTAAATCCAGGTTGTGTATGATCTCTCTCTGCTCTGACTCCTCCTGGACTTCAAATGAAATATTCTTAAGTTCCAGCATAGCGGTCCTCCTCTGTATCGTATTTCAGGAATCCCTTCTGTCTGTCAGATTCCTGCACATGGGTATTATATACTAAATTGCCGCGTTTTACTATACTGCTTCCCAAGATGTTTTAACTTTTTTCATTTTCTTTTTTATTCCCTCTGCCCTCGTTCCTTTACGCAAAAAAGAGCCCTGATTTCTCAGAACTCTTTATCGTGCAGAAGAAGAGACTTGAACTCTCACGGTATTGCTACCACACGGACCTGAACCGTGCGCGTCTGCCAATTCCGCCACTTCTGCATATGCGGGAGATGGGACTTGAACCCACACGATCATACAACCACTAGATCCTTAGTCTAGCCTGTCTGCCAATTCCAGCACTCCCGCACATCTTAAGTTGTCTTGTTGTTTCCAACGAAAGGCATTATAGCACAGCCCTATAGAGAATGCAAGCACTTTTTTAAATTTTTTTATCATTTTTTTACCAGTTTTTTGAACTGCAGGAAATCCGCTTCCAGTCCTTCTGCAATTACCGGCAGAGGATGCTCTGAACGCTGTCCCAGTCCTTTTCCTTTACCAGTATTTTATATTCCTTTGTAATGTCCAGATTCACCCCTGCGCTGCCAAAACTGCCCCTGACCGTTCCTTTTCCCGGAGCCAGAAAATGCGTCTGCCGGTCGTCCACCTTCCAGTCATGCCAGATCCCGGCTCCCCTCAGCAGTTCCCTGATTTTGTTAAACTCCTGCATATCAAACCCCTGGTACACTATTTTCTTTTTTCCAAACATCCTGCCGCCCTCCCGTCAGTTTCACTCTGCTATGACAGCGTAATCCAGTACCGCTGCATCACAGAGCCGTCTGTCTCCACCTCATTTTCCAAAATACCGCCGTTTTTCATGATCGTTTTAGCCGAACCAACATTGTCACGGCTGCAGACAACCAGAATCTTTTCAATTCCCAGCTTTCTGCACTCCTCCAAAGCCAGGCCCATCATCGCCGTGCCGTAGCCCTTCCTTCTCTCGGAAGGCCTGATTCCATCGCCGATATGGCCTCCGTATGCCAGCAGATAATCGTTCAGACTGTGCCTGATATTCACGGCTCCCACCATCCTATCCCGATCCCGGTCCAGACAGAAATAGGTGGAGTCAGGAACCAGCCCATCTCCAGGCTCCGTCACCTCCAGATGCTCTAAATAAGCATCAAAATCATGAACGTCGTTTTTAAAAATGGACCAGGGCGATGTGTTGGCGTCGTGGCTGTCATTGTAGGCAGTCCACTCCTCCACCATTCCGGTGATCTGGGTCTTATATTCCATACTCCCCTTTACCAGCTTCAGATTCATAAAACGAAACGCCTCCTCCCAGACAGGAAAGAACTGCACCAGGTCTTCCTCCTGGCTTTCGCTCTTTCTATTTTTATATATAGGAAAAAAGAGTTCTAATTTCTCAGAACTCTTTATCGTGCAGAAGAAGAGACTTGAACTCTCACGGTATTGCTACCACACGGACCTGAACCGTGCGCGTCTGCCAATTCCGCCACTTCTGCGTATGCGGGAGATGGGACTTGAACCCACACGATCATACAACCACTAGATCCTTAGTCTAGCCTGTCTGCCAATTCCAGCACTCCCGCTTATTCTTTTTTCCTGCCGATTTCTTTTCGACGATATGTAGTATATCACAGTGTCCAGGATTTGGCAAGTCTTTTTTGCAATTTTTTTAATTTTTTTGTCAATTGCATTTGTATATATTATTTACAAAATAATATAGCTGCTGAAAGAAAGTCTCCTCTCTCCCAGCAGCCGCTTATACTGTTTTCAGCTGTCAGAATTAAGCCAGTTTGGACTTAGCTAACTCTGCTAACTTTGCGAAGCCCTCTGCGTCGCTGATAGCCATATCGGATAATACCTTACGGTTCATCTCAACGCCAGCCAGCTTTAAGCCGTACATGA